>OFQZ01000192.1_pt1 | contig 24157 bp, 30 predicted proteins | sample 1543011 | NCBI WGS metagenome assembly OFQZ01 (sample SAMN07774216, study PRJEB24372) | wastewater metagenome | isolation source: Exp Tend NO 0WW | collected 2016-02 | reverse complement strand
TGTGGATCTCGGCCAGTGTCAGATTGGTGGTGATTACCGTCGTGCCGACGCGAAACCCCCGGGCCTCAAGCAGCATCAGGTATTCAGACCAGCCAAAGTCTGTGCCGGCAGCGGCCCCGAAGTCGTCCAGTACCAGCACGTCCGGGCGGGCATGTTCCTCCAGGACGTCGCGCTCGGATTCCCGCGAGCCCTTGCGGTAGGTTGACTTGATGGCCTTGAGGTACTGCGGCGCGGACACAAACAGGCCACTGGCGCCCTTGCGTACCGCGGCCTTGAGCAAAGCAACCGCAAGGTGTGTTTTGCCCCGGCCCGGCGCGCCCAGGATTCGCACGCTGCGGCGGTTCTGCCAGCCATCCATGCCGCCGAAGTCGCGAAGCTCGGCCTCCGCGAACGCGGCCGGGACTCCAAGCGCTTTCCAGTGCAAGGCTTCCGCCACGCGCTTGTTCTCGCGCTTGGGCAGCAAGTCGAAGTAGCCGCGCTTGCGGCACTCGGCCTCAACGCACGTCGGGTCGCCGCAGGTCATCATCCCGAACGGGCTGGTGTAGTCGGCCCCGCATTGCGGGCATGACCACTGGCGCTCTTGGAGGGTGGAGGTCATTTCCGCCCCGTGTAGTCGTCTGCCGTCGCCGATTCGAATTGCCGGCCGCTGGGCGCGTTTCCGCCCTTGCTTGCGAACAGGCCCGAGTAGTTGTTTGCCTTGGATGCCTCTACCGTCTGCGCCAGGCTGGACCCCAGCCTGCGCACAATCGCCCACAGGCTGGCAAGCCCGCGCGGCGTGTAGCCCTCGCCCCGCTCCTGCTTGTAAAGCAGCCAGTCAATGATCGGCCCGGCCTGCGGCTTCAGGTCGTCGGGGATTACGACTTCTTTGGGCTTGAGCCGCCTGGTCTTTGACCGACTCTTGGCTTCGGATTTTTCCGAACCGGACGATTCGCCAGAATCGGCCGTAGAGGTAGTAACAGTACCAGTAACAGAAACAGTAACAGATGCACCAGACTCACTCGTGCCTTGCGGTACAACCGTTCGGAAACCGTGTAGTCCTTGCTCCCAAACGAGTTGCGACAAAACGCCGAAACTGAACTTGCGGCGGTAGTCTTTCCTGAATCCTTGGATGCGTTGGAAGGCTTCGGGTTTGAAACAAAGCACAGTTCGCCCATTCCAGTCGCGGCGGTACAGGAACCCCGCATCGACCAGTTTGTTGATTGCGGATTCAACGTGTGACAATTCTACGCCTGGCAGTTCTGCGCAGACCCGGCCCCAAACAACGCGGGGCTCCCCGGCGACAAGACCGGCCTCGTCGGTAATGGAAAGCAGCCGGTCGAACAACAGATTCGCCAGCACCCCAAGGCGTTGCAGGGTGGCGTCCTCGTTGATCGTGTCGGTGATTGACCGGCGCTGCATTGTTCGTCCTTGGTTGTGACTGTGAGTCCTACTTGACATCCCCCAGCGCCTTCAACCTGGCCTCGATCTCCGCAATCGCGGCTCGCCGGGCGCGGGAGCGACGGAGGATGCCGGAGGTGCGCAATCCGGGCGCGGCACCAGCCATTCGCGCCGGTACGCCATCGCGCATCATCCAATCACCCGCGTATGCGATGCATTTTGGCTCCCACATCGGCTCGATCTTCCACGCCGCCTCGGTGAATCCTTTGTCATATAGCCACTCGGCGAACTGGTGGGCGGTAACGGGCTTGAAGTTATTTTTCTGCAGGTCGCCCGGTTCCCACCACGCTGCTATCGGTGCCTCCGTCTCGGCTTTGTTGTAGTATGTCCCGTCACCCAGCGTTGCCGACCGCAGCACCAGCGCTGTCTCCCCTGATGCCCCAACGTAATACCTCGGCCACACCTCGGCCTTCTTAGGCACCTTGCGCTTGAGGACGCGGCTTATGCCATTGCCGCTTTTCTTGAACCGCCACAACGGGTGGTAGACTTCCTTGGACACCCACGCGAAGTTTGTGTCGATGCTCTCCACCGTCATCGGCTCGCGCCAACGAGCGTCAAGGTTGAGTGGGCACACAACTACATCCCCCACGACCGGCACAGTCCCCACAGGCTCATACTTGGCCTTAGGCACGATGGCGCGCCAGCGGTGCAGGTGTTCGTCGGCGAGGCGTACCACAGCGTTTGCGCCTGCTTCTCTGTAAAACACGGTCACGCCGTCGTAACGCAACACCGCCCGCGCCCGTTCCGGCTTGCCCACGGCTTCCCATGCGGCCTTGCTCCGCTCCAATGCTCGTTTCAGTGTGCTCATGGTTACCCTTGTTCAATTGCGACTGTGAGTCCTGGTGGCGGGGGTGGGATTCGCACCCACTTTGATGCCGGGTTATGAGTCCGGCTCCGATCTGACCGGCCCCCACGCGTCGTTATTCCTTGGCCCTCTTGTCAGCCTCGGCTTCCAGCAGGTTGATCACGCCCTTGGCGTAGGACTTCGCCGCGCCGTTCTTGCTTTTGGCCAGCTCGAACTCGGCATTGGTCCGGGCCTCCTGCAGTTCGTCGGCGTCCATGTCACCGACCGCCTTTTTCTTGGCCGGGCCTTCCTTGCCGCCCTTGCCCGGCAGGCGCCCGCAGAACACCAGCGTCTTGGCGGTCAACACGTCGGCCTCAACCTCGGCCTCCGGCTGAACCTCGGAAGCGGGAGTTGCTTCGGGGGAGGCTTCCCCCGCTTCGTTGGCAGGAGCCTCCGGGGCATTGGAGGCATCCTCACCCGCCGCGGGCATGGCGGGGTCACGCTTGATGCTGGCCGCGATCGTCGCGCCCTTGGACTGCTTGCCCATGTCGTCGACCACGTTTGGCGAGTCCGTGACTGAAGTGATGTCAGCCTGTTTGACTTCGTGGATCTCGCGCACCTCTTCGTCGTCGTAGATGCCGGCGAAGCCAAACGCCAGGCGCAGCCCGTGCTTGAGCGCCTTCATGCTCAGCATCCATGACGGTTTGCTCTGCCATTGCGGGCTGCTGTTCACCTTCCAGTCGGTCAGGTGCAGCCAGGGTGTCACCACGGCCCGCGAGCGATCCTTGCGGTACACCTTGCAGCGCACCGCCATCACCTTGCCGTCTTTGTCGGCCTGTTCCTCGAACTCCCAGCCGTCGCACTCCGGGTGCTGGTTGCCCAGCTTCACCCAGCCGTCGATCATGACGAACGTGGTCAGGCCCTTGTCGGCGCTGTAGAACGCCGCGACTTCCTTGGTCGCCGGGTTCAGCTTGTGTTGGTCACAGACCATCAGGAATTCGATCACCTTGCTCATGGGCACTTGCTGGCCGCCCTTGACGCTGATGAACGTGGCTGCAAAGCCGATGATCCTGTTGGGGTCGAGGCCCCAGGAGATGCCCAGCCGTTGATTCAGGCTGCCCCGTTGCGCCATTGCTGTGCTCATGTCTTAGTCCTTTCGTGTGGGTTGGTTGCGTGTCGCGATTTGCTTCAACTTGCGGATATGCCCCTCAGTGACACCAACAGCCGTGGCGATTTGGGCGGAAGTGTGGCCCAGCGCCCTCCACCTATCGATGGCCGCAAGCTGGTCTGTAGTCAGTTTCGCCATCGGGTGGCGCGTCCCCACCAACACCCGCCCGTGGCGCCGTTTGTCGTTCGTGTTGTCTTGGTGCGACCCCCAGCGCAGATTTTCGACGCGGTTGTCGCGGGGGTTGCCGTTTATGTGGCAAGCGACGGCGCCTCGGGGCCTGGGGCCCACAAAGGTTTCCAGCACGAGCGCGTGCACGAAGGCGCGCCGCCTTTGCGAGCCTCGGCACAGGACAACTCGGGCATACCCGGCCTTATGGGACTCCTGCCGCAAGATCGTGGGCGCGTACCGGCGCACGCCGCCCCGCCAGTGCGTGCGCTCATGCGCACACGAGCGCACGATCCCGTCGCGGGTGATTTCGTACTGCCCGGACCATCCGGGCACGGGCTTGAAGTCGCTACTCACGGCTGCCCCCTAGGCGCAGAACGCGCTGGGTCTCTGGTGTGTTGTCCTTGATGGCCTTTTCGATGGCCGCCAGGTCAAGGCTTCCGCCGGCGGCAAGCTGTTTGAGTTGGTCAATCGTCGCCCACGGATTCAGGCGGCCCTTCTGTGCCTTCCACGTCACCTTGTCGGCGCCAAAGGCCAGGCCCTCATGAAATCCGATCTGGGCCTGCAGCTGCGCCTTGAGGAAGTCCAGGCGTTCGCCCACTTCCTTGTGCGCGGCAGCGGCTTCACGGCAGGCGGAAATCAGTTCGATTTCTTTCGCCGTCGCCATGCGCAGCACTTCGGTGTTCTTGGGGTACAGGCGCTTGAGCGGCCCGGCATCGTCGGCACTGACTGGGACAGGCGGCACACGCTTTTCAATGTGGTCGCGCCAGAACTTTTCAGCCGCATAGCGCATGGCTTCGCGCAAGTTGTCGTCGCGGGTCGCCTGGTACTCGGCGTAGTGCTCGCCTTCCATGCGCGAGTCAAACCACACCGCCAACACCAGCCGCCCAACGTCAAACAGCATCGCGTACCATTCGAGCTGCAGGCGGTAGTAGTCGGGGATTTCGTCAGTGCCTTCGTCGCCATAAAAGGCTTCGCCGCTGCGGCCGACCAGCTTGCAGTCAACAATCATGTCGTGACGGTCGGACTTGGCGTCGGCCTCGCCGCGCATGAATGGGTGCTGCGGGTCGCACGTCTCGATGTTGCGGCGAAAGGTGCTGCGGGCCAGCTTGTTGCGCTCGCAGAACTCCTTGAAAATGTGCGGCTCGACAATGTTGCCAATGTGGGCCCGCTTGCTGATCTTGGCCGTGCCGGGCTCGCCGTTGAGGATGCGTTCGTAGACCTGGAGCGGCGTCTTGAACGGATTCAGGCGCGGCAGGGTAGGGTCGCGGTACAGGTCCATCACGGCGCTTACGTCAGTCCCGCCGATGCCGTCGTGTTTAGTTGCGCTCATGGCTCTCCCCCGCTATCCTTCCAGTCTGAACGTGGCCCACTCGTGTGGGTTTCGTTTCCCCGGGGCTGGCCGAAAGGCTGGCCCCGTTTGCTTCCGCCCCTAAAAGGGCCTGTCCTCTTTGTCCTCTTTGATCTTGCGGTCGGCAGCCGTGGCCTCGGCCAGTTCGCGGCTGTTCTCCGGGCTGCGCGTGGGCTCGATCTCGCTGGTCAATTCGTCGATCACGCTGTCGAGCAGGCTGATGGCGCTTGGGTAGCGGCTGCCGCGAAGGTGGCCCATCACGGCGCGAAGGCGCGTGATTACGCCCCAATCGACCGTCGCGGGCTCGGCCTTGCTGTCAGCCTCGCGGACCTTCCGGTCAACGTGGGCCAGGGTGTCCTTCAACTCGCTTGGCAAAGCTTCAAAGCTCGGCATGTGGCCGCAGTCGAGTACGTGCCGGACACCATTCGCAAACGCCAGCAGTTCCAGCCGGTCCTTGTCTGACGCCTGTAGAAGGTCGGCGCGCCGTTGAAACGCTTGCGCAATCCAGTCCTCGCGGTTCTGTACGCCGTCCCAGCCGTTGGCCCGCATCCACGGGTCGAAAGTCGTGCGTTGGGCCAGCAGGTTTGCGACCTTGTGCCGCGCGTCCTGCAAGTCAGACGCCAGCACCATGTTGGCCGCAAGCTTCTGCGCCAGTTGGTGCATCAGCGCTTCCGCCGCCAGCCGCCCGGCTTCAAAGTTCGCCTGCGGCAGGACAGCGGCCATCAGTTGTTGTTCGCGCTCGCTCACGCCTGCACCCTCCGCTTCGGCCAGAAGAACTTGTCGCCCGGCAGCGGCCTGCCGCCGTGTCGCTTTGCCCACTCGACGTCGGCCACCAGCTCCAGTTGCCCCAGCGCGGCCAGCCGAACAGCCCGCGGGTAGCGAATCAGCGCCACCTTGATCTGCTGGCGTGTCACGCAGCCACCGTGGCGCTTGAACAGCCGCGCTACTTCATCCAGCGCACTGTCCGTGTTGCGCAGCTTCACGGGGTTCTTGAGCACAACAGGCATGGCACTACTCCGGCCCGCATTGCGGGTTTTCTTGGCGCTCAACGGCGCTCTATGGCTTGCCGACGAAAGGTGACGGCGCGGTCTGGATTTCCAGGCTTCTGCGCCAGGCCGCCACGTCATCCTTCGCCAACATGATCCTTCCGCCTTCCGAGTCCGACGTGCGGTGCGCCCGCAGCTTGCCGCTGCGAATGGCCTTGCGCATCGTGCGCTGCCAATACTTCACCCACTCGGGCTTTTCATCCGCCAGCCATTCCGCCCAGAATCGCAAGGGCAGAAGGCCGCGCGGAACGTCGCTTGTCGTCTCGCTTGGCACGCCTTGATAATCCCTCGTGCAATGGGTAACGGCAACTTGGTCGGGTTTCGAACTCGTTTCAAACCGCAAAGCCCGCCTGTGGAGTGGTTTCCACGGCGGGCCTTGTGAGTTTCTTCGAACTGGTTTCGAACTGCCGGCGGCAACTATTCGTCGCGGGTTGTCGGCCTGGGCGTTGGCGCGGGCATTGATTTCACCTTCGCGACGGCTTCCTGCTGCGGCTGTTTGCCACGCCGCACTCTTGGAAGTCTCGCACTGCCGCCTTTACGCCTGCGCTGTTTGCGCTTCCGCTTCTTGAGCAGCTTGATGTCGTTGGCAACAAGCCATTCGTCGCGGCGATTCATCCGTGCGCCTGCGCTTGTTGTTTGACGGCTTCTGATGATCGTCATGGCACCTCTCCTAAGCCTGCCGGGGGAAGGAAACGGATGCACCGCGACTAACTCCCAGGCGTCGCCTGACAGCGTTGTGCTCGTCCTTGTCGTCGGCATCGTCATCGCTTCGCCGCATCCTCGGCCTAGTCGTTCTCTTTTCGACCTGTCATCTCCGAGGAAACTCTGGAAGTTGTTGTTTTGACAAGGGCAAAGCCCCCTGCCGGTATGGTGAGGTATCCGGTAGCTTTTCGCGTTGCACCACTACTTCCGGGTTGCGGTTGGCTGGTAAACCCGGGGGTCCTGCGCGGACCTTGTTTCGTGGCACCTCTCCCCGCAGAGCTCCGCGCTAGCGGTTCACCCTGCGCGCCAACGGTCGTGAGGTACTATCTCGTCGCCCTCAAACCCTACTCCGTTTGGGCGCACCCTGTGCAATTTGGGGGCCTGCCACGGTATCTATGGGCCAGCCTTGCGGCTGCGGTCGCATTACTACGGCGTATTCGTTGCCGACGTTGTCAAAGAGCTTCCTTCGAGGAAGCCAGCAACTCGGCCCGAAAAGGGAAACCGCCCGGCGCGCGAGCTGCTTTGCCGAGTCAGAACGCAATCACCCACGGGCGGTTTGAAAGTTTGGCGCTTCGGGTGATTTGTTCTACTCGGCAGATGAATGAGTACCACGCCATTCAAATAGCGCCAACCAGAATCAGGAATTGTTAGACGCAGAAGGGTACCGCCTCGTACCGCCTCGTACCGCCCCGTCACGGTTGAGCGACAAATATTTACCGCAGGGTGATGCGCGCTCGCACAATCGGGGCGACCCGGTAGATCGACCGCAGCTTGGCCGTGCCCTTGCGGTTGTCGTCGGCAATCAAGAGCCCCGCCAGTTCTGGCAACAGGCGCTCAAGGTCGGCAACGATGCGTCGGTCGGCGTCTACTTCGTCGTTCAGCAGCGCATCGCGCAGCAGGTTCGCGACCGCCGCCGGGACTTCGAACGGGCCGCCGTTGCGCTCAGCGGCTTCCGGGCGGCGCTTGTTGTTGTGGTGCCTGCCCAAGACAATCCCGGCCCTGGGCGCCAGTTCCGGAGCCAGGGATTCCGCCGGCGTCGATGCAACGGCCAGCGTGACCGCCGCCGCCAACAACGGGTCGGCCTGTTGCGCCAGCCGCGCGAGCACGGCCCGCAAGTACTTTGTCCGCGCCCCAAGATCGGGCAGCGATTCCAGCGCCGCCGCCACGTCGGGCATACCCTTCAGCGCCGCAACGAGTTGCGTGCGGAAGGTGTTGACAAGTTCGGTTGTGCCCGTAGAATCCATAACGTCAATGCGGCTCCGCTAACAGCGACAGGCTGCTTTGAAAGGTTGGGGAACCTCAGCTTTGCCCGCGGTCCGACGCTTCCAACGTCGGACCGCAAGCTTTTTTCAGCCCCTTACGGTGGCTTGGAATCGTACTCTAATATTGCACGCGACATATTACGCCTTGTCCGGTAGTGTCGGAAACTCAAAACCCATTGCAGCCTCAATGCTTGCAGCTTTTTCGCCGTCCAGAATCTGGCCCCGGTAAAATCTGTCGGCAACCTGCGGGCTATGGCCTTGCCACAGGGCGCACACCGTCGCCGGTACCCCCTGGCTGGCCGCGTAGCTGGTGAAGGTGCTGCGCAAGCCTTGGGGCATGACGTCAATGCCGCTGGCGTCAACCACGGCCTTCCAGGCATCGGCCGGGAAGAACGAGAACACCGGGTCGGAATCATTGCCCCGTGGAATCGACCGCAGCCATTGCAGCAGGCCACGGGCAACGTCACCCTCGGGCGCGCCGATCAACGGGAAGATCCGAACCCGGCCTGTTTTCTGCGCGTGGAACCTGATTCTGCCGGCAACCAAGTCGACGTCCTGCCACCGGAGGTCAGCCGCCTCACCCCGCCGGCAGCCCGTGCAGGCCAGAAACCTGATCAGCGACGCAACCAGCGCATTGCGGACCAGGGCGTGCCGATAGAAGCCCTGCATTTGCTCGCGGGTGTACGCCACGGGCATCGGCGCCTGCGCCGGAATCGGCCGCAGAGCATGGGCAAGAATGTCGTAGTCCCGCAGCCGCGGCGGCCGTTGCAGGTTCAGCCACCGGAACATGCCCTTGATGTTGCGCAGGTCCAGGTTGACCGTGTGCGGCGACACTTCGCGCGAAGTGCCAAGCCACTGCTTGAGGTCCTCAAGATGCTTGGCGTGTATGTCGCCGCAGCGCAGCACGGTCAGCCTGCGCGCCTCAAGCCAGCGGGTCAGGGCCTTGATCGAGTTGCCCGCCCGTACTGCAGTCGATGCCTCAATGCCGACGCGCAGCCCCCGGGCGCCCTGCCTGGCCTCAACCCGCGTGCCCATGTCGTGAAGGTACTCGTTGACCGCGGCCAGAAGGGGCTGGTCAAACCCGCCGGCGCCGCGCGATTCCTGCTCGCGTGACAGCGGCGGCTTGCCCGTGAAGGCGTCGTGTTGGGCTGCGATCTCGCGCTTGCGGTATTGCGCCACCAGGGCCGCCCGCGTCTCGGTCGTCGTCGCGCCCAGCAGGTCACAGGGCACGCGCTTTGACCGCGGCGGGAATACCCCGTAGTCGGTCCAGAACAGGTAGGGCCGCTTCGCCTCGGAGTTACGCCGGGCCCACTGCACGATTCTCGCTGGCTTTCGAACTCCCATAACTCCCCTTTCGTGTCTCGTGATACACGCCAAAAGACACGCTTCACGATACGACACGGTACGACACGGTACACTTGCGCACCTTGCGGCACGGAATCACCGCGCCGGGCTAGTGCCCGCCGTGGCGCTCCGAATGCGTGTATCTAAGGGGTTGGAGTGGTGCGGAGGATGGGAGTCGAACCCATACGTTCATTTCTGAACACTGGATCCTAAGCCCACTCGGTGTCCACTGGCAAACCCCGATACAACGCGCTTGCGGCGTCACGTGAGACACGGAAGATACACGCTAAACTCTGGAGAGGCAAATTCCTGTTGATAACTTTTTGTCGCCGTGGCGGCTACACTGCCCCCATGCGCTGCTTGCCCATCCTGGCTGCCCTGATTCTGCTTGGCTGTTGCCCTGGGCAGGTGGCTGCACCTACTAAATTGCCAGATGTTACACAGGAGTTAGTAGCGCCGGCCGCCCAATGGCGCTGTGTGCACGTGGTCGACGGCGACACGATTGACGTGGAACTTGGCGAAGTCCGCGTGCGGGTTCGGCTGCTCGGCATCGACACGCCCGAACGCGGGCAACCGGGTTACAAAGAGGCCACCGAGAACATGCGCCATTTGGCCCAGGACCGCGAAGTGAGACTCGAAAGGCCTACCGGGGCCAACGGCAAGCCGGAACGCGATACAGACAAGTACGGGCGGCTTTTACGCAGGGTCTACGTGGGTGATGTTGACCTGAGCCAGGCCCAGCTTGACGGGGGCTTTGCCCGGCCATACTTCGGGGGCAAGCGATAACAACGCTGCCCGGCCACATTGACCGGGCAGGCTCGCGGGATTCGCAGGCTGAGAGGCGCCCCCGCTGGTTGTTAGGGCTTCCAGTCGAATGACGCGAAGATTTTGCCAACGCCGCCCACAATCAGCCCGAGCACAGACTTGACGTAACTCTTGGCCTGCTGGCTGGCGATGATGGCAAGCCGGGTCTCGGCGGCGAGTTCGACCTTGCGCGCAAAGTCCGTGGCTTGCGTGAAAGTCAGGCTGCCTTTGAGTGTGTCCTTGGCGATCTCGGCCAGGGCCTTCCCGGCTTCTTCCAGCACGATCGCGCCCTGGGCGCCGGCGCGCCTGGCATGTTCCTTCAAGGCATCGACGGCGCCGTCAATGACGGTGCGGATCGTGCGGTTGATTGATTCTTCGGGCATCGGTTTGCACTCCTCGTACTACTTGCTATGATGCGCAGCATGACAAACGAAATATGGAAGCCAGTTCGGGGCCACGAGAGCAGCTACAGCGTCAGCGACCTTGGCAGGGTGCGCAGTTGCGAGCGCGACATCACCAAGCTCAATAAGGCCGGTCGGGCTACGCGGTACCACTACTCGGCAAAGACGCTCAGGGCCGGTCGTTGCGCATCTGGGTACCTCACGGTGTGCCTGAACGGGCGCAGCCACTACGTCCACGCGCTTGTTCTTGAAGCTTTTGTTGGTCCACGCCCCGAGCGCGCGCAAGCGTGCCACGCGGACGGCGTCCGCGCCAACAACGCACTTACCAATCTTCGGTGGGATAACCGGACTGGGAATGAGGCTGACAAGGTCGCCCACGGGACGCGTCGTCGTGGCGAGTCCGTCCCAACGAGCAAGTTGACGGCTGCCAGCGTTGCCGACATCCGGCGTAGGTGCGCTGCCGGACAGACGCGGCAAGCAGTCGCTGCCCTGCACGGCGTTCACACGCGCCATGTCGGCGCGATTGTAAGGCGCGAAGTGTGGAAGCACGTCTAACATTACCGTTTACTTTCCTCATAAAGTACCCACGCCTTTGCCTGGTCCTTGGCCGCATTCTTGGCCGAGTCGGGCAATGCGGGGTCAATGTATTTGTCGATGGTGTCGCGGGCCTCGACCGCGTTGCGGTAGGTGATGGGGTCAAACGACGCGCACCCCGTCAAAGCTGCCAGCACCAACAGACAGAAGCCCATGAGGGCGAAGTAACCTTTGCGCTTCATTTTCTGATCCTTTCGTTTGCGCCTGGCGGCGCCTGTGTTCCTGCTTCGCTGATGATCGTCTGTCGCCACTGCAAGCTCCCGTCGGCGTTCAAGACTTCAATCGTCAGCGAATACACCTCTGTCGGCTTCGCCCGTGGCATCGGGCCGGTCGCGCAGCCCCAGATGAAGGCGCACGGGACAAGCCAGACCAGCCAGGGCGTTGTGTTCATGCTTCGCCCCACGGCGCGTCATCCCTGCCCGTCACCTTGTCCACCTGCCAGCCAGCGTCGTGGCCGCTGCTGCTGTCGCAATGCCAGCCGCGGTCTGCGGGCCAGCTTCGTTCTTCCGGGCCGTGATCTTCGCCAAAGGTCTGGTTCATCCGCACACCCACTTCAGCAACAGCGCCGCCAGTGTCAGCGCCAGCATCGTAACCAGCAGCGCGACAACCTCGCGCTTCACTTGGCCGTCCTGCGTTGCACTTCCTGTTCGATCTCCAGCTTCTTCAGCCGGTCGTCGAGCGGGCGGATTTCCTCGCGCACGATTTCTTTGGTCGTGGTGGCTAGCTCGCCCTTGAGCCATGTCATGCCGCCGACAATCAGCGCTGCCAGTGCGCCAGTGCCCACGCCGCCCAGCTTTGTGAGCGTCTTGAGCAGGCTGTATGCCGCGTCGTCCTGTTTGCTGTTGGAACGGCCCGTGTCCTTGTCGGGCACGCGCGGTTGCACTTTGCCAGTCTCGATGCCACTCATGGGTTCCTCCTTCGTGCCGTCAAATCGTGAAGTGCTCAGGCCCTGCCCATTTCCGGTAGTTTGAATCGCGCAGTCGCGTTGATGCTCGTGCAGGCCAGGCACCAGTTTGTGCCCAGGCTCGACGGCGGTGTTGCGTCCGTGGTTGAACCCGCCGACACACCGTTCTTGAACACCTCGATTGCAACGGATGTGCCGCCAGTGTTGGTGCACACGATCTTCACCACGTCATTCGTGTCCAGCGAACAAGCAAATGATGTGACGGTGGAAGCCGCGCCTCCGTTGCGTTCGCGTATTGTGCAGGTGCCGTTGTAGAACGTGACGACGTAACCGTGCGGAACGCCATCCGATTCCGGATCCTGCGGGGTGTTGATGTCGAACAAGAACCCGAACTTGAGCACAGTGTTCGTACCGCTCTTGAAGTTCGTCGCTGCCGTGCACTGGATGTAAAACGTAGTGCCTGCTGAAGGGTGCGCCGTGCCGTTGTAGATGCTTGCTGCGTAGATGCCGGAACTTGACGGTACGCCGTAGGCACCAGCCGACAGCCCGGCAGCGTCCAAGCTGTCACGCTCTGTCCATGCGGTCAGGTCGGCCAGGGCGTCCGGGCCAAACAATGGCAGAACCGGGCCCGCAGCCTCCACTCGCCTGCGCGAGACTCCAACCCCTACTCCGGTTCGCAAACCCATGGTGTTCCCCTATGCCCGTTTGACCGCAGTCAGAAACGACCCGATGTAAACCGTGCTTGTGCCACTGGTGACCTTCAGATGCTGAATCGTCAGGTTGCCCGCGTTTGCGCCGGTGGTGATGCGCCCGCTGATTTCGATGCTTCCGTTCGCCGCCACCGTCACGAACGCCTGGGCACTGGTGTTCAAGGCGCTGATGCGCAGAGCCTTCTGTGTCGCCGCTGCCAGCGTGCCGGTGATGCCCGCTTCCACGGCTGCACCTGCGGCACTGTATTGAACGCCGTAGCCATTTCCTGCGGTGCTGGAACTGGCGACCGACAGCTTCGCATAGAATGTGTATGTGCTATTCGCCAGCAGAGCCAACGACAGGCCCGTGATGTCGGCCAAGGTCTGAGCGGTGAGGGTGACGTTTGAGCTGGATACCTGTGCCCACTGTTCGATGTTGGCCTTGAGGTCAATCGCCGTCTGTGTCGCCGTGCTGACCGGCTTGTTGGCATCGCTTGTGTTGTCACAGTTGCCTAAGCCAACGTCGGCCTTCGCCAGCGACAGTGCGGTCTTGAGCGTGGTCGCAATCGCAAGATCGGTTGGTGCCCCGGTTCCGCCAGCGGTACGGCCTTTCACGGTGCCGGTCGCAACGTCGGCCAGCTTGGCGTCGGTGATTGTCCCGTCGCCGGGGGTTCCGCCCGCGCCAGTCGCCGCGCTCACGTCGCAGGACGAATCAAGTGTTGCGCCCTTCAGTATGCTAGCCATTACGACCCCACCGGATTGGACATCACACACTCGGCCATGTGCCAAACGTAGGTTGACGTTCCATCGCCCACGTTGGGCGAAGTCACGCGCACGCGAATCGTTGCGCCCGTGGCATCCAGCACGACCGTCGCACCTGAAAAGTTCGTGTCTTCCTGCGCGTCCTGAGTCTGCGCCACAATCGCGGCTGTGCCACCCGTGTTGCGCACCGTAGCGCGAATGTGATAGCCGCCCGTTTCGCCCACGGTGATACCGCCTTCGCCGTCCGCCGCCGTGCATGTGCCGAGTACTTTCAGGCTCAGGATGTAGGCTTTTCCAGTCGCCAGAGTGAGCGTGTGCAGAGTGACGGTCGTGCCGTCGCCGGTCGCGGTAGTGCGGTCGTGGCGGTCAGTGGTGCCGGGGTCGTCATTCGTGGCCGTGCTTTGGTGGGTGCGGACCACAGACCCCAGCGTCGGCTGCGTGACGGTATGCGCCCCGGATGACACCGTGCCGCCAATGGCCGTGTTGTGTCCGCTGCGGCCGATGGATACGGAATCGGCGCTGGTAGTGCCCAACTTCGCTACCGACCCAGCGCCAGCGCCAGCGTCAACCGTTACATCGAGCGTGTTGCCAGTGATCGACGAATCCGGCGCGATAAGAATGGCGTTCGCGCCGTTGGCATGAAAGCGAACCGTGCCGCCGCCTGCATCGTCAATGAACAACGCCCGCTCCTGCACACCCTTGGCCCCACCGTCGCCCGCGACTACCGCGTTGTCGGTGATGTTGGATGCGGCGGTTACGTCGCCGGTGCCGCCGCTGCTGGTCTGGCGCACCCACGTTGTACCCGTGGGGCCCGCGGTCTGCATGTAAAGGTAGCCTGTCGCCGTATCAACATGGAACACGCCACGGGCTGCCGTGTGCGAAGGAACACCGTTTCCCCATGACCGCACTTTCAAGCGTTGATCCTCCACCGATCCGAAGTGCTGTCGTAGGCAATCCACACCCCGTCATTCGGCGACACTGTGATGTCGAAGCCTGTGGGGCTGATCATCCTGTTGGCCGCGTCACTTGTGCCGCCCTGGTGCGATAGCACCAGGTCAACCGTGCCCAAGTTCTCCACCTTCACCATTGCGCCCTCAATCGCGGCAAAGCCCGTGATTGTCCTGGTTGCCGTGCTCGGGTTGCACAGCAACAGCGAGCTTGTCAGCGCCTGGTTGTCCACGTTCCCCGACAACAGAAGGTCTTGCGGGGTCACTTTCAGAACGTGCGCGCACAAAGACGTCAGGTTGGCGCACAGGGGCTGGTAGGTGTCCTCAAAGAACTCCTGAATGTCCTCCCAACTGTTGCCGCACAGGTAGTGGACGTTCATGCGGTGACAGATGTTGGCCCGGTACAGCCGTTTCAGGATCTCGTTGATGCCGTCAAAGCCCCGCTCCGGGTCTGCGAACTGTGACCGCAACTCGTGCAGGTCCCCATCGGGGTCAAACTGATTCGCGTCGTCCGGCTCGTCGCCGGGCGTCGGAATCAGCGCATTACCCCGTGGGTCAATCGGCACGGCCTCTCCTACCAGGCCCGAACGCGGTACGTCGGGTTCTGGGCCGCTGCACTCTGCAGAAACAGGCGGGTATGGCCCTGGGCAACCGCCAGCACGTCAATCAACTCGTTGGCCGCCGCCGCAATCACGCCTTTGCCGCGCGCGCCGATAAACCAGTTCAAAGTCTGGTCCTCGGCAACCAGCTTGAGTTCGACGGCAAGTGCGCTGGTGAGCGTCCAGTCCGAGTCCAGGCTGCGCAGGTAACTCATGTCAAAATCGACCTGGTACATCTTCGTGTCGGGGAAGGCATCAACGCCGTCGTTGCTGGAATCCCACTGAACCGCCGCCGCAAACGCCTGCTCGCTGTTCATGTTGGCAATCGCAGAGGTGAACGACACGTCGGTCGTGGTGATCGCGCCGGAGTCGGAGGCCGTGCCATCCTGCGGCCAGATATAGACGTGGTCCGTGGCGCAGGTGGACCAATAGTGGTGCAGGCCGGCCCACTTGTTGATCTTGCGCGAAATCAGGCGGGCAAACACCGTGTCGCTGGTCGCCCAGGTGACGGATTCGCTGTTCAGCAAGTCCTCGGTTGAGTAGGTCGCGACCTTGATGTTGCTGATGATGTCGCTGCCGTCCGTGCCGTTGCTGATGTCGATGGCGCCGCCGCTGATCTGCGTCAACAGCAGGCCGCCGGGCGTGATGATGCGCGGGACCGGAAGGGGGTAGTTGGGGCCGCCAGGCGGCATCCCGTAGTTGAACTGTGCGGTCATTGCATCTCCTCGTTCGTCGGCGTGAGTGGCACAAGGGCCAGCGCGTTGAACTGCGCCGGCATATCAACGCCCAGCGCCTTCAGCCGGGCTTTCAGGTACGCGAAGCCTCTGGTTCCAACCGGAACAGTCACGGCACCCTGCCGGCCGCCGGCGGTCGTGTAGTCGCCGCCCATGTGAAGCTCGATGTAGGGCTTGTCCTCGGTGGCCGTGTATTCCGTTTCCGGCCGGGTCTCGGCGTTGTTCTGGGGCGCGAAGCCGTCGCACTCAAACTCGGCGCGCACGTCATGGTTGACGGCGCGGGGCTCAAATTCGAAGTGGGCAATCGCGCCAGGCTTGCGTAGGTGCGGCGTCCCGAAAGACGTCTTGGGCGTTTCCAGCTCGTAGTCGATTGCACCAATCACGATCTCGTCGCCTGCGGTCGGCGCCACAGGCAAAGCGCTGTCCAGCGTCAGCGTTGTGGCCGTGCAAGACGCAATCAGGTAGGCGCCGGGCAGGCTGGGGTTGTCCACGAACCGCACATAGCAGCCCGCGGCATTCACGGTGTCACCGTTGCCATTCGTGGCGCTGAACACGCCAGCCGATGCCGTCAGAACCGTGGTGGTCTGCGCCCCTGTCAGCGTTGCCTCGGCCGTCAGGTTGTAGCTCACGCCGTCGCGATAGCCGCAGTTGAAGGCAAACGCGTGCCCGCTCTTGGTCATGAAGCAAGCCAGGGTGCGGTGCGGGATGCCGTAGTAGTCAGCGGCCGTGCCGCCGCCCGTGTTCCAGCGGAACGTGTCGCGGATGTCGAAGTCGTAATAGAACGGATACCAGCGGGGCTCCTGCTGGGCCCAGAAGGCGTGCAGGTCAAACGCCAGCGCCCAGTGGCACTCTTCGTCGTTGTCCAGGGCGACGACAAAATAGACGAAGTCGTCGTCCCATGTAGCGCTGAACCGTTCCTTGACCGACCAGTTGATGCGCTGCCACGCCTTTTCCAGCTTGGTCGACAGGCGCAAAAAGCGCGTGCCCCCGGTGTAGAGGTAAATGCCCTCACGGTCCATGAAGAACACCAGGCCCTCGATGTTCGCCAGCGTGCGCTGGTTGATGCAGCCGCGAATGATCGACCGCTCGACGCTGTTGCCGTCGCCGTAGATCAGGTGCGGATTGAGGTCGTAGCCCCATTCAACCTGCGCAACATCCTTTGCCAGCAGGACACTTCCGCCGCTTGAGGTGATTGCGCGAATCGGGCCTTTGCGGCCCTTGAGGTACGTCGTTAGGTTGATGGGGCGGTAAGCATCCGGGTTGCCGACCTTGCTGTGCAGCACCTTGTCGTCATAGTCCGTGCCGCCCACCGTGTTGTAGGGCGTGCCCAGGATCATGAAGTTGCGGTCAACGTGCGCAAAGCCGTAGCTGTTGGCCACGGGCGCGTCGTTGTCCAGTTCCATGGCGTCGTTGGCCGAAATCGTGGCGTCAGTGGCCTGGTCAAGGTACGTCGGGGTCGCCACGGCCACGCGGGCCACGAAGTGATAGATGCTGCTGCCAGTGGTGTTGCGCCAGATTTCGCGGTGCGTCACGCGCCGGTTCGCAATCAGGTTTGTGTCAGCGAACGTCAACAGGATGCCCTGGTTGCTGGGGCTCAGGCTGGCGCTTTGGGCGCTGGGGTTGCTGCGGGTGTCGGTGCGCTCGTCGTAACTGGTGATGTAGTACGCCAGGTCTGTCCCGGTGATGCCGGTGCTTGAAAGGGCCGTGGTCGGGGCGGCATCCGGCACAGGCAGGCCCGCGTCGGTCACTTCATCGAAGGCGTTGGGCGTGCTTGAAAAGATGTTCTTGCAGGCAGGCATGACCAGCGCAATGCCAGCCATCTGCGCGACAAACTGCCGCGTGATGAGTGTGCCAGCGCTGAATGCTGCGGTCGTTGTCATGTGATTGTGATGGTTCCTTTGACTGGCAGGCTGGTGCCTTCGCGCGAATGCGCCCAGGCCGTGACGTAGTAAAAGGTCGGGGAGGCCACGGGCGTCGGGCCGACGAAGAGCAGCGACGTGCCATCCCAAGCCCCGCGGTCGGCGTTGGTGAAGAAGCCGCTGGCGGCCGTCGGGTCGATGGCGTCTGACCCACTGGCCCGGCTGTTGTCGTCGTTGCCGTCCACGTCCAGCGGGAAGCCGCGCGTGCTGTAGCGAATCGTGACGGCAACCACCTCGCCGTATGCCCCGCCGCGCGGGTGCGCCACTGTGGCCTGCAGGATGCCGCCGCCGCCCGAAAGCGTCATGGTCATGCCACCGACGTTCTCAAGGCTGCGCTGGCGCCCGTGCAAGGGGGACTGTTTTGTCACCACGCACAACAGGTCGGTTGACGTCTCGCCGATGTAAGCAGCCCGGGTGCGCTGGAAGGTCAGCAGCATCCCCGAGTCGCCGTCGTAGTTCGCGCCTTCAAGCGGCTCTGCGGAAGCCCCGCCATAAGCCGCGTTCAAGGCAGCCCCGCCGGCCACAACAAAGTCAGTGACGGTGAAGCTGGCGTGAGTCACAAACTCGTTGAGAAACCACGGGGCGGTTGTCGTCGCAAGCGCAATCACCGTGGGGGTTACTGGGTTGATCGTGCCTGCCAGGCCGATGGTCGCTGCGTTGATCGCGACGCGCAAGCGTTCTGCGACTTCTGCGGCCGTGGTGTCCGCCGATATGTCAACCGCTGTGCTGGCGTCGGCCGCCACTGATCCTGCCGGCTCGCTGTCCGCGCCGGTCGTATCGAACCAAAACGCATGGGTGTCCCCATTGGGCTTGGTGAACAGGTAGTAGTCGGTGCTGGCGGCCACGTTGGCCTTGGTGCCACAGGTGATGGTCGCGGCTTCAATGCTGGCGTCTGTCACTGTGTCGCGGTTCATCTTGAGCTTCATGACACCGCGGCGAAAGCTCATGGCGCCAAGGGGCCGCGCGCCCTGGATGTTCTTGCACCACGGGCTTTCGCCGGCGCGAAGCTGAGTCTCGGGAACGGCCGTGTTGATGCCCAGGAACATGCCCGCGCGCTCGGGAATCGTGTCGCCCTGCTCAACCGGCCCACGCGAAAGCCCAACGTGGCTGGTCGAGACCTGCGGCTGAAACGCGCTGGTCGCCTGCGCCGCGTTGAACACCGGCGAAGGCGGGGGCGGGGTCTGCGCTTTGGGCTGGATGCCGCCGCCGCCGGCGGAGCCCTGCGGGGGCTTGTCGAAGACGTAGTAGATGCCAATGCTGGTCGGGCCCCACTCGTTGCTGGTGTGCTTGGGCTCGAACTTGACGGTGCCGCCGATTGCCTGCGCGTGCGCCTCGGCATCCGCCTTTTGCCAACGCGGGTAACGGGCGGCGACACCCATTAGCGGATCTCCGCGCCATCTGTGCCGAAGAAACGGGGCGGCTGGTAAGTGCCGCCACGGGCGCCTTGGCCGTAGATTTGTGGCTCCAGCATGACCTGGTCGCGCTTGGCGGCCGCATCGCGTGCCATGATCCAGGCAATGCTGGCCTGCTGCTGCCACTGCGGGACCTTCCACTCGGCCGCGGCCTCAAACAGGATGGCCTTTTCCAGAACCGCCCGGTATTCGCGCGGCCAGTCCACAAGGCTTGTCGTCGCGGTCGGCTCCGTCTCAAAGGCGCCAGTCGAGGCGTTGAACCATCCGGGGTTCTTGACGTACTTGAGCTGGTAGTAGCGGGCGTCGTGCGGGGGTGGGAAAAAGCCCAGTTGCTTGACCACGCTGTTGCGCTTGGTCAGCACCGCGTAGGACTCAGGCAGGCCGCCGGCTTCATGCGAAGCCGCCAACATCATTTCAAAGCCGACCTCGTCGACCGGGCCAATCTGGCAATCGTCGGTGCGGCGGGACAGGTCGGCCAGGGCCCGCATTTCGCGGAAGTTGTCCGGCAGGTCGTACCGGATGGCGAACACCTGAAAGCCGGAGCCCGAAGCCACGGCCGCGCTCACGGCGTCCTGCAGGATGATCTCGGTGCCGCTGTTGCGGGTCTTGATCTGGTACAGCTCGGGCAAGCCCTCAAACTTGATGTACCGGCCTTCCATGGCGGCCGTGAACACCGTGCTTGTGCCGGTCACTGTGGTTGACCCGGCCGTGGCCGCGACCGACATGGTGGTGCCTGCGGCGTCCCCGTAGGGCGCGACCGTCAGTTGCCGGTAGTGGGTGACGGTCATCCACGACCAGTCGCGCTCCAGCCCGGCCTTTTCAAGACCATTGTAGACCGCGCGCACAATGCGCCGGTCATCCTTCTCCTTGATTGCATCCCAAAGGTTGTCTCGGACGAACTCTTTGAGTTGCGCGAATGTTCTGCCAAGGCTCGACATTACTGCCTCTCACGCAAACGGGCAGGGCGGCAACAACCGCGCCTGCCCGTGATTCTTCGTTCACTCGGTCTAGCCGATCATGCGCGGCAGGTAGCCCGCGATGGTCAGCGCTTCCGCGTTGCCGGCGCCGTTCTTCTGGAACAGGCCAGCCTGCATCAAGCCCAGGGCGTCCAGGTCCTTGTCCGTGAAGGTGGCGACCGGCGTGCCACGCTCAAAGAAGTTGCCCGTGTTCGTGGTGGCGAGCTGCCAGTAGAAGGCGATGTCGCCGTTGCCGTTGCTCTTGCAGTCGACCACGATGCCCCAGCGGTAAGTGGTGCTGACCGCCAGGCCGCCGCTGAACACGTTGGACGTCAGGGTCTGGACAGCGCCGTCGCTGTAGACCACGTCCAGCAGCAGGTCGTCCTTGTGCTTGACGAACCCGAAGCCGTCGAAACTCGACACGAGCACGTCCGAGTCGGTGAAGCCGTCCGCGCCGAAAATCAGCGCGTCGCCGAAACCGAGGAACATGTTCTTGTCGTTGGTGCTGGCTTCGGCCCAATCGACTTCGCCGTGCCAAATCAGGCGGGTGCCGGCGCGGAAGCTGTAGTTCTCGCCCCCGTACACCAGCCACGATTCGTCGTTGTCCGTGGCGTCAACGGTGTGCAGGATGCCGCCGCCAAGTCGGTCGGCACCGATGGCCGTGCAGCCAGAATCGCCGCCAAGCTCCCAGCCGGCCGCCGTGATGAAGCGGGCGCCCGGGATTTCGCGTGCACGAGAGAAGCCCACCAGTCCGTTTGCCATTGCTCGGCCCTCCGTGGCCGCTGTGTTTCGACCTGTCATCCTCAGTGCGGGTAGGTCACTTCCCGCAGACGCCCGGTTGCCCAGGCGTTTCGACTAGACTGCGGTCGGCGTGTTGGTCACGCGGACGTTGCCCTTGTTCATGATGTAGCGGATGCGCCAGCGCAGCCGGATCACGAAGTACTCGTCGCCGGGGTTCACGCGGCCCGGGATCGTGTCCTGGGCGTGCATGAAGAACAGGCGCGAGCCCTTCTCGCGGGCCGCCATGGCCTTGGCGCTTCCGGCCTCGTACTGGATCACGTCGATCTTGATCGTGCTGGTGTTCAAGAACAGCGCCGTGGTTGACGCGGCAGCGGCCAGGAAGTCGCTGACGTGGATCACCGTGCCGTCGATGCTCTTGAGCCCGCCCACGGTCGGGCTGGGGCTGGTGTTCTGGTTCAGCCACTTGTTCTCGATCGCCGTCTTGGTCCGGCGGTTGCCGATGAACAGGTTGGGCGTGCTGTTGCCGTTGAAGCCCATCGCGCTCGGGTCAATCATGGCGCGGTTGCGGGCTTCGACAAACAGCCACCATGCGTCGGTCAGGGCGTTGGTCGAGGGACCGGCGGCCATGTCCACAACCTTGTGGCGGATGTTTGCGTAGGTGGTGCGGGATGCACCGCCCAGCGTGCCCGAAGTGTCGGTCGCGGGCATGGCGTTCAACAGGCCGTTTAGGCCCACCTCGTTGCCGCCGCCGACGCTGGCTTCGGTGCCGATGACCAGTTCGCGGTCGGCAAGCTGCATGAACCGCGTCTTGAGGCGGTCGACGCAGCGGTCGCGCATACGGAACTTCGAGCCGCTGGACATGCTGCCCAGCTCGCCCTGGTTCTCTTCTTTGTGGTTGCCGAACACCGCGTCAGCATCGCGCAGGTTGCCCCAGTTCCACTCGAGGTTCATCGGGTCGGCGGTCGGCTCGATTTCCAGCGTTTCGCCGGCGCCGAAGCTGCCGAAGTTGCCTTCGTCGACCGAGTCCTCATAGCGGTCCTTGGCGGACTTGCCGGTCTGGCCGAAGCGGAAGCAGCCGTTGGCCTTGAGCAGCTTCAGGACCGGGTTGACTCCGATCCAGTGCTCCGTCGTTTCCTTCTCGACAGTGGCCAGCAGCGCCTCGTTGTAGTCGGTGGCCCAATTCGTTGCCATGTCTCGGCCCTCCGTGGCCGTGGAAGCCGCCCGTTATGGGCGGCCTAAACCAGTCCGCGCGATTTGCGCATTTCCGCCAACATCACCGTCGAGTCACCCTGCGCCATCGCTTCACGCGCGGCTTTGCTGGGGACGTATTCTTTTGTGCCTTCGCCGCCGCGGCTTCCGGGGCGGGTATCGCCCCCGCGCTGGTCCTTCTGCTTGTCCTTGCGGCCCTGCTTCTCGGCGCGCAAGTCGGCATCACGCTTGGCCGCGTCGCGCTTCCAGACGTACTCGGCAAACATCGCGTGATAGTCGCCCGTGCGGCTCTTGGCCCACTGCGACCGGGCGTATTCGTCGGCTTTCTTGAGTTCGTCGGCCTTGATGCCGTAGGCCTCAGCGGCGTCGCGGGCTTCCTTCTCAAAGCGCGAGGAGTAGGCAAAGCCCTGCAGCTCGCGCAGCGCGTTGGGCAGGTCACCCATCACGCCCAGGTCCCAACCCTTGGCTGCAAAGTAGTCCTCAATCACGGCCTCGACCTGCAACTGTGTGGCCGAACGCGCTTCCGGCTTCACATTCGCCAGTGCCGGGTTGCGTTCCCAGGCAGACTTGTAGGCGGGCTTCTGGCTTTGCTCGCGCTGCTGCTCGCGCTGCAGGCGCTGCTCTTCAACCGCAGCCTGGCGCGACATGGCGCGGACAAGTTCGTTGATTTCCGCGCGGGTGACGGTCAGTTTCTCGCCGGGATCGGCCTGCTGGCCTGCCTTTGTTTCGTCTTTCTCATCACCCTGCGCGGCTTCGGAATCGGTCTCGTCGCCAACGTCGGTCGTTTCGGACTCGTTGGTCGTCTCGGACTCGGCGCCCGTGGTGTCCGGCGCCTCAACACCCTCGTCGGGCTGCGTTTCCGCGCCGGTATCGAGGGTTTCGGTGGAATCAAGGGTTTCGGTTTCCGGGGGCATTAGTCTTTCCCGTTCCACATTTCGTATTTGCCGCTCTTGACCAATGCCAGCAGCTCAAGCGCCTTCTTGCGCTTGGGGTTGGCGTTGGAAATCGCGTCCTTGTGGGCCTTTTTCCACGCCTGTTCATCCTGCGACGACAGGCTCACGCCGGGCGTGGCGTCGTCGTCGAGAAAAAACAGACGCGGGGCGAGGTCCATGAAGAAGTCCCAGCGCAAAGCCGCGTCGCGGTGGAACGCAGCGGGGCTATTGACGCTGTTCGGCAGGCGGGTGGAGCCTTCGCCTTCACGAACACCGTGGGCCGACCGATCTTCCGTCGCTTGCTTGAAGCGCTTCTTCTTGGAGCCCGGAAGCGGGGGCAGTTCTTCGTAGACCGGCTTGCCGCCGACCATCTTGGGCCGCGGCACGCGGTGCCACTTGTAGAGTTCGACCAGCACCTTCTGCAAAAGTTCAAGCGCCACGCGCTCTTTGCAGGGCGGGGCGTCGGGGTTGGCGTCGTTACAGGCAAAAATCGCCCCGTCGATGGTGGCGATTCCGAAATCCGAGAGCTTGAAGGCGAACTTGCGCGGGTATTCAGTGACGCCAGAGGGCCACTGGTACTCAATCGGCATACCTTCAAGTTCAACTGTCAGCATGGGTTCACCAGTCGATGTCGTTCCGTTGCTTCGCCCAGCCGGTTCGCACTGCTGACTCTTCGCAGCGGGCCTTGAAAGCCTGGCCCTTTGTGCCGCGCACCACTTCGCCGTTGACCGGGTTCTTCCAGACCTGTTCGCCCAGCTTCAAGTCGTACCGCTGGCGCAACTCCCGATCCACTTCACCGCCGACTTTCATGGTTCCAGTCAGCCCGATCCGTTTGGGCTCGCTGTCTTTATGCAAGTAGTTTGCATTTACAGACCCGAGAAGGTCAAGAGCTTTCTTTAGGTGTCTAAGTTTCTTGAAATCGGGATGGTCTGCGGCGAGCTGCAACACGACCCATTCGTTGCGGTCGCCGGCCATGTCTTTGCCGGTCGCGTCCTGGTTATAGGCCAGCTTGAAAGCGGCCTTGTAGTGGGCATCTGTGAGTATGTTGGCGGTAGCGGCGGTCAATTGTGCCTCCCGTTGCCGCCCGGCTTGTCGAGGTCAAACCGGGACTTCTGGTTTTCGCGGAGGGCCAGCATCTGCACCGGCAGGTCAGGGCCCTGCTCGCTGACTTCGCGGGTTTCGCTGCCGTCTGGTCCGCGCGTGACGCGCTCCTTGCGGCTGCCGCGGTCGGCTTCCGCCTGCTTCTCTGTTTCGTTTTGGTTGTCCATGGTTTCCGTTGTATTGGTGACAGATCA
>OFQZ01000191.1_pt1 | contig 24187 bp, 19 predicted proteins | sample 1543011 | NCBI WGS metagenome assembly OFQZ01 (sample SAMN07774216, study PRJEB24372) | wastewater metagenome | isolation source: Exp Tend NO 0WW | collected 2016-02 | reverse complement strand
TGCCTGTACAAGAGCCTGAACATATGCACGTCGTCGAGCCAGTTCCAAGTCCGCGAGCGTCTCTGGGCCGAGGTGAGCCGGCTCTATAGGTCCTCTCGGTCTCCGCTCGGCCCGTTGAACGCGCTGAGCAAGACGGGCCTGTGGTTCTCGGAGAAGCACAACGCGGTCGCGGTCTCCACCAACAACTCCAACAACTTCCAGGGCGGCCACGAGCGGCACATCCTTCTGGTGTTCGACGAGGCGCAGGGCGTCGAGCGAGACATCTGGGTCGCGGGTGAGTCCATGATGGGCTCGGCGCATCCCAAGTGGCTCGCGATTTTGAACCCGATCTACTCCACCGGCGAGGCCTTCGACGCCTGTCACAACCCGGTGGACTGGACCGTGCACACGCTATCGTGCCTGGACCATCCCAACGTCACCGAGGACCGCGAGGTCATCCCCGGCGCCGTGTCGCGCAAGTGGGTCGAGGATACGAAGAAGAAGTGGGGAGAGGACTCCCCGATGTATCAGGCGCGAGTGCTGGGACAGTTCCCCACCGTGTCGGAGGACTGCGTCCTCTCGCTGGCGCAGCTCGAGGCCGTGCACGCGCTGCGCCCGAACACGGGCGAGGGCATGTTCGCCGCGCTCGACGTCGCTCGCTACGGTATGGACTTCAACTACCTCGCCATCGAGGAAGACGGTCGCGTGATCCTCATGCTCTCCTGGCAGGGCCAGGACCTGATGACGTCCTGCGGCAAGCTCACTCACGCCGTCGAGGAGTATGACATCCCCTGGGAGAACGTGAACGTAGACGGCAACGGAGTCGGCGGCGGGGTCATCGATCGCTGCCGTGAGCTCGGCCACTACGTCAACGACGTCCAGTTCGGCGCCGGCCCTGCCGGTGACAACTACGAGTTGCTCGGCGACACGGAGTTCATCAACCGTCGCGCGGAGCTCTACTGGGCGACCCGCGAGCGGGTGCGTACGCATCGCCTATCCATCCCGAAGAAGTATGCGCAGGCCTGGCGCGACCTCACCGCGACGAAGTACAGCTTCCGCTCCGACGGGTCGCTCAAGATCGAGGACAAGGAGCAGATTCGCCGGCGCTTGGGCAACAGCCCGGACGCTGGCGACGCGATCGTCATGCTCTCCGCCAGGGAACGGAACGCGAGACCGAGCGTCACCCTCGTAGGCTAGGCTACGAGACGCTCGTAGCAATCTCCTGAGACGGCGGGCGTCGCCCGTCTCGGCAGTACACCATCCCACTCGACGCGCACGGAAAGAATCTCCACCATGAGCAGCCAGTCACTCGAATCCGATCTCGTCACGCCGCTCTCTCGGCGTGGCGCCTACGCCCTCCAGAACTTCCGCGACGCGAGCCTCGTCCGCCCGGAGAAGGACCTCTATGTCGAGGGCCTGAACCTCGGCGGGCGGCGCGTGCTCACGGAGTTCTTCCAGCAGGCTCCGCTGCTCAACGCGGCCATCGCCGTCAACTCGAACCTGGACTTCGAGGTCCTGGGTACGAACATGACGTCGGCGCTCGCGGCGTTCGACCCCGAGGGCGGCATCACCCTGACCACGGCGGGTGCGTCGGGGGACCAGGCGATTCTGTGTCCGCACCTCGACACGAAGCAGACCGCGTGGTCGAGCATGACGTGGGGCACGGACCAGGAGACGCACTGGCGCGCCACGATCAAGACCGGCGCGGCGATCACGGCGATGATCCTGTGGGCGGGGCTCAAGCTCACGAACACGCCCGTCGTCGCCACCGACGACAACGCGGTGTTCTTCCGCTACGAGGCCGGCGTCAACTCCGGCAAGTGGCAGTGCGTCTACTCGATCGCCAACTCGGACACGAGCGCCGACTCCGGCGTCACTGTCGCGACGTCGACCGTGTACCGGCTCATGATCATCATCGACTCCGCGCGCGTCGCGAAGTTCTACATCAACGGCGTGCTGGTCGCGACGTCGGGGGCCCTCACCACGGCGATCGACCTCATCCCCTACGTGGGCGTGGAGGCGTCGGCGGTGGCGGCGAAGTCCTGCACCGTGCGCACGATCTCGATGTCGCGGAACATGGCCTAATCGACCTCGTCGGTTAGGCGCGGCCGGCGGCGAGCAGGATTTACCTCGCCGCCGGCCCTCCCTCATCTCTAGCCTCGCCAGACCCTCACTAGCTCATTCACCAGGAGTTCCATACCGTGCTGAAGAAGATGTTGCTCCAGACCGCAGACCGTGCCTCGTGGATCTTCCAGATCTTCAACGAGCACACGCTCACCATCACCGACGACCCGTCGGGTCGGGCCTACAACGACAAGGAGACCGCGTCGCGGGCGCTGACTCAGTTCTGCGACTCGCACCCCGAGTTCGTCGGTCTCCCGTGCGAGACCATCGCGCTCACCCGCGACGAGCAGGACGCGCACGTCTCCAAGCTCGAGCGCCTCGCCCAGGCTCGTTCGGCTCAGGCCAAGGAGACCGCAGCCGAGGCGGCGATCAAGGACCCGGCCCTGGTCGCCGACTCGGCCGAGGTCACCAAGGTTCCGGTGAAGTTCACCGAGGTCGCGGTTCGCCCCGGCGAGTCCATCCACGAGGCCCTGGAGCGCACGGAGTTCGAGGCGCTCGAGGCCGAGGAGAAGGCCGCCGCCGACAAGGCGAAGGCCGAGTCGGAGAAGGCTTCGTCCGACGAGACGAAGCCCTCGTAGCGTGTAAGCGCTGCGCATGCCGGTGGGGGCGTCCGAGTAAAGGCTCGAAGCCCTTCGACAGTAGAGGCCAGTAGGAGGGTGAGGAACAGGTGACTACTCCTGGTTCGCCCCTTCCGAGAGAGCCCGAAACGACGTCCCCACTCGCGTGAGTCTGTGTTCGTGTTCGCGTTTCCCTTTCAACCTCCAGGAGAAGATCCCATGCGTTCCTTGCGACGTTTCTTGACGCTGCTGCTGATCCTGCTCGCGGTCGCCCCCATGTTCCTGCTCGTCGGCTGCTCGACTCCCCAGTACGCCAGCGTCTCCGCCGCGCCCGCGCAGCAGTACGCGCCGCAGTACGCCCAGCCGCAGGGCGCGTGCTACCAGAGCGTGCCCGTGCAGCAGTACGCGCCCGTGGTTCAGCAGAGTGCGTGTTCCCAGGCCGCTCCCGTCCAGCAGATCCAGCTCGTTCAGCCCGCGACGCAGCTCATCATGGCGCAGCCCACCGGCGTGAAGTTCGAGACCGGAGCACCCGAGGTGGTACGTACGGGCCTCGCGATCCCCGGCAACGTGGTCATGTGCTTCGGCAACTTCCTACGCTGCTCGATGGAAGCCCTGTTCCCGACTCCGACGCCGAGCATGAGCTACACCTACGCACCGCTCGCCCCTGCGCCTGCGCCGCAGTACTTCGTTCCGAGGCAGGCACCCTACTGCGCACCCGTGCAGTACGCGCCGGCGCCTCCTCCGCAGGCCGCGCCGGTTCCCCAGCCCCAGAAGGCACCGGGATGCGAACCGCCCGCGGCACCTCCTTCTCCGGTCGCGTGCGTCGGCCGCGAGTGCCTTCCCCCGGGTTCGCGCTAGGACGCGCCGATGCTCTCCATCCGGAAGTCCCGGTTCACGGCTGCGGCGGCCTTCGTCGCCGCAGCCGTGCTCTCACTCACGGCGTGCGGCTCGACGTGGACGCCGATCTACCCTGCGCAGCCTCCCGCGCAGCCGCTGCCTCCCACTCAGCCGAAGCCTCCCACTCAGCCGCCGGTCACGCCGCCGGGCACGCCTGCCCCGACTACGGTCGCCGAGGCCCTCTCCAAGATTTCCGTCGGCGACACCGAGGCGCAGCTTATCGCCGTGCTCGGTCAGCCGTCGCAGCAGATTCCCGCTAGCGGCATCCCCAGCGACCCGGCGCGCTTTGCGGCGCGTTGGGTCTGGTTCGTTCGCGATGCCGCGGACGGCAAGGAGTACGCGGTGTTCGCCGCGATCGTCTTCGGCAAGGTGACCGAGAAGGGGTTCGCCCCTGTGGAGGAGGTACGATGAAGCTCGAATCCGTACGCGCCTTCAAGGCGGAGATCGCGGAGGAGATCCGCGCGCAGGCCACCGAGCCCGGCATGCTGTCGTTCTACGCGTCAACCGAGCCGCCGATGCCGAAGGACGTGGCACTGGGACTCTCGCGGCGCGACGACGGCGAGCACGTCGTCGCCATCCGCACCAGCGACCCTGCGCTGGGTGAGGATCTGCGGCAGCGAGCGGCAGGCGAAGCCGACGTGAAGATCATCACGGTCGAGCGCCGCACGTCGCCCGCGTACTACCAGTCGCGGAAGCGCCCGCTCGTGCCTGGCCTTCAGGTCGGCATGGCGAACAAGAACTTCGTCGGCACGCTCGGCTGCTTCGTCCGTGACGCGGCCGGCGTCCTCTACATCCTGTCCAACTCGCACGTGCTCGCCGACCAGGGGCGCGCGTCCCCGGGATGGCAGATCGGTCAGCCCTTCGGCACCAACTCTCCCGGCGACTTCGTGTGCACCCTCACGCAGTTCGTCCCCTACTCGCCGACGGCGCCGAACCTCGTCGATGCAGCGATCGCACGGGTCGACTCCCGTGTGAAGTGCATGCTCGGGTTCAACCCCGCGTACGGCAACATGCGCGGCTCGCGCGCAGTGACGCCCGACGACCTGGGCCGCGAGGTCATCAAGGGCGGGCGCACGACCGGTGCGCAGCGTGGCCGCATCACTGCAACGGAGATGGACGGATTGCCGGTCGCAATGGACCTGTTCACGCCGCGCTTCAACGACCAGCTCGAGATCACCGGCGGCATCGCCACGGACTTCAGCGCAGGCGGAGATTCCGGGTCGCTCATCATCGACACCGATGGTTGGCAGATCGGCTTGCTCTTCGCAGGCGGGTTCGTTCGCCTCGCGGACGGCACGAAGCAGGACTTCACGTATGCGAACCACCTCATCAACGTCGAAGCGGCCTTCGGCGTGAAGGCCGTTCGCGCTCTCTGAGCTCTCACACGGAGGTACGCTTCATGGCACCCGAAGATCCCAACCGCGACGTGGTACCGCCCCTGCCGGCGCAGCCGGCCGAGCCGGCCGTCTCTGCCGTGGAGAAGGACATGAAGGCTGACTTGACCGGGCAGCCTCGGGATGATTCGCCGGCGACGCCGCCTCCGGGTACCGTGCAGACGACGCTCTGGCAGAGCCCCGGTATGATCACGGCCATCGCGGCCTGGATCGTGCTGCTCCTGTACGTGGTTCGTCCCTACCTCGTCGCGCGATGGGGAGAGGGCGGCGCGGCGCTGTTCGAAGTCGCCGTGTGGTCGACGTCCGGCGCTTTCGGAATCCACAAGGCCGGGACCGACGCTTCGACGCTGCGGTGGAAGTAAGTACCTTGTACGACCTTGCCATGGCCTTCTCGTTGTTCTACCTCTCCGTCGTGGCGGCCATCGACGGCAACCCCGCTGAGTCGTTGGCGAACTACGGCTTCGCGGGCATCCTGCTCGGCATGCTCTTCTGGTTCCTTCGTGCCCTCGTCAACAACGGCGTCAAGCCGTTCGTCGAGAGTACGATAAAGAATCAGCAGGCACAGGCCGTTGCGATGGAGAAGCAAGTCATAGCGATGGAGTCCATTCGCAGCTCCAGCGAAAAGTTATCGCAGCTGGTAGCATCCATGGATGAGCAGTTGCGCGAACACATGGCGAACGACGCCAAAGCGGACAAGGCGATTCTCGACGAGCTGACCCTCGTGCGACCGATGCGCTCCCGCACCGTTTTCGATCTTCCTCACGACGCCACCGGTCGCCAGGGACCCGGGTAGTCGCGTAAGGATACGATGGCACACAAGCCTTTTGCTGCTGCTCCTGCCGATGAAGACGGCCCCACTTCGGGGCGCATCACCGTCAATGGTGAGATGCGTACCAAGGGCGGTATGGTTGGCACGACGCGTGACGACCTGCTATTCTTCCGTGCGCTTCGCCTCCAGGTGGGCTCGACCAAGCTCGAGCGGCCGATGGAGCAGCACGCGACGGTGTTCGCGTGCGTCGGCGCCATCTCGCACAACCTCAGCCAGGTCCCTCTCATCGTGCGCAAGCGCGGAGCGAAGAAGGGCGAGGCGATCACGAACACGGCGCTAGCAGAAGTGCTCGCCGACCCGAACCCGCTCATGTCGATGGAGGACTTCCTCTACATGGTCGGCACGTACCTCTCCCTGAGCGGAGAGGCGATCATCGTAAAGGAAGGCAAGGACGGACGGGTCGACTCCCTGTCCGAGAGCCCCGCAGAGCTCTGGCCTGTCGACGGGAAGTACTGGAGCCACAAGGTAGATCCTCGGACCAAGCTCGTGGCATGGTGGGTGCTGAACGAGGGCACTCCGTCCGAGGTGGTCTACGCGCCGCACGAGATCATCCAGATCCGATACCCGAATCCGTACAACAACTATCGCGGGCTCGCGCCGTTGCTCGCTGCGCAGGCAACGATCGACGCCGACGTCGCGATGATCCTGTATAACCAGGCGTTCTTCGCCAACGGTGCGGATCCGGGCGGGCTCCTGATGACGGACAAGCCGTTGCCGGGCCCGGCAAAGAACGACCTCATCCGGTCCTTCGAGGATCGGCATCGCGGCGTCTCGAAGAAGGATCGCATCGCGGTTCTCGACAACGGGCTCAAGTACGAGAGCTTCAAGACGACGCGCAAGGACATGGAGTTCGCCGACGCGCGCAAGTGGAACCGCCAGGAGATCCACACGGTGTTCGGTGTCCCGCCGAGCGTGAGCGGGATCTACGAGGACGTCAACTACGCCACCGCCCGCGAGGAGGCTCGCGGCTTCTGGACTCGCAAGCTCGTGCCGACGCTGCGTCGCATCAGCGGTGGGCTCAATCGCGGGCTCTTCCTCTACGGCGACGGCGGCAGATACGAGTGCGACTTCGACACGAGCGGCGTGACGGAGCTCCAGCCGGACTTCGAGTCCGCGATGAAGATCGGCGGCGACATGATGAAGGCCGGCTGGACTGCCAGCCAGGTCAACGAGCGCCTCCAGCTCGGTATGCCGGTCAACCCGTGGCAGGAGGAGGCGTGGGAGATCCCGGCCACCGCAGTGCCGGCGTCCGAGGTCTACGCGATGGCGCAGGGCGACGTCGAGTTCGACGAGCCCCCGCAGTTCAACTCCCAGCAGGCCGCGTTCCTCCAGAACCTCGTAGCGCAGGTGAAGGCCGGCGCCGTACCCGTCGATAGCGCAATCAAGATCGCCACCGCGTCGATCCCTGGTATGGACGAGGAGCAGGCAAAGGGGATCTTCCTCCCGGCCGCTCCGACCGTTGTAGCACCGAATCTCGGTCTCCCTGGGGCATCCCAGGGTCCCGCGCCTGCGTCTACTCCGGCCCCGAAAGGCCCCGAAGGCTCCGACGCCGACGTCGAGACCGCACCGAAGTCCGTCGTCGATCCTGTCGACGATGCGACGCGGCGTGGCGCCGCCGGACAGAGTCGTTCCGCCCGCATCGGCGGTGGCCGCTCTCCGGAGCAGCGCGGCGCCTATTGGAAGGCGATGCAGGAGAAGCACTACCGGCCGGAGGAGAAGAAGTTTGACGGCGTAGTGCGCCGCTGGCTCATGGGCCTGCGAGCCGAGCAGATGAAGCGTCTCGACTCCGCAGAGAAGTGCGTCGTGGCGGGCAAGATCAGGATCAAGGCGGACGCGGCCGAGCTCGGGCGTAGCGTCCGAGACCTGCTGTTCGACTTCGACAAGTGGCGCGACAAGCTCGTCGCCGCGTCGATGCCTCACTATAAGCGCGTAGCGGTTAACTCCGCGAACAACCTTGCGAACGAGATCGGCTCGGCAACGAGCTGGGACCCCGAGTCCAAGCAGGTCCAGTCCCTGCTCCAGCCGGTCGCCGAGAGACTCTCCGGCGTGACGAAGACCGTGCAGAAGACCGTGCGCAAGGCCGTGACGCGAGCCATGGCCGAGGGCGCCACGTTCGCGGAGATCCAGAAGACCGTGCGCGGGGCCTTCAACACGAGCCTCTCGCGCTCCACCACGATCGCACGCACGGAGATCGGGTCGATCACGACCCGGGCTCGCTTCGTGGCCATGAAGGAAGCCGGCGTCGGCAAGCACGAGTGGATCAGCGCACGCGACAAGAACGTGCGCGAGTCACACGAGAAGGTCGACGGCGAGATCGTCGAGATCGGCGAGGAGTTCAGCAACGGGCTTCGCTTCCCCCTCGATCCCGAGGGCGACGCGGAGGACGTCATCAACTGTCGCTGCGACGTGGCTCCGGTGAGCGACGACGCGGACGATTCGTTCTACAACATCGCTCAGGACTACCTCGGCGACGACGAAGGAGACTCGGAATGAGTGCCAGCACTGCGGCGCAGATGAAGCGGGCGGTTCGAAGCGGCTCTCGTGGCGGCGTCATCCGCAAGGGTGTGCGCCTCGACCCCAAGCGCGTCGAGCTCATGGTGAAGCGCGCGGAGCTCCGCGAGCCTCGCGACCCTGAGCGCGTCATGCGCTTCATCGCTTCCACGCCGGACGTGGACCGCGACGGTGACGTCGTGCTCGCCGAGGGCTGGATGCTCGAGGAGTACGCTCGCAACCCGGTGCTGCTCTGGCAGCACGACCAGAACCTGCCCATCGGCAGGAGCATCGGCGAGAGGATCGAGCCCATCGAGGACATCGAGGGCAAGCTCTCTGGCGTCAACGGTCTGGTCGTCTATACCGAGTTCGCCGGTAAGCAGCACGGGGACTACATCGATGGCATCTTCAACCTGTACGCCGATGGGTACCTCACGGGCTCGAGCGTCGGGTTCAAGGCGCACGAGATCAACGACGACGAGGAGAAGCGCAAGGAGTACAACGTCGGCGAGACCGGTGAGCTCATCGCGAAGGCCGAGCTCGTCGAGTACAGCCTCGTCACCGTGCCGTGCAACCCCCGAGCGCTGGTCACGGCCATGAAGAGCCTGGCGCCGGAGCTTCGCCGGTCCCTGAGCGAGAAGGGCATCGGGCTGCGTTCATCCGTGCTCGTGACGAAGTCATGGGGCGCTGGCGCCACAACGTACCCGGACGCACCGGCCACGGTGCTCGAGACCGTGGATCGGCTCGAGGCCGCGGCGATGGCCGCGCGCAGCACCGAGGCCGTGGAGAAGATCCTCTCGGCCGCGGAGAGCATCGTCACCGAGTCCGAAGCGACCGCGACGAAGCTCAAGGCACTTCGCGACGACCTCGAGACGGCGAAGGAGACCGAGGCGTGCGCCGCCATTGGGACCGGTGAGACCAACAAGACCAAGGTCGTCATCGCGGGTGAGGATCCCCGCGTTCGTGTGCGCGCCCTGATGAAGAAGGCCCACGGCCTCTCGACGGCGCTCACCCGCACGCAAAGGGTCGACCTCGTGCGCGGCATGACCGGTGTGCTGGAAGCTCTCGACACCGGTGGCGAGGCGCTCGTCGATGCGAGTGCGGAGCTCGACCAGGCGGCGCTCGACGTGCGCGATACGCGACTCAAGACGCTGCTCCACCGTGCCGTCGACGCTTCCCTCGAGATCGCGCAGAAGAGCGAGCCTGTCGTACCGGCAGTGAAGGCCGGCACCGCCGCAAGCGCCGAAGCCCCGGTGAGCTCCGAGGAAGCCGAGGCTCCGGCGGAGACCGAGCAGGAGCGGCAGGCGCGCATCGAGGCTCTCCTGCGAGACATCGATGCTTCGATGGCGGAGATCGCCGGCGACGTGCCGGACTCCGCGGAGTTCCTCGGCGTCATCGCCGATGGCCTCGAGGAGCTCGCTTCGCTTCTCAACGTGGACCTCGGTCGCCCCAAGGAGGCCGAGAAGCTCGAGGCGCGACACGATTCCGTCGACGACCCGACGCCGTCCCTCGATGGTGGCGGGACGATGAAGGCCGCGGCGCCGAAGCCGATGAGCCCTGCGGCTCGGGCCCGAGCGCGAGTAGCCGCGATGACAGGAAAGAACACGAACGCCCCTCGTCGATAGGCGGACGAATGGGGAGGACAATGCTTCGTCGCGATAGGCCCGTGAGCCCGGCAGGGTTTCACTCATAAGGCCAAGAGATCGCAGCGCAGCCGCAGTCCCAGACCGAGAGCCTAAGGTAGAGTTCCAGAAGAAAGAGAGATCGCAGTCACATGGCAATCAAGAACCCGAGCGCGCTTCGCCTGAAGCTCGCCAAGATCCGTCGTGAGCGTGCGGAGCGCGAGCGCGCCGAGAGCGCCACGGCCACGCGCCGCAAGACCCTCGGCGCGCGTCGCGAGACCCCGGCCGCGAGGCCGGCAGCGCGTCCCACCGAGCGTCGCGTCGAGCGCGTCGCGGCCCAGCCGGTCGACGCCCGCACGCTCGAGCGCGTCATCCGCAAGGCGGCGATGGCCGGCCGCACCGGCGGCGACCGCTCCGCCATCCGCGAGCTCCAGAACGCCAACGCGGCTCTCGAGCAGCGGGTGAAGGCCTTCGAGCGCTCGCAGCGCTCCCGCAACGTGAGCCTCCCCGGCGTCGAGGACGGTGGCACGGTGCGCGGCAAGAAGGTGAAGTTCATGTTCACCAAGGCGTTCGGCTACCTGCTGGACGGCCGCGAGGAGGGCCGCGAGTTCGAGGTGGAGGTGCTGAAGCAGACCGCGAAGCTCCGCACCAAGACCATGATCGCCGGCAACGACGCGCTCGGCGGGTCGTGGGTGCCCCAGCAGGTGATGTCCGACCTGATCGAGAACATCCGCGCCAACGCGGTGGTGCTCCAGGCCGGTGCGACCCTGCTCACGGGGCTCGTGGGCTCGCCCGTGACGATGCCGAAGCTCACCGGTTCGACGACCGGTCGCTGGCTCGGTGAGATCCAGGCCGGTACGCCGACCGACATCTCGACCGGTCAGCTCACCATGACGCCGAAGACGGCGCAGGCCTCGACGAAGCTGTCGAAGCGCCTGATCATGCAGGCGAACCAGGCCGCGGAGCAGATCGTCCGGGACGACCTGACCCGCACGCTGGCCCTCATGATCGACCTCGCGGCTCTGCGCGGGGCCGGCGGTGCCAACACGCCCCTCGGCGTGGCGAACACGCCCGGCATCCTGTCGCTGTCGTACGGCGCCAACGGCTCCGACGTGTCGTGGGACCTCCTGATCGACCAGGTGCAGAAGCTCCGTGCGGCGAACTCGCTCATGGACTCGAAGCGCCTGGCGTGGATCACGTCCTCGGCCCTCGTCGGCGTGCTCCAGAAGCTGCGTGACGGCAACGACCGTCCGCTCCTCGTCTCGCCCGACCGCGGTGCGGCCGACGAGATCTGGCAGGGCAAGGTCGCTGGCTACCCGATGTTCGACACGTCGCAGGTCCCCTCGGACCTGACGCTGGGTACGGGCACGGCGCTGACCGAGCTCTACTTCGGCGACTGGACCGCGCTCCTCATCGGCCAGTGGGGCGGCATGGAGATCGACGTCACCGACCAGGCGGGCACCGCCTGGGAGAACCGGGAGGTCTGGATCCAGGCCCACCAGGACCTCGACGTCGCCGTCCGCCAGGGCGAGCGCTTCTGCCTCGCGAACGGCGTCAAGACGACGTAGTTCTCAACACCAGACTCCAGGGCTGAGAGGCTCTGGTTTCGGGCGTAGCCTGCGAGGCGACTCACCTCGCCTCGCAGGCACCACGCATATCAGCGAGGGGATACGGACCCTCGCGGCCAACAGGGCTTTCGCCCTTGCGGCCTAAAACGTGGATCCTTTCTCGGAGAGACTCCTCTGAAGTACACCGCTCACCAGTTCCTGAAGGTGGCCCTCTCCCTGTCGCCCGCTTCGCGCTCCGGCGCGTCCGCGGTCAACGGCACGGGCGTCGACACCAAGTGCATCTACGACGAGGCCCTCGTCGTGCTGGACATCGGCGCGATGGCCGGCGGCGCCACCCTCGACGTGATCGTCGAGGAGGCCGACAACTCCACCACCGTGGCCGACACGGCGGGCACCTACGCCGCGGTCAGCGGCGCGGTCTTCGCCCAGAAGCTCGCCGCGTCGCACGCCAGCAAGCTCTTCGTGGGTCGCCTCGACCTGCGTGGGCGCAAGCGCTGGCTGCGCGCGGTCGGCACGGACGCGGTCGCGGCCGTCGTCTACGCCGTGCAGTTCATCCTGCTCGGCTGCCGCATCCTCCCCGTCACGCAGGACCAGACGGTCGGCTTCAACGTCGCCGACGCCTAGGACCTGTAGTCGGTAGCCATACCGACAACGCGGCCTCCACGGTCGCCGTGGCCGGCGAGGCTCTTGCTCGCCGGCCACACTTTCCCTCTACACGCCTCACGCCTCCCGCCTCTCACTTCCACTTCCCAGGAGCGCAGCACATCTCATGGCACAGTTCAAGATTCGAAACGGATACGTCTTCGTCGACGCCAAGCTCAACCCTCGGCCCGCGATGAAGGTCGTCGACGACTCGCACCCCATGTTCGCCTCGCAGATCCACAAGTTCGAGACCGAGCCGATCGAGCCGGCCGAGGCCGAGAAGATCGCCGCCGCCAACGATGCGGCACAGCGCACGACCGACGACCTCGGTACGAAGACGCGCAAGGAGCTTCTGAGCATGTACCGGAGCGTGTTCGGGCACAAGGCCCCGGACGGGCACCCGGTGTCGAAGCTCCGCGCGGACATCCAGCGCGCTCTCGACGGCGAGATTTCCACGGACCCCGAGGACGGTGACACCCCGAAGGATCCCGAGGAGCCTGCCGAGGATGCCGACGACGCCGACGCCAAGAAGGAGCCCGAGGACGAAGACGACGGGTCGACCCTCACCGAGGACTCGCCTGCTGTGATGGCCGGGCACGTCAAGCCGAGTAAGAAGAAGTAGACCCGGCACCTACAGGCACGTAAGGAGCTTCTCGATGGCGCTTCTCCTCACAACTCCGGATCGCTTGGCGGCTCTATGGTCTGGCCTCTCCGGCCAGAGCATGCGAGTGGACCAGATCAACCAGGTGATTCCGGCCGTGAGCCGCGCCATCGAGAAGTACCTCGAAGTCGACGGGCTCGAGCTCAAAGCCCGTACGGAGTACTTCAACGTTATCGCCGGGCAAAACTACTTTGCCCTGCGTACGATTGGCATCGTCGAGATCACTTCCATTCGGAGCTCGCAGCTACGCGATTGGACTGTCGACCCCGTCGACGACTCGTACTACACGTTCGACCCTGCGCGCGGCACCCTCGAGTTCGATGGGTACTGGTTGGAGACCGGGCCGCGTACGCTGCAGGTGATCTACGAAGGTGGGATCGCCGAGGACGTCGAGGAGCTGGTCACCTTGCCCGAGTATGCGGACATCATGCTTGCCGCCGAACAGCAGGTCCTCTTCACTGTCACTCGCTCGCCGCATTTCGGTGCTACGAGCTTGTCGACGGGCGGCGGTAGCCGCTCTTTTGAAGCCCCGGTGACGCTGCTCAAGGACGTCACGGACAAGCTCGACAAGTACAAGCGCCCCTTCGCAAGCTGAGATCTCAATGGCGACTTCCTCCACCACTCTCGTATCGCTCGACGCAGGAGACTTCGGGCTCCGTCGTCGCTTCGAGACGATGCCGAGGAAGATGTTCGACGAGCTTCACAAGGCTCTGAAGGGCTACGGCAACGATTTCGTTCGCATCATGAAGGAGCGCCGGCTCAGCAAGCCGGAGATCTCCGACGACGGACTCCGGGCACGCACAGGCAACACGCGGCGAGCCCTCAACTCCGAGATGGCAGGTACGGCGCTCAACGATCTCACGCTCACCATTTTCTTCCGGCGCGACCTGGCCCCTGGTGCTCGTGTGCATGAGTACGGCGCAGGCGGTGGCGGCCTGCTCCCGCCGATTCGGCCGACGAAGTCCAAGTACCTCGCTATCCCTCTCGACGCTGTACTCACGGCCACGGGCGTCGCTCGCGGCGGCCCGCGAGAGGTAGCGCTGGAGTATGATCGCACGTTCGTGCGACCGTCGAAGCGCAACAGTGCCAACAAGGTCGTCTTCGGCGTGAAGAACGGAGTCGTCACTCCCTTGTTTGCTCTGGTACCGGAGGTGATCATCAAGGCCCGTCTCGGTTTCCGCAAGACGCACGATCAACTGGCCCCGGCACGGCGCGAGTACTTCCGCCGTGCGCTGGCCAAGATCGCCGAGAGGTTCTAACATGGTCGCCACCATCGCCGCCCCGACCTGGTTCTATTCCCCGCTCGGCACTCCGGTAGCGGAGCGCGTCATCGAGGACATCGCGGCGACGCTGCGGCAGATCAAAATCGCCGCAGGCTTCGCCTACGATATGAAGTACGTGGCGCGGTTCAAGGGTGCGGCGTTCGACTTCCCTGACAACTTCCCCGTGGTCATCATCAGCGGCTGGAAGGAAGACTTCACCGAGATTCGCGGTGGCCCCGATCGCTACAATGTCACGCTCACGGCAACGATGCAGGCCTGGCTCTCGAACGACGGTGAGAACATGGAGACGCCGCATCGCAAGCTCCAACGAGACATCATCGCCGCACTGATGTATGACAGTCAGCGCGGCGGGATTGCCAGGGATACGAGCATCACAGGGACGGAGCTCATCCCGGCAGCGGGGGATTTCATGGCGTCGTCCCTGATCAGCGTCGAGGTCACTTACCAAATCGCGCGTCTTGACCCGACGCGTCCTTTCTAGAAAGAGGAGCAGAGCACATGACGATCCCGGCAGCACTTCTCACTCGCAGCGCTCAGATCGCGGCGAAGGTCGAGACGACCGAAGGTACGGCGGAGAGTCTGACGGCCGCCGAGGCCGCGCTCACCGTCTTCGATCCCAAGTTCGTGAAGAACGTCACTCGCCACAAGCGCAAGCCGGCGAGGAAGTACATGTCGCAGATCCCGGCCCTCGTCGGGATCCGGCTGGGCCGCATCACGTTCAAGATGGAGCTCACCGGCTCCGGCGCGGTGGCCACGGCACCGTCGTTCGACGCCCTGCTGCGAGCTTGCGGCTTCCAGAAGGCCGTGGTCAAGTCGATCGCGATCGGCGCCATCACCGGCGGCCCCTTCATCCCCGGTGAGACGATCACGGCGTCGGGCGGCAAGTCCGGCCGCGTCGCCGGACAGGTGACCACCGGCGCCTCCGTGCTTCCCTACGTCCTCGTGGACACCGACTTCGCCAACCTCGACGCCATCACCGGTGGCACGTCCGGCGCCACGGCAACGGCCAGCGGCTCGCCGACGGCGGCGCAGGGCTTCGAGTACACGCCCCTGACGACGGCTCCGCCCTCGGTGACCATCGCCATGTACACCAGCGGCGTGCGCCAGCGCCTCGTTGGAGCCCGCGGGTCGGTGAAGTTCACCGCGAAGGTGGGCGAGCCGATGATGCTGGAGTTCGAGTTCCTCGGCGTGTACGACGCCACGACGGACGTCGCGCTCCTCGCGCCCACGTACTCCACGGTGGTGCCTGCGCAGTTCCTGTCCGCCGCCCTCCAGCTCCACGGCTACGAGGACGTGGTCTTCACGAAGTTCGACGTCGACATGAACTGCTCGCTCCAGCCGCGACGCAACGCCAACGCCGCGGCCGGTGCGCACTCGGTGTTCATCGGGGATCGCGAGCCGAGTGCGAGCCTCGACCCCGAGTTCACGCTCGTGGCGACGCACGACTGGCACGGCAAGGTGATCTCCGGTGCCACCGGCCGCCTCGCGACGAAGATCGGCAGCGTGGCAGGCAACACGTTCTGGATCGGCCTGCCGCTGGTCCAGTACGCGAAGGCCGACGACGACGACGAGGGCGGCGTAGCACGGGTCGGCCTCGACCTCGACCTGCTCTCGGCCAACGTCAACACGGGAGACGACGAGATCCAGATCGTCATGCTCTGAGCGAGTAGCGCAACGTTTCGGCACAGCGCCCGCCGTCTCGCACGGGCGGCGGGCGCTTCTCACACCTCTACCGTGCCCAACGCCTCATCTGCTTTCACAGGAGTCTCTGATCATGGGTATCTTCGTCGACCCGGCTACTCGGGTTCCCTACGTTCTCGAGGCCGAGCGGCCATTGCCGCCTGCGCCTTCTTCCGATGGCGCCGTGAGCTCCGAAGGTGAGGCGCGCCGCCTCGAGGAGAACTCGCGACGCGACAAGATCCGGACCACGTATCTCCTTCGTCCCTTGAGCGTCGGGGCCTTCTCTCGGCGCACGGACCAGGCGATCCTGCCGAACAGCTCGAAGACCGCCGTAGGTACGTTCGTGTACCTGACGCTGCGCTACGGGCTCGCCGGATGGAGTGGCGGCGGCGCTCCTCCGTTCATCGCCGATGCGGATGGGCAGCCGACCGACGACACGCTGTCTCGGCTCCCGCCGAGCGTGAGGAACGAGCTCACGACGGCGATCAACAACATCTCGGAGCCGTCGGTCGCCGACGTAAAAGCCTAGCGGTCGCCCTCGCCCTGGCTCAGGGCCGCCTGCGTATCACCTGCGGCGTCGACTGCGACACGGAGGGAAAGCGGGCAGCCCTGGGCTGCGACTCGTCGACCAAGGATCCGGTGTTCGTCATCCCGTGTCATTGGTGCCGAGGCAGCGACCGTACGTGTAAGTGGTGCGATGGACGCGGTGCGGTTCACTTTCATCGCTGCCCTGCGGCGACGATTCAGCATACTACGTTCAGCGTGTTGAGGGCGCACTTCGCCCACAAGCGAGGAATGTGGCCGGTGTCCGGTGGATCGCTAGCGCAGAGCTTCTCTTTCACTGAAGCGCAGGGCCATCTGGCCACGATCGAAGGCAACTACCGTAAGCTGGATGGGGCGGGTTCGAAAGAGCCGCAAGGCCGAGAGGAAGACGATTGAGCGACTCCACGGAACACGTCCTTGAGCTCGTGACGCGGGTGCGAGATGAGTCGTCGGAGCTTCTCTCGAGGCTCGGCACTACGTCTACCGCAGCCGCGGAGCAGGCTCAAGCGGCGTTCGAGAAGGCCCAGGCCGTCATCGACGATCTGGGTCCCAGTGGCGAGGCGTCCACCGAGCAGCTGCGCAACGCGGTCCTCGATACCGAGGAGGCGGCGCAGGCTCTCGAGGACGCCTCGTCGTCTGCCCTGGGGACAGTGACGCGCGGCGCAGCGGCCGCAAGCTCGGAGATGAATCGGCTCGCCAACGCGGGAGATGACGCAGGCGAGGAGATCCAAGGGTCGATGGACGCGGCTACGGCGTCGATTCAGGGTGTGAAGCAGGCGGCGGGTGAAGCGGCGCAGGAGATGGCGAACATCGGCCCCGCCGTAGAGGGGATCGGCAGTCGCGGTAGGCCGGGCGGCGGTGGCGGCCGAGGTGCCTCTTCCGTGCTCGACGGCGTTGCGAAGAGGGCCGGTGGCCTCGGCCGCGAAGTCCAGAAGATGTCCCGTGAGATCGACTCCGCGTCGCGGCTGGCGAACGCCGAAGCCGACAAGATGGCTACGTCGTTCGTGAAGCTCGGCGCCAACATCGCCAAGAACGCGGCTCAGTTCAGCCAGATGGGCGCGAGCTTTGGCCCGTGGGGTGTGGCGCTAGGCGCTGCTGTCGGTGTCGGTGTTGCCGGCCTTCCCGTGCTGCTGGGGTATCTCAAGGGCACGGACAAGCAGCTCGAGGAGACGGCGAAGAAGGCCAAGGCCCAGTTCGAGGAGATGCTCAAGTCGATCCAGAAGGACGTCGGCGAGTCGACCAAGGAAGTGCAGAAGCTCGCCGATGCCCTCGAGGCCGCGCAGCGCAACGCGGCGAACGGTGGCGGCAAGAACGTCACAGGCTCCGACGTCGCGAGCGAGAGGGAGAACACCGAGAAGCTCGTCGGTACGTACAACAAGCTCCTCGAGGCCAAGGGCAAGTTCGAGACCACGAACCGCACGATGGCGGAGCTCAACATCGCATTCGTGGCGGCGAACGCGGAGCTCGAGTCGCTGCGAGAGAAGTTCGGCGACGTGTCCGGGCCGGTGATGGAGGCGAACCAGAAGGTCGAGGACCTGCGGAAGAAGATCCTCGAGCTCACTCCGGCATACGAGCAGCAGGTGCGCATCATCGGGGCCCTCGCCACCCAGAACGATGCCCTCGGCAAGCTCACCGAGCAGCGCAAGAAGAACGAAGCCGAGATCCTGAAGATCAACGAGCAGCAGCTCGAGCGCAAGAAGGTAGAGGCGGAGATCAGCCGCATCGAGGCGGAGAAGAAGAAGGTCGTCGAGGACATCAATCGCGAGGCCGAAGCGGCTTCGGCGAAGCAGGAGCAGCAGCTCCTCAAGCTCCAGGAGGAGTTCGAGCAGCGTACGGCGACCCTTGCGCTCACGAAGGAGCAGAAGGAGCTCGGGTCCGACTACAAGCTCATCACCGAGCTCACGACGGCAGGCTTCGTCGAGCAGGCGAACACGCTGCGCAACCTTGTGACGACGGCCAAGCAGCGAGAGGACATCGAGAAGCGACTCCTGAAGTCCATCGAGGACTACGCCAAGGAAGTCGAGAAGATCGTCGCGCTCAACGCGAAGAACACCAGCGACGTCGCGGACAGGGTCGCCCTCGCTCAGGCCGAGAACAAGGAGCAGCGTGAGATCGTTGAGTGGGAGATTCGCAAGCGCTCGTTGAAGGAGCAGGGCTACACCCAGGACCAGATCAACCGCGTACAGGAGGCGGAGCAGAACGAGAAGACGCGTGAGGCTAACGAGGCCTCGCTCGAAGCGCAGAAGCGCAAGTGGGAAGGAGAGGCCAAGTTCCAGGAGGGCCTCGAACGGCAGCTCGAGTCCCTTCGCGGAGCCACCGACGAGGATACGCGGCGGCTCGCTATCGTGCGCGAGCTCCAGGACGCATACGAAAAGGGTGGCGAGCGTGCGCTGGAGCTGGCGAAGCAGATCAACGAAGTCGAACAGCAGCGCCGGGCTCAGTCACAAGCCGACGCGGCGAACTCTGGGGCGCAGACGCGTGCCGAAGAGTTCATGGGCCGCGGCAAGAAGAATAAGAAGGCCCACCGCGATCGCAACCTGAAGAACCAGGGCCGGTGGAAGACCGCCGAGGATTTCCTAGACCCTCAGGATGACATCGACCACCTCGCGGACGTAGCCGAGACCAACGCTACGCGCGACGAGCTCGCGAAGCCCTGGGACACGGGATGGGAAGACGGCAGCCAGGTCAAGGACAGGAACAAGAGCCGCGGCAATCGCCTTGCCGGGCAGATCGGTGGGGGCGACAAGGCCGCGGATGAAGCCGGCCGCGCCGCCGGAGCCGGTGTGCTCGGTGCCATGGGCGGGATGCCGACCATCCCTACCGATGGGCTCAAGGAGCAGGCGAAGGCCATGGCGGATGAGATCGCACGCGCGGGCGGCGACATCTCCAAGGCTGTCGAGGCCCTAACCACCGCGGCCAACGACCAGAAGAAGGTCGCCGATGGTATCAAGGCCCACTCCGAGCAGTCGAAGTCGCTTAGCGACAGCGTCGGCAAGAGTGCAACGGCGGTGGAGCAGCTCGTCACGGTCGTCGGCGGCGGATTCACTACCGTCGATGCGAGGCTCAAGGCCATGGAGAAGACGTTGAAGGACCAGGCCGAGAAGATTCAGCTCGCAGCGAAGGGCGGCTAGCGTGGCAACCAAGGACCGGTGGATCTTCTACGGCGAAGCACGCCTCTGGCGCGAGGGCCGCTTCGTCGTGCCGTCTTCGCGGCGCGGCGTGACGCAGGAGTTCCAGGGCGTCTCGCGAGCGGACACCTATGTATATCCGGGCTCGCCGAACTTCTCGCACACGCTGGAAGCGCACACGCTGTTCTCGCCGCTACCGTCGCTGGCCTGGCCGACGTACGAGAGCTTCATCCAGCACTACGAGGCGATGCGTGAGCTCCTCGAGGCTCGTGCCGCATCGAGCCGGCGATACCCCGTGAGCCTCGTCGACGACGGGTCGACCCGTCGTACGGTGTCCGGCGTCTCCGGCTCGGGTACGATCAACGTCACGACGTCTGCGGCGCACGGCCTGACGACCGGCGACCGCGTGCTCATCTGCCGCACCGGCGATGGCAACTATACCTTGGGCGCGGTCACCGTCGTCGACGCGGACGAGTTCACCATCGCTGGCAACCATACGATCGCAGCCTCCGATGAGGTGTACCTCGTCAACGCCTATTGGGATAGCAGGATCTACACCGGCATGACCAAGCCGGATAAGCGCGGCAAGGATGGGCACTACTACATCGAGGACTGCGTCTACACGTTTGCCGGCAAGGGTAGCGGCGCGGACTACCGCCGGCGTACCATCGACCTCAGGGCCTAGCTCATGACCACCGCGAACATTCTCTTCACGAACACGTTCGAAGGCGCCGGGTACCCGGACTTCGACGTCGAGTGGCCGTACTTCGAGTTCGTCGACGGGAACCCCTCCGGCTGGAGTACGCCCGTCGTCGATGGGCACAAGAACGGCATCTCCTCTCGTACGCTGCGCGCGACAAGCGCAAGGCCGTGGCGCGGGCGTTCGCTGTGGTATCCCGGGCGCGCGGACTACAAGGTGGACCTCGCCGCTCGGTGGCAGAACCCGAGCGGCGCCGGCGACCGAGTCGTCGGGCTCATGGTCCTGTTCGTCGACTACAACAACTTCATCGTGGCCCGCGTGGCATCCGTCGTCGGCGGCAACCCCACGCTGACTCTCGTCCTCTGCGAAGACGGCACCGAAACGACCCTCGGGTCGTACTCGGGTACTGGCGTGTCGACGTCGGACCTTGCCGCGCTGTGTACGTGGCGCGTGCGAGTGAAGTCGAACACCGACGGCACGCTGTCGCTTAAGGTCTACACCTCGCCGAACGGTATCATTGGCAACGGCACCGTGCGCATCGACGTGACGATCGACCAGCCGCCGACGGTGGCCGGCATGTGGACGGCCGGAGTCGAGATCTACGGTGCCCTTGGGGATGAGGTCTACGTCAAGAGCCTGACGTGCTACGACTTCGCGGATGAGTGGACGCCGACGACGTCGCCGGGTACCGGATCCGGTTGGCAGGTGGAGCTGGGTACGCAGCTCTATGACCTGTCCCAGCTCGAGGCGATGGAGCCGAGCATCACCTTGAACAAGGTGAAGCAGGGCTATGGGATGGGCGGCAACACGGCGACGCTCGGGGTCAACGGCGATTTCCGCATCGGCTCCCTCGTGTATCCGAAGCAGAGCGTGCGAGTGTACTACGACGGCCTCGTGCTCTTTCACGGCACGATCAGCGAAGCCGACATCTCTGCCTCGGTGGAGGAGTCTCAGGAGTTCGTGTGCCGAGACCGGCTCTGGGCCTCTCGCACCGTGAACATGGAGGAGGAGGACGGTAGCGGTACGCACTTCTTCAACGTGTTCGATGAGACCAGCGATGACTATGACCCCGAGCGGCAGGGCATGTCGGTCGGCGATCTCATTCGCTGGCTCTTCGATCGGTACACGGATCGTGAGTACGGCCTTCGGTACTACGGCGCGTGCCCGACCTCTGGGCTTGCGTACGTCGATGAGGAGCTTCAGGAGCTCGACGGTGTCTTCCCGGACGTGACCGTGAAGGGCTCGTTCCTCGCTGCCGTGCAGGCACTGCTGAAGAACATGCCCAACTTCCAGGTGTTCGTCGATCCTGAGGATGGCATCTGGCACTTCTACGACGTGACGACCCTGACGGGTGAGATCATCGCGTTCGGTAGCGAGCACGCGACGTTCTCCATGCGGCCCGACCCGGACGCGTCGATCACCGCCATTCGTCTGCGCGGTACGAAGAAGCCGAACGCGGACGCTGTGGTGCTCTCACTTAGCGATGGGAGCCTGATCCCCTCGTGGACCGAGGACCAAGAGAACAGCCACGTTCCCGGCAAGACGAAGAAGAAGCAGGTGACCATTACGACGGTCACGGCCGGCACGGCAACGAACGTCACCATCCTGGGCAAGCTCTACGCGAGCATCGACTACATCGAGTGCGCGGCGGATACCCACGACGTTCAGCCCGGGTACTGGCGCGGTGCCGAGGTCACGGTGCAGGGCTTCTCGCGCCTGGTGATCGACAACACCGCCGTGCGCTTCTATCTCTCGCCGCCGCACTGGATGACGCCGCCCGCGCCCGGTGAGAAGTACGCCATCTCGCTGTTGGGGCCCAACGCCGTGATCGAGCTGAGCGGCGCCGGAGTCGGCCGCGGGTTCTTCTTGACGCGCCCCGAGCTCATCTGTGCTTCGGGTAGCCTGTACAATCAGTCGTTCAAGAACCGCGGATGGTGCGGAAAGGCCTTCGTTGCCAGCTCGCTCAACGACGGCAACCTCTACAACCAGCAGTACAAGTACAACCTCAAGGGCCTGTCGCCGACACAGCAGGCCCAGCTCGGCGTCTGCGGTCCCGTCGTCCAGCTCGCCGATGCGCCGCTCAAGCCCATCGGCCTCATCAACTTCTTCGACGAGACCGATCCTCCGGGCCTGTCGCCGCCCCTGGGCCCGTGCACGACGAATCCGAAGGCCGCCAAGCAACCGAAGGTCGACGTCCAGATCTCCGTGTCGAAGTACGAGACGTCGGTGCTCAGCCTTCGTGTGCCGGCGATCGGCTGGCGCGGCCGTGGCTTCTCCGACGACTCGTCAACATGGGACGGCGGTGGGCAGCCGTACGGTACGGACTGGCGCCAGGAGAACGAGAAGATCCTCGACGTACCGGACTTCGTCGACGAGTCCCAGCGCGAAGGGTACACCGCGATCTGCGAGTCGATACTCGCGATCTTCTCGGATAAGGTGTACACGGTCTCGATCCGGCACAGTCCGGACGAGCTCACGCATCGCATCAAGCCTAGCCGCTGGAACGGCTTGCAAAAGCGCATCTTCCTGACCGATCCCCTGCGCACGACGGGCTTCGAAGCGGATGAGAACCTGCCGGTCTTCGAGGTCGAGTGGGAGCCGCGCACGGGTGCGACGTCTCTGAAGTGCGGCACGGCAACGGGATGGCTCGGTCTCGATGCGCAGGGGCTCTTCAAGACCTTCACCGAGACCTCGGTGCTGCTCAAGGCCGCGAAGATGCTGAAGGAGGTCGAGGACTTCCGCAACGTCCTCACCGGGAAGAGCGAGGACACGGTCGGCGGTAGCAAGGGCGGGATGAACAGCGCCTGCCAGACGACGATCGTCAACTCGAACAATCGCAAGGTCACCACCGTCGAGCGCGACGACAGGCAGAAGAGAACCCTGATCGCGCACACCGCGTCGCAGGTCGCCGCGCTCAACGTGCTCAACGCCGGCGGCGGCATGTCGCTTCCGGGCAAGGAGATCACGCCGAAGGGGTACGACTCGGCGAGTGTCAAGGGCACATACCCGAACTCGCCCGTTGCGCGGCCGTTCGCCGACGCAAGGTTCCCCGAAGTGGCACCGCCCGCGGGTCGCACCAACGCGAATCTCGACACGTACGGCGGTGTGCTTGGCACCGACCCTCAGGGCGTCGACGGCGATGCGCCGGACGTGCTCTTCAAGTTCCCCGGCGGGACGATGATTCCGAACGGGTTCGCGCTGCGCAAGGCTGCGGACGCGTACGGCAACCGCGCAACGGGACAGGGCTGGGAATGGGGCCAGCTCGGCGCAGGCGGGGCCGACCCGGTGTCGTGGTCCTCGTTCACGGGGCCGGAGTCGTTCCCCGATGCGCTGGTGCCGTTGGCGACGCTCACTCCCGGTTCGACGATGCATCAGGTGCTCCAGCGCACCGAGGCCCTCGCGCGCACGCTCGGGTCGGTGTCCGACTCGCTGGCGCAGATCACCGCTCCCGGTGTCGTATCGACGAAGTACCCGGACGGCGCGCCCGCGACGTTGATCGACATGCTCGCCGCAGTCGGCGGGAACCCGTGGGTGAAGCTCGTGAGTGCGTCCATCAACGACGCCGGAGGCCCGGTCGTGCGCGGACCGGTGACGGAGGACGGCGTCGACGCGGGGACGCACTGGCGGCTCGCGATGCCGGAGCGCGTCCTCGCGATGGTGACAGCCGTGACTCCCGGCACCGGCACCAACGGCGGCGCGTGGGACTGGGACACCAGCGGTCCCGGAGGGTCGCTCACCTACGCCTCGTCGCTCTATGTGACGCACAAGCAGGCCCACGCCAGCGACCTGTCTCCCGCTCAGCACATCGGCGATGCCTCGCAGGTCGAGGCAGCGGAAGCGGACGACCCTTTCGGCACGTGCGACTGCGCGGGATACAAGATCCCCGCCAGCGTCGAGGCCGGAGTGTCGACGATCTTCTCGCTGCCTGTCGGCGCCCGCGGTACGCCCGTCGTCGGCGTCACCGCTCGAGAGGTGCGATCGGAGATGAGCCCGGCGCTCGTGGACCTGGATCTCGAGCTCAGGGTGTCCTTCAGGGCGAGCGCTTGGACCCCTCCTGCTTCCGCTGGGACGGGGTCCGCGGCCACCACCG
>OFQZ01000189.1_pt1 | contig 24241 bp, 27 predicted proteins | sample 1543011 | NCBI WGS metagenome assembly OFQZ01 (sample SAMN07774216, study PRJEB24372) | wastewater metagenome | isolation source: Exp Tend NO 0WW | collected 2016-02 | reverse complement strand
CGTCAGAACTTCGCGCGCCACCCTACGCCCCCGGTAGTCCGTACAGCTTGAAGTGGGACAGGGTCGTCCAGTTGCCGGCGGCCAGCGTCAGACGGATGCGGTCGATGGCCGCCGTAGACTCCCAACAGCCACCCACCTGCCGTAGAAAGAAGTTCGTGGCAGAGATGGCACGGAAGTCCGTGTTAGTTCCCTGCGTCGTCTTGAACTTGGTGGTATTGGCGTAGTTCGGGATCAGCACCTGGATGCTGCCGTACAGGTTGGCCGTGCTGGATGCAGCCGGCACCAGTCCAGCGTTGATGCTGTCGGTCGCTCCGAAGTTATCCGATCCGCCGAAGCCGGCTTGACTCCCGAAGACGATCACATGGTTGTACGCGCCGGCGGTCGGGCTGGTCTCGAAGGTCATACCGATGCTGGCACTCGTCGCGGCGGTATCCGACCGGCCGTCTCCAACCAGCAGCAGGCTGCCGAAGTTCTGATTGATGCTTGAGAACTCGATGACGCCTGACGCGCCGGTGCCCGTCTGCGAGTCCAGCAGCACCGCCCCGTAGTAGCCCCATGCTGACGTGCCGGCCGCCGTCGCCTTCATCGCCTTGTGGGTGGCGTCTGGTGTGGTCGCGCCGATCCCCAGTTTGGTCTCCACGGCCACGAGGTCGTCTAGCATCTGGTTCGTGCCGTCCGAATGCGACACGGTCCCGCCGTGGAAGAGATTTAGAAACTGCGAGCCGATCGCGTCGGCCAGTGCCAGGATGTTAGTCGGGAAAGCCATGCTCTCTTCCTCTCAGGCCCCGAATGTGCCCGTGTCGAACACCGCGGTGTCGAAGACCCCGCCGCTGAGGTCAAAGACCTGCTCACAGCCCAGCGTGACCGTGATCAGGTTGCCCCCCGGCGAGATGTCGTAGTCGATGGTTTCCACCCACAGCAGCATGTTCAACTCAGCGTGGGAGTGGACGAACTGCACCCGGTCGGATGGCCGGATGTCGAACAGCGCAAACTGATGCATCGCGTCGATGTTGGCGAACATGAACCTGATCTGGCGGCGCTCGCGCCGGTAGCGCAGCGCGAACGAGTTGACGAGATCCAGCGTCTGATTCCGCTCGATCTCCGGCCAGCAGGCGAGCACCAGCGGGTTATTCGGATCGCCCTGTCTCGCGGCAGCGAGATCGGTGTCAGTGGTGCTGGTGACCGTCTGCGCCGATGTGACGGGCAGGCTCACGGCGCGCACCTGGATGCCGTCGCTGGTGACGCCGGCCACCGTGCAGCCGCCAACGGGAGCCGTCAATCTCAGGGTGACCGCCTGGCCGGAGGTCGTCAGCAGCGAGATGCCAGAGAGCGCCGATCCTGACGTGATCGTGTAGTCGGTGCCGTCGCGCGGGGTAATGGCAGACTTGAACGGGTCGGAGGCTGTCACCGTGATATCACGGACCTCTGATGCCCCGAGCACCAGCGAGCTACCGTACTCCCAGACCTTTTGCGGGTCGGTCGCCGTGCGGGTGTTGATCGTCGCGGCCACCGATACCACGACCTCGTCAGGGTTGCTGCTGTACTCCACCCGGCCGATGTGTTTCAGCGCCGTCGCCGTCTCGCCGTCCCCGAGCACCGTCTCGGAGTCGCCCTCTACGTCGAGCGCGTCCCCGAGCGCGTTGCCCGAGAGGTCGCCGTCGAAAAACGCCCACTGCACCTCAGTGCTGCGGGTAGAGTTCTCTCGGTACTGGCGGCCCTCGAAATGGAAGACGCCGTCTCCATCCTCCCACGCGGACGATCCCGCGCCCTCGGCTGCGAGGATGGCGTTGAGCGCGACCATCCCCGTGGTGGTGCCGTTGAGCCACCAGTACAGCAGCGTCGTGTCGCCGGTGTCGATGCTGCGTTTGTCGGCAGGCCAGTCCACGGCATCGAGCAGCACCGTGATCGCTTCGTCGGTCCTGATGTCTTCGTAGAGAATGGTCGTCGGCCGAACGGTGTTCAGCGCGGCCATCGTTCCGAGCGCCGTCACGCTCACGGCCAGGCGTTGGCGGCTGATCTGTTGCGGCATCTCAATCGCGGTGCCGGTAAACATGCGCTTCGTGGCGCGGCCATCCCCCAGCATCTCGGTTGAGTCGCCGAGCACCTCGTCGTCGTCGCCCTCGACATCAACGCCCCAGAGGGTATCCAGCGTCACCGCAGGCCCCCGCCCCAGGAAGAGCGCCAACGGCCCGCCCGGCGAGAATCGCCCGTCGTGGTTGGTGAGGGTCAGGTCAAGCGATGGCGCGGCCGGCGGCGCGTAGGCCCGCACCTGCTCGCGCCCGATGCCTGCCACCTGTATCCCCGGGTTGACCATCGCCCACGCGGAGACATCGTCAAACTCTGACGTGTCGGTGTCGGTGCCAGTGCCCCAGGTGATGGTGGGGGTGTAGGTTGCGGTCCGTGGCAGAGGGGTGAGAGGCACGTCAGATGCCCCCGTTCAGGCCGGGCAGCGTGCCGACGCGCCGGAGTTCCAGGCGCATCCCCGTGGCTACCAGACGGGCCAACGTGGTGCCGCCGAGGTCAATGACGATGTCCTGTCGCTGGATCGGCCCGGCCGCGCTGACGCCGCCAGGAGCCGCGCCCACGCCCGCCAGCGCAACGGGCTGCACCAGTGAGGCGACATCGCGGGTCGTCGCGGTGCTCGTAACCGAATCCCCGAAGAGCACGCTCTTCGACGTGCCCCCGCCGCTGCTACCCTTCGGGGTCATCCATGACGGCAGCTTGCCCAGCATGTTCGCCAGGGCGTTGACTTCCTTGCCCGCTTCCTTGGCCTCGTCAGCTATGCGCCCCGCCTGGTCGGCCATCTCCTTGGCCTTCTTGGCGGCTGCGTCGATCTGCGGCGCGGCGGTTGCGGCTGCGGTCCCCATCGCGGCGGTCGCCGTCGTGCTGACGCCGGCTTCCTTGCCGATGGCTCGCAACTGGTCGGCAAGCTCCTTGCTGATCTTGCCCTCGGCTTCGAGCTGGTTCACCAACGCCAGACCAGCGGTCATCCGGTCCTGAAGCGGCTTGCCCTCGGCGTTGAACACCGCGATGAGCCGCTGACGGTAGGCGATCTCATTCTCGGTGGCGTTCTTGATGATCGCCTCATTGGCGCGGAAGACGGCTTCCTCTGCGCCGAGCACGGCGATCTGCCGGCCGATGGCCTGAATGTTCCTCTCTTCGGCCGTGAGGATCTCGCCCAGCCCGAGCACGCGCCGCCGCTCTGACGTGGCCGCGATGTCGTTGGTCAGGCGGATGCGTTCGGCCTCGATGCCGAGCAATCGGTCCTGGTCACGCAGTTTGTCTATCTGCTTCTGGATGCCCTCGGCCCGCTTGCTGTCGCGGTCCAGCCCGACGAGTTGCTTCTCCAGGTCAAGGGTCTGTAGTCGGATCTGCTTGCGCTCGGTGTCGTTCTCCAGCAGCGCCGAGCGGTCGCCCAGACTGCCGTTGGTGATGTCGCGGATGGCGCGCTCGGCAGCCGCCACGTCCTCACGGATCGGCAACAGCCGGCGCTCTTCGTCCGTCTGGTCACGCTTGAGCCGGAGCAACTCCGACTCAATGGTGATCATGTCCTCACCACGGAATAGCGCGGCGGTCTGGCCCTCGTTGCGGATAGCGTTGATCTCGCGCTCGACGCGGGCGATCTCGCCGGCGACAGGGGCGTAGTCCGTGACACTCTGGATCAGGTCGCGCATGGCCGCGCGCACGTTCGGCGCGAAGCCCTCAATGCCCTTGATGAGGCCCTCATCAAGCATCTGCCCCATGTACATGGTCTTCTTCGAGGGCGATTCGATGGCGGCCTCTGCGTTGGCTGCGCCGAGGGCGGTCCGCACCATCTCAACAGCTTTCGCCGCAACGCGCGAGATATACGAGCCGATGCCCGACTCCATGCCTGCGCCCAGGTTCTGGCCCACAGACGTACCAGCGGCGCGCGCCGCGCCTGATTGGCCCTCTACGGCGGCCACTGCCCCGACTGCCCCGCTCTCGGCTGCCGCTGCCATGGCTGGCGCTGCCGCTTCGAGTGCGCCGACCATGCCCGTACCCATCTCGTCGACGGCGGCCACCACCTGCGGCGCGCTCGTCTGCGCGGCTGTCGTGACAGAGGCAAATCCCTGAGAGGCCCGCTCGACAAACCGATCCATGGACCCTGAGCCGATGGTCGCGAAGTTGCCCACGGCAACCGCCGCGTTGACCATCGCTGTGTCAAAGGCGGCCATGTCGCCGCTCGCCAGAGCCGTCGCCGCTCGTGCGAGTTGACCGAATACAGAGATGGCGTTGACGGCAAGTCCGATGAACGAGAGGAACGTGTCCGCCACCTGCCCAACGGCCAGCGCGGTCAGTTCAAGGCCCGTCGCCAGGAGTTTGCCCGCAGCCGCCGCGCCGCTCATCGAGTCGTTCGCGTCGATGCCGATGCCAGCGAGGTCGCGCAGTTGCGCTACCACGCCCTCAGCCTCAACGTTGATGGTCTCCAACGCGCGGCCGAAGGTCTCTAGCGCGCCGTTGTTCGACATCGCGTCTCTGACTCGGCCAGCCCACTCGCTCAGATCCTTGAGTTTGAGCGCGGCCTTCCCGGCAGCGAGCGCCAGCGGCTCGATGCTGGCGTCAGGTGCCCACTCTCCGGCAAATGCCTGCTTGACCGTGCGCCATGCGTCGGTCAACTGCCGGAAGAGATCCTTGGCGGTGTCGATGCCGCTCACCAGCGCGTTGCCGATCCCCTCGCCAATCGACTCCATCAAGGGGATCACGCCGCCCATTCCATCGGCGGTCTCGCGGATCAGCTTTTCAATCGCCGGCGCTAGCTTCGCGCCGAGTGCTTCCTGAGCCGTCTCCCACTGAGAGGTAAGACCCTTCCATGCGCCGGCCAGTCCCTTCGCGCGGGCCTCTGCCTGCTCTCCGGCCGCATTGGTCGTCTTCAGGTTGGCCTCGTACTCGCGGAGCTTATCCCCACCCGCACCCATCAGCGGAATCAGGGCTTTCATGCCGTCGCCCTGGAAGATCGTGGCGAGCGCGGCGTTCCGCTGCTGTTCGGTCAGTGGTCCCAGTCGCTCATTCAGGGTGTCGATGATGGAGGGAAGATCCTTCATCTTCCCCTGAGCATCGAAGAGGCTGATGCCGTACTGTTGCATCGCCTTTTTGGCCTGATCGGTCGGGTTGATCGCCTGCATCAGCGCATTCTTGACCGCCGTCGCGCCGTCACTGCCTGACATCCCGGCGTTCCCGAGCACGATCATCGACGCAATGAACGATTCAATCGGCTGCCCGACCGCCTTGAAGATGCCGCCGGCTTGGGCTACCGCTTGGCCGAGGTCGGTTGCGTCCAATGACGATGCGTTCGCGGCGTAGGCCAACTGGTTAGCAATGTCGGTGGCGCGGCTTCCCTCCAGGCCGAAGGCGTTCAACGCGCCTGCCGTCAGTTGTGCGGCCTTCGCCTCGTCGATGCTGGCAGCCGCCGCCAGTTGCAACGCACCCTTCGCGGCCTGTTGGGTCTGATCAACGCTGAGGCCAGCCTTCGCCAGTTCCAGCATGGCGATGGCCGCGCCGGTGCTTGACGTGGCCGGAAGGTCCAAGTCTGCCCCGAGTGCCCGCGCCTGCGCGGACATAGATGCCATCTGGGCATCGGTCGCGCCCGTGGTGACCTTGAGGATGTTCATCTGCGACTCAAAGTCACCGAACGTCTTCAGTGCGCCGCCGAGAATGCTAATGGTGCCCTTGGCGACTCCCTCGAACACGCGTACGGCGGTCGTGCCAGCGGCCACCGCAGACGACATTGACAGCCAGGATGGCCCAGCCTGCTTGGCAGAGTTGCCAAGCTTCGTCAGGTCTCCGCTCACCGATTTGATGATCGCGGAGGCTTGATCCTGGGCCTTCAGGATGATGGCGACTTCCTGGGATGACAGTGCCACTCGGTTAGCCTTCCATCGCCCTGGCCTGGTCGTTGATCATCTCGATCGCTTCTCTTACGACTCGCTCGGGCGTGGCCAGGACATCACGGTAGGAGCACCCGAGCCATTTGGCGACGGCAAGAGCGTTCCTGGCGCGGAGCCTGCGCCAGGTGCCGTAGGGTCCGCAGCCGCGTCCTCTTCCAGCGCGATGGCCGCCGCGTCACCGTTGTCCGCCCGCAGCTCGTCGATCTTCGCGGCGATTTGGAGCGCCGACTTCGGGCTGAGACTCCCGACGATCTCGGCGCGCCTGGCGAGGTCGTCCGGCAGAGGGATCACCTTGCCGCTGCCGCCGGTCAGGTTCCAATCAACGAGGTACAGCGCGATGGTCAGCAATCGCTGATCTCGGAGGCTGTATTCCATTTTTGCCGAGCCGTCAGGGTTGATCCCCGCGCGGATCGATGCGCCGGCCAGCTCGCCTTCTTCGCCGTAGTCAAGCTCTCGCTTGAGTTCGACGTAGTAGCCTTCGCCCAGGTCGAGGGGGACCGTTTCCTCACTCGCAAAGAAGTTGCGCTTCATGTCGTCCCAATCTCCATGTCAAAGATCAGCGGGTCCAGACTGACGATCTCAGCCGGCCCTTTGACCTCGGCTCTCCCCACGTTGAGCACGCCCTTGAATCCCGAGCCGTTCTCCAGCCAGTAGGGATCGGGCGTGTGGTTGTCCACGCTGATGCGCCAGCGGCCATCAGGCTGGACGGCAGCAGACCACCCGTTGAGGGTGGCCGCCGTGCGGAAGCCGGCCTTCAGAAGGCCGGCCCTCCCGCTGATCGACCAGGTAGACTGCCCGACCGTCATTAGAAGTTCTGGCTCCAGGAACCCCCCGCGACAAAGGAAGACTTGATCTTCACCGCGTCGGAGACGGAGCAGTCCATGCTGGCATCGATCCACGCCAGCCCATAGGCGTACTTCGTCAGCGCGTCCTGCGACGGGTAGAGGTACATCCGGACCGCCGCTGTGGAGGCCGCAGCCGTGAACAGCGTGGTGTCGGTGTCGTCCCAGAACGCCTCAAGGTCGCCCTTCACATCGGGCAGGCCCTGCACATAGACCTTGTTGCTGTCGAGGAACGCCGTGACGTCGATCTTGTCGGTCTCACGGTTCAGCGACCACATGCCGGCCGCCGTCAGCGGGGAGGCAGCCGCGCTGCCCGTGGTCGCCAGATAGATCAGACCCTTTTTTGCCGCGTATCGAGCCAAGTTCGTGCCCTCTCAGTTGAGGGCCGGCGCGACTCCCATCACACCCCGACCAGACAGGCGGACCGGGTTCCCAGGAGCGCCCCTGCTGGCGACTCCCCCGTATGACCATCATACCCGATGATCTCAAACGATACACCTATCAGTAGCCGTGATATCTGAACGGCACGGCTTCTGTATGACGACTGCGTCACGCGCGTGGGCAGTTGCTCTGCGATAGCTCGCCTACCATCCTCATCAGCGAGCCATGCGCGGAGCATCGTCTCCAGTTCATCGGCGTTGCGGAACGTCGGCACCAGCCCCCCGAACACCTCCGAGACTTCGGGCCGGTAGTCCGACAACGTGAAGACCCCGCACGCGCCCAACTCCAGGGCGCGCGGGTTCATGCTCTCGGCGTTGGTGATCCGCTCGGCCTTGCGCTCGTAGGTTGAGGACTGCCGATACAGGTTGAGGCCGATCTTGGCGCGGCGGTACAGTTTGGCCGCATGGTCGTTCTCCACCACGGCCCCGCGAATGTACTGGCGCAGTTTGGAGCGCGAGCCGAGTAGCTCGAATGAGCCGTAGAGGCCCAGGTCGATGCCCGACCAATCGACGCCGCTGAGGATGTCGAGCCGCTCCTGAAAGCCCGTGCCCACGAAGACCACGTCATGTGATGGGACCATCTCCGACGAGGAGATGGTCAGGTGCGGGTTATGTTTGGCAGGGTCGTAAGCGTGCGGCAGGTAGTAGACGTTCGGGTTCGTCGCCCTGAGCTTGGCGACGCTGGTCCGCTCGTTGGTGAACACCACATCGGCGTACTGCGCTGCCCTGATCTGCCGGTCGTCCTCATAGGGAGATTCGGTCAACAGCAGTGCCACCCGCTTGCCGGCCCGCTGGAGCAGGATCAGCGCGTCAGGGTCCAGGTACATGCCGCTGATGATGAAGACCCAGTCCACATCTCCGCGCAACGCGGCCGGCACCAGATCGGCGCTGGCCTGACGGATCACGTCGACGGGGTGCGGCTTGCCTTCTGGCGGTCGGCCTGCCTGTCGCCAACAGGAGTTGAGCCAGCCGTGCGCGCGCATGATGCGGACACTGAGGTTGTAGCCCCCGACGTCGTGGCCTAACGACTTGAACGCGGCGACGTAGCCGTCATGGATGTCAGAGACGGCCCAGTCTGCGCCCGGGTGCACCACTAAGAGGCGCATCAGGGCCTCCCGTCCGGTGGAGACTGGATCTTCGGTAGCACGCCGGCCAGCACAGTCAACACCGCGCCCACCACGCCGATCCAGCGGAACACAATGGGAGACAGCCCGAGTTCATCGGGGCCGGCGATCTGGATAGCACCGATCACCACGCCCATCACGAACACGACGACGGCCACGTAATACTGCACGGCGTAGGGAATGGGCGGCTTCGGCTTCGGCCCGTCAGGGAACCGCCGCCGCAAGTCTGCTGCCCGCGCGTCTTCGTTCATCTCATCCCCTCTGAACGGGTGGCCGGTCATGCGTTGGCGGTACGGGTGTGGCGGTCGGCATCGGCGTGCGCGTCGGAGATGGTCCGGGCGTCCTGGTCGGTAGCAGGACCATCTCGCGCGGGGTGACGGTTGAAGCCGGCACCACCTCGAATACGTAGACCGTGCTGGTCGGCAGCACCGTGATCGGCAGTCTGGTCGCGGGAGCCGGCACCGGGTTTGGGGTCGGCTGCATCAGACAGTCGACCAGGGCGAACACCAGCGCCACCAGGAGCAGCGAGGCTGCCAGTGTGCGATGATGCTGCCCGCTCATGGCAGCACCACCTCAAACGGCTCGGTCTGCCATGCTACGTCAGCGTCAACCCACCGGCCGCGCACCATCACCGCGCCGCGATAGATGTAGCGGCCGGGCGTCATGTCGTCTGGGAGTTCAGCACTTCGCGCGTCGTACTCTTCACAGCCTAACCGGATCATCGATGTACTGGCCGGCAGGATCATCCGGCGGCCGGTTTCGAGGTTGACCAGTTCGCGGGTTACCAGCCAGGTCGGCACATCGACATCGCGCGTACAGCGAGACACCCGCATGATGATGGTCTCGCCCGGATGAATCGGCGCGTTCATCACCGGGAACGGGAGGTTGCGGTACACCAGCGGTGTCGGTGCCAGATACGGTGCCCATGAGGGGATCGAGGCTAACCCCATCAGGATGATCGCCCGCACCAGCAGCAGGTCGATGCGCGACGGCCTCATAGCTCTGGTGCCTCTGGGTGGTTGCCCATCTCGCGCAGGAGCGCGTGAGCCTGCGCCTTGATCGGTGCTTCGAGGTCCGGCTGGGCGACGAGCAGCAACATCTGCGCGCGGGTCAGGCGGTCCAGCGAACGCTCGATCCGCTCGAGCCGCGAGTCCGATCGCCAGAGCATCCAGGCAAGAACTGACCCTATCGCGCCGAAGTTGAGTAGTCCGCTTAGTGATTCGAGCGGCATCCGCCACAACACCTCCTCGCTTCATCGCGCCGCGTCATGCGGTCCCCAGTGGCGTCATGGTTTCGATGGGCACCTCGATCTCAGCAACGTGCGCGAGCACGCTGCCGAACTGCCCGACCTCGAAGGAGCGCAAGGAACACGGCCCGATCCCGCGCACCACCGTTCCCGACACGCTCAATGTGGTCTGGTTGTCGAGCAGCGCGATGATCGTGTCTACGAGCGCCTGCAACGTGCCGTAGGTATCGGCTGAGTCCTGGAAGCCCAGGATGCCCCGCAGCACGAAGACGTGCCGCTGTCTGGCCTCTCCGAACACGGTATCCTCGATCGGCTGCATCGACTCGCGCAGGATCAGCCACGCGCGAATCTGGGTTGTGCCGCCGATGCTGGTCTTGAACATGTCGAGAAACTTGGACGGGTCCACCACGAAACGCTCTCTACCGTGGACCATGCCAACGTCGGCGACCGTCTCCAGAAGCGTGACCAGGGCGGTTCTCAGGCTGGTATAGGTCGTCATCGGCCCAGAATCCTCCCGACGATCCGCTGTAGCTCGCTCTGGATCTTCGGCACGCTTCGAGCGAACATCTTGCGCGCCCGGCTGCCAGGGTGTCGGACGCTCCGGGCGTAGACCATGCCGACGCTGCCCTTGAACCGTAGGAACTTGCCAGAGCGCGGCCGGATGACGTGCGGCCTGCTGCCCATCTCCACGGGCACCACGTAGGTCAACCCGCTGCTGATCTTCCAGCCGAGCGGCCCCAGACGGTTGGCCTTGATGCTGGCCCGCAACGCGCCCGTGTCGACCGGCGTAAAGCCCACCACCGTGCGCTCGCCGAAGAGTGCCGTCTCGGTGAGCGCGGCAGACAGCTTGCGGTCCATGTCTGGGCCGCCCATCTTCTGGAGCGCGGCCACGGCCTTACTCACGTCGATCTGGACGCTGAGGTTAGCCACTATCGCCACCTTCGGTTGTGGGTCAGCCACGGCTGCCCGACCGTGTTGGAGCGGTTCCAGTCAGCCGTCGCACTTGCGCCGGCCGTGCCGTTGCTGATCCCGAGCCGGTCCTCGTAGCTCTTCAGCCACGCCTCGGCCTGCTGCTTGAAGCGGAGTTGACTGTCTCGGTAGTTCGTGCTGTCAGCCGCGATCACGCTATCCTGGCTCGCTGCCGCCTTCGTGGCGAGCGCCAGACAGGCATAGTGCGCGGCCAGGTCGCAGAGCGCGTCCAACTCCTGCGTCGGGACCGTGTCGGTCGCCGTGGTGTGGGTGTGCGGCGCGGTGTAGGTCACCCGCGCAACCTCTGACGCCGTGGGCGCGTGATTCCTGAGCCGCAGATACGTGATGATGGCAGACTTGTAGGTCGTCCAGTCGGTGTCCTGGTCCAGCCATGTAGGCGTGTAGTCGTTCGCCACGGCGCTGGCCGGGTAGTCGATGCTGACCACCCGAGACGAGCCGTCCACCCAGGACGCTGCCACCGTGCCCCCACCCGTGAGGGCGTAGTAGTTCGTGCCGGCCCCGGTCACGTCTACCACCACCTCGCGGGGCCGGTCCTGGCTGTAGCGGGTGACGGCTGACGAGATCGCCTCATCAATGACCGTGAAGTCGTCGGCCAGCGGATTCGTCGTGGAGAGATCCACCAGCCGCCGCCGGACCTTGTCAATCGTCGTGGTTGGTGCGGCCATTTAACTGAACCTCGAATCCTTCACGGTGAACTGCTGTTCCTCGGCGGCCACGCACGTCCCCGTTCCGGCCATCCTCCAGGCGTAGATGCCCTCTGCGGCCGGCGTGTAGTCCACGTAGTAGACCCCCGTGGCAGACTTCACCAGCTCGGCATCGGTGCCGTAGACGTAGGTGGTGATCGTGCCGGCTGGCACCCGCACCTTGAACGTGACGGCGGTGGGATCGGTCGCCGCGTCGCTGACCTCGAAGGTTGCGGTCAGGCGGACCTGACTGCCGAGTGTGTAGGCGTTCATGCGGCCTCCGCGAGCGTACAGGTGTGCAGGCCCGTCTCAGCCAGCGTGACGACGTGCAGACGGCTCTCCGCGAGCGTGGCTGTCCCTCGGGCATCTGGCAGTACGCCGCCCAGCGCCGCAAGCGCCCCCGAGACGGCCCCCAGGATGCCCGTCACGGCCCGCGAGAACGCTCCCGCTGTCCTAGCCAGGATGGCCGTAGCAGAGGGCAGATCGCCGCTCAGGGAGCGCAAGGCGGAAAGCCGTTGAGACAGTGCGCCGCTGGCAGCCGGCAGCGACCCCGCCAGTGATCTGAGAATGGTGCTCAGGGCTGACAGGGTGCCCGTCGCCGTTGGCTGACTGCCGGCCAGACTCCGCAACGCCCCGAGCGTTCGGGTGAGCGCGCCCGTAGATTCCGCAGCAGCGCCGGCCAGCGTGCGGGCGAATGCCCCCGCTGTGCGCGCCAACACCCCCGACGCGGCCGGCTGATCGCCGCTGGTCGTCCTGAGCGCCTGATACAACCGCGTCAGGGTGGCCTCGGCGGCCGGCATCGAGCCTGAGAGCGTGCGGTTGATGAGATCGCTGGCAGCCTCCAGCACGCCCGTGGCCGCTGGCGACGCACCTTCGAGCACACGCGCGAACGCTCCGGCTGTTCGGGCCAGTGCGCCCGTCGCTGTTGGCTGATCGCCCGCAACGGTCCTGAGCGCCCCCAGGAGACGCGCCAGCGTGCCGCTGCTGGCAGGGTGGTCCCCGGCCAGTGAGCGGACTGCCTGATAGATTCTGGTGAGCGTGCCTGTGGATGCGGGGTGGCTGCCGCTCAGCGCGCGGAGTGCAGCGAGCACGCGCGTCAGGGTGGCTGACGCGGCGGGTGCATCGCCTGCAAGGGTCCGCGCGAAGGCGGCAGCCGTCCTACTCAGCACACCTGTTGATGTCGGATGATTGCCCGCTGTTGTCCTGAGTGCTCCGAGCGTGCGGGTGAGCGTGGCGGATGCAGCCGGCATCGACCCGTCTACCGTGCGCTCTTCTGCTCCGGCGGCAGCCTTCGAGAGCACAGGCCGCTGTCTGACAGCCGCCTGTGCCGCGTAGTCGAAGGCTCGCCGGAAGACGCCCGGCATTAGCCGCCGATCTCCTCGATATAGAGCGTGCCGCTGATCGTCACCGAGTCAGCGGGTGCTGCGATCAGTTCCACCGTCATTCGCGCGGACGGACTCAGTACCTTCCGGGTCTCCGGCGTAAAGATCAATTGGTACGGGCCTCGAATGTTCCAGGTGTCGTTATGGTGTGTGACGATGGTGCCGGTGCTAGCGATGGTCGTGTTGTTGACCTCTGCCGTGCCGCCGAACGCCGCGTCACCGAGCGCCAGCGGCACAGGCGTTGCCGATGATCCGCCTGAGCCGCTGGTGGCGGCCCCAGACTTGATGGCGATACGCAACTGCTCCTCAGCCGCGTCTGCCAGTTCGGTTGTCTGGCCGAGGTAGAGCGCATGGAGAATCACCACCGAGTCAGCCGGCGCGACGACCTCGAAAAGGTCTTGAGCGGCCGTCACGGCAACAGCCGTGAACGACACCGAATACATGCGACCCATGTGTTTTATCTCCCTAGCAATGTCTGGAGCGCGTAGGCGGGTGGCAGGATCACGGGTGCTGCGATGCCCCCGCCGCCAGCGGCCGGCTGCAACGGCACGAGCAACGCCTTCCGGATATTCACATTGCTCGGGGTGGCCGACTTGGTGCCAGTCGCACCGGCCGCCGCCTGATCGACGGTCTGGAGATAGGTATCCCCGTTGTCGATGCGCTCGGTCATGCTGGACCCAGAGGTCCAGGTCGTGCCGCCGTTGTCGATGGTGTAGATACCGAGCAGGAGCGTTTCCGCTACCGTGGTCGTGACCGTGTTGGCGCTGATGACCCCCGATGAGGAGTTCGACGCCCAGGCCGCCAGCGTCGCCGGGTCCCACGGGTTGCCGCTGGTGATCGCGCCGCTGATCGCCACCAGGTAGCCCGAGCGCGGCACGCTGCCAGACCAGGTGAACGTCTGCGAGCCGGACTCCGAGCCGGTGGCCCGCTTCCAGTAGATGTCTACTGAGTAGCCATCATTGGTGTCCCGGCCGCCCGTGACCAGCGCAAAACCTGACGGCGTGGCGCTAAAGGCGTTGGTGTTCTCCTTGAAGACCACCGCGACGAGAATGTCATTGGCCGCGAAACCGCTCGGCAACGACAGCGCACAGGACGTGGTCGTCCCGTTGGTGACGGCCGTGCCCGAGCGGTACGCTGGCGCTGCCACGGGTTAGGCCGGCCAGCGCAGGTTGAGATAGCAGCCGATGAGGTTGCCCTTCGGCCCTACGACCAACTCGATACGGTTCGCCTGATTCGTCGGGACGTTGATGGTGGTTGTCTGGTTGGCCGCGAACGTCCGAGAGTATTTGCGGTCGCGGTTGCGAGGCGAGGCATCGTCTACCACGACCTCGCCCCATGCGGGTTGGTCGCTGTTGTTGATGCAGCGCACGGCAGAGACGAGCATCGTCACGTCGTCGTAGTCGTACTGGAAGACGACCCCGACCGCCCGATAGGCGTTGAAACTGCGCGTCCTCGTTGCCATGCGCCGGCCGTCAGGCTTCCGCGTTGAGCGTGAGCGTGTAGGTGAACTGCACGGTGTCGCTCGCCACCACCGAAACAGTCGGTGAGATGAGCGAGCGGTCCATCAGCGTGACCGACGTGGAGGCGTTGAACAGCCCGTGTTCCTGCCACGTCTCCGTGGCGTCAGCCGTCACGGTCGCCACAGACTGATACGTTGAGGCGGTGGGATTTGTTTGCGTGCCGGACACCCGCGCGATGCCGCTGGTGACCTGCAACGCCGTGTGCGTGTTCGCCTCGGCGGTAGCGTCCGTCCCGACCTCGTGGTACTTGTAATCGCCCATCGTGGTCGCGTCAGTGACCAGCATCAGGGCCATGAAGTCGCGGAACGCCGTAGTGACCTTGCCCTGAGAGACGCGCCCGACGTTCTCCAGCCAGCCCATCTCACCCGTAAACGGGTCGCGCTGGGTGGCGTGGAAGTGCTTCACGTACAACTCGGCCCAGATCGCGATGTGCGCGTCATGGCCGAGCACCAGCTGATACCACGCGCGCGGGATGCCCGCGTGCACGTTGTCGCGCAGGAAGGCGAGGATGCGCTGCTGGATCGGCTCGCGCCGCGTCTGGTTCTCCAGTAGCAGGGCTTTCCGCTCAGGCCGGTAGTGGCCGTGGATCAGGTCGGGCACGTACAGCCCGCGCACGCCCTGCGAGTCGAAGGTTTTGACAGCGCCGAGCGCGCCGGATGGTGCGGGTACCGTTCCGATCATCAACCGACCTCCAGATCCCAGACCGGCGTGGTGCCGGTGACCGTGACGTGCAGGTTGCTGTAGGGCACGCCACTGACGAAGACTCGTTGCTGAGATAGGCCGATGGCCGCGCCCAGCTTGCACAGGATCGTGCCGCTCGCGCCGCCGGTCCTGATCGTGACGGTCGCAGCGTCGGCCCCCGCCGTCAGCCCCGCCGACAACAGGTAGCCGTCGCCCGCGTCAGCCGTCGCCGTCGCGTTGTTGGAGATCGAGCGGGCAGTACCCTGACCCATGAGTTACCTCGCCTTCAAAGTGGGGGCCTCCAACCCTGCGCCGTCGTGGGAGTTCGACGGCGCAGGGCGTGAGGAGGGGGTACCGGCCGCCGTGGTTGGGACGACACCAGCGGCCGATTCAGGGGCAGGCGTCGAGGCCGATGCCTCTGCCTGTACGGGTGGGTTCAGACCGTTGACCGCAAGGCCCTCGCGGGCAGCGATCTCGTCCCAGGCCGGCGTCAGGGCGTACCGCGTCGGTACGTTCGCCTTCGTCGCCGTGGCCTGGATGCTGTTGCGGTCGTCGGTCTCGGTGACCACGATGTCCGTGAGACCGAGCGCCGGCATCTCTAGCAGCAGCTTGATGCGGCGCGGGGTAAACCAGTTCTTATGGAGGTCGTGCTCGTCGTCCTGCCGGCCGTACATCTGCCACGATGGGTACGGGTTCGGCTCGATCTCGCCGCGATCCATCGCTAGCAGGTTCTCCATCGCGAAGAGCGCGTTGGGGACGTTCAGTTGCAACTCACCGCCCACGCGGAGGATGCGCACCCACTCGGTCAGCAACGGCACGACCTCGGCCCGGCCGAAGTGCTCCAGAGCGTGGCGGCTGTGCACCACGTCGAACGCGCCATCAGGGACAGGGATAGCCCGCAGATCGGCTCGTAGGTCAGGCCGCTTCGACTCGTCAAGGTCAATCCTGGTGATAGACACGCGGCTCGCGTCGCCCCACCAGGGCGTATCGTTGCCGCAGCCGAGATCAGCGATCCTGACGGGCTGATCCTCTGGCCCATCGGGCAGGATTGGCTGTATACCGCCAGCCTGCGGCATCTCAGCCGTCAGTCCGAACTGCTGGCCGTTGTTGCGGTCCTCGTGGATGCACTGCAATCCCGTGTCAGCCCACAGCTTGATGCCGGCGTCTCGACAGCGGGTGTAGAAGTAGAAGTCCTCGGTAGCCATGTCAGACGGCGCGGCCTGGTCAGGTTCCCAGAGCCAGGTGGTGCTGAACCAGTCTGGCCCGAGCGCCTTGATCTCGTCGGTCAGACGGATCATCAACGCGTCGCAGCCGGCGTAGTCCACCTGCACCAGCTCGCCGGCCTTCCAATCGAGGAACGGCCCGCGCTGCATCCCCCGCCACAGGTACGGACTGGTCGGCCATTCGCGGGTCCAGTACACCCCCGTCAACAGGCTGATCTCAGGATGGTTCCGCATCCTGGTGAGCATGGCTGAGAGGGTGTTGCCCGGCGCGAGCACGTCATCCCCGTGCATGTACAGGAATTCAGCGTTGCAGGCGATGGCTTGCTGCATCAGGGTATTGCGGGCTTCGGCAATCGGCCGGCCCACCACTGGCTCTAGCTCCACACACGTAGAGCCGAGCGGCCCGCCGAGATGGCGGTACGCCCGGCTCCAGGTGATGGACACTTTCCCCCAGGTCGGTATCCCGATTGCGATGAGCGGATTGATGCGTCCCAACGTGTTGCCCTCCTCAGAGCAAGAGCCTCTAGATCAACTGGTAGGCGATCTGGAGCGCACAGGCTGCCGCGTCTGTCCCATCAGCGGTAGCCGCCCCGACCGTCAATTGCGAGTAGTGGATGATCTCGCCAGCCGCCACCGTCAGCGTGGTGTCAACGCTGAACGCCCGCGAGCCAGAGGCCGCCGCCGATGACGTGGCGTTCAGGCTCGCCAGGATCGTGGTCGCGGTGCCGGCGCTGCCGCCGTTGCCGATGACGTGACGTCGGTAGCTGGCCGAAGAGATCGACGTAGCCGCCGTGACCTCGTTGGCAGACAGGTTGTGCTTCCACGCCGAGAGAATGCGGAGGTTGGCCGGAGCCACGAACCCGACCGCGCCGAGCTTGGCGTTCGCACCGCCGGAGGCGATGGCCGCGACCGTGCCAAGGTTGGCGACGAAGTGGTTGCCAGGGATGTCAGCCAGGAAACTCTGACCCATGAGAGGGTGCTCCCTTCAGGAGTGAAGGGGGCGGGACTGACGCCCGCCCCGAGCGTCAGTCGTTAGGAGCCAGAGACCACCTGGCGGTAGAAGGAGCGGTGCTCCTGAACCTCGCCGCCGAAGATATGTCTGACTTTGTAGCTCACCTTATCCGCCGTGAACATGCTGCCCACGTTCGGCTGATCCTGGGTGAACAACTCAGGCTCAGTGCGCCCGTTCAGGAAGCCCATCACGATGGTGGGCACCTTCATCGGATCGGCCACGACCCACCAGTCCGTCGCGTCGGTCAACTGGTCATAGACCAACACTTCGAGACCGGCGTTCTTGAACCGCTGCGGGTCCATGCCCGTATCGGCGTCCCACGAGGAGGCGATGGCCGCCGCGTAGGCTTCGGACGGGTTGATGATCCGCAGGGCGCGGCCTTCCAACTCGTTCGGCACGATCAGGAGCTTCGGCTTGTTGCGAGTGCCCAGGATCTCCGAGGACTGGCCGAAGGCCGTCTGCGAGCGCATGGCGATGGTGACCGCGTCCAGACCAGAGACCGACAGCGCCGTGGTGCCCGTGTTGCCGTGCGCCGCGTCGTAGAGGGCGACGCTGTCGTAGTCCATCGTCGGATTGGTCGTGGTGACCATGTTCATCACGAACTTGTAGAGGGTCCGTGAGGCCGCGTAGGCCATCCGCTGGGGAGCCTTGCGGACCTGGGCGAGACGATCCCCGAGGATCATCTCCATGGTGATGTCTTCGATGCCGCCGTACTTGCCGACCGCGTAGGAGACTTCCTCATCGCCAGGGCTGGTGATCGTCGGGTACGTGCCCCGCTCAGCCACGGATGCGAGATCGCCGTAGCCGCCGACGCGCGTCCAGTGACGGGTACGGAAGTCGGGCACGCTCTCGATGTCGGACGTGACCTTGCGCCAGTTGTCGTAGTCCGGCGAACTGACGTACTCCTTGATCATCTGGAGGTAGAACACGTCCGCGAAGACCTGTGCCCAGTCGGACGTACCCAGAGACTCCGTGATCCGCTTGTGGTCGGCTGCGTTGTCGTAGCCGCCCACGAAGCCCTCTCGGAAGAAGGCGATAGGCTCAACGTCCAGGTAGCCAACGCCCTTCCAGAGGGCGAACGACTCGCGGAGATCGCGGACAGGGCGCACACCGTCCACAGGCTCGCCCGTGAACCAGCCCGTGAGCGCCTTGCGCATCTGATCGTGCGCCGAGTCACCCACGACCGTTGAGGCCAGCCATGCCGGCCGCGCCGGGCCAGACTCAGCGATGATGTCGCGGGTGTCCTGGATGGCCGCGTCAATCTCCGCATCGTCCACGTCGCGCTTGGCGGCTGACTCCAGGATGCGGGTCTTCAGCCGCGCCGCGTGAGCGGTCGGCAGCTTGGCAGCGTCGATGCGGGTGCTGATGGCCTGGATGCGGTTGGCCTTCGTGATCTCGGCCAGAGCCTCGGTCAACGCCGACAGTTCGGCGGGTGGGGCAGGGGTGGCCTCGGTGACCGGGGTGGCTGGCGTTGGAACGGCAGAAGCAACCGCCGTAGCGATCTCAGGCTTGAGTGCCTCAAGCAGGCTGGTGGTGCTGGAGGCGAGAGCCTCCGTGATCATCGCCTTGACTTCGTCGGCGGTTAGCATGTCTTCCTCCGCGCTGCGCTCCGATTCGAGCACCCCGAGCAGGCGACCGCCGGCCCCGGGAGTGGTGACTACGTCAGTGGAGACCACCTTTTCGATGGCCTCGATCAGGGTCGAGTTGTCCGCCCGCTTCGCTCCCACGCGCCCCATCGCGTTGATGGAGAAGCCCAGGAGATCGGGCTTCCCGGCGTCCCACGCGCTTTTCAGCGCCATGCGGAGCCAGTCGGCAGACTCCAAAATGCGGAACGTCCCGCGAATGCCCTGCTCTTCGCTGTCCCAGCGGATGCCCTCGAACCAGCCAACCACGTCGCGGATGCTCCGCTCCGGCCGGTTCCTGGCTTCATCCTTCGACGGGTGATCGGCATACGCCTTCACGCCCTCGAAGAGTGGGACGCTAGCCTCCAGCATCAAGGCCGGGTAGTGGCGAGCGTTCCCGCTAGTGCCGGCCTTGATCAGCAGGACATCCCAGGCGTTGCCCTTCGGCTCTTCGCCCTTCTTGGCTTCGAGGATGCCGAGCAAGGCGGACGACTCGCTGATCTCCACCGGCGCACCGGCCCCGGCCGGGTCAGCCCTCTGCTGGGCGGGACGTGCGGAGACGCGCTTATAGGTGATGGTGAGCGCGCCAGACTCCTGCACGCGCTGATAGGCGATGACGACCTCGGCCGGCTCGCCCATCGTGATCTCTGCGCCGTCGATGGTGTAGGGGATCTCGTAGAGCTTGCCCTGCTTCTCGACAATGACGCGGTCATCGTAGGTGGATTTGACCCAACAGTGGCGGGTGAAATCCATTTCCCCGCCGAAGGTGGGCGGGTTGAGCTTGGCGCGGATCTGCTCCCCGATCTCTTCCAGGGAGAGGGTGACGGCTTCGGCAACGGGTGCCGACTCTAGCAGCCGCCGGAGCCGCTTGTGCTTGCCTCGTGCCATGTGCGCCCCCAGGAATGCGAAAGGGCCAGTCCGTTTCGTAGGACTGGCCCGCATAGGGGCGCGGCGGCCGGCAGGCGGCGCGCTACGTGTCAGATATCAATATCATCTATATGTAGAGGCACCGTCAATAGGTTTCCGTGATAGGTCAGGGACAACGGAGCCTGTCGAGCAGTCAACGACCCACCAGCCACGGCACTTGGGGCAGACGCGCCGGACCTCGCCGCCTGAGCCTCTGACCTCTCCGAGGGTATTCCTGCCGCACGGGCAACGCACCGTCAGCCACGCCGCCTCAGCCGTCGCCAGTGCGCTCACGTCCTGCTTGCCCCACAGAGAGGACACACGCCAGACAACGGTGCTCCATCGTAGGGAATCGCCGCTCTGATCTCGCGGGCTGTCACAGGGCCGATTTGCCGGTGATCCTGAAGGTCGGCATCAGACATCTGTGCCACCCATCTGACCAGAGCCTGCACCGTCAACTGTGCCCCGTCGTCAGGGGTGATCGCCCTCAACCCCCATCGCACAATAGATGCTGCCGCGCGGGCGGTCAGGACTGGGTAGGCCCGGCGAACATCGCCGATAAGTAGCTCCGACTGTAGCCGTCTCTGCGTCGTCACTTGCCCTCCCACGCCGTCAGATAGGCCACGGTCCGACACCGACAGCGCGGGTGCCGAGGCGGCGCAACAATCCCGCCCGGAAACGTCCCTCTCGGCTCCTTGCGCTTGCCGTTCATGCTCACGCACAACGGGTCCACGCGCTTATCCTTCGCCGTCACCCACTCGACTTGCAGGTCTGGTAGTTCTTCGAGCGCCTGGCGGTAGGCATGATCGGCCGCGATGTTGAACGCCATCATCACGCCCGTGCGCTCGATGGTGATGGCGCGGTTGGTCAACGCTCCCAGGTTCTTGCCCGTCCCCAATGCGTCGCGGATGTTCTTCACCGCGTCCCACCGAGATTGTCCCCCATAGACCACCGCCTGAATCTCGGCATTGACTCGTGTCACCACACTCTGTGAGACGTTCCTGATGGCCGAGTTGTTTAGCAGGATGGCGGCCTCCATCTGCGTGTCACTCAGCCCCAGCGGTGACATGGTGATGAAGGACTGCGGCACGCCAGAGGATCGGGCCAGCTGCGTCAACGCTGCTCGGTGTGCCTCGTCCATCGCGCCGGCGGCCGCGCGCATGTCCTCGCCCAGCAGGAGGCTGTAGCGGTCCTCGAATCTGCGCGCCGCGTCCTGCAGGTCGATGGCGAAGCCACGCAACGCGGTGGCCTCAAAGCTGTCGTGATCGTCAATGGTGACCGTGGGCAAGGCTGCAAGTCGGTCCAGCACGTCGCGGCGCATCTCGGCTACGGCGTTGAGCACCCGTTGTGCGGCATCGCGGTCTATGCGGTCCATCTGCGACCAGACGCGCACCATCTCGCGCTGTAGCTCGCGGGCAGGGTCGGCGCGCTGGGCCTCCAGCAATCGCAGATTCACGATGCCTCCAACAGATCGCGCAGACGCTGAAGCCCTCGCATCTGGAGTTTCGCCACGCCGTTGACGGTCGTCCCAATCCTCCGCGCGGCATCGCGTCGTGAGCACCCAACACCGTAACGCAGCACGATGCACTGTCGCTGCCGGGGATCGAGTTGCGCGCAGGCCGCCAGCAGGTCAAGGCGGTCGTCTGGACCGTGCCACGGCACGAACGCCGACGCTGGTATCTCCTGCATCTCAGGACCGCGCCGGCGACGCATGGTGTCTATCGCCAGGTTCCGCGCAATCTTGATCAGCCATGCCCGTGGTTTCCCATCGTCGCGGTAGTGCGCCGCTGCCCTGATAGCCCGCTCATACGTCGCTGACACGAGGTCGTCTGCATCTTCCACGGTCCGCACCAGACGGTGCCGCAACAGGTAGCCGCGCAGGAATGCTGCGTGCTCGACGTAGGCCGTCGTGGCGTCAAACCTCACCGAAGTGATCGCTCCTGTGGCTGATCGTCAGCTTGCCCGTGTAGGCCCACGTCGCGCCGGCCTGCATCCACCGAGAGATAGTCTGCCAGTCCGATGTCATGCCCCCGCCGAAGAGGTAGAACCCGGTCTTGAGCAACTCCGTTCGATACAGACAGTTCGTGATGTGCCCCACTTCCGGCGGGTCTTTGCCGATCAGGAAGCCCTGGCTCGGGTGCTGGTCAGGCATGTACATCAATGCCTGCGAGTAGGCGAAGCCTGCACCTTTCGCTTCGAGGGCGTCCACCAATGACGCGACGTGGTCAGGTTCCATGCGCTCATCGTCTGCCAGGAACATCTGATATTCGCCATGCGCCAGGAGTTGCGCGCCGACGATGGGCGCGGCGCAAAACGACGCCGGCAGATAGGATGACCAGTTACGGCCCAACTGGGTTAGCTGGAGTTTTGTCGGCCCGCCATCGTTGAAGATGTCGCGCGGGCGGTGTCCTGCCTGCCAGAGCGCATGTCGGATCTCAGGGTCAGGGCCATCGCTCACGACGATGTGCTCGATGTTGGGATAGGTCTGCTGACGCACGTCCTCGATGCAGCCGATCAGGAGATCATGCCGCTGCCACGTCGGCGTGATGATCGAGACCAGCGGCCGGCTCATGCGGTCCTACCGGCCGGCGCTGCCTTGCCTGCGCCGCCATCCTTCATCGCCTGGCCCAACGCATCAGACCCCGGATTATTTCCCATGCCCAGGTACGGCGGCAGTTCGTACTGATCGTTCTCCGCGTCTTCCTCTTTCTGATCCTCGATCCGCTTCTGTAGCTCTTCGAGGTCCACGTCCATGCCCAACTGCCCGAGCATCAACACCACGGCCTCTTGCGCCGTCTGGTCGTCCACCCAGTTCGCCGCGTCGGCCATCCCCAACGCCTGTACGGTCGTCTGGAGGCTGCGAGAGGCGCGCTCAAGGTCGCGGCTGCTCATCTCTGGCGTGCTGACCGTGAACTCGATGCCAGCGTCTCCCTCGTCGGCCAGCGTGCCGGCCGTGACGGCGCAGTCAAGGGCAAACCTGACCATCCGCTCGATAGCGCGCCGCACATGGCGCTGCCGCATCGTCAGCCGCTTCAGGGCAGGGTCCGCAGACTCCTGAGCCGTGGCGCGGTTGATGTCCATGCTGCCATTGAGCCACAGTTTCGGCAGGCCCACGCCCGTAGCGACCAACGCCAGCAGCATGTCAGCGGTGATCTGGGTGTCGGCGCTGTTCAGGTCGGGCGAGACCGCCGACCACTCCTCAGACTCGTTGTGGAACTTCACGCTGCCGGGCTTCGGTGGCGGCTCACTGGCTGCCCGTAGCGCCAACTCCTGAGCGTCTGCGCCGGTGACCTTCACGTCCCACACGAAGGTTCTGATGAACGACATCCGCTCGGACTCATCGAACATCAGACGGTCGTAGAGGTCCACGAAGTCGGCCACGGGCAAGAGGTCCGAGCGGCCGCGCATGGCCGCCCTGGGCTTGTTGACCGGGAAGTAGAAACAGCCAGCCAGCCTACTGCCGGCTTCGGCTACCGGCGGCTGATAGAACGGCTGCGTCAGGTTCTGCCCCACTCGGATGGTCTCGCCCTCGGCGCAGCCAATGAGCCGGCCGAAGGTGTCAGACTGCGGGTCATCGTCCTCAGCGATGATCTTGACCCATCGGGTCTCGTCGGCGCGCTCGCCCGTCAGGCCCACGGCGTAGGCGCGGTCGGTCGCCATCGGGTGCGGCTGTACAGACTTGATGGTGCGCGGGTCCACACTCACCAACGCCACGCGCCCGCTCGTGTCGTTCACGAAGGCGAGCACGAGTTGTTCGCCGTAGATGGCGAGTTCGCGGGTGAAGTCTTCCACCCGCTGGGCCATGTCGTTCTGGCCGTCGTCCCAGAACCGATCTATGGTCTTCCTGACGTTCTCATCCTTGCTGGTGACCGTGAACCCTTCGCCTACGATGAACGAGGTCATCAGGTCTACGATGCCCTTGGCGAGCGGGTTTCTGTCGGAGAGGTAGAGCGCCATCTCCTGCATCCGCTCCTGGGTGAGCGGCGAGAGATCGGCTTTGGTCTGGGTGAGGCGTCGCCAGTTCTGGGCGTTCTGGTTGCCGGCCTGCTTGGCTCGGTCCAGTCGAGCCGCCCGCATGTACTCCTCGCTCGGCGTGTTGTCGGGGTCAATGCCGCCGCCGACTGTGAACGACTGCCGTAGGAAATACTTGTAGGCGCTGGTCATCGCCTTATGCGTCGACTTGTCGCCCACGTCGGCACCTTCGCCCATCATCTCGCCATCGACCCACTGGCCCGAGACGTGGAGGATGCGGAAGCGGCCCAAGATCAGGACGTTGGTCGAATAGCCGCCCTTGTCCCGCGGGTACGTCTTCCGCTCGACCAAATCCCACCCGCTGGGGATGATCGACAGGCCGTGATCCGGCAGCGCGGCCTTGAAGTGCGGAATCAAATCGTCTTCGCTGATGTATGGATAGCTGATACCACCATCCTTCTTGGACTTCTCGATGCCCGGCAGTCCCTTGACTACCGCTGCGATGGCCTTGGCCACCTCACTGCACGGCTCTGAGCACGCCATGAATTTTGCTGGCACTGTCGATTCTCCGATGGGTTGGTCATTCATGCAATCAATCCTAGTATGCGTTTCGGGAATGTCAAACGGAATTTGCCGGCGGTCAGATTTCTGACCCAGGCTCCGACCAGCCTCGGAACGACTCTTCGGCCGTA
>OFQZ01000188.1_pt1 | contig 24251 bp, 30 predicted proteins | sample 1543011 | NCBI WGS metagenome assembly OFQZ01 (sample SAMN07774216, study PRJEB24372) | wastewater metagenome | isolation source: Exp Tend NO 0WW | collected 2016-02 | reverse complement strand
TGTAAAGAACCAATTTGTGATGGGGCGCGCCGATTATCATTATAGGCACGAGTCGATACTTTATGGTTGGAAAAAAGACGGCGGTCATTATTTTGTCAATGATCACACTCTCGATAGTGTGTTTGAGATAGACAAGCCCCGCGATAGCAACGAACACCCCACGATGAAGCCCGTTGAATTAGTCGTGCCAATGATAAACAACAGCAGCAAGTCGGGGGAATTAGTAATAGACCCCTTCTGCGGCTCCGGTACAACCCTAGTCGCCTGCGAACAGACGCACCGCATCGGGCGTGGCATCGAGATTGAACCGAAATACTGCGCGGTCACGTTAGAGCGCCTATCCCTCATGGGTCTGGAGGCGAAGCGTGGCTAACGTAGGACGCAAGGGCAAGTACAACCCTGAGATTGTCAAAGAAATCCTGACCGTCATCAACATCGGCGGGACTGACAAGGACGCCTATGAATATGTAGGCATCAACGCTGACACATTTTATGAGTGGATTAAGCGTTATCCCGAATTTTCCGAACAAATCACGCACGAGCGGCTAAAAGGCAAGGTCAGCATGATCCGCTCTATCCGTGAACAGGGTAAAAAAGACTGGCGTGCTACCGCGTGGTATCTTGAACGTCGCTATGCTCAGGAGTTTGCCCAGCAGCTTGTCATTCGCGTAGACCCAGGCGATTTAGCCGTCCTTAAACAGATGGGATTTGCCACGCCAGCCGAGGCGTGGTTAGCCTTCATGCAAAATGCACGTGAGGAATATGCAGCCCCTGACGCCGATAGCTAAACGGGCCATCCTGCGCACGATTAATGCTCGCCGCGCCTACACAAATCAGGATGCAATCTGGCGTCCTGACCCCCGCAACAAAGCCCAGTGTATGGCCTGTGAGCTGGCTGCATCAGGCAAGGTGATGGAAATAGGGTTCGGGGGACAGGCCGGTGGCGGGAAAACTGATATGCTATTGGGCGTGGCCGGGACCATCTTCAGGCGGTCACGCATCATGCGGCGTGAGTTTCCCCAGTTGGACGGCATCATCGAACGCGGCGACAAGATTTACCCGGCCTCGTTTGTCGGTGGCATCAAAAAAAGCTGGAGCTTTGACGGGCGCACGATTATGTTGCGCTCGATGCAATTCGAAAAGGACTGGAAAAAATACCAGGGGCAGCCGATAGACTTTCTGGGCATTGATGAAGCCGCCGAGTTCAGCGAGACAATGGTGCGCAATGTGACCGGATGGGTTCGCTCTGGCGAAGGACAGCGCACCCTGGTTATGTACACATTCAACCCGCCGACCACCAGTGAAGGCGAGTGGGTGATCCGGTATTTTGCGCCGTGGCTGGACCCGGCCCATCCTAATCCGGCCAATAGCGGTGATATACGATATTTTGCGCATGTGAATCGTGACCAGCAGGATAAGGTAATTGAGGTCCCTGACGGTACGCCATTTGTTGAAAACGGCACGACTATCTATCCGATCAGCCGCACCTTTATCATGGCCAGCCGTCATGATAATCCGTATCTCGGTGAAGAATACGAGCGCCGTTTGCAGGCCTTACCCGAACCGTTGCGCACCATTATCATGACCGGCGACTTCACGGTCGGTACACAGGATGACCCCTGGCAGGTGATCCCGACCAACTGGATACTGGAAGCCCAGGAACGCTGGAAGAAAACCAGAAAGCCGGATGTCAGTCAACGGTCGCTCGGTGTAGACATAGCGCACGGCGGGGCCGATAACACGGTGATTGCCCCATTGTACGGCGTGTATTTTGATGAATTGCTCATTTATCCCGGTGGCGCTACACCAAACGGTGATGAAGCGGCCCGGCGAGTAGAGCTGGCGTGGCGCGATAAAAGCCGCATCGGTGTAGATGCCATCGGCTATGGCGCATCAGCCACGGACACCATGATGAATTGGGGCATGAACGTGATGCCGATCAACTTCGGCGCAGCGTCGGATCGGTTTGACCGGTCGCGACGTTTCCAGTTCTTTAATATGCGCGCTGAACAGTATTGGGCGCTGCGCGATGCACTTGACCCGCAGTCGGGCGAAGGGATCTGCTTGCCGCCATCGCGTACGCTGCGCGCCGATCTGTGCGCGCCTCGCTATAAGCTGGTACGCGGCAAGATACAGCTTGAAGCCAAAGAGGAAATTAAGAAGCGTCTGGGCCGTAGTCCCGACGAAGGTGACGCTGTGGTCCTGGCCTGGCACGCCGGGCAGTTCTATGGTGCGCCGATCGTGCTGGAATGGGAATACTAAAGATTGTCTATCGTGTCTGTGTAGTCCGTGCCGAGAAATTCACCCCTCAGCCGGCTCTCCCACACGGCCAGCACTTCATCACGGTACTGATTAACGGCGGCAAGTACCTGGGCTTCCTTATCGGCCTCTTCCAGTAGTTGCTCGATCAGACGCGACCGCGAGATATGGCGCTCTTTAGCAATCCGCTTGAGCCTGTCGCTGGCCACCAGATTAATGCTGATCGTCACATTAATCTTGCGTACACTGTGGCCCATCTAATCCTCGATTGGCACGTATTTAACGTCATCACCAGGATCGTCGCCAGTCAGATCGGGGTCGGTTTGTGTAGCGGGGATGCCCGGTTCCGGTTGAAACGTGTCAGATAAGGCTTCTGGCGTTTGTGTAGCCCCAGCGGCAAGTGCATGTTTTAACACGAACAAATACCGAGAAATCAGGCTCGAAATGAGGTCAGAGCGGCTGATGCCTGTGTCGTCGCTGACGGACTTCAAGAGGTTATATTCATCAGCTGGTAAGGCCAGGGTCAGGTTAATTTTAGTTGCCATGCGTTTGATTGCTCCCACACTACACAAACATCGAATTGATAAACTGAGCCTAGCACACCGCGTTTGCTGTGTCAAGCAAAAGCGCATTACAATGGCATCAGGAGACATGAGGATAAACGATGCAACTACTTAACCCACTCCGCCGCCTGTTCGGTGGTAAACGCTCTGAGACTTCGATTGGCCCGTATACGCAACCCAAGGCCAAAATAGACGTTAACGATGAAGAATTCTTTGGCTGGCAGCTGCACGCCAATGGACACGTTTACCCGATCAAGCAAGGGAGTGGCTGGTATGGCTCCGGCGTTGGGTACGGGGACGGGGCTTTTACCGAGACAGCCATCGGCGCTGGTGTGGCCCTTACGCAATCCGTCTTTGGCTGGGCCGCAGCCTACAGTGTATCGACATGGGTCTACCGCTGTATTGAATTGCGCAAGCAAAGTATTAACCGGATGCCGTGGTACATCTACAGCAAGCGGACCGGCAAGCGCATCGACGATCACCCGCTGGCCATCGCCCTGCGCAGGCGTACCGCCCAGCATCCCTTTAAAAAGATTGAGCAAAGTCAGCTGCTATTTGGCGAGACGTTCCTGGAGCCGATGCGCAACGAGTTCGGTTATTACTCGGATCTGCGCTGGCTGAACAACCTGGGCATGGCGGTTATCATCGGAGCAGGCAATATTCAGGGCTATAGCTACACTGCTATGCAAGGTGGCCGGGCCGAGAGCTTCGATTACGAAGATATTGCCTTTATGAAAACCGACAATCCGTTTAACGACCTGCGCGGTATGTCACCCACCGAGGTCATACTGGATGAAATCGCCATCGACAAAGACGTGGCCCGCGTGGTGCGCAGCTATTACGCCAACGACACCAGGGTCGGCCTGTTGCTGATCCCCAAGCATAATTTGAACCAGGTAGATAACGAACGGTTCATGGAAATCTGGAAGGCCCAGAACCAGGGTGTCAATAAGGCTGGCAAGCCTGTCCTGATGCCTTACGATATGTCGGTCGAGCGCGTGCAGAACCCGGCCACACTGGATGACATGGGCCTGCGTGAAAGCACCCGGCGTGAGATTGCGGCTGGCTACGGCGTACCGTTGTCGATGGCCGGTGGCTGGGACGACGCCAAGTATCAGAGCCTACCCGAGCAGCGCAAGAGCTTCTACGAGGAAACGATTATCCCGGAATGTGAGAACATCGCGGACTTCATCAATGAGGACGTGATGGAGTACTTCGATGAAAAGCTGGGTCGGTGTGGCTTCAAGTTTGATTTCACCGTAGTGCTGGCCCTGACCGAAGACGCTCAGCGCAAAGGCGATATGTACAGTCAGCGGCTTACCAGTGGGGGAATTACCCGTGCCGAATACCGTATGGCGTTAGGCCATACCACCAAGCCCGAAGACGAGGTGTATTACATTCCAGCTGGTGTAACCATCGTCCCGGCTAACGAGGCGGTGCTCGTCACCCCCAGCACAAACCAAGTACAGGAAAGCGCACCCGGATCACCCGACAATCCGACCGCCGTTCCCCCGGCAACCCCTCCCGCACCCGGAACGCCAGCGCCGGATAAGCCCCCCGCCCCAACACTACCGGGCAACGTATTCTCGGCCCGCCCGTCAGCTGCTACACCGGACATCACACCACGCCAGCAGCCCGGCCCCGAAGCCCAGCGGCGTGTCGGTGGGAGCGGCAAGAGTATCCAGGAAGACGTGGACGACGAACTGCGCGCATGGGAAAAGAAAGCCCTGAACAGCAATCCGGTTAAAGCATCCGGCTTTGTGGCTGTTCACACACCAGCTGAAATCCAGGCCATGCTGCGTGATACGCTTAAGGCGATGGGCAAGACTGCACCCCGCGAGGCGATTAAGGCGCTGTTCCGCGAAACCCGCGACCGGCTAAAAAAAAATAGTAACGCGGGCGTGATAAAGCCTCCGGCTGATCTGTTCGACTACTGGAAGGACTATGACGGCCTGATGACCGAGCTAGGCGATGCCTGGTTATCAGACTATATGAGCAAGGTCGATATTCCAGTGGGCGACGTTCCCCCGGGAGTAAACGATATTCAGGCCGCGTTAGACCAGCATCACGACGCCTTCCAGGAGGCGCTGCTCGGCACGGAAGAAGAACCCGGCATACTGGTTAAGCTGGTATTAGCCGGCATGGTGGCTGGCAATCAGGCCATCACGCACAACAGCGCGGCCAATCCCCAGAAGCCCAGCGCAAAGAAGGACGATAATAACCTTTCGCTGGCAGTGGATTGGAACCTGCTGAACCGGGAGGCCCGCGACTTTGCCAAACAATACTTCTACACGCTGATCCGCAATGTCGATGATACAACCCGGCTGGCTGTCCAGAAAGCTGTAACAGCATGGATCGAGAGTGGCGAACCGATGTCAGCGCTACAGGCCAAGCTGACCGAGATATTCCACGACGCCACCCGCGCCCAGCTGATTGCCCAGACTGAAAGCACCAGGGCCTATGCCGCTGGCAGCACCGAGCGATACCGCCGGGCCGATGTTAAGAAAGTAACGTGGAACACGGTGAAGATGCCGGTGGGTGACAGCCCAGGTGACGTTTGCCCGCTGTGCGATGAACTGGAGAAGAAAGGGCCAACGCCGATTGAAGAAATGCCCGTTCCCCCACGCCATCCGGGTTGCCGCTGCTGGCTGCGCCCTGTGGTGATCGGAGAAGAACTGTAATGGATGACTTTGACCTCGATATCAGCGCAGCCACGCGCTTGCTGGACACCGCCTCGCAGGTCATGTCACCGTCCGGGGTAACAGATGTTTTGCTGTATGCCGCTGATCGGGTCGGGCTGGCCGCTGAAGAACTGATGCCCGGCGCGTCCAGTCAAACGCCGTATCCACCGCAAACGCACAACCCGCTCCCGCTGTATTACGATCGCATGACCTTACCCGTGTATAAGACCAAGACGGTTAACGGTAAACGGGTAAAGACCAGCGAGATAGCCCGGCCTCCGCAACCCTTTAAGAGCAAGTTCAAGTCCTTAAGGCAACAGCGGTATGTCATGGCCCTGATGGCCAAAGGTCAGATTCCTTATCGCCGGACGGGCACGCTGGGTAAATCATTCACCCATAGCCAGCCGATTGTCCTGTCGCCGGGGCTGGTTCAGGTGTCGGTGGGCACGAATGTGATCTACGCGCCCTTTGTAGTCGGGGTCGGTACGCAATCCCATTATCATCAGGGGAACTGGCCCACTGTTGAAACGGCTTTAGCCAGCCACGCCCACGACTTAGAGGTGGTGGCTGTTACAGCGATAATCTACGACATTAAACGGAGACTGAAAAATGGATGAAGTACGCATAACCATCGCGGTTCCTAAAGTGGCGCTATATGCGCTGCTCGATCCGGAAAGCCCGCTGGCCGATCCTGGTGAAGCGCAACGCCTGGGGCTGCTCAACAAGAAGCGCGAGTTAACCGAGATCGGCAAGCTGGTGTTGGATGCCGCGGACGTGGTAGCCCTGCGCCACAAACTTATCCTGGCGGCGCGTGGTCCACAGGAGATATAGATGGCCCTTCAGTACAGCACTACAGTCCGCAACGCACAGCTGGACGCCATCGAAACGACGATTGGCGTCAGCGCCATCCTGAAAATATTCGCTGGCTCAGTCCCGGCCAACTGCGCCGCCGCCGATCCGGCAACCGTGTTAGCCACGATAACACTACCCAGCGATTGGATGGCGGCGGCATCCGGCGGGTCTAAATCCAAGTCAGGAACATGGCAGGATCTGTTGGCCGACAACACCGGGACGGCGACGTGCTGGCGTTTGTATGACAGCGGTGGGACTACCTGCCACGCCCAGGGGACTTGCACTACCAGTGGTGGTGGCGGCGACATGATCCTTGACAGTACGTCTTTTACCGCCAATCAGCCGTTCACTGTGCAAACCTTTACCATTAATGCAGGGAATGCGTAGGTTCTTATGGCTGTAAGGTTTAACGCCAACGCCTCAAACTATCTTAATCTAGCCGCAGCGGACAGCGTTAATTACAACGCTGACTATACGCTGATGGGCTGGTTTAACGTGCAAACCTTACAGCCCGGCACAGGCACAGTCAACGCCCTGTTTCAACTGGTGGTCGATGACAATAACCGTGATCGTATGTCCATTGACAGCGCTACGGCCCAGCCAGTTGTATCGGTCCGCGTAGCAGGCGGTACGGTGACATCTGCGCGCGGAACTGCTGTCAGCACCGCCGCGTGGCATCATTGGGCACTCGTGCGATCTGGCACGACACTCAGCATTTACATTGACGGTGCGTTCAGTGTATCCGTAACGCTGGCGCTGACCGGTCGTAGTAGTGGTAATCAGATATTATTCGGACATCTGTTCGGTGGTAACGATAGCCCGGATGCCGATTTCTGCTATCTCAAGGCGTGGCAATCTGCGTTATCCGCAGGTGAGGTAGCCGCCGAAGTTAACTTTATGACCCCGCAAAAGGCAGGCTATCAGGGCTTCTGGTATATCTTACCGGACAGCACCAGGTTAAACGACCTGTCTGGCAACGGGCATACCCTTGTCCTGAATGGCACGCTGGCCAACGACACCAATGTGGTGCTGACCATCGGCGGTAACGCCAATATGACCCAGGCAGGCGATACCCTGTCAGCCACTGGTAACAACGCCGTAACAGGTAACGCCAACATAACACAGGCCGACAACACCCTGTCGGCCACCGGGACAGTCGGACAACCTAGCACCGGCACGTCCTTTCCCGGCTACCCGCTCCGATTTACTGTTCGGAAATACTTACCCTACAACGAGCCGGAACCCGAGCCGCCGCCGGAACCCGTAAAGCCCCGCATCGTAATAAAGCGTAAGCCCAAGCCGAAGCCCGTTATACCGAAGACGATCAGCGTATCCACCGAGCCAGCAGCAACCAGTGTAGTCACACAGCCAAGCGTAAAGGCCAGCATAAAGCTCAGCATCGAGGCCGATCCCACGCCGGACAATAAAATGTTTGCTGTTTTGAACGAACGTATGTTAGCCTACGAAATAACGAAAGTATTGGCGAAACTCTATGGAAACACCGAAGGTCGGTAACACGCTACATCTGAAGTCTCATCTGGCCGGTGGCCTAATCAGCAGCGTCGTATATACGCTGGTAGACCCGCGTGGACAGATGAGGACGTATGCGCTGGGGGAAGCCCCAAACGTAACGAAAGCGATAGACCAGGAAGACACTTACGATCTGGCTATCGTGCCGTCCTTTGCCGGTGCGTGGAAATACGAAGTTAAGGCTGTCGTCGGTGGTGAAATCGTAACAGCCTATGATAGCTTCACGGTGGAAGGCATTGAAAACTTCCTGGGAACTTCGATCAAGATTGAAGAACCAGAAGTTACACCAGCGCCCGAAGAACCGATTAAAGCCGAGATACCTGTAGAGTTAGCCGATCCTGTGGTTGAACCTGTGGTAGCCGTGAAGTCTGATCGGCTGGCCGTTATGGAGAGGTCCGCAAAAGCGACCGAATACTTCCACGGCAGCGCCATGAAGGCGTTGGGTGATGGCAAGGTCGGTGGCTATCTGGTGGTCTTTGACGGCCCCAAAGACGCCCAGGGTGAATACTTCATGCCGAACTGCGAGTTTCACCTTGAGTGGTTTGCCACCGACACTCGCCCGATCCTGTATCATCACGGCCTGCTCGATGAAGACATTATCGAAGAGATAGGCCATACGACTTTGCTCAGACAAGATGGCAAAGGGCTATACGCCGAAGGCCAGCTAGACCTGACAAAGCCAGCTGCCGAAGATGTTTACAATATGATCCGCCGTGGTGAAATCGGTTGGTCATCCGGGAGTGCACCCCACCTGTCCCACGTCAATGAAGACGGCGGGATTGATGAGTGGGCTATCGTAGAGGCAAGCCTGACCCCTACGCCCGCAGCCGGGAAGCGCACCAGCGTACAGGCGTTGAAGTTTGATTTTACAAGCACGGCTCCTGTGTTGCCTGTAGGGGAGGGCGCTCCCAAAGAGGACAAGGCCGTTAAGACAGTTATATGTGGTCCAAAGTCCGACCCTACAGAACGAGGTAACGAAATGAGCTACGGAAATATCATCGGCGCTATGGAAGGCGCTGGTGCAGACCCCGAAATGATTATCGCAGTTCTCAAGCAGATGGAAGGCGGCGTGGCCGAACCAGATGGCGATGAAACCCTGATGGCCGATCCCGCTTCCGTTCCCGCCGATGGTGGCGACATGGCCGCGATGCCCGAGAAGGCTATCACCCAGACCGGCGACGGTGGGGCTGATATTCCCGAAGGTGGCGCAGTCCCGGCGATGACCCCGCCCGGCCGCAATCCCGCGCCCGCACCTGGTAGCAAGTCTGCCGATGTGAACGCCAAGGCGATTGCCGAAGAGATCAGCAAACAATTCCGCAACATGCGCAGCGCTCCGGCCCAGGCCAAGAGCGTTGGCTTCGTGGGTAGCAACCCGGCCCGCGAACCCGTCAAGACCCGCGTCACCAACATGCGGACGCCGTGGCACAACTTCACCTACGAAGACATGGCGTTCTTTGCGCAGTTGCGCGCGTCCGGTCGCCGTCCCCGTCAGATGGGCCAGGAGTTCGAGCGTGAAATGGCCTCCAAGGCCATGAAGGCATTCGATGAGGCCAAGCTGGCGTTGGACGATGAAACCCACCGCAAAGTCGCGATGAAGGTTGAGTTCAACAACACTGCCAACGCCACTGACGGCGGGAACTGGGTTCCTGACCTGTGGAGTTCAGCGCTGTGGCAGCGTGTCCGTATCGACAACAATGTCGCGCGTAACATCGAAGTGTTCCAGATGCCCAGCCCGACTTTCGAGTATCCTATCGAAAGCACAGACCCGGTGGTCTATGCCGTAGGTGAAAGCGATACTGACGCCGAGCAGACGCTGGCAACGAACGTGTTCACCCGCTCCAAGCTGGCAGTTTCCAAGCTCCAGTTCGTGGCAAAGAAAGTTGGTTTGCAGGTCGGGTTCAGCACGGAAATCGAAGAAGACTCGATTATCCCTTTCATCCCGCAGCTGCGCGCCCAGGCCACCCGTGCCTTCGCCAACGCAATCGACAACCTGCTGATCAACAGCGACAGCGTGACCGGAACCGGCAATATCAACTATAAAGGCGCAAACACCAGCGCCGCGCCCACCAGCAAGTTCCTGTTCGGTGGTGGCGACGGCTTCCGCAAGAACGCTTTGGTGACCAACACCGCCGTTCTGCAGAGCTTCTCCGGTGGCATCCCGACCCTTCAGGGTCTGCGTACCCTGCGCTTCAAGCTGATCAACAGCCTTCAGGCGTATGGTATCAACCCGGATGAACTCATGTGGGTTTGCGATCCGTACACTTACGCGAAGATGCTCAACATTGACGAAATCAACGTCTACATGAACAATGGCCGTGGCGCGACCGTCAACACCGGCCTGGTTCCCGATTTCGATGGCAGTCCTATCTTCCCGTCAGCCGAAATGCTGCTGGCCGACAGCACGGGCTACTACCTGTCCGACAACAGCGGTACGCTGGGCAACATCCTGATCGTCGCCAAGAACGCCTGGAAGGTCGGGTATGTCCGCAACGTCATGTCCGATGTGTCCTATGTACCGTGGAATGACAGCTATATCCTGACGATGACGGCCCGTTTCGCCATCGGCAAGAAGGACACGGTTGCTTCCGGCCTGGGCTACAACATTCTGGTGAGCTAACCGGGCTATAGGAGGCTCATACAATGGCAAGTCAAACGCCTATCGGCAGCACCAAGAACATGATCAGCCTGAACTACGGCACGGTCAGCGTGGGTGATGCCAACGGAACCATGCGTGTTGGCAACTTCGCCAATATCTTCGAGCGTCGTATGCCGTCACCAGGTGCGGTCGTTGGGATCACCTCCCAGCTATCCGGAACCCTGACCACCGGCACGCTGACGTTCTATCTGACCAAGAACGGATCACCTACGACAGGTGGCACGTTCGGGCAGGGGACAGTCAATATCAGCACGTTTGGGACCTACGAACGCGACCCGGCCTATCTCCCGCAGTTTACGTTTGCTGCTGGCGATACCATCGGCGTAGGCTTCTCGAAGGCTGGTACGATTGCCCCCACGACCCGTGACATGGAAGTAACACTGCTGGTTCTTCTGGACCAATACGACTACTAACCACACTCAGTTAATCGAGGGGCGGGGCAACCTGCCCCTTTGACGAGGATATACAATGGCGCAAAATGTACAGATAGTCGGCTTTAATCCCTCGCTGGTCAAGGGCACGATTGACGTAAACGGTACAGCTTCGGAAATCTTCGATCTGGCTGGCAATACCCTGCTGGGCCTGATGGGAGATAACCTATCAACCGGAACCTTGAACTTCGAGGTAGCCGCCTCCGACCCGTTCGCCGCGCCGCAGGTGGCTCAACCGTGGGGGACGCTGGGCGTACAGGGAACACTGCGTCTGTTGCGAAATCTTGACGGTTCGGTCGTGGCATCTGGCAGCGTGTCCGGTAACGTAGCGTTTACGGCTGATGCGATCCGCATCCTGGCCCCCTATCGTTACATCAGGATCGTAGCATCGGCCACGCAATCCAACGGCCCGGCCTTCACCTTCATCACCAAAGGCTAATACGCCATGCTCATGCATCGCGATGTCTTTAAAAGCGACATTGGCTATGCCAATAAAATCCTGAACCTGCTCGGATCGGGCGTGGTCGGGCTGTGGCCTCTCAATGAAGTTACAGGCACGGTGGCCCAGGAGATTACCGCAGGCCGCAATATTACCTACAATGGCCCGACCCTTCAGGGCGCGGCCGGTCCCGCGATGTTAATGGGCAACGCGCCGTCTTTTAGCGGTTCCAGCCAGAGCGTAGATTTCCCCGCCGGGGCGCTCACTGCACTCAATGCAGCCGGAGTGTTTAAACCAGATGAAGGCGGATTAAGCGCCTGGGCCAAGATGCTAGATGCAGGTCATTGGGCCAGCGCCACGCAGTTTGTGATTGCCCAATTTAGCGCGGATGGCAACAATAAGTTCACCCTGTTAAAAGATGCGGCCAATCGTGTATCAGCAAACTTCGTGGTGGGTGGTAACTTCACCACCCCGAATTCAGCGTTATCCACGCTGGCCTGGTTTCAGATTGGCATGACGTGGAGTAAATCGCTGAACAAAATGCGCTTTTATGTTAATGGCGCGCAGATTGGTGCAGACAGCGCCTACACAGGCACGTGGGCTGGTTCGTTGGCGGCAGCTGAAACGCACATTGGTTCTGGTAACGGGTCGGCTTACTGGCCCGGCTGGATTGACCAGGTAGTGCTATGCAACCGGCTGATCACAGCCTCAGAAATGGCCGCGCTGGCGGTGGCAGCCTGATGGAATGGCTTATTGCGGGCGTTATCCTGATTGCTTATATTCTGGCTATCTGGGCTGACGCATACAATCATTGGACGTTTAGGTAGTTGCACACTACACAAAACGGTGCTAACATACTTCTGGTGATACATCAGAAGGATGACCAATGCGCATTTTGTGGGGAAGCAACTACACCGTCAACAGTTCTTACTCGTTTGAGTCGCGGCGCATCGTACCGCGACTCTTGCGATCCGGGCACAAGCCAACCGTCTTCGATATACGCAGTGGCGGTGGGGCGGTGTCCCAGGTAGGCGACCTCGTTATCCTGCCCGCCGCGCTTGATCCGGTCGGTAACGATATAATCCCCCAGCATTATCAGAATTCCCGCAGCGACATCTTTATCACCCTGTGCGACGTCTGGGCTTTTCAACAGAACGTGATGCAGCAGGTCAACTGGTATCCGTGGGTTCCAGTCGATCACGTGCCAGCACCCCCGGCTGTGGTGGAAGTGCTCAAGGCTGCGCACGGCATGTTTGCCATGACCAGGTTCGGCGAACGCCAGTTGAAGGACGCTGGTTTCAACCCGGTGTATTGGCCGTTGTCGGTCGATCCGGAAGTGTGGTATCCGGGCGATATGGAACAAAGCCGCGCCCGGTTAAATATCCCGCAGGACACGTATCTGGTGTCGTTCATCGGGGTAAACGATAGCAACCCGAGCCGCAAGGGCATCCCGGAACTGATGGCGGCATGGGCGATGTTCCACAAACAGCACCCGAACAGCAAGCTGTACTTACACACCAGCTTGCTCGGCAACATGCCCATCGCTGGCGCGCGCAACGGGGTAGACGTGGGCTATCTTACGAAGATGTTCGGGGTCGATCCGCAAAGCATTATCATGCCCGACCAGTACCGGCTGCGGACTGGCATCCCGGCCACCGAACTGGCCACCTACGCCAGAGCGTCGGATATGCTGATCCTGCCGTCGCGGGGTGAAGGGTTCGGCTTACCGCTGATCGAGTTTCAGCGGGCAGGCTGTCCGGTGGCTACCACTGATATTGCAGGCGGGGCCGAACTGTGCAGTTCTGGCTGGCTGATCGATTACGAGGTCGAGTGGTCCTGGCAAAATTCAACGGTAGCACGTCCAGGCATCGCTTCTATAGTGACCGCCCTCGAAACAGGTCTACAACACCGGGGAGATACCCAACTACGCGCCAAAGCCGTTGAATTTGCGCGCGAGTATGATGTAGACTATGTATACGATAAATACGCGGTTCCCATCCTGAATAACATCGCCGAGGAACTCATCCTCTCGGTTAAACCCAAGACCGCTTAGAAAGACAGGGACGTGGTCCATGGACAAAGCGTTAAGCGATCTTGCTCAAACTAATCCGCTGGTGCTGGTCATAATCCTGGCCATCTTGATAACAGTCCTGCTGATCCTGCTCAATGGTCCGGTCAATGCGTTCTTTAAGAAGCTGGTAGAACGTATGCCAGCCGGACGCAAGAACACCGAGAAGGCCGACAAGAAACAGCACGAGACATTGCCTATCAGTCAGACGATGGTAGCCATCGGCCAGATGTCCAGCGCTGTGCTGCAACTGTCCCAGGTGATTACGCCGATGGTGGAGGAGCTTAGATCGTTTGCCGCGGAGATGAAACGGGCCAGCGATATCAGCGCCGCGCAGGTGATCAAGAGTGAGGCCAATCACCAGGAGGTCGTTCGCCGCTTTGAGGTGCATGAGCAACGCACCGACCAGCGTACAACGCAGATGAACAACCTGCTGGAGCAGTTTAACGGGGCGGTGGCCAGCCTGAAAACCATCGGGCAAAGCATTACGGCCAACAACGCCCTGATTAAAGACGTAGTAGACAACGAAACTAAATCTTTTGAAATCAGGAAACAGGCCACCGACGCAATTAACGGGCAGTTACAAGCCGTTTCGCTGTCGCTGGTCGGTATCAACAAGACAGTTGGAAAGGTCGGTACAACTATGACAGACATGGGTGGTGAAGTGGAGGGCATCAAACAACAGCTGGAACAACTCAATCAGAAGGTCGATCGTATTGCGGACGTTATCGCCCGGCTGGAACTGGACGTGCGTAACGCGCTACCGCCAGCCCCACCTCCGTTATTGCCGGTTCAATCAGAGATAAAGACCGCCACACTACCACCGACAACGCCGCTCGAGAAGAAGGGGCCTGGCGATGCCATCTCGGAAACGGGTACGCTTACCAAAGCGTGAGTGGAACCCTATTGTCTTTTCACTGCTGATCTGGGTCTGCCTGACCCTGGTGCTGGTCCTGACAATCATTGTACTGAGGTTACACAAATGAAGCATATCATCATTGGCTTGATCCGCATTTCCCTGTTCGTGTTGCGACCCTTTGCGCGCCAGCCCCAGCCCGTTATGTGGAAGCACGGCGGTGACTGGTGAGGATCGCAGTATTATCCGATTGCGTGTTCCCCACGCCTACACCGGATGGTCATGGCCTGGGTCGGATGGTAAGCCAGATTGCTGAGGGCCTTCTCATGGAGGGCCATGACGTGGTCCTGTTTGCGCGGTCCGGCTCCACCTTTTCCGGGGCGATGGTGATGCCCAATGCCGCGCAGGGTTACGAGGGCGAACAGTTCCTTGCCCGGGAGGCCTTGAAATTACACCGGGAGTTCCCGTTTGACGTATTCCTGGATAACGGCCACCTGCACGTGTTATCGTCCATGCTGCCGGATCTCCCGGTGGTAAACGTATATCACGATTGCTTTCAGGAACATCGCCACAACGCCGTGCTGCTGTCCCAGGGCATGAAGGCCCTGATGCCCCCGGACTTTGAGAACGCCGAGGTTATCCACAACAGCCTGCCACCAGATGAGTACATCTACACCGATACATCCCAGATGCCGCCTTATGCCCTGTTCCTGGGGGCATTGTCGGACATCAAGCAACCGATCCTGGCCATCGAGGCGTGCGCCCGTTTGAGACTACGGCTCATTATGGCCGGGCAACAGGTGTTCGGCAAGTTCCCGCTGGGTCAATTCAGCGGGGTAGAGTACATCGGCCCGGTGTCAGGTCGTAAGAAACTGGAACTGCTGGCCGGCGCGCGTGTCTTTCTCCAGCTGGGGCTGTGCGAGTCGTTCGGCTTAACCACGCTGGAAGCCACCTACAGCGGGACGCCGGTGGTCGCATGGCCAGCAGGTGGGAGCCTGGACCAGATTACCTACGGGGTAAACGGCGTCTTTGTGCCGACGACCGGATCTGATATGGTACAGAACGTAGCCGACGCGATTGATCGGGCGTGGGATATGCAGCGGTCGATCGTGCGAACCTGGGCGCTTCAGTGGATGCCCGTGTCACAGCAGATTGCGTTGTACGAGGAAGTATTGAGCAAGGTAATGCAAGGAGCGCGCTGGTAATGCCTAAAATCTGGTTCAGTTATTCAACCGTCCACGGCCTGGATGCCGACGAGCCCTACAACAGCCCGTACTCGATTGCGTGGAATTTGGGGCGGTATTTGCGGCGGTGTGCGCTGGAATGTGGCTACCAGTTTGAGTATCGCAATCTGGACGACAAAAGCCCGGCCCAACTGTTTCACGGCGATATCGTCGTGGGCCATACGTGGTGGGACGGCGGCTTTATGGACATTGCGCTGGACAGCCCGGCCTATAAATTCATCCTGCAACCGTACCAGCATTACATGGTATCCGAGGGCGATATCCCGCGCCTGAAAGAGATGTTCGCCAAAGCCGACCACCTGCTGCTGATCACCGGGCAATACTGGTGGGATACGATGAAGGACGGACCGTTTGCCGACTGGCAGGCCAGAGCCACCCGCATCGACATGGCTGTCAATCCTAACATGCACCCGCTCAGCAAGCGGTTCTGGAACGAACCAGGTAAGCGCAAGTTTCTGTGCATGGGAACCGACCGCCCCTATAAAGGGCTGGATCAGGTAGCCCACCTGATGCAAATGTCCGGCGCGCATCTGGGCTATTACGGGGACGCACAGGCGCAAACGTTTATGCATGTGCCGTCCTTTACTCATTACGGCGGGGCGCTACTTAACGAGGCAAAGCAAGCTCAGATTACCAGCGAGTACGATTTCTTTATCACGCTGGGCCGGGCCGACGCCAATCCCACGACCCTGTTAGAAGCGGCCTGCTGGGGGCTGCTCCCGCTGTGCAACCCACGCAGTGGCTACTGGCCCGAAGAGCCGTTTATGGGCCTGGTAGACCCCGGTACGCCCGACGCCGACCTGATTAATCTGGCCGTGCTGGAAGGGTTACAGACGATGAAGGAGCGCGACCTGTACAAGCATCAGCAGCGTATCCGGGACTATGTGATCCGCAATCATGGCTGGGAGAAGTTTAACCGCACGGTCTGGTCTGAAATCAGCAAAGTGCTATGAATATCCACATTGACGATGTCATCTTTCAGTTGCAGGCCAACGGCGGGATAAGCCAGATATGGCGTAACCTGATTATCCTGCTCAAAGGTCACGCCCGCGTGACAATCGGCCCGACGCCACCGGCAGATACCGACTGGTTTCTGAGCACCTATTACACCCGCACGCCGGGCAACCTGAAATCGCTGGTGCTGGTCTATGACATGATAGCCGAGCGGTATCCCCAGATTGGCGCTGCTCATCCCGACGCAGTACGCAAGCGGGCCGTTATCCGTGATGCAACCGCCGTGGTGGCTATCAGCGGACGCGTGGCGGCGGACGTCCAGCAGATTACAGGCCGGGCCGTTAATGCCGTGGCGTATCCAGCGGTTCCGGCCATGTTCGGCCACAATATCCCGACCGCGCAGATCCAGGACTTTAAGGACCAGCTGACCCAGGGCCTGCCGTATGTGCTGGTCGTAGGCAACCGTGGGCTGTACAAGAACGTCCAGACGTTATATCAGGCGTGGCGGTTCTTCAGCGAACACCGGGGCTACAAGCTGGTTTGTGTAGGCGGGGAGCGCGAGTTACCCCAGGACGTGGCGTTTGATAAAGCCAATCCGGGAACCCTGGTGCATGTGGCGCTGGGGGACGAGGATAAGGCTGTAGCCTACACAGGCGCGACGATGCTGGTCTATCCGAGCCTGATGGAAGGCTTTGGCTTACCACCTGTGGAAGCCTTTCGCTGTAACTGCCCGGTGGTTTGTGGGGATGCCATGCGGGAAGTAATGGGCAACGCCGCGTTCTACTGTGACGTGACCCGCCCGAAGTCGATGGCCGACGCGATGTATCGTGCCGCGCATACCATCACAGGCCCCAAGCAACTGGCAGTAGACAGCGATTACGCCCGGATGACTGAAACGCTAATACAGGTAATGCGGGGTGGCAATGCAATTAGTGGGTGATCCGAAGGAACTTGTGCCGACCGGTCGCGGGCTGGTTTGTGCAGTGGACAGCGTGATAGACGTGGGCTGCGGGTTCAGGCCGCAAACGTGGTTATCCTGTAGCAAGCATATCTGCATCGAACCGCATCCGGAATACTACGAACGCCTGCTGCAAAAGTATTCCCGCAAACCCGGTTACACCCTGTATAACTCCAACTGGCGCATTATTCAGGCGATGCCTGATCAGTCGGTGGATACAGTTCTGGCAGTGGACTTCATCGAACATCTGCCCAAAGCCGATGGCTTTACGTTCCTGGAGACTGCCCAACGCATCGCCCGCCGTCAGGTGGTTATCTTTACCCCGTGGGGCTTTTACCCGCAGGATTTCGACGACCCCAACGAAGTGGACTTTGACGGTATCGCTGGCCTGCACTGGCAAACGCATAAGTCAGGCTGGCGGCCCAACGACTTCCCCGGCTGGAACCTGGTAGGTTGCGAAAAGTTTCACACCAGCGACGGCAACGGCTATCCGCTGGATACTCCCATCGGCGCATTCTGGGCAATAAAGGATCTGACATGACAACAATACACCTAACAATGGTCGCCCACAGCCTCGCCAAAGAGGTGGTCGACCTGTGGGAAAGCATCCGCGACCCACGCATCTTCCTCCACCTGTTCCTGCATTCCAGCAAGCCGGACGTGCAGGCCATGTGCGAGGAATTATCGTGGGATCGGAACGTGTTCTATTATCCGTATGGCGAGAACCGCGGCCTGGCGCGCAGCTGGAACGAGGGCATGGCGGCGTCCCGCAAGAAAGGCGCGGACGTGGTCATGATCGCCAACGACGACATCCGGGCCGAGTACGACGACCTGTGGAAAATTGCCCGCCACGCTCAAGAATACAGCGAGGCTTACATGGTAAGCGGGATGGGCATGGATCTAACCACAGGCGAGCACAAGGACATGCTGATGGCCCTGTGCGCTTTTAATCCGGTGGCGTTTGAGCGTCTATCCCTGAACGGCAAGCTGTTCGATGAGCAGTTTGAGCCGATCTATTACGAGGATCTAGACCTGTACCGCCGGGCCGATCTGCTGGGCTTAAAGCAACTCTGTGTAGCGGACACCCGCATCCAGCATATCGGCAGCGCCACCCGCAAGGTAAACGCCGACGAGAGCCAGTTTATGGCCAACTTCAACCGCAATCAAATGCTGTACATCAAGAAGTGGGGCGGGGACGGGACCAGGGGCAGCGAAGTATTCACCACGCCGTACAATATACAGGTGAACCACCCATGACGCAGTATGATGTCAATGTCATTGTATCAACCGTAATAGGCGTGGGAGGATTGCTACTGGTTGCGCTGGGCTGGCTGGCCAGTCTGGTCGGTCTCCTGCGCGGTTATCTTAGCCACGATCCAGACGCCAAGGAATGGACAGGCGTAAGCTGGTGTGCATACCTGATCTGCTCGTTCATCCTGTTGGTCGTCTGGTATTCTCGACTTCCACCAGGAGGCGGTGCACGATGACCAACATTCTCGTGACAGGCGCGGCGGGCTTTATTGGAAGCTGGTTGACCCAGCGCCTGCTGGCCCAGGGGAATTTCGTGGTGGCGGTGGACGATTTCAGCACCAGCCCGTTCAAAGGCTGGGGTGAGTTCATGAACGAAATCTCGCCCAACGCCGTTATCCACAGCAGCAAGTTCCGACCTTATTCAGCCACCGTCGCTGAGTTTCACCACCTGTATTGTTCGGCCAATCGCGCCTATCATTTTGACACGATCTATCATCTGGCCTCGCCGGTCGGCCCGGCTGGTGTGTTGCAACACCGTGGTCGCATGATCCGCCAGATTGTCGATGACACCTATCGCGTGCTGGATCTGGCTGGCTGGAACCCCAAAGCACGCTCCAAGCTGGTATACGTATCCACCTCGGAAGTCTACGGCGGGGGCGTTAATGGAGCCTGCAAAGAGGACATGGACCGCGTTATCCAGGCCAAACCGACTGCCCGCCTTGAATACGCCGTGGGGAAGCTGGCTGGCGAACTGGCCGTGCTGAACCAGGACGAGGTTCCAGCCTGCGTGGTGCGCCCGTTTAATGTGGCTGGCCCCCGCCAGTCTGATAAAGGCGGGTTCGTGCTGCCCAGGTTCATCAAGCAGGCGATGCGCAACGAACCGATCACCGTGTTTGGCAGCGGCAACCAGATGCGGGCCTTCACCGATGTCGCGGACATTGTACAGGGCTTATTACAGGTGGCCGGACTGGGCAAACCCGGGCAGGTCTACAATCTGGGCAACGAGGATAACCGGATCACCATTAATCGGCTGGCTGAAATCGTGAAGGATGTCACCGGCTCCAGTTCGGTGATCACGCATGTAGACGGCAAGAGTATCTACGGCCCGCTGTACGAGGAAGCCAACGACAAGTGGCCGGTCGGTATCCGTCACGCCGAACTACAATGGACCGCCGAAACCAATGTGGTCGGTGTAGTCATACAGGCATACGAGTACACAAGGGCGCGGGAAAATGTTCTACCCTGACTACGCAAGTCTACCGCCCTCTGGCCATTCATGGGGCAACTTGTCGTGTTTATGCATATTGCAGCTTGGGCATGCAATAACAATATTGTCGATACCGTTTGAACCGCCTCTAGATAAAGGTATTACATGATCAACATGATACGCATTCCCCAACTTGCAGTTGCAGTAATAACATTTTCCGTGTTGACGTTTGTATTGTTCAACAACTTCTGCGGGACTATGCTTACCTTGTGCATGCCGTTTTCTAGCCTTGTAGTATCTATTACGCGCTTTGATAGAATCCTTGTGCGCCTGGCGATATCTGCGCGCGTTATCGAGTATCTTTTGTTTATTCCGTTTGCGATAATTAATCTCTACTGTTCTCTTCTGAGGACGCAATCTAGTTTTCTTGTAATATTCCTTGACCTTATCTGGATTTCTTTTCTCCCAATCCCGTTTGTTTTTGTTATTCCGACGCGGATTGCGCTTTGTCCATTCCTTGTGTGCGCGCGACGCACACGATTTGCAATAGGAAGACAGATCAGATTTCCCAGAATGCCTTTTACCAAAATATTCGAAGGTAGCCGGGAAGTATTGTTTACATTTTGCGCATTGTTTATCGGGGGCTATACTGATGTCATTCATGAGACTTACCTCTCTGAATCGGTGGTCCCGGTGTTTCAGCACGCGGGACCTTTTATGTGGATAGTATAACATGAATATGTATCCGGAAAGACATCACCCGATCTTCTTCCTGCAAGATGCCCTGTGCAAGCTCGGTGTAGAAGCCATCTACACAAACCGGGACGAACGCACCGAGGGCTGTTATGGTCTGATGGTTAACGGCAAGCCGGTCGTGTGGCTGATTGATAACAGGTGGATGCACGAACGCGCCCACGAAGACCCGGCTGCGCACCGGCTGTTAACCCGTGGGGCGCTGGTGTGTTGTGCGCAAAAGCCGGACGCCAAACGTACCGGCGGGCGCTGGCTCCCGCTGGCCATTACACCGGGTTACTGTCCCGGCCCGGCCACCAAGCAGTGGGAGGTCGGCTTTGTGGGCTATGTGCGCGACCCGGCCCGCGCTGAAATCCTGAAATACCTGATGCGATATTTCTCGGCCAAGGTGGGTGAGGGCGTGTTCGGCGAAGAGGCGGTGCGCATTTACCAGGGCAGTCTGCTGGGCGTCAATATCCCCACGCAATACGGCAACTCGCTGGCCTACGACAGCGCCAACATGCGCTGCTTTGAAATCCTGGCCACCGGCACGCCGCTGATCACGCCATACGAGGACTACCTGGTAGAATTAGGGCTGATTAATGGCGTCAACTGCTATACCTACACCAACTGGCGAGACATCGGGGACCTTGTGCGCGGCGCGGTAAAATCCAGATTGCTGGCTAACGAGGTCGGGGTAAACGGGATGAACCTGGCCTTTAAGCGACACACCTACCAGGAACGAGCAAAGCAGGTATTAGAATGGCTGAAGTGAGAATATCCGCAATTGTCAGCGTCTATCGGTGCATGGACTTCCTGAAGGGCCGGATCACGAACCTGATGGAAACCCCGGACTTCCTCGAAGGCTCGCTCGAAATCGTGCTGGTAAACGCCAGCCCGGACGACGACGAGCACGAGTTCATCAAACGTTATATACAATACCCCGGTGTAGTGTACATCCGCACAAAGCGTGAACCGATCTACACCAGCTGGAACCGGGCCATCCGCATTGCCCGGGGACACTATATCACCAACGCCAACGCCGACGATCGCATCTTTCCGGAAATCCCGTCGAAGATGGCCGATGTCCTGGATAAAGAACCCGGTGTAGGCGTGGTCTACACAGACATGATAGCTACCAGCACCCCGAACGCCACGCGCCACGATTACGAAGACAGCAACAGCCCCTACTATCCACCGGGGTTCTGTTGGCCAGAGCCTGACCCCCGCCTGCTGTTACGCCAGTGTTATACCGGCCCGTTCCCAATGTGGCGTAAAAGCCTGCATAGCGAGTTCGGCCTGTTCGATGAAGCCTACCAGCTGGCCGGAGATTACGAGTTCTTTCTTCGTTTGGCAGCACATGGTGTACAATTTAAACATCTGAGCATTTCGGGTGGCCTGTACTATGACAATGGGGCCAGCATCCGGAACCAGGATCTGAGCGCAGCCGAGAGCAGGCGGGCAATCTTGCAGTGGGGACGGGCGATTAATGAGCAATCTGACAACAGTTGATGCGGTAAAGCGTGCGCTGGCGATTGGCGTCAATGGGACCGTTAACACCATTGACGACGACCTGCTGCTGACTTTTGTAGGTCAGGCGTCGGATATGATCACCTCGTATTGCCGCCGCAACTTCTATGTCACCTACGGTACGCTGTACTATGACAGTTGCTATCCACAGGTGGCAGGCAGGCGGTTGTTTTTCAATCAGGACTGGTTACAGGTGGATTATGTCTGGAATGGAGCCAACGGGACGCTGGACCCCGCCAATTACAGATTAGCCCCCACTCAATACAGCCCCAAATATGCGTTAGACCTGTTACCCCGCAGCAATCAATACTGGGTCGTCGGCAATGACGGCTTCGCACAGAACGCCGTGGGCGTGATCGGCTCGTATGGTTATTGTGATGACAACACCCGCCCGCAGGCCGTGACCTATGCCGCCACTAAGCTGGCTTCATGGCTGTATATGAACAGGGACAATGATGGAACAGTTGTTCAGATGGCGGACGGCAGCATGGCAATACCCAGCAACGCCCCCAGTATTGTCTTTGCAACCCTTGACCGATATGTCAGGGTGGAGGCCAGGCAGTGACGAACGTTATATACACCACGCCGACCAGGATCATAATTGCCGGACTGTGCAGCCAGATACCAGGCGTACGGACCTCGTTCACGCAGATCCCGCGCATGGTGCAGGACGCGCAGCTGCCAGCGATGATAGTGTTGCCCGGCCCGGCGTCTTTTGATAACGTAATAGAGTCAGTTCAGATGGTGCTCGAGACGCGCATTTACCAGCTGGTGTTGCTGGTCCAGAATGCAGCGTTTGGTACGAGCGGCGATCTGGAATTACAATGTGATCCGTTCTTTAAGTCAGTACGCGATTTCTTTTTCGCAAGACCCGGATTGGAAGAACTCGATACGCAAGGTGTTCCGAAGATCCCCAGCGTGTTTAACGCAAAACTGCTGGGTGATAATGGGCTAAACATCGGAGCTTTTCCATTTCAAGGCGGGTCTGACACACCGGAATATGTGCAGATTATCTGGAGGTTGCAAGTGCAGGAAATCGTTCCTGTGAACTTTGCAGACTAAGCGAGGACCCTATGGCTAAAGATATTACCTCCGGCGTAGGTGTACGCCACGCCGAAGCGTTCATACTGGATAACACCACAGGGCTACCGTCCTGCGGTTTCAACAGCGGAACCCTGATCACCGGGACCGTGGTGGAAGGCATCAAGACCTTCAACTACAATAACCCGGCCCCTCAGCGGTTTACGCATTATGGCGATGACCGTCCGCTGGCGCAGGACAGCCTCCCGCCCACGACCATCGGTGACTTCACGATCACCACGGCCAAGACGAACCTGGCGCTGGACGCCTTCACCGAAGGCACAAAAGAGGTCACACTGGATAGCTCGGTTAAGGCCCGCGCAGGCAACACCAACAAGCGTGGTTCTGAACCTCAGATCTTCCTGTTTGTGTACCGCCAGGCGCTGGATACCCAGAACGGTAGCAGCACGTTCGGCAAGTTGCGCCAGTGGAACGCGGCCCTTATCCCGTCCACCCGCATCGTCAACGAACTGCAATCCTTCAACGCAGGTATCACCGATGCGTCCTATGTCGGCATCCCCACGCCGGTCACCTATACGCCGTGGAACCAGGCATTCGATGAAACCACCTGGGGCGCAACGCAGGGTGAGTACATCGAAATGGCCACCGACTACAAGCCACAGGTCAATGTAGGCCTGGGCAACGGAACCCTGACCACCTTCGCAGTTACCAAAGCCCCGATCGACGTGGCTCATACGCACGTCTGGGTCGATGGTACACTGGCGACGGTCTCCTCGGTCAATACCAGCGCCAGCAACCCGGCCATCACGCTCAGCGTAGCACCCGGCAACAATAAGCTGGTGTTTGCGCTCATCGAACATAATCAGGCGCAGTAGTCCATGGCAAGTTTCACCTGGCGCGGTCGAGTTAAGGTTCACATTGGCGAGATGTCCCGGACAGCTGCCTTCGGGGTGGCGCGGGACTTTAATCCTATCAATGCCCTGTTTGAAACCGATCAGA
>OFQZ01000186.1_pt1 | contig 24517 bp, 31 predicted proteins | sample 1543011 | NCBI WGS metagenome assembly OFQZ01 (sample SAMN07774216, study PRJEB24372) | wastewater metagenome | isolation source: Exp Tend NO 0WW | collected 2016-02 | reverse complement strand
ACAGAGGGCGTCGGCGAGCTGCTGGATCGTCTCCCCGGGCGTGGCCTTCACCGCATCGACGGCGTGGTTGCGCGCGCTCCGTCGGCCGCCGTGCGCCCCGGGCCGCGTGCGGGCGAGGGTCGCGCGGGCGTCCTCGGCCGAGACGCCCACGGTGACCGGGAGGCCGAGGGGCTGATAGAGCCGCTCGATCGCCGCCGCGAGCGTGGTGGTCTTGAGCTCGAACCCGAACGGTACCTCAGCGACCTGCGCGAGACCGGCGAAGTCCGTGCCCGAGATCGTGAGCACCTGGCCGCCGCGGTCGGCGCCGCCGCGCCGCCGCCGGATCACGCCGCGCACCTGCACGGCGCCGTCGATCGACACGGTGACCGGCGCGTAGAGCTTCGCCGCCGACCGGAGGCGCGCCCAGAGGTCGGCGCGCCCGATCCGCGCGAGCGTGAGCGTGAACGGGCTCCCGGGCGCGAGCAGGTCGATCGTCAGGCTCACGGTGTCGTAGTTCGCCACGGTGACGAACTCCTCGCCGATCTCCACCGCGATCGTGGCCATCAGTCCACCACGAGGAGCACGGTGCCCGCAGGCACCTCGCACGGGTCGAGGATCGCGTTCGCGTCGAGAAGCTCCCGCGCGCGGGCGATGTCCCCGAAGACCTCGGGGAGCGCGGCGAGCTGGTGCACGCTCATCGTGACGGGCACCGTGTAGCGGCGCGGGGCCGAGGTGCCGAGGTAGCGCGCCTGATACGCCAACATGGCCGCGCGCGTGCGCCAGAGGGCGTAGCGGTACGCGTGCGCGCTCGCGGCCTGCGCGTCGGGGTCGGCGACGCGCGTCGCGAGATCCACGAAGAGCGCGTCGAAGGTGGCGGACGCCTGGAGGCGGGTGCGGCGCGAGGCTTCGAGGGAATCGAGCGCCGCCGTGACCATGGACAGGGCGGTCGCGTCGACCGTCACGTCGTCGGGCGTCGCGGTGTCTACCTCGGCCGCGTACGCGAGCGCCTTCTCCCCGGGGTCGCCCTCGGCGCCGACCGAGAAGTCCAGCACCTCCGAGCTACGCCGCTGCTCGCGGAACTGCACGGTGAGCACAACGCCCGAGCGGACCTGCGACTTCTGCGACTCGCGCCAGCTATCGACGTGCGCGATGAACGTCCCGCGCGTCGGGTGCGTGAGGAGCCCGAGCGGGACGTCCTCGAACTTCCGCACGAGGTCGCGATAGACCAGAGGGAAGAGCGGCGAGGGCCACTTCACGCCCTCGTGCAGCGGGATCTGCACGCTGGCCGTGTACGCCTTTGGCCCGGTCGTCTGGATCTCGGGGACGTCCAGATAGGGCGAATTCGTCGCCGAATCGTGGCCGCCCTCGGTGTCCGACTCGGCCGCAGGAAAGTCCACGCCCTCGTACGACCAACGCGCACAGTGGAGCTTGATCGCGTCGATCATGGCGAGGGGGTGTTGCGCGTCGAGCGCGTGGTGTCGGCGTGGACCGCGGCGTGCGGATCGACCGTAAGCGGGCTCTGCGACAGAACCTGCGCGAGGCGATCAGGGAGCGCCAGGATCGCTTCCACCGTGCGCTCGCTGCGCGTCGCGTTGTAGGCGTCCACGCCCGCCGTGACGACGTTCCAGGGGTTGTAGATCCCCCCGGCTGCGTTCTGCAGCCGGGTGACGCGATCAAGAACTCCGAGTCGGTTGCCTGCGAGGTCGCGACCTGTCGCGCCCGAGACGGCGCTGTTGGCGACGGTAAGGCCGAGGCCGCCGACGACCGACTTCGCGCCGCCGAGGGCCGCGGCGAGGAGCCCGCCCGCGGCCGGGAGCGCGGTGGACGTGAGAGGGTTCTGCGCGCGGAACTGCGCGAGCTGGTTGGAGAGCTTGTTGATCTCCGTCGTGTTGTTCGTGAGCGCCGCGACGCGGGCATTCTCTTCGTCCTGCAGGCGCCGCGAGTCTTCGGCGTTGCGCACCTGCTCGATCGTGCGCTCCTGGTCCGGCGTGATCATCGAGCGCTGGAGCTCGTTCACGTAATCGTACATCCGCACCTGCTGACCGCGGGCGTTCGTGGTCTGCGCGAAGTACGTGGTGAGTTCGTTCACGTCCGGCGTGAGCATGAGCTGTCGAGGCCCCCCGCCGCCGTGGGCGCCGAGGAAGTTCCGCATGGCGCCCGCGTCGTTGTTGAACATCGTGCCGAAGAAGCGTGCGGCGTCCGACGCACGCCCGCGCACGCTCTCGTTCATGCGGTACTTGCCATCTTCGCCTCGGGTGAAGGCCGCGTCGAAGGCCGTGCGCTGCGCCTCGGTCATTGTTGAGCGACGCGCCGCGAAGGCTGCGCCGAGTCGATCCTGGCGGTAGTCGTTCGCCAAGGCGTTGCGGATTGTGTTCGTGCGGTTGGCCGCGACGTTCGTGGTGACGCCCGACGCGGCTGCGGCCTGCACCTGCGCGGCGAAGTCCCGCGCGATCTCCAGCCGCCGGCGCGACGCCTCGTTCGGGTCGGTGATATTCGCGGTACCGCTCGACCACGCTTCCTGGAGCCCGCGGAGCCCCTGCGTGATCATCGTGTCGGTCTCGACGGACCCCTGAAACGAGATGCCCGCGAACGCGCGCAGGAGCGACTGCCGGTCCCCGGCGTTCATCTTCCCGCGGGTGAGCGCGCCGACGCGCACGAGGCCCGAGATGTTCGACGGATCGATGTTGGACGCGAAGCGCACGTCGTCCATCGTGGCGGCGACGCTCTCGCGGCGCTGCTGCGCGTTGTCGCCGCCGAGCGCGTTGGCGAAGCTCTGGGCCTGACCGATCGCCGCGATGGCCGTCTCGGGGTTCAGTCGGTCACGCCGGATGCGCGCCATGATGGTCGCACGCGTCTGCGCGATCTCGTCGGCCGTCGCGCCGCCGGGCACGAGCTGGATGAGTGTTGAGTTGAGGGCCGTCTCGCGTTGCGCGGCCGTCTGGCGGGCGCCCTGGATCATCTCGTGGGCGCTCCCGGCGACGCCAAGCGCCGTCTGCCCGAAAGCCCCCGCGACGGCTCCGACGCGGCGCGCGCGCTCCTCGTTGGCGCGCCTGGCCTCGGCGACCACGCGCCGCGCTTCGTGTTCGGCCTGGTTCACGCGCCGTCGCGACTCGCGGGTGGTCGCGGCCGTGGCCCGCTCCTCCGCGCGTTCGTGCTCGCGCGCCGTCTCTTGCGCCGAGCTCTTGCGGTAGTGCGCCTCGCCCTGCGCGATGGTCGTGCGGCGACGGGCGCCGTCGTGCGCGGCCTGCGTGGAGCGCTCCTCCTCCCGGCGCACGGCCGCGGCCGCCGCGGCGACCTCCCGGCGCATCCGCCGGAACGGGTCCGCGAGCACGTCGGCGAGACGCTGGAAGTCCCCGCGGATCGAGGCCGCGACGGTGCGAGACTCCTCGCGGATCTCGCCGAACGTGCGGTGCACGCTCGACGCGTCGGCCTCGATCGTGAGGAGAACACGGCCCATGGTCGTCTATCGGTCTCCGAAGAGCGCGCGCAGCACGTTCACCGCTGAGGCTTCCCCGAGGCGCAAGAGCGCGTCGTCGAGTTCGCCTTCGTCGAGCTGCTTGTTCAGGAGTTCGGCGAGTCGGTATCCGACGAGGGTGGCGTCGTCCGCTTCGAGAGCTGGTCGGCCAGTTCGAGACAGATGCTTCTCAGCGTAGCGGCATCGAAGGACTTCAACGAAGTCCCCGACAGAAAGCCTTTTCCCAGGGCCGCGGCGACCTCCTTGACCGCCGCGGGGTCCGCGAGGTGCTTGATGGGCGACCGCTCCTGCTGCACCTCGCTGTAGCGCTCGAAGAGCCACACGACCTGTTCGGCCGTGAAGAGGTCGAGGACCTCTTCGGGCTTCTGCGTGATCGACGCGTGGGGCGGCTTCGGATCGACCAGGGCGAGGTGCAGCGTTTGTGCGCGCGTGACGAGATCGAGCGCGCCCGCCTCATTCGAGCCTTCGAGGTGCATGTCGCCACGGTCGAGCTTCGGCGCCTTGAGGCACCACTCCACCGCACGACCGAGTGCCTCGACGGGTCGGGCCGCGGAGAGCGACCTGAGCCCGAGCGTCTGCCCCTGGAGCTTGCCCCACTCGGGGCCCTCCAGGGTGACAGGTTTGACGTAGAGCGACGCTTCGCCGAGGAGCTCGCGCAGGGGCGACGGGCGCGCGAGGATCGCGTCGTCGGGGAGACCGAGGGGGTTCGTCACACGGCCACCGTCGAGGTACCGACGATGCGCAGCTTGAGCGAGACGTCGACTTCGTTGGTCTTGTTGACGGCGCCGCCGGTGTCGGCGCTCATCACCCGGCCCTCGCACTCGTAGCTCTTGTTCGCGATCTGGATGGTGGGCCGCACCGTCGCGTGACGGAGGATCAGCGCATTCCAGTCGATCACGTAGCCGTTGAGCGGGATGGCCTGTTTGAGTGTGAGATCGAGCTCCGCAGCGCCGTCCGAAAAGCCGTCGAGGCCGTTCTCGTCGGTGTAGACGGGCTGGTCGTTCGACTTCACCGAGAATCGCTTCTCGTTGCACTTCAACACGGGGACGCCGCCGAGCAGGAGCTTGATCGGCTTCGAGTATTCACTCACGGCACATCACCTCACGCGGCCTGACGGACGTTGCCGACGAGCTGGCGCAGACCGGGCACCACCTCGGCCGGGATCTCCGCGAGAAGGCGCCCTGCGTTCGCCTCGTCTTCGATCACCTGGAGTTCGGGCTCGTGGTCGTCCACGTCGCGCAGGTACGCGGACTTCTCGTAGTCCTTGAGCTTGCCGAGCATCCAGCTCCGGACGTTGTTGGGCGTGGTCACCCGGTCCTGCGTGATCGCCGTGCCGTTCGACGTGAGCCGGTAGGCCGCGAAGGTCTGGCTGTACGAGGCGCGCAGGTCGTTGGCGCAGTGGTCGATGGTGGTGACGATGTTCGTCTGGAGCACGGCGTAGTTCGTCGTCCCGTCCGCCGCCTTCGTGCGCGTCGTCACGCTCGAAAGGATCTTCGCGTAGCCGGGTCGCGCAGGGTCGGGCACCAGCACGGTGAGGCCGACGCTCATCGCGCTGTTCATCTCGGTCACGGTGGGCCAGTCGTCCGCGCTGCGCTGCACGCGGATCGACTTGAGCGGGAGGCCATCGAGGTTCGCGTTGGGGTCGGACTCCTCGCCGGGGAGCGTCCCGCCGCCGATCGAGCGCGCGGCCATCACCTGCGCGGCGACCTCTTCGGGGGGGTTGGGGCTGTTCAGGTGCCAGACGTACTGCTCGCGCTCGGCGTTCTGCGTCGTGGCCGCGGTAGTCGCAGTGGAGAGCGAGGCGAGCGAGGCCACAACGGCCTGGTTGCGGTACTGGAGGGTCACGCCCGCCTGCGTCGCGAGCCACGCCGTGAGCGCGGCCACCGCGGTGCTGTCGTTCTGCGCCTGCGCGATGAAGTACTGATCGGTCGCGAGGAGCGTGAGGGCCGTGGCGATCGTCTCGGCGGTGTTGCCCGCGGCGCCGTTTGCGAGCACGCCGCCCGCGGACCCGAGCGCGGCGGTGGTGGAGTAGCCCGAACTGATCGCGCTGGCGGTGATCGTGGTGACGGTCGTGTCGCGTACCCACTCGGCGCGGCACTCGATCTGGTCGCCACGCGTGCCGAAGTGTTTGGCGGTGAACGTCACGACGCCGCTGCTGAACTGCGCCGTCACCGGGAGGTTCGGGCGCGCGAGCACGGCGTCACACACGTCCTCGGCCATGTCCGCGATGGCGATCGACGCAGCGCTCGAACCGCTCCACGAGACCTCCACGACCTCGCCGCCGAGGTAGAGGCGCAAGGTCACCCGCCCCGTGAGGGCGTTCACGAACGTGAGCGTATTCGTGCTCTTCGCGGGCGACCCGCCGCTCGTCTCGGGCACCGCGATGGCGTACAGCGTCCCGGTGGGGTGCTGGTCGAAGAACTTGATCGCCATCCGGTGCAGCTCGGAGCCGCGGCCGAAGAGGGACGCTGCGTCCTCGACCGAGGGGACGAACACGAGCGTGTTGGTGGCCTGCGTGCCCGCTGCGATCGAGAACGTCGGCGCGCTGCCCGAAAGGGCCGTCTTGATCGCGTTGCCGAGGATCACGTGCTTGCGACTCCGCGTGCCCGCGCTCGCCGAGCCTGTGCCGAAGAGCGACAGGAGGAAGGTTCCGGGCGGGAGGAACCCACTCGGGAACCCAGGGACCGTGATGAGCGCCATCTCAGCTCACCTCTTCGAGATCGCCGTGAAGAACGGCGCGCAGGTGGTAGGAGTCGGCCGGCACCGGGACCGGCTCGGGGAGGATCTCGCCGCGGCGATCGTAGCCGACGAAGCGCCCGACGATCGGGAGCCCCTCGGGGCTGACCGCCGGGAGCTTGCGCCCGGGGACGGCGCGGACACGGAGGATGTTGCTCATGGTGTGCTTCGAATCCGGGTGAAGGGGTCGGTGGTGGTCGGGTCGTGGTCGGGGTCGAGGTTCACGTCGGCGTCGAGGCGTCCGATCGCGACGCCCTGCGTCGCCTCGGTCGCCGTCGGGGCCGCACGCTTCACCTCGAAACGGATCTCGCTCACGTGGTGCGTGGCCGTGGCGTAGTTCTGGGTTCCGGTCCAATCGACGCGGTGGTGTCGCAGGGTGCCGTCGATCTTCAGCCCGTTGAGCGCGCCGACCACCTGATCGTGCAACGCCTGGGGGCCGCTCTGGCCCGTCGCGCCCTTCACGAGCCGCGTCACGTCCCGCACGTCGGTCGTGAGCACCCACGCGACGAACTGAATGACGCCGCGCGTCTCGCGGTCGCCCTCGTCCGTCTCGAAGTCACCTTCGACGCGCTCGCGCTCCCACTGCCAGAAGACGGCGGGCACCTTGCCGAGACCCTCGCGTTCGAGCGTGATGCGCCCGGCCACCACCTGCACCTGACCGGCCCATCGGGTCACCAGCGTGAAGGGGCCCGGAGGAGACGCTGAGGTCGCGAGCGTCTGAAGTGCGGTGTACGCCGCGAGGTCGATCGACGCGAGGCTCATCGCGTGGCCCGCTCGATCGCGACCTCTGCGGCGCGTACGAGGTCTGCGTCGAGCCGATGCGCGGCCGGTTCGAGGAACGCGAAGCTCGGGTTCGACTCGACGTACTCGGCGTGTTCCGCCCCGGCCACCACGAAGCCGCGAAGCTGCCCGTCAAGCGCGTTCCCTGATGCGGGGAGCGCCTCGATGGACGCCGTGAGCGCTCCTGTGCGATCGGTGTAGGGGTGGTTCGCACGCGCCTCGGTGGCGACGCGTTCGGCGTGCGCTTCGACGGTCTCTTCGAGCGCGCCCGCGATCGCGCGCTCGATCTCGCGCAGCGCGCCCGCGAGGCCCGTGATCCCGGTCGCCATCAGAAGTCCCCGCTCGTCGCGCCGTTCGCGAGGTTCGTCCACGCCACGGTCGCGTCGGTCTCGTCCATCGCGATCACGCCGGCGACCGTGGTGGGCCGCGGTGCAGAGGCGCCCGGGAGGCGCCGCCTGGCGTCGGCGGCGAGCTTCTCAGCCCGCGCCACCGCGCGCTTGTACATGCTCTCGTAGGGCTTGCCCTTCTCGTCGGTCGACGCGATCGGACGGATCTCCACCGCGAGGAACGGGGTCATGCGCGCCACGATGTCGCGCACGCTGTTCTGCTGGCCGCTTGTGAGGCTCGCGAAGGTGAGCGGGGCGCCGTGCGACGCGGCGAGGATCTCATCGAACTCCGTCTCGGCCGCGGCGCACGCGCGCCCGAACACGTCGTCGTCCTCGGTCTCGAGCGTGCCGTCGCCGTCGAGGTCGAAGATCCGCTTGAAGAGGTCCGCGCCCAGGTACTCCTGAAACGCGGACTTCGCTTCGGCGAGCGTCGTGCCGAGGTAGCGGGGCGTTGGAGCTGCCATGATTCTTTCGAGGAGAAGGCGCGGTGTGTCCGGGGCGGTGGCGCGAGAAGGCGCCGGGGTCAGGGAGCGGGGCGCCCCGGGAGGCGTGTCAGGGAGAGTGGATCAGGTGCCCGCGCCGGGCTGGATCACCTGGAAGGCGATCTGCGCGTGCGAGGCGCCGGGGTCGCCCGAGAGCGTGATGACGAACGACCCGGAGCCGGGGACGACGCGCAGCACGCTCACCGCGTTGCTGGTCGCGTTGCGGATCTGCGCGAAGATCAGGCTGTTCGCCGTCACCGCCGTCGCCGTCACCGTGACCGCCGTCTGGCCGCTGTCGACCTGCACGACGCCGCACGGCGTGTTGACCGCGGGCGAGGCCGTGAGGACGGACGTGGACTGCACGACGGGATAGTCGTTCTGCACAACCGGCCCGTCGAAGCGCACGCGCCCCGCGTCCACGAAGATCGCGTAGCTCGTCGTGATCGTAGCGTTCGTCCCCGCGATCGGGGCGCCCTCGATGTACATGAGCGCGGCGTAGGTGAACGTGCTCGCGCCCGCGGCGGCGATCGTCGGCGCACGGAAGCGCCAGAAGCGCTGCGCCGCGACGGCGCCCGTGGCCCACGTGCAGGTCGCGCTCCCGTTGTAGTAGACGTCCGTCTTCTCGCCGGTCGCCGTGATCCCGGTGTCGGCCGGGGGCGTGAGCGTGAGGAGCGTGCGCACGCCCGAGGTGGCCGCCGCGGGGGCGATCGTCTGCGCGGCGGTGTACGTGTTGGCGGTGTCGGTGGTCGCCGCGGAGATGCCGACGAAGCCGTTGCCAGAGCGCTTGAGCACCTGGCCGTCGTCGAGGAGCGTGCGCAGCCACGACTTGAACGAGTCGAGTCGAAGACCCATGGTGTTACTTCTCCTCGATCGCTTCGGGGTTCACCCCGTCGAGGTTGGCGTCCTCGGGGATGGGCTTGCCACGCTCGATGTGGAGCTTCTCACCCTTGGCGTCGTGGCAGTGGATGCCGTAGCGCGCGAAGCGCCCGCGGACGGGGCCCTTGCGACCGTCGGCTTCGCGCGTGCGGAGCGCGGCCAGTTCGGCTTCGAGGGCGGCGATGCGCTCGCGCGCCTCGGCCATGCTCTTCGGCGCCGGGGGCTCCGGCGCCTTCTGCGCCGTCTCCGGCGCCTTCTGCTCGTCGGCCATCAGCTCCTCTTCACGTTCTGCAGGAGGTAGCCGTAGGTGTCGTCGACCGTCACGACGTCGGTCTGGTGGGCCACCTTCGGGAAGGTGTAGCCCGCGACCCCCGCCTCGCCGCCGTCGTAGCGCGCCGTCGAAACGAAGCCGCGCGCGCCCTGACGCAGACGGTACTGCCGCAGGAACGTGCGCATCATCTTGTCGGGGTTGGCGTGGATGAGCGCGAGGTCGGTGGACGAGAGGATGCGCGTCATCGTCGAGGGGTCCGACGCGGCCGCGTACTGCCCGTTGTTCACGACGGCCTCTTCGATGCCCCAGTAGAGCGCGAGCTCGTCGGCCGTGAAGAGCCCTTCGTGGTTGGCCGAGAGGATCGCGCGCAGGTCGTCGTTCTCGGTGATGGCGTGCATCACGGGCAGGCTCATGACGAGGTGCGTCGGGGGCACCGGCATCGCCGCGATGGCCGCGTTCATGTTGCGGATCGGATTGGCGCTCGCGCCGCCGTTCCACTGGTAGCCCGACGCGAGGCTCACGACGTTCGAAGCGTTGTAGGTGCCCGACGTGAAGATCTTCCCCATCACGACGCGCAGCTCCTGCTGGAGATGCACCGCCGTGGCGACGCGCTCGGTCTCCGCGCGGACGCTCTCAAGGAGCGGGTGCTCCCCGGCGAGCTGCTCGTTCACGTCCGACTCCAGGCCGTAGGGCTTGCAGTCGTAGTTGACGCTCGTGAGCCCGCTCGGGATCTTGTTCGCCCGCGCACGCTCGCCGAGGTTGTCGTCCACCTCCGCGCGGTTGGCCGTGCGGCTCTGGAGGTACTGCTTGCCCGAGGCGACGTCGACGAGCTGCACGGGGGCAACGACCTCGTTGATGAAGTCATCCTCCATCGACTCCAGCGCCACCTCGTTGAGCAACGTGCGCTGCGTCACGTCGGCGCGGTCGAGCGCCGCCTTCACGGCCCCGGGCGCGTCGGGGATGTCGAGGGTCGTGCGCCGGGTGGGGCGTCGGAGCTGGGCGCCGAGGGTGCTGCGCTCGGCCCGGTTCGAACGGATCTTCGCGGCGAAGTTCCGCGGGTCGATGCCCTTGGACTGGAGGATCTCGGCGATCTCGGGGCCGATGCCGTCGATGGTCGCTCGCAGCGCGCGGCGCCGCGACTCGGTGGTCTGGATCAACATGGCGTTTTCCTGCGCCGTGCGCGGCGCGCGGTGGTGGTGGTAGTGGGTTCCTTGGGGCCTTGGATCAGGCCACGTAGACGGGGGTGGGCTGGCAGAGCTCGACGAGCACCTTGGCGCCCGCCGTCGCGGCGATGGTCGAGGGCGAGACGCTCTTGCCGACCTTGATGTAGGTGCCCGTCGAGCCGGGGAGCGTCTTCACGCGACCCGACGCGGCGAGCGACCCGCCGGCGACCGCGACCACGTCGGCGCCGAACGCGATGGTCGCCGTGCCGTCGTTCTCGAGCTGGACGATGGAGCCCTGGCCGAGGAGCGTGACGCTCTTGCCGGTCTCCACGTCCTCCTGGATGGCCCCGAGGATCGTGTTGACGCTCCCCGCGTTGGTGCCGTCGATCGCGAGCTCTGAGCCCGTGGGCGTCCCCGCGCACACGAGGCGATCCTTGGTGATGGTGCTGGCGTTGCGGTTGACGCCGGTCTTGGTCGTCTCGGTGACGAACCTCGTCTTTGCGACGTTGCTCATGGGGTGGTTCTCCGTGGGGTTTCAGCGCGGGCGCGGGGCCCGTGCGGTGTCTGCGTGAGGGTCAGGCCGCCTGGAGCGCGGCGCGGAGGGTGGCGGGCGTGTGCCCCTTGCCGATGGCCTCGGTGACCGCGCGCGCATCGGTGGGGTAGCCGAACTCGGCGAGCACCTTGCTGATCTCGGCGCGCGTATTCGCGAGCGCCGGGATCACCGGGGCATCCTTCGTGGCGGGGTTGGCCGTCGTGGCCATCGTGACCGGCTGCGTGCGGCCGCCGTCCTGCGCGCGCTGTGCCTGCTCGGCGGCGGCCGCGAGGAGCTTCTCGCGGTCGGGGCGGGGGAACGTCTCGGCGAAGCTCTTCCAGTCGGTCTCGGCGTGCAGCGCGAGCGACGCCTTCACGGGCGCGAGTTCGGGCTTCACCGCGATCACGTCCTCGATCCACGCGGCGCGCAGGGCCTTCTCCGCCTTGGCGCGCTCGTCGCGGAAGGTCGCGAGCTCGGTCTCCAGGGCGGGCACCTTGGCGGCCGCGGTGGTGAGCGCCTGCACGCGCGCCGCGAGCTCGGGCGCGGTGCAGGTGAGAGAGAGCCCGAGGGCCTTGATGGCGTCGGCGCCGAGCTGGGCGAACGTGGTGACCTTCTTCTCGGCTTCTTCTTCGGTGGCGGCGACGATTCCGAGCAGCGCCGCGAAAGGCAGGAACTTGAACATGGTGGGCTTCTCCGTGGTGTTGCGTGCGGCGGCGCCGCGGTGAGACAGCGTGGTGTCGGTGGTCTCCGACGGGAGCGTGGTGAGTCCCTTGCGCACCTCGGCCATCACGTCGGCCGTCGTGGTGAGCACGGGGAGGCGCAGGGCGTCGCGGAGCTGGCCGACGATGTGGTCGACGTCGATGCCCGCGGCGTCGCCCTCGCCCCCGGCGAGCGCTTCGAGCTTGTCGAGCTCGACGAGCACGTCCGCCTCCGTGGTGGTGACCGGGAGATCGAGGATCTCCCGCAGACAGCCGATGAGATCTTCGCGCGTGTCGATGTCGCCCCACCAGTAGCCCGCCTGGACGATCTTGCCCCCGCTCTCGGCGGGGATCTTCTGCGACGCCGCGATGGCCGGGAGCCCGGTGAGCCGCGGGTGTGCGGTGAGGCTCCACGACCAGAGCATCGAGCCGATCTCCTGCGCGGTCTCCTCCGAGACGGCGTTCTGGATGATTGTGATCGAGCCGTACCGCCACTTCTTGTTCTTCACGTCGGTGGCGGTGGGTTCGAGGTACGAGGGCTTCCCTTCGAGCGTCGCGACGGTCTTGCCCGCGCGCACCATCGACCCCACACGCAACGCCTCGATGTGCCCGTTCGGCTCACGCCACTCGCGCGGCGGAGGGGCGAAGGGGTTCGCGTCGGTGTCGGCGTGCTCGATCGTGACCGGAGAGCACGGATACGCCGAGAAGTTCCGCACGCAGTCCTCGAAGTCGCGACGCGAGAGGGCCACCTCGGAGCCCTTCATCGCGACCTCATAGGCCAGCACCGTCCACCCGTCGGCGGTCTGCGCCGAGGGGTCGGCGAACGGCACGAAGCCTCCGAAGACCTGGCGGCCGGTAACGTTGACGGGCTTCTCGCCCCCGCGGGTGAACTTCTTAGCGCGTCGAGTCTTGCGGTTCATGTCGCTCCTGCGATTCGATCGTTTTGAGCGCCGCGTCGCGCCCGTACATCAACGCGCGGCACCACGCGACGAGGCACCCGACATAGTCGCGGTGGCCGTTTTGTCGCTCCATAGCGTCGAGGTCTTCGGCGGTGGGCGACTCGAAATGGGGGTGGCTCACGCATCCTCCTGCGCGGCCGGGTCGTTGGCCTTCTCGGCGTCGGTCGTCGGGTCGGGACGCTCGAGGTCGGGCGACCACGCCTCGGGGGGCGGGCAGTTCACGCCGTAGCGCCCGGGGTTCGCCCGCACCATCCGCGCGGCGATGTCCATCAACCACGCGCACCAACGACGCACGTCGTAGCGCCAGAAGGTCAGGCTCTGCATCCACGCGACCTCGTGGGAGGCCCGCGCGCCGGGGACGATATCGGTGACGCCCGTCGAGCCGGAGATGATCTTCGAGATGAGTTGCTCGATGTGCTTGATCGCTTCGAGCTGGAGCGGTGTCGCGCGCTGGCCGTGCTGGAGCGGCTCCACACGCGTGGTATCCGCGAGCACCGCGCGGAGCGAGCCCGATACGCTGCGTACGGCCGCAACGAGCGCGTTCACTTCGTCGGGGGAGGCGTCCCGAACGCCATCGCCGCGGAGCTGCTTGGCGTCGCGGGTCGCCGACTTCGCGCCGCCCGCGTTGTAGTAGCCGATCGTGCCCGGGCGGCCGAGGAGCTCGATGAGCGCCATGAGGTCGCGCCAGTCCCACTCGTACATGAGCAGGAACCAGATGACGCCCGCGAGAAGACCTTCGCCGGTCTTGTGCACGTTGAGCGGTGCGGTCTCGTGCAGCACGAACTTGTCGGGGTGCCAGTTCGAGATCGGCACGCCGTAAAGCCCGTAGAACGGCGAAGTCGGGTCGTCGGGGTCGTGGAGCCGAATCGTCCACGGCTCAGGATCGCCGAGGGGGCAGGCGTACGAGAGGCGCCGCGGGTGAACCCAGAGCGCCCGCTCGGGCGCCATGAAGCCGGCGTTCTGGTCCGTCCAGTCGATCTCGTGCAGCGACCGCCCCCACCACTCGGCCGCGACCACCTGGCCGAGCACGAGTTCGTACTCCTGTCGGGCCTTCCAGCGCTTGAGGAGCGCCTTGAAATCCTCCGCGGCCCTGCGCGCGCCACGCTGGTTCGACCCTTCGCCCGCGCGGATCTCGATGCGCGTTTCCGCGACCGAGGCGCGGCGGATACCGAGCTGCGTGACGAGGTGCGGGTTCTTTCCCGAGAGAAACTCGGCGCCGAGATCGATCCAAGGCTGAAAGAACCCCTCGTTGCGCTGGCGGATGATCGACGCGAGCACGGCGGGCGTGAGCCGGTTGCCGAGGATCGCCGGATCGCGTTCCTGCCACGGGGCCGGGATCGTGAGACCCTTCTCCGCGCTCGCGCTGCGCTTCGAACTGCGACGGATGGGCTGTGCGGCCGACCGCGAGCGCGATGTGCGTGGGGGAGTCGAAGGTCGGGCCATGGGTCTCAGCGTTCGGCGAAGAAACTCGCGTCGCGGTCGTCGTTCGTCGGTGGCTGCACGGGCGGCATCGCAGCCTCTTGGATCGGCGGTGCCTCGGCTACGAGGTTCCACCCGAGCGTGAAGGCGTCGACCATGTCGTCTTTCATCGAGCCGACACCCGTGAATCTGGACACCTGCGCGAGAAACGGCGCGAGCCACGGCGCATGCGCGGGCACTCGGATGCGACCCTGATTCCACGCGGCGGCGCTCGACTGCGCGCGGACGAACTTGTCGCCCACCACCGGCACCAGGATGATGTGCAGCTCCGGCTCGATCGCGAGGAGCGCTGTCGCGATGGCCTTGCCGTCGCGTGTGGCTTCGATGTGGAGCGCGCCCCCGCCGCGACGTTGCTGAAACTCCAAGAGCTTCGGAGCGCAGTGTTCGGGCGTGAGCTGATCTTGCCAGACTTCGAGGATGTCCGAGGTTTGCGTGTGGCCGTGTCCTTTGATGGCTTGTGCGACCGCCGCGGTGAAGTCCGCCCGGGTGTCCTCGGTCCCCGCGCCGTCGATCGAGAGCACAAGGAGCGCGTCGTCGAGGTCCGGCTCGGCGTAGCGCATCGGGTCGCGCTGGTAGACGCGTCCGCCGCGGGGCCTTGGGTTGCCGCCGTACTGCGACGCCCAGTTGTACTCGCCGACCTCCAACCGGAGCGCGGTGAGCGCCTCGAGTGACCATCGCTCCGGCCAGAGCGGGACGCCGTTCTCGTCGTCCGCCTCCCCGGTCTCCGGGTCGTAGAGCGCCGGGAGGTTGATGTACTCCCAGTGCTCCTCGGTCGCCGCGTGCAACCGCCCGATCAGGTCGTCTGCAACCCAGCGCTGCTGAAACACGATCGCGGAGCCGTTGGGCTCAAGACGCGTCAGGCCCGTACCGCGGAACCACTCTTCCACCAGATCGCGTGCGTGGGGGCTCTCGGCTTCGACGCGATCCTTGTGGGGGTCATCGACCAACAGGAGGTGAGCACCCTTGCCGGTGAGCGGCCCGTCGATCCCGGTGGCGATGCACCCGCCACCCTGCGTGTTTCGCCATTCCGCGACGGTGTTGAACTCGTCGCTGAACCGAAACCCCGCCTCGCGTGCGTACCCCCGCGCGAGACGACTCTTGCCCTGCGCGAACTGCGCCCCGTACGCGATGTAGGCGACCGTGTCGGTCTGCCGCGCCGCGAGGTACCAAGGAATCGCGTGGAGAACGAGCTCCGTTTTGCCGTGGCGCGGCGGGGCGCTCACGAGCGCTCGGACACGCTCACCCCGGCGCGCTCGCTCGAAGAGCTCGGCGACGCGCGCCAGGTGCTTCGGGCGCTGCCACCGAGGTGTAACCGCCGGGATGAAGTCGAGGAGTGGCAGATTCGCAAGGCTCTCAATCTTCGGGCGTTTTCCTTCCGCCCTCCGCTCCGTCCGGGCCTTGATCCTCGCCTGGATCTTCCGGTTGATCAGCGCCTGGAGGTTCAGCATCGGGCTCGCTCAACACTTCGTGCGCGAGGATCGCTTCGTTCGTGCGACGGAAGGCGTTGGTCACGGCCGCGAGCCGCGCGTCGGGCTTCTCGGCGAGTTCGATCTGTCGCTCGATCAAACGCAGCCGTGCGGCGCGCGCGGTTTCGATCCACCCCTCGTTGATCTGGCGCTTGAGCTCGACCACGCGCCGCGCCACCTCGGGGTTGGTCGTCCACTGGTTGCGCCAGTTCTTGATGGTGTTGAGATGGACCTTCGCGTGCCGCGCGGCGTACGCATTGCCGAGCAGCTCGGCATCCACCAGGGCGCGCGCGATCGTATCGAAGCAGGGCTGAGGTCCGCGCTTTCGAGGCGGTTTGAACGAGGCGGACACACGTTCACAGGGTGATGGGGGGATACGGTTGCATCCACCGTTCGAAGTCGCAGCGCTCGACCGTGTAGAAGGGTCGCCCCGGGCGACGTGCGCCCGAGGTGGTGACGCGCGGGGCCACGGTCACACGTGGAAACCCCCGCGCGATCCACTGCGGCACGTACCGCGCGCGGACCCATCGCGGGGAACACCGGAGACGCCGCGCGATCTCTTCGACACGCACCGGACGCACCTCGGCCCCAGACAACGCCATCGTTCCGTTCCGAAAATCCCCCGTCAAGAGAAAATCGTTCATGGCAACGTCTCCTTTCTGTCGCATGGATCGCCCTCGGTCTCGAACGTGAGCATCCCCACGGGCACCGCGAGGAGCGTGCTCGGACGGTGGTAGCCGCGCGGGAGGCCGAGGCGCTCGACGCAGCGGGCGATGGCGGGATGGTCCCACCCCGCGGCCCCCCAGCTCTCCTCGACACGCACCCAGGTCACGGAACCGTCGCAACGGATCCACTCCACGCGGAAGTCGAAGAGGGAGTCGCGGGAGCTGCGGAGCGTACCCGCGTAGAGGCCTTCGCTGCGCCAATGGGTGAAAACGAGCGGACGGGCCACGAGAACAGCGCCGAGGACAGGGCCGGTCATGGATCGGCCCACCACCGCACGACGGCTTCGAGAAGCCCGCCGCCCCACTCCAGGCGCACGACCTCGGGCGGCGGCGCGGTCGTATCGCGCGTCGGACGTCCCGCACGGGGGTGCTGGTACGTCCGCTCCCAGGTCGCCCGCACCTCGCGCGGTGCGCACGCGTCGGCCACCACCCCCGCGGCCGTGTCCCAGGCCGTGCCAGGGCGGCAGTAGGCCGCGAGCGCGTCGAGTACCTGACGACGGAGCCCCTCGGCTCCCTGGAGCCGCGCCAGCGCACCACGGGCCCGTGTTGCGTCGAGCTCCTCCTCGGTCACGCGTTGTGCCCCGAGGAGCGCCACGAAGTCGGCGCGGTGACGATCGCCCGCGTGCGGGTCGATGAGCAGGCTCCACAGACCGCGCACCTGCGCCGCCGTCGCGTCGGTCGTGCGTCCCGAGCTCGTGCCGCTCCAGCCGCCGAGCGAGCACCGTGGCGCCGCGGGCGGGTCGGGAGGACGCGACTCCTCGACGAGTCGCTCCGCGCACGCGAGGTCACCGAGGCACAGCGCGAGCAGTTCATCGCGACCCATCACGCACCCCTTTCGTGAGCAGTAGACAAAAATTCACAGCTTCATCCACGGTGTCAGGAGCCGTCGTAGGGGCGGTGGCTCTGCACCACGGTCAGCGAGAAGCCGTCCGCCAGGAGCGCGCGCACCACGATCCCCACGGCGCGGTCGATGTCGGAAGCGGCGTTGGCGCACTCCTCCATGTCGAGGCGCGTGCCGTCGCTATAGCCCACCGCCCCCGTGGCTTCGTTCGCCGCGCGGAACGCGACCATGGCCGCACGGTGGGCTTCGTGTGTGGGCTCTTCGCCGTCCGGCGTGCGCACTTCGAGCTGCGGGTAGTCGTCGCTGACGAGGAGGAGAAGGTGTCCGTTCTTCATCGTGGTCTCGCTTTCGTGGGGGGTGTTCCAGAAACCCCTTCTAGCCGTGGTGTTCCAGAAACCCCTTCTAGGGGTCCAGTGGCTTGCCGGTTGACGGAAGCTGTTCCAGAAACCCCTATCCTAGAAGAATTATAGATAGGGGTTTCTGGAACACTTACGGCGAGCGCACGCACCGCTGCGGCGATCTTCTCGGGAATCCCACCCCCGTCACCCTCGCCCTTCTCCCAGCGCACCACGCTCGAAGGGCTGCACCCGAGCGCGCGCGCGAACTCGCGGACGCCCATGCCGAGCTGGAGTCGCGCGGCGATGAACGCGTCGGTGGACATGGCGGCAACCGTGCGAGGACGCCCACCCATCGCCTCGCGGAACTCCACGGGGGTGCCCGCCCATCCACCGGGCAGAACGCTCCCGTAATGGCCCATGCGGGCCGGTGACGTGCGCTGGATCGTTCGCAGTCGCCCGTGGGCCTGCTCGAGCTCTGCGGCCGCGCGCGCGTCGAGATACCCCTCGTCCAAGAGCCCCAGGAACCCGCACGTGTCACGCGCTGCGCCGAGGTTCGGGCGAGGGTCGCCGAGCGTGAAGCACGCGTCGCAGTCGGAGAACGTGTTCTTCCCGCGCAGGTCGAAGTAGTGTCCCGTGCGCAACACGCCCCGAAAGCCTCGGAGGATGGGCGTGAGGATCGCGCGCGCGTGGTCGAGCGATCGACGTGGGAACCCGCGCCCCTTCCAGAACGCCAGGGGTTCTTCGGCGGTGGGATCCCAGGCGTGCGCAAGCGCGGCCTCGATCGCGGCCCACGTGAAGACCGCGAGCGATCGGGTCGGCGCCTCGTTCGCCCACGCGACCATCGTGCGGACAGCCCCGAGGATCCCGCCGTGCCAGTCGGGCACGCCGCCGGGGAGCCAGGTGCGTTGCGTCGCCGTGGCGCACGCGATCACCGTGCGCTTCACCGACGCTCGATCGGCCACGCGGAGGGTGACGAGCGTCGGTTCGGATCCGAGCACCTTGGCGACCGCGGGGGCGCGCAGGTCGGCGTTCGCGTCGAGCGTCACCACGGGGCCCTGGCGCAAGTTGGCGTGAACGAACGCTTCGTCCAGCCGCGTGAGGATGGCGCGCCGATCGTCCCCTTGCCCCTCGACGCGGAGGATGGGTCGGGCGCTCTTCGGGGCGAGAAGGCATCGCCACAGAAGATCGAGCACACGCGACGCGGCGCCGAGTTCGGCCGCGCGGCCGGGGCTCCGTCGGGCGACGGCCATCTGCGACCAGCGGATCGGCGGGGCCTTGCTCCTGGCGTCTTTTGCGATGGCCTTCACCGCCGCGTCGAGAACGGCGTCGCCGAGGCCCTCCGGCGCCGTCTCGGGGTCGATCGCGGACACGAGCACTTCGGCGGGGAGGCCCTGCGCGCTCCGGCGAATCGCTTCTACCAAGAGCACCGTCTCGTCTCCGGGCGCTTCGGTCGCGACCCACGCGCGAAGCGCCGCGAGCGCGGGGCCCATGGCGCCCTGGTAGGTGTCGACGAACGCATCGAGGTAGCGCAAGGCCGTGTCGAGGTTGTCCAACGTGAGCACCTCGTTCCGCACGACCTCGCCCGGCTCGTCGATCACGAGCAGCCCTTTATCCCCTGCGTACTCGTTGAGCGCGCCGATGAGCGCGTGCGGGCCGACGATGAGGTTGGCGGGGTGGTCACCTTCATAGCCCGCGCGCGCCGGGCACGTCGCCGCACGTTCGCAGGGCTGCTTACCGCGTCCCTCGCAGAACTCCCGCTCCACGGACTGACCGCCGGCCACCAACGGCGCCGCGGCTTCGTGGTGGATGCACGTCGGCGCTCCGTTCGTCCGGTGCGCGAGCGGGGAGAGGATGCGCGCCACGGGCACGCCGAGGTCGCGCGCCGTAGCCACAACCTCGGTCCCGAGCTCGTGGTCGGGTACCGACCACGCCCATCGGTGCCCGTTCACCACATCCTGCTTGCTCGTGATGACCTTGAGCTTCTGTGCGCAGCCGACCCCGCCGCGCGTCTTTCCTGTCCCGGGCGGGGCCTTGATCATCCGCGGCGGCATCGCCGTAGCGCCGGTCAGGAGCTCGAACTGCTTCGCGATCTCTGCGCGGGCCGCATCGAGGTCCACCACGGGGAGGGTCGGCGCGGCGTGCGCGCGTCGGAGTCGCGCCGTCGCGACCGAGCCCGCGGCCTGGTCGAGCGCCGCGGCCACCTCCGGCCAGCGCGATCGCAGCGCGACGTCTCCGGTGTAGGCGGTTCCGCCCGCAGCGCACGCGACAGTGGACCGGGCACCCTCGACGCGGTCGCCTGTGCGGTCGTCCGCGCCCGTGGCGATCGACACGACCCCGCAGAGCGCGGGCACGTCGCGCGGTGCGACCCCGCGATCGAGGAGCGCGCCCGCGAGCGCGAGGAAGAGGTCGTGCCAGTTCGTCTCGACCTGGCGCACGACGGCGGCGACCCGTTCGACGCGCGCGGGCGGCCAGTCGGCGGGCGGCGCCGCCGCGAAGCCCTCCGGCATCGTGAAGGTCGGCCGCGGGCTCCCGAAGCGAGCTCGCGACGTCGCCACGCGTCGCGTCGGTGAGGGGCGCGTCACCGCGATCATCCGGTCGAGCATCGGCGGTTCGAGGCAGTAGATCGTCCCGTCGCGCAGGGCGTAGGGCGCGCGGTAAAGCCGCGTCCAGTCCTTACACCGCACGTCGACGTCCACGCCCGCGGCGCGCAGCTCGTCTTGCCAGTCGAGAAGGTAGCCCTCGGCCAGTTCGATCGGGGCGGGTTCCGCGAGCGGTTGGACCGCGCGCCACCCGCCGCCGCCGAAGTAGCAGCCCGCCGTCTGGAGCGCAGGCACCGTCTCCCAGAGTTCGCGCTGGCGCGCGCGGAGCTCGGGTGTCCACGGCCCGTGGGCCTTCTGTCCGGGCAGTGGCGGGTTGTCGATGTCCGCGAAGAGGCAGTTGAACTTGAGCCGATATCCTTCCTTCTCCATCCACGGGAGCCCGTTCTTGTTCACGCGCGGCGCCGTCGTGACGAGCGCGCCATCGGCCGTGTAGACGGCGTAACCCACGAGCATCGCGTCGGTGCGGAAGGTGCGCGTGAGGGCGTCACGGAGCGCGAGAGTGGACGCGGGGCGGACACGGTGTGTGTTCGCGTCGCTCCCGGGCTTCGCGCGCCAGTCGTACGTGTGCCGTTTGCACCCGCGCTCCGCGCAGCGGTCCCCCGGCTTGCCCGGCCCCTTGTCGTCGGCGCCATGGTCCACGCCCACGAAGAGCTTCTTCGGGAGCACGAGAATCGGCGTGTCGAGCGGGTCGTTCACCCGATCGCCTCCCGCAGCGCGGCAACGGCGCGCTCGATGTTGTCCTCGGGGGAGAGGGTCGCGTCGTACCGCAGGTGCAAGTAGATGAACCCCGACGCGCGGCAGAAGGTTTCCCAGACGCGTTGGGCGTCGGTCGTGGGCGTGTGTTCGCCCTTCAGCTCGATCTCGATCCGCACGCCCCGGCGCGCGCCGTCGGTCACGCCGCCCGTCAGGTCCGCGGCACCCACGGGTGCGCACTCGACGGAGCCGCCACGTTTCGCGAGGATCGCGCCCGCGGGCTGTCGCCAGAGGCGCACGGGCAATCTGGCCTTCGTGACCGCGAGTCGGAAGCGCTGCTGGAACTCCTGCTCGGTCATTCCGCCTCCAGGAGCACGGTGAGGCGTTCGTTTTCGAGCGCTCGGATCTGTGTTGAGACGTCCTGGGTGTCGCGGCCGCGGCGGTAGCGACGCCACGACAGCTTCGTCAGCCGGTCGATCTCGGCCGCGATCGCGAGGCGTCGCTCGACCGCTTCTCGGATGGTCACGCCGCGACCTCCGCGGGCGCCTCATCGAGCGCGGTCTGGGGGCGCTGCCACACCTCGCAGCTCGGCGACGACGTGTTCGCAAGCGAGTCGCGATCGAGGCCGTAGGCGTTCAGGTACGTGGTGAGGCCGTCCTCTTCGATGCGCCGCGCCGCATGGACGAGACCGCAGTCGCGGCACTCGTAGATCGCCATCGAGATCAGGCCGGAGGACTGGAGTTCACCCGGCTCCCCGGGGCGTGTGCGCGTGAGCCAATGGACGCGCACGAACTCGTAGCCGACGTAACGCCAGGAGTGGGGGACGAACCGGCGCGTCATCGGTCGCCTCGTGGCGCGTGCAGGGCGATCAGCCGCGCGGGGGTCGGCAGGTGGTTCAGGATCGTGCGCGTCGCGGCGGCCGCACACAGGAGTTCGTCGCTGCCATCGTCGAGGTAGATCGGCCTCGTCGTCGTAAAGAGCCCCTCCGTCTCGACGGTGGCGCGGTCACCCGAGGTCGGGTCGATCCACATCCACACGTCGCCTGCGGTGGTCTCGATGCGCCACGCGAGGTCGCGGGGGGTATACGTGCTCACGCGTCACCTTCCGTGTCTTCGGCGAGGGCCTCTACAAGCTGCGTCTCGACGAGCGCCGCGAGGTCGCGCTCCGACTGGTGCGGCGACGCCGATGCCGCGCGGCGCAACATCACGCAGAGCTGCGCGGTCTGTGCGGTGGTGAGGTCGAGCACGAGCAGCGACGCGTCGATGCGTTCAGTCATCGTCCAGGCCCCTCGATTCGTTGATAGTCGTAGACGGTGGTGCCGCTGAAGATGCAGGGCTCCTGCACGCCGCTCCGGAGGTGAAACGGCAGGATCTGCTTGGGCGTGTAGCCGCGTGCAGCCTCCGTGGGGGAGGGCGTGTACACGAGCACCTCGTGTTCGGAGTGGCCGCATCGAGGCGAAGGGCAGCGTGCTCTCATCGTCCAGGCCCCCCGAGCTTCGCGAGCGAGAGCACGTCGGCCGCCTTGAGCTCGCAGCGGCCGCATTCGTCGCGCGGCCCGCCCTCGGGCGTTGCGAACGACCACCACCGGTGCCCGCAGACGGCGCACGTCCACTCCGTGCAGGGCGACGGCGCCGGGGACGTGTCGGGCGAGGCGACCTCGCGATACAGTCCCACGCGATACGCCTCGGGCGTCGGCCGCTCCGGCGGCACGTACACGACCGGCGGCGGGAGACGGCCCTCGGCGCGCAGGGCTCCGATCCTGGCCGCGTTGCAGAGGGCGCAGTCCCCGGTCTCGCCGCAGTCCTCACCGCACGAGCCGCACAGGCCCGCGACGGGGCGTTGCGCTTCGAGCGAGACCCACCGGATGCCGCCGTTGCGTTGCTCCTGGGGGCCGCGCCACGTGCGCTTCGGCGCGAGCGGGAGTACGAGGTCAGGGCGTGCGCGCGGCGTGACGCGGATCTCGCCCCGGAGCTCGCGCGCATAAAGGTCCGCGCGCATCGCCTCGACGCGCCACCCGATCGCCGCACGCAGGTCCGCCGCCACGTCCGTCGGCGCCGTCACGCGTACGATCGGCCCCGATTCGAAGACGATCGCCGCGCCGCGCTCGGCGAGCTCGCGCCACGTGCGCGTTGGCGGTTGAATGGGGGCGCTCACAGCGTCCACTCCTCCACGGGTGTCGCGGGGGCGCTGCGGGTCTCAGCGAGGAGCGCGGCGAGATTGATCCGTCGCACCTTTCGAACGGGCGCGGCGGGCTCGATCCCCAGCGCCGCGAGCGGCGGCGGCTCGACGAGTGCGACGGGTTCGAGCGCGAGCGCGTCTGTTGGCAGCTCGACGCGGTCGACGATCTCCTCGACCGTGGGCGTCGGGTAATACGCACGCTCAAGCGCCGTCGCGCGCGGGCCCTTGGGCCACATGCCGAACTTCTCGCGGTAGCGGTGACGCGCGTACCCGAGCTTTCGCCCGCGTTCCGCGGCCGCCTTGAGCACACCCTCGTACCAGGCGAGGCGCTCCTCCATGGTGGGCGCGGGCCTGGCCTCGGCCTCGACGAGCACGCCCTCGACGACCTCGGGGGACTCGCGCTCTTCGACGGGGAACACGTACCCGCACTCGGGGCACGTCTGCGTCCCGCCTGGGAGCGCGGCGTAGCACTTCTCGCAGGTGCGCACGGGCGTCGCGCCCTTGCGCTTCACGCGGCCGTCGAGCGACCAGTCGCGGTCGTCCTGGGGGAGCCCGTGCTCGTGCACGCACCCCGCGTGGTCAACGAGCAGCGCGTCGGGCTTGCCGGGTGCCGGACGAAGTCCGCGGCCGGCCATCTGGAGAAAGAGCGACAAGCTCTTCGTCGGCCGCGCGATGGCGACGTACGAGACCGATGGCTCGTCCCACCCCTCGGTGAGAACGCCGTAGTTGCAGACGATGCGCGTCTCGCCGCGCTTGAGCCGCGCGAGGATCTGGTCGCGATCATCCTTGTCGGTCGTGCCGTCGAGGTGCTCCGCGCGCAGGCCGACCGCGACGAACGCGGCCGTGAGGTGACGCGAATGCTCGACCGACGCGGCGAAGACGACTGCACGTCGGCCGGACCCGAGGCGCTGGTAGTGCTCGACCACGTCGCCCACGAGGTCGCCCTTGTCCATCGCCGCGGCGAGCTGCTCCTGGTGATAGTCCCCCGTGGAGCTGATCTTCACCCGGGAGAGATCGGGGCGGTGTGGCGTGGTGAAGGTCCGTGGTGCGACGAGGAAGGGGCCCGCGGGGTGTTCGGCGAGCTGGCGGAAGGTGGCGACGACGTGGAGCTGTTCGAAGAGCCCGTGGAGCCCCTGTCCGTCGGCGCGGCACGGGGTGGCGGTGAGACCGACGATCACGGCGCCCGCGGCGCGGTAGTGGCGGATGGTCGCGGCCCACGTGCCCGACGTGGCGTGATGGGCTTCGTCGATGAACACCACGTCGGCCGGAGGGAGGCGTCGGTTCGCGAGCGTCTGTACGCTGGCGACCTGCACGGGCGCGTGGGGCCGTCGCGCGTTGTAGGCCTCGCGCGTCACCCCGTGCGGGATGATCCCGTCGCCCATGATCACGCCGAGGTCCGTCTCCGGAACGCCCGCCTCGACGAGCTTCCAAAACGCCTGCGCCACGATCTCGCGACGCGGGCCCACGAAGAGGCAGCGCTTGCCCTTCTTCGCCGAGCCGACCGCGACCAGGGCGGCCACGACGGTCTTGCCGCCGCCCGTGGCCATCACGAGCAGGAGCGCGCGTACGCCCGCGGCGATCCTCGCGCGCGCCTCGTCGATCCCGGCGAGCTGGTAGTCCCGGGGCTTGAGCTGACCGACGGGCACCGACGGCGGGGCCTCGGCCGCGAGAAGGAACGGCTGCTCGTGGCGCAAGGCTCTCACCGCGGCGCCCCCTCGGGCTTGCACCCCCGGCAGAAGGCGACGACGCGGCGGTCGACGAGCTCGCTCCACACCGCGCGGTCTTGCTCGTAGGAGTGACCGCAGGCGCACGTCTCGGCGGTGGGCTCACGGCGGAGCGGCGTTGCAGCCGTGAGGCGCGT
>OFQZ01000185.1_pt1 | contig 24597 bp, 24 predicted proteins | sample 1543011 | NCBI WGS metagenome assembly OFQZ01 (sample SAMN07774216, study PRJEB24372) | wastewater metagenome | isolation source: Exp Tend NO 0WW | collected 2016-02 | reverse complement strand
TTATGAAGAGGTAGTTAAGCACTTTTCTTGGCGGGCCCGACCGGATTCGAACCGGCGATCTCCTCCGTGACAGGGAGGCGTGATAGGCCAACTTCACTACGAGCCCCCAAGAGAAATGCTTAACTAATTTTTAATTTGCCCGACCGATGGTTCGCCAGCGAACAGTCCTGTAGTTGTGCTCGGTGCAAGCACCTGCGCGCGACTTTGGCCTCCGAACCGGCGACCTCCTCCGTGGCTCGTGGTGGCTGATAGGCCAACTTCACTACGAGCCCTCGTCGAACGCTGCTATCAGCTTTCGTTTTGAGACAAGTCTCAAAAGCTTCAGCTTTTCGCGCGTTCTCCTCTCAATTCTCGATATAGCCTGCGGCGTATCTCGAATTGTTTAATCGCAAAGCGCAGAGAACTCATAAATCTTAGCAGTTTTTCATCTGTTGTGCAACTCGTCTGCAGGAGGGGCACCAACGTGATAGCCGAGCTTTAGCGGATGGGAACCTGACTGGCGAATTTACTCAGCTGCTAGGTCGGGAAGGATAGGCGCTTCTCTTAATATATAGTATAATTTCATCTGTTATAAACGTGCCGAAGTAGCTCAGTTGGTAGAGCAGCTCACTCGTAACGAGCAGGTCGCAGGTTCGATTCCCGTCTTCGGCTCCAAATTAATAGTAGAATGCGGGCGAGATTCGTATAATGGTAGTACGTTTGCTTCCCAAGCAAGAAGCACGAGTTCGATTCTCGTATCTCGCACCAAGAGTTCGATAGCGACGAGCACGCGCAGGAATTTATTCCGAGCATGCGACGAGATATACTTATAGTATTCTCTGTACCCGCACCAAGAAACGAAATTATGAATATCAAATCAGGTCTAAAAGCAATGGTGGGTGATCGCGCATTTTGGGCGGCTTGGGTGGTAATTGCGCTCATCCTCGTGGTGATTGTTATCATCGGCGCGATCTACATACGTACGAGCGACTTGCAAGTACCGGTTCGCTATAGCGGCTTCGGTATTACTCATTTTTATCGTGACAAATGGTACTACGAAATTGCTTTCATGGTCTTTGCGTTGCTCGTGGCAGCCTTTCACACGGTTATTAGCGCAAAACTACTCGAAGTAAAAGGTCGCCAGTTTGCACTGGGGTTCTTGTGGCTGACGGTCGTTATTCTCGTGATTAGTACAGTATTTATCCTGGCAATTCTCCGGGTGGCGGCGCTTTCCTGATGACTGATATCGAGATTCCTCTCGGTAAACGCACCCGCCAGTATCGTTTTTTTGAGATTTTACCAGGCGTACTCAGTTATTTCATGGTGCTGCTCCCTATCATCCTCAGTATGATCAATCCGCTCTATGGGGCTATCTTTGTCATCATCTATATCATCACGTGGTTTGTGAAGGCGATAGGGATGTCATATCGCACGATCCAGGGCTACAAGACTCTCACGCGGGCATCGCGTGTTGAGTGGCGCTCTCGTCTCGATGACCTGGAAAATCCAGCAGCGTCTCTGAAGCAGCAGCACTACATGGGCAGTTGGCGGGCAGAGATCCATGAGCGCAACCTCGATACGGTGGCGAATACGGTCGGAGCCGTTCGACCCTCGGACGTCTACAACGCAATTATTATCGCTACCTACAACGAAAGCCGGGACATCCTGGAGCCGACGATCGAGGCGGTGCTGGCGAGCGACTACGATCCAGCTCATATGATCATGACGATTGCCTACGAGGAGAGAGGCGGCACAGCGATTGAGGCTACCGTCAAAGAGCTGCAGCAAAAATTTTCGAGTCGTTTCCACTCGTTTCACATCGTCAAACATCCCAAAGACCTCCCGAACGAAGTGATAGGCAAGGGGGGCAATATCACCTATGCCGGCAAATATCTGGCAAAATACCTCTCCAAGCAACAGATCAATCCTGACCATGTGCTCGTCACGACGCTCGATGCCGACAACCGCCCGCATTCGACCTATTTTAGCTATGTTACCTATGAGTTTATCGTCCACCCTGAGCCACGACATGCTGCGTTTCAGCCGCTGGCGTTGTTTCTCAACAATATCTGGGACGTACCAGCACCGATGCGTGTGCTGGCGACAGGCAACTCGTTTTGGAATATCGTTAACTCACAGCGACCCCATATGTTGCGCAACTTCGCTGCCCACTCTCAGAGTATGGCGGCGCTTATCGATATGGATTTTTGGAGTGTTCGTACCATCGTCGAGGACGGCCATCAGTTTTGGCGGAGCTATTTCCGGTTTGACGGCCACTACGAAGTTGTGCCGATCTATGTGCCGATCTATCAAGACGCTGTCTTAGCTGATGGCTATCGTCGCACGCTCAAAGCCCAATTCGTGCAACTCCGTCGCTGGGCATACGGTGCGTCAGACGTCGCGTATGTAGCCAAAAACGTCTTTCGCAAAGACCGATCGGTCCCTGGTTTCGATGGCCTTGCCAAGTTTTTCCGCTTACTTGAGAGTCACGTGAGCTGGGCAAGCTCCTCTGTCATCTTGCTGTTGGGGGCATGGGCGCCAATCTATCTGAGTCCGGTATCGAGCCGTAGTATCGTGGCGCATGAGCTGCCAAATATTGCGAGTCTGCTGCAGCAGGTAGCTATGATAGGGTTGATCATCATGGTCTTTTTGTCCTTTAGGATGCTTCCGAAGCGTCCTGAGCGCTACAAGCGGCGGCGAAACGTCGGGATGCTCCTCCAGTGGCTCATTATGCCGCTCACAAGTATTGTCTATGGCTCTACGGCGGCGTTCAACGCCCAAACACGGCTCATGTTTGGCAAATACCTTGCGACGTTCGATGTGACCGAAAAAGCAGTGAAAAAGTAAAGGAGGAGCCAGTGCCCCTCCAAAGCACGGCTGCCGCCTCGTTATTGCGACAGATATTCGCCATTAGGACTTCGGTCGTTTGGCGCGTGAGAGGGGCAGGCGTGTGAGCCGGTGATCTAGGGCGTATTTCAGCGCTGCGGTGCTGTCATAGCGTTCGATGACTCTAAATACGATCTGAGCCAGGGCTTGAGGAGAGATCTCCGCATCAACAGAGGAGAGAGCTTGTTCATATGCGGTCATGGAGAGCCAATACGCATCGTCCGCAGCACTTGAGCGCTGAGTGAGCAGGGGAGCGATACTCATCATGAGGCGTCCAATGCTAAAGGCGGTAGATGCAGTTTGACTGTCGCACACCCGCAGCAGACCTTCTGTTGCGACAGTTTCAGAGGTGGTGAAGATAGCACCACACGAGCTACAGCTACGTCTGCGCCATATACTTGCTCGTTTTTTGTGTGGACGAGAGTTGGTAACTTTGGTGTTAGGACTGTGACATTTGATGCAAAACATATCTACATGTTGTCATACGGCAATTAAAAATGCTAGTGGATAACTATCTAAACATGTGGGAAACCGACACAACTACGCTTCTTGAGTGCAGTTCACTTGTTTTCTCTGAGGAGCGGAATAAGCTGTATGGACATACAGGGAATGAGTACCACAAGAGAAACAAGTGAAATGTGCCAAGTGCGTAGTTGTGTCCAAAAAACCAGCCCCATCTCCTAGGAGTTGAGGCTGGCCGAGCCAAATATCTGATTGAGATAACCTATGGGAGGCGACTTAACGGCTAGAATTGCGGGGTTGTCGCTTGATACGACTGCGCTCTTCTTGGGTCGTTGTTGAAACTTCGTAGAAAAGTTTGAACTTGTCGAGCTCTGATTCGCGTACCCGGATTCGATTTTCTGATCCGGACTGCGTGGATGATTTATCCATAATTCCATGATAGCACTAATGATTATATTTGTCAATAGTACCTATGGTTGCACGGTATATCACTAGGTGAATAAAACGGAGGCATAAGGAGCTATGAGGGACGTGGAAAAGTCGGTAGAGGGTGTGGGAAACAAAAAACACCCAAGGGATGGGTGTACTTTGTTTGGTGGGCGCGGAGGGACTTGAACCCCCGACCTCCTCAACGTCAATGAGGCGCTACTAGCCAAACTGAGCTACGCGCCCGTGATTTCTTTCGAAACTTTTGCGCAGAACTGATTATATAACGAAATAAGCTTTCTTTGAATAGCAATCTGATGGCATACCACGACGCAAACTCCCTTATAGCTGTCATAGGTTGGCTTTCCGATGCTTCTCTTGTCATACGCAACGTACTTAAAGCATCCGAGAGGAAGACCGAGCGCACTTGACCAGTAGAGCTTCATGGCTTCTCCGTCCTGATCTGCCCGTAGGTGGAGATCGCATCGGATATTTTGTGGTTTTACGTCGTAATTTGCATAAAGTACCGAGAGAACGAATGTAAGTACGAGGGGATTGCTGTTAGCTATAGAAGTAACGCCATTTTTAGCGCCTTCACCGAGATAAAGCATCGCGAAGGCAAGATCAAGAACCTCTGGGCTTATAGCAAGTTTATCCAAGGTTTTTGTAGCTGCAATTTCTGCATCATTCAAACGGTTTTCTTTCATTGCACGATGAGCGAGTACGGCTTTTTCTCGCGCCTTCTTCCACCCATCTTTCTTATTCTGCATGAGTTTGGTTCGATCCGTTTCAGACAGTGGGATATTCTTGAACCATCCCGATAATGTAGAACGAGGTATGCCGTATTTTTTCTCAATTGCGGTCATCGAGAAGCCTTGTTGTCGCAACGCACACACTTCTTCTTTGTATTCGAACCACTTAGACTTCATAGAATAATTGTATCGTACTTTTATAAAACTAGTCACTTGAAGTAGGCTATAGATAAGCAATGATGCGGAGTAACCGTCCGCTGAGCTTCGTGGGTGAGATCGCGACGTGCGTCAACGTCTGCGAGAAGAGTGAAAGTTTTCGGTGGAACAGCCTGAGCATTCGGGCCCGAAACACGCTAGAAAGGTATCTTTCTATGGCGTGTTTTTATTAATTTCAGGAGAATGATCAGTGAAAAAACGATATTTTTTCATCATCGCGTTAATTATCGGGCTTGGGCTCAACTTCATGCCACGGTTCATGTGGTTTGATAGTGACGAGACGACTTGGATGGTTGAGGTGCCAGGGGCGGTTGTCATGCAGGAGTATGGCGAGGGATCAGATAGATCGGCGTGCGCTTATATGGGCAGACTCGCCGGCTATGACTTCAGTGGTGTACCCTTTGTGTCATATATACCCGGAGGGATATGTGGTTCACATCGAGTCGTATATCCATTAGCTATTGTGTTGAACTTTGCCCTTGCTGCGGTCGTGGCTGTCATTTTGTATCTTGGCGTGAATCGGATCAAGAATATAAGGAGAAAAGCATGAAAGAAGATGAATTATATGCAATGCGACATAGCTTGGCGCACATCACCGCCCAGGCGGTACAGCACCTCTGGCCTGAGGCTAAATTCGGTGTCGGGCCGGTAGTGGAGAATGGGTTCTACTACGATATCGATCTCGGTGAGACGAAGATCTCTGAGGACGACTTCAAGCGGATTGAAAAAGAGATGCGAGGCATCGTCAATCGCGACTTTCCGTTCGAGCGAAGCGAGAAGCCGATCGATGAGGCGCTTGCCTGGGCAAAAGAAGCCAACCAACCCTACAAGACCGAGTTATTGAACGACCTCAAGCGCGAGGGTACGACCCTCGCTAGCGAGCTCGATGCCGCAATGATGGGTATGGAGTTACCAGCTGGGATTGCTGGCGTGACGCGACCTGAGGTGCAATCAGTCGTGGATGTGTCGTTTTACACCGACGGTGATTTTACCGACCTCTGTCGTGGACCGCACGCCGAGAGTACAGGCAATGTGGGAGCGTTCAAGCTGATGCGAGTCGCCGGTGCCTACTGGCGGGGCAATGAGAAGAACGCTCAGATGCAGCGTCTCTACGGGGTTGCATTTGCGACACAGGAAGAGCTTGACCATCACCTAGAGATGCTCGAAGAAGCTAAGAAGCGCGATCACCGCAAGTTGGGGCAGGAGCTTGATTTGTTTCTATTCTCACCACTCGTCGGTGCTGGTCTGCCTCTTTTCACCCCTAGAGGCACAATCTTGCGCGATGAGGTCGGCAACTTCTCCCAGGAGCTTCAGGTGCAAGCAGGCTACCAGAAAGTCGCTATCCCCCATATCGCCAAGACTGAGCTCTACAAGACTTCGGGACATTATGATAAATACCCTGAGCGTTTTTTGGCGCAGAGCTTTGAGTCAGATGACGAATTTATGATGAAACCAATGAACTGTCCACATCATACGCAAATTTACGCCAGTCGTCCGCGGAGTTACCGTGATCTCCCGATTCGTTATATGGAAAATACCGTAGTGTATCGTGACGAAAAGGCGGGCGAGCTTCATGGGTTGTCTCGTGTTCGTGCGGCGACGCAGGACGACGCACACGTTTTTGCCCGTTTTGATCAGATTGAGGATGAATTTACCTCTATCATGACTATGATTCGGAGCATGTATGACGCCTTTGAACTTGAATGGCGCGCAGTTCTGAGCTTCCGTGATAGCTCTGATAAGTATCTTGGTGATGAAAAGTTATGGGGTGAGGCACAGGGTATTATCGAAAAAGTTGCACAAAAACTGGAGCTCAATTATCGCATAGAGGAAGGCGAAGCGGCATTTTACGGCCCGAAGATCGATATCATGGTCAAGGATGCTTTGGGTCGCGAGTGGCAGCTAGCAACTGAGCAGTTAGACTTCGTGCAGCCGGAGCGCTTCAGCCTCGAATACACTGATGATCAGGGTGAAAAACAGCGACCAGTCATGATCCACAAAGCACTCCTAGGTTCAATCGAACGATTCCTAAGCGTCTACATCGAGCACACAGCCGGGCGATTTCCTGTCTGGCTTGCTCCTGAGCAGTTACGGATTATCCAGGTCAAAGACAGCGATGAAGTGGTGCAATTCGTACAACAACTGCGAGACCAAGCGCAAGAAAAGGGTGTTCGCATCTCAGTTGACGACGCGAACGAGTCGGTCGGCAAGAAGATACGCGCCGCGAGTACGATGAAGGTGCCATATACGCTCGTGATCGGCGAAAAAGAAGTAGCCGAAGGCAAACTAATCCCCCGAATTCGAGATGACTTGATGGTTGAAGGCCGAGAAGAGCAGAGCTATGATATCGATCAATTCTTTACCAGTATCTCAAACGAGATTCGGGGGCGGGCGAGCAAGTCGTCTCTATGAAACGTCTGGTGATAGCGATTGATTGTGATGACGTGCTGATCAGTGGTACGGCACATGTGCTTGAGGCCTATAACAAAGCCTACGGTACTCACATACGTATCGAGAATGCCCATCAGTCAGACAATCCTGACTGGGAAACCGATCGTGACGAGGTGTTCCGGCGTATTCACCGCATACAGCAGTCCGATCAGTATGCGCGGATTGCTCCTAGTAAAGATGCGATTGCGGTCGTCAAAGACCTGGCCAAGCAGCACCGACTGTATGTCGTGAGCGCGCGCCATCCGGAAGTCCTAGGGGTAACCGAGGCTATGCTAGCGACATATTTTCCAGATTGTTTTGTGAGTGTCGAGCATGTCGGCAGCGACCGCTCAAAGGGCGAGGTGTGCGCAGAGATCGGTGCCGATGTGATGATCGATGATAATGTCAAACACCTTCTCAGTGCGCAAGAGGCCGGCGTCAAAAAGCTACTATGGTTTGGTAGCTACCCCTGGCAAAATTACGAAGAATGGGTCGAGGGCGTTGACCGCTGCTTGTCTTGGGGCGACGTCAAACGGGAGATCAAACAGCTTGCAGGGGAGTAATTTTCGAGATGCAGTCTATGAACTTGTCGCGCAGATTCCTAAGGGGAGAGTGATGACCTATGGTGACATTGCGGCGCTCTGTGGCCATCCGTATGCCGCCAGACAAGTCGGTGGGCTGGCTCACTTTGGTCCGACAGGCTTACCATGGCAGCGCGTGGTCAATCGATTTGGTGACTGCGCCAGTGGCTACTACGGAGGCAAAGAAGGGCATAGGCAAGCATTGGAGGCTGAGGGGTTTACTGTGATTGATTACAGAATTACCAACTTCACAGAGAGAAGGTGGAGACCATAATGGCTGTAGCCGTCGATCGTCTATTGTCTAATGTCCAGCGTCCACTCATTGTTATTACCGGACCAACAGCCAGCGGCAAAAGTGGTCTAGCACTTGAACTTGCCGAGCGCTACAGCGGAGAAATTATCTGTGCCGACTCGAGGACAGTGTACCGGGGTATGGATATCGGTACCGCCAAACCTAGCTCGGAGGATCGAGCACGAGTGCCGCATCATCTCCTGGATGTGGCTGAGCCTGGCGAACGATTTACGGTGCATGATTTTCAGCGCCTGGCTCGACAGGCGATTGACGATATACGCAAGCGAGGAAGGATACCGTTTCTCGTCGGCGGCACCGGGCTGTATATTGATAGCGTTGTACTTAACTACAACTTTGTGAAAAATACTTCAACTCCGGGCAGGGATAAACTAGAAGCCATGACAACAGGGGAACTACAAGTGATGATAAAAAATCAACAACTACAAATGCCGGATAATTCCCAAAATAGACGACACCTCGTGGGTGTAATTGAACGAGCAAATGAGGCGCATACCGCTTCTGCCGAGCCTGATGAAAACACTTATGTTGTTGCAATCTCAACAGACAGAAATAAGCTCGAAGATCGTATCCGCTTGCGGGCAGCTGATATGTTTGAGAGCGGTGTGGTTGACGAGGCGAGAGATCTCGGTGAGAAATATGGATGGAGCTGTGAAGCTATGAGTGGCAATATCTACCCGATCCTGAAGGAAGTGATCGATGGAACGCTCACCGAGACACAAGCAATAGAGAAGTTCGTCATACGCGACCGCCAGCTTGCTAAGCGCCAGATTACTTGGCTCAAACGACATGATTTTGTACGCTGGTTGGGAATCGACGAAGCCCGCGCATACCTAGAGGGACGTATAGGATCGCTCACTATTGGACAAGGCGACCAATCACTGGTCACTGACTACTGATTACTCTCAACCTGTGGTAGTATAGTACTCGAAATACAAGAGGAAATAGGGAATGATTGACGCACTATTTGGTTCAAAAACTCGGGTAAAATTATTGCACTTGTTCCTGAACAATCCAGGTAGAGCCTTTTATGTGCGTGAAATCACTCGCAAGATCGATGAACAGATCAACTCAGTGCGGCGCGAGCTCGCAAATATGCTCTCGATCGGTATTATCAGGAGCGAAAACTCCAACAATCGTCTCTACTATGAGATCAACCAAGATTACACGCATTACGTCCCCTTGAGAGCAATCTTTGCCAACAGCGAGCTGGCATCTGAAGCAGTTCAGGCAGTCGATGGCAATGACTGGACGAAGCGCTTCAAGGGGCTGGGTGACGTGCGAATAGCACTATTGAGCGGTCAGTTGGTACATGGTTCGACGAGTGACGTCGACGTCACGCTCGCCGGCAATATCAACAAAACCCAGGCCAAGAAGTTTATCAAGGAACTTGAAACAGATGAAAATAAGAGTCTGAATTATACTGTGATGAGCTATGAAGACTTTTATTATCGGCTGAGTATCAGGGATCGATTTGTGACCTCTATCATGGGAGGCAAGCATACGGTGCTGGCTGACACCGAGCACATCTTAAGCGATTCGTAACAGATTACCAAAAGGGAGAAGACAATGGATATAGAATACAAAGGCGGAAACTGTGTAGTGATCAGCACCAAAAAGGCGACGATTGTTGTTGACCCTCGACTCAGTGACGTCGGTCTCAAAGATGTGGCACCGAAGGACAGTATTGTCGTCGCAACTCAGACCAACTTCGCAATTGAGACAGATGAGGTGGCCGTCGACCAGCCAGGTGAGTATGAGATCAAAGGCATTTCGATCGTTGGAGTTCCTGCCCAACGGCTACTCGATGCAGATGGCAAGGCAGCGACGATGTATCGTATCGCCACGAGTGACTTCACCGTTGCCGTGATAGGTCACGTGGCGACTCCACTTAGCGAGGAACAGCTCGAGGCGCTCGGTATTGTTGATATCGTTGTTGTCCCGGTGGGAGGCAGTGGGTATACGCTCGATGCACACCAAGCCGTTGCCGTCGTGCGTCAGATTGACCCGAAACTAGTCATCCCAACCCATTACGCCGACAAATCGATCAAATACGAAGTGTCTCAGATGGAACTTGAGCCGTTTATCAAAGAGTTAGCCGTTCCTGTTGAGCAAACAACTAAACTCAAGCTCAAGAATGGTATCCTGCCCGACGCCCTGACTGTTTACGAAATTCAGCGAACTTCGTAGATTGTATCTAAACTAAAAACACCGCTACTCTAGGGAAGCGGTGTTTTTAGTGTGGAGAAGCCTTAGAGGATGTTTTTCTTCCTCAGCGTACGAATTGCTTGGGTTGAGAGGTGCATAGTGACCTTTTGGCCGTCGACCATAAAGGTCTTTTTCTGCAAGTTAGGTTTGAACACTCGTTTGGTACGGCGCAGCGAAAAGCTGACATTATTGCCGAACATCTTGCCTTTACCGGTAATTTCACATTTTGATGCCATATATATTTCCTTAACTGAAGTCTGTACTATACTACTGTTTTTTTCTCTTTTGGTCAACCTCTGAGAGAGACTTTTAATATATTGCAAGGTATGGCTACGTATTTGCTATGTAATTCAGTCAAAAGATCTGCTACGAAGTACTCGGTAGGCTATAATATATAACAATGCTATTTGGAATTGATCTGTGGTATATCGTGGCGGTTATCACCGTCATCTTGATCTCGATGACACTTCATGAGGCCATGCATGCCTATGTGAGCTATTGGCTGGGTGACGATACCGCGAAGGCTCAAGGGAGGCTGACGTTAAATCCGATTGCACATATCGACCCGTTTCTGACGCTGCTCTTACCGGTGTCACTCGCACTTTTGGGGCTGCCTATATTTGGTGGAGCGAAACCGGTGCCGTTTAACCCTATGCGAGTCAAATACGGTGATATGGGTGCCGCTTTGGTCGGCGTGGCAGGGCCGCTGACAAATCTTGTGTTGGCATTTATCAGCTTTGGTATATTTGCGGCTCTTGGTGCGCCTTCCAGTGACACGATGGTTGGTATGGTGTTGTGGCTGGCGATTACGGTCAATCTCGGCTTTTTCGTCTTCAATATGCTTCCTATACCGCCACTCGATGGATCTCGAGTACTCTACGCACTTGCCCCAGAGGGAGCTCGTCGGGTGATGGAGGCTATCGAACAGTATGGTATTTTCCTGATATTTGCGTTGGTACTCATCGCCGGTTCCTTCATTGGTGCGTTTATGCTAAGCGTCATAAAGTTTTTTCTCGGGGTGTTTAGCTGGATTTTTGGCACACCTCTCGTGTTTTAGGGTGATATAATGAGAGTGTCTTACGGCACCCGCTAGAGGACATATGATTTCCTAACGATATCTAGTGATGGAGCTTTATACAGTATCTCCTGTGGGAGGCACTTGCGAGCACCGCCTTGCTCTTACGCGAGGGATCACAGGCTTCTCTAGCGGGTCGTAGGGCACTACGGTAATGAGACACCCTTTCAGGGTTTCTCATCTCGCGGGGCAGTGAAGTAAATTCACATGCTCCGGCTGCTCTTCCCTGAGTCGCAAGTACGGCTTTAGGGATTTGTTTTTATCGGGGTTTGGCGCAGCTGGTAGCGCGCACGCCTGGGGGGCGTGAGGTCATCGGTTCAAGTCCGGTAACCCCGACCAGTTGAAATTTTATCGTACTTATGCTACAATATTATAAAATCGTATGAAACAAAAAGTAGTTACTCGAGCAATTATCAAGCAAGAAGGCAAAGTACTGCTCGTACGTCGTAGCGGCGGTCGGCCTACGATCTCTGGACTGTACGAGCTACCCGGTGGGCGAGTACATATAGGCCAGCAGCCCGAAGACGCTCTGTCGCATGCACTTCGGATCCATCTCAATGTTACGCCCGAAACTATGCTGCTGCATGACGTCATGACGTTCATTGACCCTGACGATCGTGAGCTCCAATACCTGTTTATTATATTTGAAGCGACTCTCAAGCCGGTCGACAAGACCATCCGCTTGAGTTCTGAATATGACAAATATGTATGGGAATCGCTGAGTAATATACAACTAAATGAGCTGACTCGATCAACACAACAGAACCTCGGATTGCAAACGATCCCGTTCGCAACAGGGAGTGAGCCAACAATTTACCATAAGGGTGATGACAAAATAACAATTGGTGACTCCGCAATTATCTATAGTGACGGTGGTTCGCGTGGCAATCCTGGCCCTTCGGCAGCCGGCTTTGTGATCATGAATGGCGCGGGGGAAGTGATCGCCGAGGGCGGTGCCTACCTAGGGCACACCACAAACAATGTCGCCGAATACCAGGCAGTGTACCTAGGACTTGAAAAAGCCCAAGAGCTTGGAATCCAGACGATAGACTTTCGCATGGACTCCCAGCTTGTTGCTCGTCAGTTGAACGGTGAGTATAAGATCCGCCATAATGAGCTTGCCTCAATCAATAATCGTATTGCCGAGCTTGCCGCTCAGTTTGAGCGAGTGACGTTTACCCATGTCCGTCGCGAGTACAATCAGCTGGCTGACGGGGTGGTCAATAAAATTCTCGACCAGCACCAGGCGTAATAGGTTTGCTATACTAGTGGTTAGGCCAGATGATTAGGCGATCACCTGTTATTTATAATAGGAGGAAAGTCCGGGCAGCATAGAACAACGGCAGTTGCTAACGGCAACCGGGGGCGACCCTAGGGAAAGTGCCACAGAAACGAAACTACCTTGCCCCTAAAGGACAAGGCAAAGGTGAAACGAGTGAGGTAAGAGCTCACAGCATGCTACGGTGACGTAGCGCGAAGGTAAACCCTGCCGGCTGCAAGGTGATCTGCATCTGTGATTTCACAGGGGCTGTTCGTCCAGCAGGTCGATTTAATCCGCTTGATCCCGCGAGCAATTACGGGACTAGATAGATGATCGTCCACGACAGAACCCGGCTTACCGATGGTCTGGCCTACTAAAAAACACCCGTACGGGTGTTTTTTAGTCACGAGGCGACGGCCGAGCTTCAGGGGTGGGAAGTCATCTTTTGAATTTATTCGAAAGATGACTGGGAGGGTGTGCCCTCCCTAAAATATATGGGGAGGGAGCGTGTCCGCGAATGCTTTCGCGGATTAGCGCAGGAGGGGTGAAACCCCTCCTTTGTTATTTAGTAGCCGCTTTAACAACCGCAGCAAATGCACCTGGTGCACTCACAGCCAGCTCAGCCAGAGTCTTGCGATCTAGTTCGATTTTTGCAGCCTTGAGGCCAGCGATCAGCTTACCGTACGTGGTATCGTTTTCACGAGCGGCTGCGTTTATACGGGTGATCCATAGTCCACGCAGGTCTCGTTTTTTGTTGCGACGGTCGCGGTAGGCGTACTGAAGCGCGCGCGTGACGGCTTGTTTCGCCATGCGGAAGCTGCGCGTACGGTTGTGTTGCATGCCTTTTGCGGCACTCAATACTTTCTTGTGGCGTGCGTGGGCGGTGACCCCTCGTTTTATACGCATAACTTAAACTCTCCTACTTATCGAGTGAGCTAAATGCCCAACGCTCGTTTAATATTCTTGGCATTTCCACCTACGATGGTGGCACCGGTGGCAATCACTCGCTTGCGAGACTCGCTTTTACCGGCCAAATGGTGATGACCAAAGGCGCGACGTCGCATCAGTTTACCGCCAGCGGATAGTTTGATGCGCTTTGCTGTTCCTTTGTGGGTCTTTAATTTAGGCACGCTATTTTCTCCTTACCGTCACACTCAGATTGCGTCCTGCCATCTGAGGTCGTTGCTCTGTAACAACTTCTTCTCCTAGTAGTTCAGTGATCTTACTCATCAGTGCGAAACCGACTTCTTGGTGCGCCATTTCGCGACCTCTGAAGACGAGCATAATTTTTACTTTATGTCCTTCTTCGAGGAATTCACGGATCTTCTTGAGTTTGATCTCAAGGTCGTGAGCACCAATCTTTAGGCCCATGCGCATCTGTTTGATGTCGCTGACCTTTGCATTCTTTTTGTTCCGCTGCTGTTCCTTCATCTTTTGGTATTGGTACTTGCCCCAATCCACGATTTTAGCAACTGGCGGAGATGCAGTAGGTGATATCTCGACGAGGTCGAGACCGGCCTGTTCGGCTTGAGAAAGTGCTTCGGACAGAGACAGTACCCCTAGTTGGGATCCATCTGCACCGATGACTCGCAGCTCACGGGCTCGAATGGCACCGTTGATGCGAACTGACTTATTGATAACCTGAACTCCTCTGACGTTGTTATTACATTTAGTTGTTCCGGACTATTCTACCAGATGTGGCCGGGTATTTCAACGGGTAAGTGCGGGATTGAATCGATACTGCAAAGCTTCGGCGAGATGGGGTGCGGTGATATCTTCGCTTTCATCGAGATCGGCGATGGTTCGCGCGACCTTGATGAGCTTGAAATAGCTTCGTGCTGAGAGCTGCAGGCGCTCCGCAGCAGCGGTGAGCAGATCTTTTGCTTCTTGGGTAAGGCGAGTCTTTTCGGCAATACGTTTGCTCGGAAGTTCGGCATTATGAATCTCGGCACCGTATCGGGTGTGTTGTCGGTGCCGTGCCGCAGTAACATGTTCACGAATCGCAGGACTTTGGGCTGTTTTCTCACTCTGAGCCAGCAGGTCTTTTTCACTGACCCGACCAACGGAGATAACCATATCGATACGATCGAGGAGCGGACCCGAGACACGTTTTTGATACTGCAAGAGAACTTGCTGTGTACAGGAGCATTCGCGGGTCGCATCACCATAATAGCCACAAGGGCACGGGTTTTTGGTAGCGACTAGCATGAAATTAGCAGGGTACGTGACGCGTCCGGCGGAACGACTGACATGCACCTGACGATCCTCGAGTGGCTGCCGCAATGATTCAAGGCTGAGCCGAGGGTATTCAGGCAGCTCGTCGAGGAACAATACGCCATTGTGCGCAAGACTGACCTCACCTGGCAGCGGGCGGGTGCCGCCACCGATAAGCGCCACATGACTTGCAGTATGGTGTGGGGAGCGAAATGGACGAACTGTTGCAATTCCGTCTACATCCTCTCCGGTGAGGCTAAGGAGCTTGGTGATCTCAATCTGTTCGTTGTACGTCAGTGGAGGCAATATAGAGGTAAGCGCGCGAGCTAGCATGGTTTTGCCGGCTCCGGGAGGGCCATCGAAAAGGATATTGTGATTACCGGCCGCGGCAATTATGAGCGCTCGTTTGGCTTGTGCCTGGCCTTGGATATCGCCAATGTCAACAGATGAGGGAGGGGTGATCGTTGCCTTTTCGTCTACGACTGCTGGTTCTATTTTCTTTTCTCCGAGCAAGTGGAGGAATACCTCGCTAAGAGTATGAGCGCCGATAACGATCACATCCTTTACGAGGGCTGCTTGTGGAGCGTTTTCTCTGGGCACAATCACGGTTTTGATCCCATGCTCGCGAGCCGTTTCGGCTAGGTGAACAACCCCGCGGATCGGACGAAGTTCACCGCTGAGCGAAAGCTCGCCAGCACAAATGACCGACTCGACCATCTTTTGTCGTAGCTGTCCGCTCATCGTCAGGATAGCGAGTGCTATAGGAAGGTCGAATTGTGATCCATCTTTTGGGAGGCTGGCAGGGGCTAGGTTGACGGTGACTTTTCGAGCAGGAAAATCAAGATGCGAATTACTGATTGCCGATCGTACTCGATCACGAGCTTCATCGATTGCTTTTCCCGTCAGGCCGACTATTTGTAGTGCTGGCAACCCCTTCGTCGCATCACACTCCACTTCGATGAGTTTTCCGTCAAACCCGACAGTTGCCGCCGATAATACCCTCGCAGTCATATGTTCATTAGTAAACCACCTCTGGTAAAAATGGGCAAGCAATAGTATAATAACTTTCGCAGTTAATGTGATTAATTGCGGCTTCCCGATTCGAGCTACGCCGAAGGCTATAGCGAGAATCGAGAGGAAGAGGGAGCGCCAAAAACGAAATTCTGCGAGCTTGCTCGTCAGAATGAGTCCAAGGCCTCACTCTGACGAGGCGGGGGGCTGACATAGCTTTCGACGATTGGACCTTAACAGATCATCTTGCGAGCCGATTTACCGGCGTGACCGGTTTTTTAATTGCAAACTTTGTTGCAAAAGTAAAAGCTTTTGTAGCGAGCGCTTTCGCGCCACGCGCACTTGCTTTTGCGCCAATCGCAGCCTAATTAAGCTGTGATCGCATCCGTTCTGATGTCCGGTAGGAACGCGGTGTGTCATATTATCGGGCTAGGCTATCACCGAGCTGTAAGCAGTGATAGTCGAAACTTTACTTGCGGCGTGCAAATTGCTCTGTTTGTTTCTTCTTGAGGCAAGGAGTACGTAAACTATACGGAAGAGACTATGCTTGTAGACAGATGATCAGTTACCATTCGGACCCGGGGGCAGTACCCGGCAGCTCCACCAAGATAATTAAGTGACCTCTAGGGGGTCACTTTTGTTTATAATAAGACGATGCAACAGATGCGAGGTGTGAATCTAGGAGGCTGGCTCGTCCTTGAACGATGGATGAGCCCTAGTGTCTTTATGAAAGCAGATGCTCAGGACGAGTATTCTTTGTGCAAAGAGCTGGGAAAAGATGAGGCAGCACTGCGTCTACAGCATCATCGCGAGACTTTTATCACCGAAGAACATGTGAAACAGGTGGCTGAGCTCGGATTGAAACTCTTACGAGTTCCCGTGGGCTACTGGCTGTTTGATGCGCCAGAGCCCTACGTAGGAGGCGGCAGACAATACATTGACCGGTTATTTGTCTGGGCTAGGCGGTATGATCTTCAGGTCATATTAGACCTTCATGCCGCCCCTGGATCACAGAACGGATGGGATCACAGCGGCAAGGCCGGGGAGATAGAATGGCATCACGCGGATAACATTGTCCGTTCGCTCAGTTTTATCGAGACGCTAGCCGGAACATATGGGCATGAGCCGAATCTACTAGGCATTGAGGTGTTAAACGAGCCGCATTGGGAAATCCCGCTTGATATATTGGTCAGGTATTACCAACAGGCCTACAGGATTATTCGTGATAGCTGTCGCCCCGATGTCAAGGTGATATGTGCCGATGGTTTTAGGGCTATAGATATGTCGAAGCGCCTCTCTATGCTCCGTATGGAGGGGATTGTGCTCGATACGCACCTTTATCAACTGTTTACCGACCAGGACAGGGCACTGAATCTAGATGGCCATGTAAAGAAGGCGAGTCAGGAATGGAAAGCGTTGCTCACGAAACTCAACAAACGTATGCCAGTGATAGTAGGGGAATGGAGCGCAGCCATGAGTGAACGCTTGCTGCCTATCGAACAGCCTCCTCACACCGGGCGATACACTGCAAGTGATTACATTAAGTATTTCAAGGCCCAACAGCAAGTCTTTGAATTAACCGGGACATCTTGGACATATTGGACGGCTAGGACTGAAAACATAGGGTCATGGAGTCTGCTCGATCATCCAGAGTTTCTGAACGCACAAGATTAATTAGGCGTAGGAAGAACAACTAAAAACAGCCGCCTGCGAGGAACGGCTGTTTTCTTTTGGTTTTTCGTCTGTATTTTTGTTTTTCGGCTCTTGTACAAGTTTTTTATTCAAGAGCTACCCCTATAATAGCGCTGCAAAACGCTTGTGTCAACGGTAATTTTAGCAAAACGATTTTCTGTGGAAAACTGCCATTATCGACAGTTTAGTGGCGGCGCAGCGGCAGTTATCTATAATAGGACACATGGATCCGAAATTGTCTCGTGCCGTTGAAACCCTGTGGGACTATATGCAGCTGCATCAGACCGTTTCTGACGCCGATTGTATGATTGCGTTAGGGACTAGTGATGACCGAGTTGTAACTTACGCCGCAGAGCTGAGCCGTCGGCATCATTTTCGGTCAATAGTAATGAGTGGCGGTATCGCTCATACGAAAGATTTGCTTGCGACGAGCTGGGAAGGGCAGACTGAGGCGGCGCATTTTGCCGAAGTCTTTAGTCAAAATCACGGAAACGGGCAGGTCTACCTAGAAACAGCCGCGTGCAACACGGGGCAAAATGTTACGCTCTCTCACAAATTACTTACAGAAAAGGCTGTGTCTCCACGCTCCATACTCATCGTCACCAAGCCGTACATGGAACGACGTGCGCTCGCTACGTTCCAAGCACAGTGGCCTGATACCCATACAGTCATGCAGACGAGTTCTTGGTCGGGCTCGTTTCACGAGTACTGCAATTCATTGCAACCAGCTGACCTTGTGATCAACATTATGGTTGGTGATATGCAGCGTATCATTGAATACCCGGCACTCGGATTTCAGTCCTTGCAGGACATTCCTCGTGCTGTCAGCGAGGCATACGAGCTGCTGGTGACCTCAGGATTTACTCACCACATGATGCGATCATAGGTTTATAGCACAATGATGTAAAAAATATAGTATTCATAAACAACAGATCTAGGCATCGGATAAATAGTAATTTATTAAATAAATACAACAATAATATTTACAATAAACCTTGACCTATAGGCATAAGCGTGCTACTGTGTACATAAGCTTTTAAAACAAAAACGAAACTAAATTTAAAAGCTTGGCACCTTCCATCATGGTGTTGGGAACCGGTAAGAAACGAGCGATAGGATGCACCTTGCACGTATATCTCGCTTCTTACCGGACGTCGAGCTGACGTCATTGTTTGGCCAAAAGCTGAACGAGATAGTTACGTCGCTCCGTACCCACCACATCTCACATAACCCCCGATCTGCCCTAGTGGCAGTGAGGAGGGTAGTCGCCTTGAGCGACAGACTAGTTCACTTTGGCACGCGCCCTTAAATTATTTACAGAGGCGGATGTCGCCACTGTAAACGTTACGGTTTGTCGCTCGGGCATTTTTTCTTTGGTTACAAATTCAATGACTTGTCCCATGTCTCCCGAGTTCAACTCAAAATCATCAGGCTTTCGGTGATAGTGGAGATATAGAACAGGTTCTTATACACTAAGCATATGAATTTTCAGTATCGTCAGCTTGCCTATGTGCTCCCGTTTGTAGCCGTCTTGGGCTTGTTTCTGGTATTTTCTCTCACTGATCCGTTGAGTGCCGGTCCGGCCGGGATGTTACTGGTATTTTTCTTGGTATATGTGCTATTTGCGAGCGTCTTCTTTATCTTTCTCACTGTCGGTATCACATTCATCAGTAGAGTGGTCAACAAATATCGCAAGGTAAACCTCAGGGAGTGGAACGTCGGAGTGCAAAAGGCCTACTATATTGCCAGTGTACTGGCGTTTGGCCCTGTCCTCTTGCTTGCGATGCAGTCTGTCGGGCAGCTTCAGCTACGTGACGTGATCCTGGCTGCAGCGTTTCTTGTGATTGCAATTTTTTACGTCGTCAAGCGCTCGTAAACAACAGCATTTTACTACCGACATATGCTATAATTTACCTCATATGGAACCGCAGTTACCGTCACCGAGTATAGGATCTGAGCGTGCACCGTCTCCATCCGAACGAGTAGCCAGTCCTTTGAATACTCCGGAAGTAGCACCACTCCCCAAATCAGCGGAGCGACAGGAGACTCGAGAGAACCAACCAAGTAGGCCGAGCGACCCGGCGCCGCAGGTTCAACCGATTGCTCCACCACCTTTACCGCAAATTCAGGATCCCTCGCATGTACCAGCGGCGCAGCCTGTTGACGAAAACCCAGTCGTTGCTGCAGATGAGGATTTGATTGAGAAGGAGTGGGTTGAAAAGGCAAAGAAAGTAATTGCTGAGACGAAGCACGATCCATACTTGCAAGAACAGGCTGTCAGTAGACTCCAGGCTGATTATCTTCAGAAGCGATATAATAAAACTGTAAAAGTACCCAATGAAAGCTCGTAGGAAGTAGTCGTGGACGTAATCATTGGTGTGGTCGTAATAGTTGTGATAGCCACATCGATAGCTGGTTTTTTTTATTGGCAATATCGCAAAGTACTCCGTGAAGCAAAGAACTATGAGCGTGGGCTCAAGATGGTACCACTATTGATTCACCTGCCTCCTGCAAGCGACGATATCGAGGGCGGGGGACGCGATGAACGAGACGTCACCGAAGAAACAATCAGCCAAGCCCAGGTGTTGTACAACGTTATTGCCAGTACTTCCGTCAAAGGCTTCAAGACTCGCATATACGGACAGCGTCATCTGGTGTTCGAGATGGTGGCTACAAAAGGACTGATCCACTACTACGCAGTTGTGCCGATGGCGCTGCTTGACGTCGTGCGGCAGGCAGTCGCCGCAGCCTATCCAGCGGCACGTCTCGAAGAGGTTGAGGAACACAACCTCTTCAGCAAGATAGGCAAGGTGAGTGGAACTATCGGCGGTGAGTTGACGCTGAAGAAGAATTACAGCTATCCAATCGCAACCTACCAAGAGTCGAAACGAGATGCCATGCGGGCAATCCTCAACGCACTCAGCACCGCAACTCGCGATGACGGCATAGGAATTCAGATGCTTATTCGACCAGCACCAGATGGGTGGACAAAAAACGTTGTCACAACCGCTGCGAATATCCGTAAAGATAAGGGCAAGAAGACCGGTGCAAAGGGTGTCCTCGCTCCCAAGGATCTGCTCGAGGCGCTGTGGAAAGCACCCGAGGCACAAGAAGTGAAGCCAGAAGACAAGCAGCTCACGTCACTTGAGCAGGCAACCATAGATGCACTCGAGGAAAAAACCCGTCATCCTGGATATGAAGTCCTGATCCGGGTGGTCGCCTCATCAAATACCGCCACACGCTCTCAAGTGCTGCTCAAAAATGTCGTAGCTGCTTTTGCACTGTTTGATTCACCGGGTAACAACGGCTTTAAATTTAGCCTCACGAAGAATATCGAACAGTTTGTCACGTCGTTTATCTTTCGCTTCTTCCCGCAAGAAATCCGTAGCAATATACTCAACAGTGTCGAATTGGCGACGATTTTTCATCTACCTGATCAGAAAAATATCCCAACCTCTCAGGTGCAGCGACAAGCCTCCAAGCAAGTCGATGGCCCCAACCAGCTTCTCAACGAAGGTTTTCTCATGGGTTATAACGTCTATCGTGGGGTGAAAAAGGAAATTCGTCTCAGTACAAATGACCGTCGTCGTCATACTTACATCATCGGTCAAACCGGTACGGGTAAGTCAAAGTTGCTCGAGAATCTTGCCCTGCAAGACATGCTGGACGGCAAAGGCTTTGCGTTCATCGATCCGCATGGTGACTCGGCCGAAGAGCTACTGGGCATGGTACCAAAGGAACGAGTTGAGGATGTTATCTATTTCAATCCTGGTGACATGGAAAATCCAATTGGTCTGAACCTGTTTGAGTTTGACACACCTGACCAGCGAGACTTCCTAGTGCAAGAGGCTATCGCTATGCTGTATCGTCTCTATGACCCAGGACACACTGGGATCATCGGGCCGCGATATGAGCATTGGTTCCGTAACGCCGCACTGACGATCATGAGTGATCCGAATGGCTCTAGTTTTATCGATATACCACAGGTGTTTAACGACGATGCCTTTGCCAAGGAAAAGATCAAATACGTACGTGATCAGACAGTTCTCGATTTTTGGAATAAAGAAATGGCGCAGACAAGTGACTATCACAAGTCAGAGGTGCTTGGGTGGTTTGTGTCGAAGTTTGGCGCTTTTCTGTCAAACGAGATGATGCGCAATGTCATAGGCCAGACAAAGTCAGGCTTTAATCTCCGGGATATCATGGACAACAAGAAGATCCTGTTGGTCAACCTCTCGAAAGGCAAGACAGGTGAACTCAACTCGCAGTTGCTTGGTATGATATTTGTCATGAAGTTCCAGGCTGCCGCGATGGGGCGCGCAGATATGCCCGAAGACCAGCGCCAAGACTTTGCCTTGTATGTCGATGAGTTTCAGAACTTCGCCACCGACAGTTTCGAAAATATTCTCTCGGAAGCTCGAAAGTATCGGCTCAATCTCATCCTCGCGAATCAGTTTGTGAGCCAACTCACAGACAAGATCAGAGAGGCGATCATCGGAAATGTTGGAACGGTTATCTCCGGACGAATTGGTACTACGGATGCCGAGCTGATGGCAAAGAAGTTTATGCCAGTATTTGATGCCGAAGATCTCACGAAACTACCGAACTACGAATCGGTCGTCGTCGCCCAGATCAACGGCGTTCCATCGTCACCATTTAGCATGTCGTTCATACCGCCGCTCGGCCGCGCCAACCCACAGCTTGCAGCTGCGCTTAAGCGCCTCAGTGCGGCCAAGTTTGGTAAACCTAGGCAAGACGTAGAAAAGGCTATATTTACGCGCCTGAGGGCAGGAGACACCGCCAGAGAAGCAAAAAAGAAGACTATGCTTGATTCACAAAGGCAGCCTGGTGATTCTACGGCAAGCAAAGGCTCATCTTTCCTTGATGAGTGGCTGGCCAAGCGCAAACAGTTGCAGCAAGACCCAAAGCCCGTGGTACCACCGCCATCGGCTCCTGTTACTCCGAAGCCAGTGACAGACAGCCCAGCGCCACAGCCAGCTCAAGCAGCCCATGCCCAGGTGCGCGATGAGCCAACGGCAAAACCCCAGCCTATGACGCTTCCGATTCCCGATGCAACAGATACACATGTGGTTGAGCCGTATAAGCCAGCTCCGATAGATGACGAGTCTGTCCTGCAGATCAACCTTCCGAAGTTGCCGTCTGATGATGGCCAGCAAGGGAAGCTGTCGGAAGATGAGATATACATCGACCTTCGGGGTAACTTACACCACGGTAAGCCCGGCGAGACGGCTGCTCCTTCTCAAGATAATAAATAACCCCCATTTTCTTGGTCTTAGCACAAGAGATGGAGGGGTATTTATTGGATTCGGCCAGTGACGAGAGTGCGGGTGTAGTCGTAGGTGAGGCCTATGATCCAGCCCAATACGAACGCTCCAATTGTTTCGAACCCAGAGAGTGGGTAGCCATAGATCTTTGTCACAATGTAGAGAAAACTGACCAATATGAGCGCACAGGTGCTCCCGCTCAGAACAGCATTTGGTCGAGCAACAGTATTCCCAAGGATACTGCTCGCGCGTTCGACGCCACGGTTGTGGATGAACTTGCTGAAAACACGAGCAGGTGCGCTCATCTCGGTACGGATGTGTTTCATCGTTTGCAGGTAGGCGGCGCGTTTTTCTTCACTGGTGACGCGTTTGATAGCGCGGCTAAAGCCATTTGGCTCGCCGCTGCCGTGTTCTTTACCAGCTTCGCGAGAAAACGCTGCCTCGGTCTCGTGTCGTGCCGTTTCGACGCGATCTCCCTGGTGTTCTGGTGAATTTTCGACTGAGCTTTCGTGACTAGCGAGTAGCTCAGCACCGCGCTCTTGGGCTGCTTGCTGGCTTTCTACACCGTGTTCGGCTGTTGATTTGAATTGTTCTGGATTATTCATGGCGTCACTCCTATATCGTTCCCGCATTAAAGTCTTTACGGATCAGGCGTACTTCTTTGCCCATCTGTCGGGAGCGTGCCCAGAAGTAGGTGACAATGACAGCGAGCAGGCCAGCAAAGATCATATTTTCTGTCGGTCCCGTGTGAGGGAGCTCGGTCACTGTTTGCTCGAGTACTTTTGGCGCCTCACAAGCGACCTTGACGTTGACGGTGTTACCAAATGCGTTTGTCATGATGCAGTCGTATGAGCCCGGTTCGCTTTGACCTTGTGCTGTCGTCGCGATCTGGTCATGTACTTTGACCACAAAAGTACGGCTGGCTTTTTCGTCTGGCTGCAGGGAAATGCTGCCCCAGCTCAATGTGTGAGTATCGGCGTTGTAGGTACCGCCGCCATTGTCTTGGATGGTTGCGTATTCCATGACATCAGTCAGCTCTTCGTTGAGAGTGACGGTTGCTGGCACCTGTCCGACATTCTCGACATATACGGTGTATTCGATCCGGTCGCTTGCAGCTGCCACGACAGTAGAGGAGTCGGCGTTTTGGGTGAGGTTTTTGGACACCTTTGACTGGACGGTTTCGGGGTTGCACTCCTCGTCCTGATACCAGATCTGGGAGTTGCCTGGGCAGGGTTTGCAGTCGGGGCTACTCGCAGGCAGGCTTGGGTTGAGCGCGCACATCGTGGGGGCGGCTACTTTGAGGGTAGTTGCACAATCGGCTCCAGTTTTATCACCGACAGAGGTCTTAACTATGACGCTGGCACTATAGTTTCCGGCAGTATTCAGGGTAATCGTTCCTGAATCAACTTGCAGTGCAGAAGAGTCAACGGTCTTGGTTTGCACAACCTTCCCCTCAGCATCCTTGACCGTGAAGACATAGCCTGTGACTTTGGCGCCGTTTTGTACGGTTGATTTTGCAACAAGCGAGAACTTAGTACGTTCGATCAATCTTCCCTGGAGTGACGTACATGCTGCGGTTGGCACTGGCTGAGGCTTGACGCAGTTTCCGGGTATGGTCACGGTATTTTTGAATTGGACCGAGTTGTCATTCCAGCCGGCAAGGGGGACGAGGACGCCCCAGACCTGAGTTGAGCGCGTTGCTTGCTTGTATTTCTCTGGAACCTGATAGCTAAAGCTGTGATTGGTGCCACCGGCAGTGATTGGGCCAGCTTTTTCGCCCTTTCCGGGTGGCCCATCAAAATAGAGGTA
>OFQZ01000182.1_pt1 | contig 24673 bp, 30 predicted proteins | sample 1543011 | NCBI WGS metagenome assembly OFQZ01 (sample SAMN07774216, study PRJEB24372) | wastewater metagenome | isolation source: Exp Tend NO 0WW | collected 2016-02 | reverse complement strand
CCTGCCGCCTCACTCGGTTGTCATCAAGGCCAATTACCTAGATAACCCGTTCCTGCCTCAAGTTCTGCGGGAGGAGATGGAATACGACAAACGGCGTGACCCGGACAAATACGCGCACGTATGGCTAGGAGAGTACCGTAGGAACAGCGAAGCCCGAGTATTCAGGAACTGGAAGATTGAAGAGTTCGACATAGACAAGAACTGGATACTTAGACAGGGCGCGGACTGGGGTTTCAGCATCGACCCGTCAGTGCTGGTGCAGGTGGCAATTGAGGGTAAAAAGCTGTACGTGGCGCATGAAGCCTACAAAATAGGCTGCGAGATTGACCTATTGCCTGACCTGTTCATGACCGTGCCAGACGCTGAAAGATGGCCGATTATTGCCGACTCAGCACGGCCAGAGACTATCAGCTACATGCAAAAGCATGGTTTCCCCAAGATCATGCCAGCGGTCAAAGGTGCTAGAAGTCTGGAAGAAGGTGTGGAGTTCCTTCGGACATTCGACATCATTGTTCACCCGCGCTGCAACCATACCATCAACGAGCTGACGCTGTACAGCTACAAGAAAGACCCGCTAACGGATAAAGTGGTGCCCATACTGGAGGACAAGGACAACCACGTGATCGACAGCATCCGGTACGCTTGTGAGGCTGCAAGGCGCATGGGCAGGACGGATAAAAAGCCCATTCAATACCGAAATAACGGAGTTATATGACAATTGCCGCTAAAATGCGTGAGGCAGAATATGCTAAAAGACTGCTAGAATTGGAGAATATAGTCTCTGACCTTGTGCAGCGTATTGCGTCGCTTGAGAAAGCCCGCCCGGTTTTGAAACTAAACCCGAAAGACCGCCATGAAGATGGAAGACAGCCAACTGATAACGGCAATCGAACAGTATGAAAGCCAGGCTGTCAGCTATACGGGTCTGCAAGATGACCGCGAAGAAGCCCTAGACTACTATCTAGGCGAGCCACTAGGCAACGAAGTCCCCGGACGCTCCCAAGTCATCGCCCGTCAGGTATGGGACACGGTGGAATGGCTGAAACCTCAATTAGCCGACATTTTCACCAGCGGCGAAGAAGTTGTATCGTTCTCGCCACGCTCCCCCGAAGACGTAAAGGCCGCAGAGCAGGAAACTGACTACATCAACCATATCATCACCCAGCGCAACAACTGGTTTGAGATTTGGTATAGCTGGACACACGACGCACTGATTCAAAAGAACGGCTACGTTAAGGCGTATTGGGATGATGCCGAAGACATCACCTGTGAGAAGTACAGCAATCTAACAGATGACGAGTTCGCCCTGTTGTCCATGTCGCAGGACATCGAGATCACAGAGCATGAAGTGATTCTTGGCGGTATGGGGCCAATCCACACGGTAGAGATTGAGCGCAAAAAGCCCCGTAACACGGTCAAGATCGACAATATCCCACCCGAGAATATCAAGGTAGACCAACACGCAAGAGCGTTGAGCCTGCAAGACCCGCGTACTTCATTCGTTGAACACTCCGAAATGAAGACCATCAGCGAGGTACGGGCTGAGGGGTTGAAGATCGACGACGACATCAGCGACGGCGGCGTGAACGATTGGGAAGAGCAGCGCCGGGACAAGGAAAACCCTTGGCGTGACAACGAAGGCCAAGAGTCAGACCCGTCCATGAGGCGCGTTCGTGTCCGTGAATGCTGGATTCGCTGCGACTATGACGGCGATGGACGGGCAGAGCTGAGACACGTAATCGTTATCGGCACTACGGTACTGTATAACGAAGACTGCGATTCAGTCCCCATTGTGGCGCTGTGCCCGATTCCACTCCCGCACCAGCATAACGGCCTGTCACTGTCCGACGCGGTGATGGACTTGCAGAGAATCCAGACCGCGCTATTGCGTGGTGCGCTGGATAACCAGTATCTCGCCAATAACGGGCGCTACGGTATCGACGAGAACACTGTCAATCTTGACGATATGCTGGACAGTCGCCCCGGTGGCGTGGTTCGGGTGAATGGCCCGGCTGCGGCGTCTATCATGCCGTTGACGCATCCTACCAATGGTTCTATCGCTATTCCAATGATGGAGTACGTCGATAACCTTGCACAAAAGCGCACCGGGGTTAATGAGCGCAGCCAGGGGATTGACGCTAACTCGCTGAACAACAATGCTGGCGTGGCTGCGAATAACAGCATGATCTCTGCAAGTCAGCAGCGCATCAAGTTTATCGCCCGTATCTTTGCCGAAACAGGGGTAAAGCAGCTATTTCAGCTAGTCCACGAGCTAACCCTCAAGAACAGCCGTCAACAGGAAATCATCCAGCTTCGTGGCGAGTGGGTGCCGGTAGACCCGCGCACATGGACAAAGCGTAATGACATGGTAATCAGCGTTGCGCTCGGCTCTGGTGACCGTCCGCAGCAAATCGCCTTCCTGTCTCAGCTTCGCATGATGCAGATGGAAATGGCTCCTATGGGGCTGGCAACACCGAAGAACCTGTACAACACCGTCACCCGCATGGCACGGGCCGCAGGTTACAAGGACGCGAACGAGTTCTGGAATGATCCGGCCAAGTCGCCACCTCCACAGCCACCACAAGACCCCAAGCTGATGATCGAGCAGATGAAGCAGCAGAACGAGGTACACAAATTCCAGGCTGAACAACAGATGACGGCCAGCATTGAGCAGATCAGGACGCAAGCCAAGCTCAAAGAGACACAAATGCAGCTTGAGCTACAAGCCAGTAACGACGCCCGCGACGCTGAGAGGGAGCGTAACAAGGCTGTCATGGACGCTCAAATGGAGCAGTTACGCATTGAGAGTGAGCAAAAGATGGCGATGCTCAAGGCGGAAGTGGACAAGTACAAAGCCGATCTTGACTCACAGACCAAGCTCACGATTGCTGGCATGAACAATGAGCAAAGCATGACGCTTGCCCGTGAGAGCAATCAGAACACCATTGACGGCGCGGCCACTGAGAAAGCGGGTGGATTGCGTGACGACATCATCAACAACGTGCATGGAATGGTTAGCGATCTAGCGACCTCACTTGGAGAGGCGCTACAGCAGCAACTCCAGCACGTTGATAAATCTACCTCAGCAATCATCGAACAAGTATCCAGAAAGCCTGTCAAGAAGGTGATTCGGGAGAACGGCAAGATTACAGGGGTAGAGATTGACGGAGTTTTTAACCCGGTAAAACGAGGCCCTACTGGGCAAATCGAGGAAATCTAGGAGTAAATCATGGCAACGTTTAACAAGTACAACAGCTTCGCCGAAGCGATGACAGAAAACGCCAATTGTGGCACGGACACTTGGCGGGTTATCCTGTCCAACACTGTCCCCGCTGTGACTGATACCAATCAGGCCAGTGCAGCGGAGCTAACCACATCGGGCGGCTACACGGTGAACGGCAATACCTGTGCCGTGACAACCAGCACGCAGACATCAGGCGTCTATAAGCTGGTGTTGGCTGACCCTGCTGCATGGACGGCCTCGGGTGGCGGATTCACGTTCCGCTACGTTATTCTGTGGAATCAGACCATTGACACGCTCGCTGGCTGGTGGGATTACGGCTCTTCCGTGGTGATGAACGGAACGAATGCCGACACCTTCACCGCTGATCTGTCTGCTGCAAACGGCGTCTTTACGGTGACTTAATGCGCTGGCTGCTGTTCCTGCTGTGCTTTCCCGCCTTCGCAGCGCCCCCGTGCCTGCCTGGTGGGCCTTGCCTGCCGGGATACAGCCACGTTCCGAACTCGTGGCATTACGAAGAAGTGAACGAACCAGACTGGAAAAGCCGACACGGTTACTGGAAGGTTGAGGACTCAGCAGGGGCGAGAAAATGGTACATGCTGTCATGCTCCGAAGGTAATGATTGCTTTACCGTTAAATGGGCGGTGTATCAGATCAGCATGTATCTAGCCCCGGAAGCCGACAAGCGGCGCATTCAGGAAGTGGCTTATAACGAGCAGGTCACTTATACCTGTGACGCGGACGCCTTCAAGCGTACCGATTGGGTGGGCCGGGTTTGTCGTGAGCAGAACAACATTCTTTTTGCTAAATACGTGGCATGGGACGCATTGTTACCTGCACAGGCTATCTGGACTGTAAAACCTTTGGCCGGTGGCACGCGACCCGTGCAAAAGATCAGCGCAACGAATGGGCTGACCTCAACCACGGAGCGCATCGCAGTCGGCAAGCCCTGTTATCCAGCGGTGCGCAGCTTCCAGAGCAGCTCGGCTAATACGTACATGGCAATCGACCCGCTACGCCCTGACCGCGTGGCTGTCTGCGCAAAGGGTTGATATGCCCACGACGATACAGCTAGGCCACAACACCGGGGATGACTACACCGGCGGCTTGACCGTCTGCGCAATGTACGCCTCCCAAGCGACAACGCACCAGAGTCATACAGCAAACTTTTGCTACATGAACTCGTATGCAGCAGCAGATGAAGGGAATGTGCTGATTGTGCTGGATACCGCACCTTCTCTTGGTGGCACTGTTTACGTCACAGCGGCTGATCTTGAAATGTACGTCTATGATGTTACCGGCGTAAAGGACTATCGAGTCTCAATCTGTCTACAAGCTGCTGATGCAACGGCGGCGACATGGAATAAATACGATGGCGTCACCAATTGGGCTACTGCGGGTGGACTTGGCTCTGCCGACATTGGTGGCGAAGGCTACATCTACGATTGGGCCACCACAACGAGCCGGACGGTAACGCCAGAGGGACTTGCACAAGCCGTGCAGGACTGGCTGAATGGCGTCACATCACAAATTGGATTTGTGGCGCATCAAATTCCGTGGAACGTTGATGATGGTCAGTCTACTAAACTGATGATGCCAGCGGGCAGCACGACGCTCGGCCCTAGACTGAATGTGACCTACAGTTTGGTTCCTGACGGCACCTCACCAAATTCGGACATCACCACAACGAACTGGACTTCAACGGGTGGCAGTTTCTACACTGAAGTGGACGAAGCTACAGCGAATCCGGCTGATTACGTCACATCACCCGACATTACCGACGACACAGGCTCTAGCCCGCTGGTGCTCGGTCTAAGTGGCACATCAGATAATGGTGATGTGCTGGTGCAAATAAACAGCAAGTGCGTGACAACTGAGGCATGGCAACGGGTTTTACTGTTAGACAGCGGAGGCACCGCGCAAGCGACTGGCGATTGGTTTGCGCCATCCACAGGTAATTACACAGATAGTATTTTGTTGACCCCTGCGGCAGATGTTGTCAAGATAAAAATTGAGAAACGTCTGACAAGGCCAGTCCCTGCGTATTACACCGCGCTGACTTCAGCAGAGTGGAGCCCGTTACCTGACAGCACTTTCTATTTGTCCCCCGCGTGGTGGAATCAGACGGACACCAGCGTCAGTGTTGGCGGGTCAGGATGTGAATACACCTATAAAGCGTGGAACGCATTTGTGGTCAACACGGTAGGCTGTTACTACGATAGCCGCTTCCATTGGGGCACGTTCATCATGTTTGTCGGGGCCGGTGGGCACGATAACTGGCGCGGGACTGGTGTTGTCGCTTACGGGCCGCTAGACAATGTAAGCGAGGCTCCGAAGTGGCACATCCTGATTGACCACATCATACCTGGGCCAACTGGCTCGGCGCGTAGCGGAAGTACCCCAACCAGTCACCACATTTACCAGAGTCAGCATTTTGACGCGGCAACGAATCGGGTAATCGGCATCACGACTCCAGGCTACTCAAGTGCAGGTGCCAGCTCAAACGCATCCAATGTGCTGGATTGCTACACAAACACATGGTCAGCACTCGCTGATGCAACGTTAGGTGGTGAACCCGGCGTTGATGCAGTCACTTGCATTGATGGAACTTATTTTTGGATGCTTCCGTATGGAAACGGCGTGACCATGACCCGCGTTACCCTGTCCAACGACGCCCGCAGCACGTACACAAAGGACTTCCCGGAAACACGGTCTGGCCTTGCTGCTGGATTACACCCTACTGCCTCCGTAATGGCGTGGAGCGACGGAACGACAGTCTGGGCGTTCGATCTGCGCGACCCGACGACGAATGTGCGCTACACGCCTACGGTGACAGGCACTGCACCGGGCAGTACGAACGGCCTTAGTCTGTCATGGAATACGACCAACAGCCGGTTTGAATGCCGCACCAGCGCGAGTAACAAGACGGTTTATCACCTGACGCCCGGTGCAGACCCTTATAGCGGCGGCGACGATTGGGCATGGAGCAGCACGACGCCCGGCGCGGGCACGACACCCGTGGCAGAGGCTACCGGCTCGGGCGGGCAGTACGGCAAGGCGCAATGGCTCAATGGCGTGGTTCCGGGTATGGTGTATGCGCCTGATCCGGCAGCGCCGATTTATATTTATAAGCCTTAAATCATGGCGTCAACTATTCGCGTCAACTGGATAAAGGTTAGCGGGGTTGCGGTTGCGAGTGGAACCGTCAATTACAGCCTGACTTGTGACGCAGGCTCCTACGCCATTGCAGGACAAGATGCCACGCTGCGTAGAGGCTATCAGCTTACCTGTGAAGCAGGGGCTTACGTCCTGTCAGGGCAAAATGCAAACCTGATCGTCGCGCACCAGTTAACCTGTGACGCGGGCGCATATACCCTAGCCGGTCAAGATGCGACCCTAACCTACACGGCGGGCGCTGCGAATTACACGCTAACCTGTGACGCGGGCGCGTATGCAATCAGTGGACAGGACGCAACACTTACCTATGTGGCGGGCGCAGCGAATTATTCCCTGACGTGCGACGCCGGGACTTATGTCATTGCAGGACAGGACGCGGCGCTTAATTACGTGCCCGGCGCTGGTACGGTCAATTACACGCTCACCTGCGATGCTGGCGCGTACACGATAGCCGGACAAGATGCCAATCTGATCGTGGCGCATACACTGGTTTGCGATACTGGCACTTATGTTATCGCTGGACAAGACGCTACCCTGACATACGTTGCCGGGGCCGCAAACTATTCTCTTACCTGCGATGCCGGGGCTTACGTCTTATCTGGACAAGATGCTACATTGCGCCGGGGCTACCAGCTTACCTGTGAGGCAGGGGCTTACACGCTATCAGGGCAGGACGCGACTCTTACCTATGTTGACGGGGCAACCCCTATCAACTACACGCTGACTTGTGAGGCAGGGGCTTATGTCATCAGCGGACAGGATGCGACATTCGCGTTTAGCGGTGCGACCACGCCAAGACGACATGCCTCAGCCTGGAAGAAACGCTATTACCTGATTAAAGGCCAAAAGTACCTTTTAGATGACCGTGAACTGGCCGTCAAAATCAGCGAAATGTTGGCCGACATATCAACGGTACAGAGAATCTCCAAGGGCAAGAAAAAGCAACTCAGCCCGCAGTATTGGGCCGCAATTGAGGCGCTTATCACTGAAAAAGTGTTCTATGTAGAAGATAATGAGGATGACGAAGAGATTCTTCTGATGTTCTAGGAGCGACCATGAGCGACAAACTTGAACGGGAAATTATCCGGGGCGAACAGGCTAAACGGCTGCTCTCTGACAACCTGATTGCAGAGGCAAAGGAGCATATTGACGCTGAATTGTGGCGATTGTTCAAAGAAACCACCCCGCAAGACATGGAAACGCTACAATTCGTCAAATCTATGCAATACTTTCATAACAAGTATTTCGGCTATTTTGAGCGTGCAGTGATTGATGGCAAGATGGCCAAGATCAAGATGGAAGCTGAAAAGAAGACGCTCAAAGAACGCATTTTTGGTTAAGGCGTATATCCCCGCGCCTTGATTTATTGAATGGGGAGATGCATCCGTCGAGAGACGCTGCAAGGAGAACACATGACTACACCAGATAATCTGGAGGTCCAAGGCGGCATAACTGAAGACCAGGCGGCTTCGGAAATGCTGAAACGATGGGGCGCATCCGATGATAAGGAGAAGTCCCCCGCACCAGAACCGGAAGACGAATCAACTGAGGAGCAGCCTACGGGTGACGCGGAATCAGACGACGAACCTACCGAGACTGAGACGGAAAGCGATGATGTCGAAATCGACGTAGGCGGGGAAAAGTTCAAACTCCCGCCAGCCCAAGCGGAACAAGCGAAGCGTATTGAGGCCAAGGTCAAAGAGATCGAAGCCGGTACAACCCGCAAGTTTCAGGAGGCGTCTGAGCTTCGGAAAGTCGCAGAAACTCAAATACAGAGCGCACAGCAACTGCAAAAGATCGCCCATGAGCAGAGCGATTTGATTGCCGATCACAAGATGGTCGAGCGCAGGCTGGCAGCTTTGGAACGGATTGACATCAATGCCCTCGCGGATTCTGATCCGGTAGCACTGACAAAGATCAACGCTGAATATAACCAACTCGTGAGCGCCAAGGCGCGGATTGAGTCGCAGTATCAGCAGTCCGTTAAAACCTCGCAAGAGGAGTTCACAAAACAGCATCAGGCCAAGGTTGTGCAACTCAATGACTTTGCGAAACGCAACATCAAGGGATGGTCTGAGGACTACTCCAACAAGCTGATGGAATTTAGCGTGAATACGCTGGGTTTCTCGCCCGATGCTTTGCGCAATGGAATCAATGAACCGATGATCAAGGCTATCGACCTTGCTTATCAGGGGCATAAAGTTCGCACCGCTGACCCAAAGGCAAAGCAGATTCAAGACACGAAAACGCTGAAGCCAGGCTCTGCGGCGCAATCCAAAACATCCGCTGCGAGTATGGCAGAGAAATCGCGGGCAAGGCTTGCGAAAAGTGGCAACGTAGAAGACGCTGCTATGGCGATGCTGTACCGGAGCAACTCTAAAAAGAGGTAAATCATGGCTCAACTTACTGGAACAACCGACACGTTTGACTTGATCGGTTTGGCTGAAGACGTCGAGGACATCATCAACGATATTTCCCCGACTGACACGCCTTTCTACACGATGGCGAAGAAAAAGAAGGCTACTGCTGTACTGCATCAGTGGCAGACTGACGCTTTGGCCGCCGCCGCTGCTAACCGCGCAATCGAGGGTGACGACAGCACTTACGCTACCGCTACGCCTACGGTGATGCTCTCGAACTATTGTCAGATCGCCAAAAAGACCGTTATGGTTTCTGGCACTGCTGACGTGGTTCGTAAGTATGGCCGCAAGGAGCAATTCGCTTTTGAGATGGCAAAGCGTGGTCGTGAGATCAAGCGAGACATCGAGTTTGCACTTGTGCAGAATCAAGTGTCGTCCGCTGGCAGCTCTTCCGTTGCTCGCAGCTCGGCTGGTGTCGAGGCGATGATCTCGGGCAACCGTATCGTCGGTACCGGCAACATCACGGGCACGACTCCCGGCTACGCGGCTGGCGTGTGGGGCGCTGTTACTGACGGTACTTCCACTGCAATGACTGAGGCTGATCTCGTGTCTGCCTTTGAAGCTGCATGGACGGACGGCGGCAACGCTTCTACGGTGATGGTTGGCTCTGCGCTGAAGAAGAAGATCGGCACCTTTGCGGGCGCTACTTCCTACGCTGGCGTATCGGTCAATCAGGGCCGCACGGCTCAGGGCGTGATTGTGGGCGGGGTTGACCTTTACATTTCCCCGTTTGGTGAACACAAGATCGTTCTTAACCGTTTCCAGCGTACCGGCACTTTGCTGGCGTTGGACATGGATTATTGGTCGGTCGCTTTCCTGCGCCCGATCAAGATGGAAGAACGCGCCAAAACGGGCGATGCAACCAAGGGCGAACTGCTTTGCGAGTTCTGCCTTGTGGGCGACGCTCCGGACGCATCGGCAAAAATCCAGGCAGTAACCTGATAGGAGGGGGAGGGGGAAACCTCTCCCCTTTGTTTATGAGCATAGTCAGTAAAGAGTTCAATCCCGATACGGGCATGTTGACAGAGATTGGATTTGAAGACGGCAAGATGAAGGTGCGCTACACGCAGGACACGCAAGCCCTGTATGAGCGAAACGCACAGATGCGGAAAGACGATGACCTTAAAAAAATGGGCATCAAAAAAGACCTTTGGAGGGTGGCAACCATATCCACCTCGGACTGCATGAAGATGATCGTAGAAGACGGTTTCGACCCCTATAAGCGGTCAGCGACTGAGATCAAGCAACACATCCTGAAGCACAGAGACAAGTGGGGACACCTGTTCACTACTAACGGCAGATTCTGATGGGTATTTACACTGACCTTCAAGAGAAGGCAAAGACCGACCCCGATGGCGTGATTCACGATTGCGCTGCACTGCTAAACAAGAATCATGAAGACTCGCTAGCCCTGTTCCTGCTAGGCCAGATATACGCTGAAGCGGAGCATTTCGGCATGGCGTACACCATGTTTGACAGAATCACCCGCCTGAGGCCCGACAAGGCAGAGGCATGGAATAACCTGGGCATGTCCTGTGAGGGGCGCAAAGATCATCAAGAGTCGATGAAGCACTTTCGACGGGCTTGGAGTATCGAGAAACGCGCCACTTACGCCAGTAATATAGGAAATGCTTTCCTGTCCCGTCAGGACTATAACCAGGCTACGGAGTGGGCTGAGAAGGCACTCACGATAGACAAGGAATGTAAGTCCGCTAAGGCCGTTCTCGCTATCGCCAGTCTATCGCTTGGGAATTGGGCGCGGGGCTGGGATAACTACGATGCCACTCTCGGGGGTAAGTTCCGTAAGGAAACACAGTATCAGGACGAGGAACGATGGGACGGCACGCCCGGCAAATCGCTGATTGTCTACGGTGAACAAGGGCTAGGCGACGAGATCATGTATGCGTCCTGCATCCCTGACGTGTCGAAAGATAACCAAGTCGTCCTTGAGTGTGACAAGCGGCTAGAGGGTCTTTTCCGTCGATCATTCCCGCATATCTCTGTGTACGGTACCAGGCGCGACCCTGCGGACTGGCTGGGAAATCACAAGTTTGACGCTCGGGTGTCTTGTGGGACTCTCCCCAAGTTCTATCGGCGCAAGAATGAAGACTTCCCCGGTACTCCGTACCTCGTGGCTGACCCCGAACGGGTGACCCAATGGAAAGCCCTATTTGGTGACAAAAAGCCTAATATTGGCCTGTGTTGGTCGGGCGGCTCGAAACACAACAAGCCCCAAGCGCGGGCTATCGGACTTGAAGCATTCAGGCCGTTGATTGAATCGACTTACGCCAACTTCTACAGCCTGCAGTACAAAGACCCGACCGACGAAATCGCTCAGACGGGGCTCCCGGTAAAGCACTACAAACGCGCCTGTGAGTCACTCGATTACGACGACACAGCGGGCTTTGTAGGAGCCCTAGACCTTGTTATCGGCGTCCATACTACCGCGCATCATTTAGCCGGGGCATTAGGTATCCCCGGCATCATCCTTGTGCCAGATCAAACCCTCTGGTTATACGAGAACGGATTCCCTTGGTACACCTCCGCAACACTGTTCAAAAAGCGACAGAGTGAGGGATGGCAGGGCACGGTTAATCGTTTGTTGAAGGATGATCTATGGGAAAAGTCATACGGGTGTTTGCCGGGTTCGACCAACGCGAAGCCATTGGTTATCATGCCTTTTGTCAGTCAGTTATTGAACGAGCCTCTGAGCCTGTCAGCATAACGCCCCTTCATTTGGCGAACCTGCAAAAGGTTTACCAAGGTGGCGCTCGGGATGGGACAAACGCCTTTATCTATTCCCGCTTCCTGATTCCGTACCTCTGCGATTTCGAGGGGTTCGCTATCTTTATGGACGGCGCGGACATGATCTGTAAGGCCGACATTGCCGAGCTATGGGCGCAGCGGGACGTTTTCAGCGCGGTTCAGGTCGTCAAACACGACTATAAAACCCGTAACCCGACAAAGTATGTCGGGACTCAGATGGAGGCCAAAAACGAGGATTACGATAGAAAACAGTGGAGTAGCGTGATGCTGATTAACTGTTCTCACTATAGCTGGAGGCAGATTACACCTGACGTTGTAGCAAAAGCTACTGGTGCTTACTTGCACCGATTCCAGTTTATTGATGATAAATTTATTGGAGCACTCCCGATTGAGTGGAACTGGCTAAGTCAGGAGCATGGAGAAACAGAAAATGCAAAACTCATTCACTACACCGTTGGGATACCAAAATTTGAGGCGTATAAAGATACCCCATATGCGGCGGATTGGTTCGATGCTAACTCAAGGGCGAACGGCCATATCTGATATTTTTTTGGCTTCTTGTTGGCAAGATTTGCATCGTTTTTGCAAGCCATTGGAATTTGATTTGCATGCCCAAAAATTAGACAAACTCAGATAGTCCTTACATCGATGACACCAAGACTTTCCAACGGGCGAGGAATGTATTTTGTCTGTTCGGTGCTTCTTTCTATTTTCAGAAAGCGGGATAACTTGCATATTCCCAAGTTCATAATTTCCGAAGCCGTCTATCCTATCTATGGATGGCGCAGAAGAATCGGAATAATCCCAATTTTTAAATATTGGTGTTGCCCAAGAGAGAAACTCATCTCTTGTAATCAAAACCTTGATATTTTTATAGGACGCCTGCCTCATGACCCTTGAGTTCATATTTATCCACGCTCTTTTTACCAGCCTGTCAGATGAGCGTTCATAGTCTCTATAGCAAGACTTGCACCGGTTTGATAGGCCATCCTTTTGGTGTGAGTTTTTATAGAAAAACTGCGGTTCAAAACTTAGCTTGCATGCTGGGCATAATTTCATATCTAAATTATACCAGTTTCAGGAGTGGATAATGCTAATCACAGATTCTTACCGTCAAGAGCAAACTAATTTGCACAAAACCGGCAAATATGGTACGGCTTCGCTACAATATGGGCAGGTTGTCAGCAATCTGCTCGACAGACTAAACAGCAGGTCTATTCTGGACTACGGCTGTGGGTCAATGCGCAACCTCTTGAAAGTGCTTGCACCTCAACATGCGGTGCAGTATCAGGGGTATGACCCCGCGATACCCGAGTACAACGTCAAGGAACCGGCTGATTTAGTGGTGTGCATTGATGTCTTAGAACACATCGAGCCTGAGCTACTGGATAACGTTCTTGATGATCTGAGAGATTTAACCCGAGCCTGGGCTTATCTCACCATCCACACGGGGCCAGCAGTTAAACGCTTGAGTGACGGACGCAACGCGCACCTGATTCAAGAGTCGCCCGCGTGGTGGCTCCCGAAACTCTTGGAGCGATGGAATATGCAGACATTCAACGCGACAAATAGCGGCTTTAACGTCCTGATGCGTGCCAAATGATTACCAATTACACCCAGCTACAGGCGTCGGTTATTGATTGGTCTTTTCGTACCGATATGGCATCGCGCTTGCCTGAGTTCATTCAATTGTGTGAGTCGGATATGCAAGTTCGTTGCAAACTTGTTGATTTTGAAGCCTCTGCAACCATCACCGTAACCGCTGGACTTGGGACGCTTCCATCGGGTTTCACGGGTATGCGGGCTATCTATTGGGATGGCGACACAACCCGACCCCTGAAATACGTCACGCCCGATCAGTTCGACAAGCTCTCGAATTACTCTGGACAGGGGTATTGGTACACCATCACCGGAACGTCGCTCAAGGTGGCCCCTATGACGGATGGAACGGCGGTGATGACCTATAAGGCGCGATTTGATGCCTTGTCAGTGACCAACGCTACAAACGTCATTCTTGATCTGTACCCTGATGCTTACCTTCACGGCACATTACTTCAGTTGGCAGTGTTTACCCGCGATGAAAAGCTTACCCAAAAAGAAGGCGCTTTGTTTGAGGCGTGTATCGAGCGAATCCGCACCGATAACAACCAGCGCAAATACGCCGGGGCTACCTTACAAGTCACCGTATCATGACGCCGCTACAGGGATTTTCACCAGACAGCGAAGCGCCTACACCTGGCGTTTTGATTGACTGTGATAATTTCATTCCGTACCTGACGGGTATGGAGGGCGCTCCCTCTGCTCAGACGCCCAGCGGTGTTCCTGTCCTTGCTGGGGCCTGTGCCGGGGCGGTTGTCGCCACGAAACTCGACGGCTCACGCAGGACTATCGCCGGGACAACTTCACGGCTCTATGAACTGTCTGCAGGGACGTGGACAGATGTCTCCGCGGCTACCTATACGGGCGGTTCTGATTCTCGCTGGTCATTCGCTCAATTCGGTGATGACACCATCGCAGCGAATAAGACGGACGCGATACAGAGAAGCTCCAGCGGGGCTTTTGCAGCTATTGCGGGGGCACCCAAGGCTGAGGTGGTGTTCTCCGTTGGTTCGTTTATCATGGCTTTGAATGTGAATGACGGCGCAGAAAAGGCAGACGGCTGGCACTGCTGCGCATCGTTTGACGTTACCGACTGGACCGAAGCGGTAGCGACTCAGTGTAATTCCGGGAGGCTTGTTTCTTCTCCCGGTCCTTTGACGGCGGGGCTTAGACTTGGGGAATATGCAGTTGCCTATAAGTCCCGCTCTCTTTATTTGGGGCAGTACGTTGGTTCCCCTGCGGTATGGGACTGGCTTTTAGTCCCCGGTGGTGATGCAGGTTGCGTAGGGAAAGAGGCCATTGTCGATATTGATGGCGCTCACTTCTTTGTCGGGACAGATAACTTTTGGGTGTTTGAAGGTTCGAAACCAATCCCCGTAGGTGATGCTCAAGTACGTCAATGGTTCTTTGACAACTCGGACGCATCTAACCTCTACAAGACGAAGTGTTATTACGACAAACAGCAGAACCGGGTATGGATTTTCTACCCTTCAAATGGGTCGAGTACCTGCGATTCAACCCTTGTCTTTCACCTGAAAAACAAACAATGGGGTCGGGCTAATCGCACCATTGAGGCGGTGGTTAGTTATATCTCTGCAGGTCTAACTTATGACACATGGAGTACGGCGGGCGCGACTTACGACACGTTGCCGGACATTTCCTACGATTCGAGCTACTGGATAAGCGGCTCATTCTCAATGGCGTTTTTCAACACGTCGCACCAACTCCAGACCCTAACCGGGAATGCTGAGACAAGTTCTTTTACCACGGGTGACGCGGGCGATGATTACCTGGTGACTCTCTTAAAAGAGATACGCCTTCGCTTTGCTGCTGACGGTTCCCCGACTTCTGCGAGTGTGGAGACTTATCACAAATTTGTCTCTGGTGACGGGTATGAATCAGGTGTCTCAGGAAATATGAACCGGGGTAAGTTTGACGTTCTCAGGGCGGCTAACTGGCATCGTGCGGTGGTGACGTTCTCCGGGCCTGTCAAGGTTACGGGAATAAACCCGATGATTGAAGAGGCGGGGATGCGATGAAGCTCAATACCACGCCCCGCATTAACGCTGATGTTGCCTTGCTTCGTGAACTGAAAGAACACGCGGCACAGGTAAACGCATTGTCTGAGGGTCGCATGGCGGGGACTTACAACGCACTGACTGCGGCTCCTACTACGGGAACATGGGCGATTGGTGATTACATCAAAAACAGCGCACCCGCCGAAGCTGGTTCAGCAGCGAGTAAATATGTGATTTTGGGTTGGGTTTGTACAGTATCCGGCACGCCGGGAACGTGGCTTCAATGCCGCGCATTAACAGGGAATTAATCATGGCATGGCAAGACACTTACCAACAAGACCTGGCCGCGCAAGCGCAGCGGGTCGGGCAGTTGCCCTATACCCCGTTCGGGCAGTCAACGGTATCCGAGGCGAATCCGTGGCAACAACAGGCATGGCAGTCCACCTACCAACGAGGCATGGAGGGTTCTCCAGAAGTCTCAGCGGCTCGGAACACCCTGACCAACACCATCAACGGCGGGGCAATGCAACAGAACCCGTATTTGCAGGGCGATAACCCGTTTCTGCAAAGCACGATTGACTCCACTCTAGGCGACATCACCAAGAACTACAACCAGACTATCCGGCCAGCGATGGGCACGGCACAAGCCCGTTCGGGTTCTTTTGGTAACGCCGGCCTACAGGAAATGCAAGCTAGTCAGGAACAGGGACTCGCACAAGAGCTAGGCCGCGCTTCCTCGAATCTCCGTTACGGGGATTATCAGAACCGCTCGAATCTGTACGAGTCTGGATTGAACCGTCAACAACAAGCGGCACTCGGAGCGCCAGGTTTCTCGAATGTGGATTACACCGATCTGCAGGCCATGCAACAGGCCGGAAACGCTGCGCAAGGCCAGTCACAGAACGAATTGACCGGACAGTACAACCAATACCTAGATGCCCGTCAATGGCCGTTTAACACGCTTTCCGCTTACTCTGGTGGGCTAGGTGGGAATACCCTACAGCAGACAGCGCAACAGCCTACAGCTAACCGTGGCGCTAACGTGCTGGGCGGGGCTTTGGCTGGCGCTCAATTGGGCGGCTCTACGGGTATCGGCACAGGCTGGGGCGCTCTTGCCGGTGGCTTGCTTGGTTTCCTTTAAGGATTGATATGGACTACGGCTCACTACTCCAAGGCAACGCCCAATCAGGCGGCTGGCGCTATCCGGGCAACCGTCTGACCAGCAATGATGCTATCACGCCAGCGATCAAGATCAACGATGAGTTTCTCAAGAAAGTAGCGGGAAACAAACCAACGGGCCTGCTCGATCAAGCGGTACAGGCTAGGCCACTAGATCAGACGATGGGGCTAATTCCACGCGATACGGGGGAGCAATCAGCGGGGCAAGTCGGGCAAGTTCAACCCGGTCACGAGGCTACAAGTCAATGGGGCGCGAATCAGTATGGCTACGATGTAAACCTCAACCCGGCAGGCGCGGCCAAGGGAATGCTGGGCGGCGGAATGATTGGCGGTCTATTGGGTGGCATCAATGTTTCATCCGACCCGCTAGGCCAGTTTGCCTATCAACAACTCTTGGGACAAGAGAACCGCGACATTAGCTCTGGTTTGACCAACTACGGCGCAAGCCCTACCGCGAATGGCCCGCCAAACGAAGCACAGGCCCGCGCCCTTGCAGAACAACTCGCACGAGAACTTGCCGGATACGACTCGAGCGGCGGAAGCTACGGTGAACAATCCGCAGGCGCTGCGAGTCGCTCTGACGGCTGGATGTAAGGAGATACCATGAGCTTGCTAGATTTCAAAATGCCGGGACTTGATACTGCTGAAGGGCAGGGCATCATGGCGGCTGCGCTGTCTCTTTTACAGGCTCAAAAGATGCCCGGTCAACGTGGCTTGGCGGGGGCTCTCGGAGGCGCTGGACAGCAGTACATGCAAACGTCAGGACAGGCACGACAACAGGCTATGCAATCGAAGCTGCAAGGGGCGCAATTGGCGCAATACGAGGCGGTTGCAAAAAAACAGCAGGAAGAGGCTGACCGCGAAAAGCAAGTGCGTGAACTGTATGCAAGATACGCAACACCCGGACAGGATAAACAGTCTGGTTATGACTATGCCGGACTTGCTAACGGAATGGCAGCAATTGACCCGATTAGGGCATTTGAGTTGCAGAGCAAATTCAATCCTGCTCCGAAATACGAAACAGTAGCGCCTGGGTCATCTATGTACAAGATGGGGCCGAATGGCCCTGAGTTGTCGTTTACCGCGCCAAACAAAGAGAAAGACCTTCCGAGCGCAGTGCAGGAATACCAATTTGCTGCTCAACAAGGGTATGGCGGTAGCTTTACAGATTGGCTGATGTCTCAAAAACGCGCAGGCGCTACCAATGTAAACAATACGGTTAGCGTTGCTGGCCCTGAAAACCAATACAACAAGGACATAGGCGCAGGCTTGGCGAAAGATTCTCTAGGAGTTATTGACGCTGCAAAATTAGCGCCAGAAACGGTTATAAATGCCCGTATGGTGCGCAAGGCTCTTGACTCTGGCGCAATCACGGGAACTGGTGCAGACGCTCGATTGGCCTTACAAAAAGCCCTTGAAACGGTGGGATTGGTTGGCCCCGGAAAGGCTGCCAATACGCAGGCATTGATGTCTGGTCTTAGCAAAATCACATTGTCTGGTATCAAATCATCCGGGCTTGGTGGTGGCAATGGCTTCACCAACACAGACCGCGAGTTTTTGCAGAGCGCCATTTCCGGCAATCTGTCCGATACACCCGAGAATCTGCGTCGTGTTGCAGACCTTTCCGAGCGCGTTGCTATCGCAACCCACAAGAAGGGTTCTACGGTCATCCAACGATTCCAGAAAGACCCCGCACTTAAAAACGTTGTTCAAGATACGCAGCTTGACGATATTCCCGCAGAAGATGCAAAACCATCTACTGCAATGCCAACACTGCCACCAGCACAGCAACACAAAGGCCGCACGATACGCGACACTGCAACCGGAAAGATGCTGAAGTCTAACGGCATGACATGGGTGGAGGTTCAATAATGGCCTACGAGTTTATTGACGAGCCTACAAGCCGTTACGAGTTTGTAGATGCGCCTGACGAAAAGCTGTCAGGCATACGCGGTGAAGCCTATGACAAAGCGATGAACTATAGCGGCAAAAACGCTGTAGGTGGTTCGGTTCGCGGTGCTGGTTCGTTCGGTGCTACCTTGATGGCACCTAATGATCTGATTGAGCAATATCTATTCAAACTGCGCGGTAAATCGGTTGAAACACCAGACCGTCGCAAGGGCATGGACGAAGCCCTGAGAACGCTAGGCGCTGACCCTGGCGCTACCGACTTCAAAACCAACAAACTGCTGACTGAGATTCTCGGCACATCTGGCATCGGCGGCGCTGCGGGTAATCTGATGGAAAAGATGCCGTTCTTGGCATCAAAAGCCCCCGCACTAATCGAGGCCGTGAAAACTTCCGGTATGTCGGCTAACGGCTTAAAGGGAATTTCCGGCATGGTCAACCGTGTTGGCGGTGGCGCTATCACGGGCGGCTTATCGGCGGGCGCTGTCAATCCTGAAGACGCAAAAACCGGCGCTGTGATTGGCGGTGCTTTCCCTGCGGCTACGATGCTTGCTGGTAAGGCTGGCGACATTACGGGACGCGTCTTTGGTTCTCGCACGCCTCAAGCCAACCCGCGAACATTGCAGACCGCTAAGGAGTCAATGGACGCTGGCTATGTCATACCGCCAAACATGATTAAGCCCACGTTCAAAAATAGCGTGGTGGAGTCAATCTCTGGAAAACAGGCGACGCAGCAATTTGCTTCTACCGAAAACACAAAGATTACCGAAAAGCTGACCCGCAAGGCGCTCGGCATCGCTGATGATGTGCCACTGACTCAGGGAACGATGGAGAACCTTCGTAAGACCGCTGGTAAGGCATACGCTGACGTATCAAGCCTGTCCCCACAGGCGGCGGCTGATCTGGAGGCGCTCAAGGTAGCTCGAAATGAAGCGACTGGCTGGTTTAATGCCTATAACCGTTCTGCCAGCCCTGACCATCTGGCAAAAGCAAAAGATTTCCGGGCATTGTCAGATGAATTGGAAAAGGCTCTGGAGGCTCACGCGAAAGCCGCAGGCCGTGATGACCTGATTCCTGCACTGATTGATGCCAGAAAGCAGATTGCCAAGACCTACACAGTAGGCCGTGCGGTAAATGACGCATCGGGCACGGTTGACGCTCGGGTATTTGGTCGGCTGTATGAAAAAGGAAAACCCCTGTCTGACGGGCTAGACGTTGCCGGTAAGTTTGCCAGTGCGTTCCCGAAGGCGGCAATCTCTCCGCAACAGATCGGGAGTCCAGGCGCTCATAACCTGAAAGCTGGAATGTCTGCGCTGATGGGTGGCGCTGGCGTGATGGGGGCTGGCCCTGTTGGAGCGGCGGCGGCGGCTCTGCCATTCATTGCTCCACCGATTGCGCGTTCAATGATGTTTTCAAAGGGCGCACAGCAAGCCCTGTTGAAATCACCCACGGCAAGAGGCTTGTTAGGTAGCGCCATAGATGACGCCCTGCCTCTGATGTACCGGACAAATCCGGTTGTCATCAATGGGCTTATCGGCCAGTGAACGCTTTCCAGAAACAGTAGCAAAAAGCAATCAGTGAAACGATACCCAATTTCCAAAGCATGTATTCCGTAAATTCCATAACAACCCCTTAAAACTGGAAACATTATGCCCGTTCCATCAGCAATCACCGATCTGTCCCAGACAGCAGGCAGTAATTATCCGTCAGGTGGAGAGTCCCCGATCACCGCTGATAACTACTTTCAAGCCTACGCCTCGTTTATAGCACTGTTGCGCGATGGCAAAGGTTTCACCACACAAACCACGCTAGCTAGCGGAACTACTACCGATATTGGTGGGCAAAACTCGCCTTTTGTCTCTGTAACGGGAACGACAACTATCACAGGTTTCGGCACGAACTACAACGGGCCGCGCTTTGTGTCATTCACTGGCGCTCTGATTCTGACGCATTCGGCTACCCTCGTTATTCCCGGCGCTGCGAATATCACCACAGCGGCGGGTGATTCAGCCATTGCCATACCAATCTCGGGCGGGTGGCAGATCGTTGCGTATCAGAAGGCCAGCGGCTTGCCTGTATCAACTACTGGACTAGCCCCGATTGCATCGCCTACGTTTACTGGTGTTCCTGCGGCTCCTACGGCTGCGGCTGCAACATCTACGACGCAACTGGCCACAACTGCATTCGTACAGCAGGAAGTTCCCGCAGCAAGTACTACGGCGGCGGGTAAGGTTGAATTACTCACATCAGCAGAGGCACAAGCTGGAACGGATACAACCCGCGCCATGACCGCCACGGCAATGAAGGCAGCGCAAATCCAGCCACAAACGGCTGTGACTTTAACTACACAGACGGCGGTCGATTTCACATCTATCCCTTCGTGGGTTAACCGGGTAACACTGCTGTTCTCTAGCTCTTCGACCAACGGCACGAGCGTTCCTATTGTTCAATTGGGCGACGCTGGCGGCTTTGAAACGTCTGGTTATACCGGCAATGTGTCTGTTGGTTCTAACGGCGTAGCGTGGACCGTTGGAGCGACACCAGCATCAGGGTTTGGCCTTTCGACAAGTAACGCGGCGGGCAGCGTTTACACCGGGAAGCTTGTTCTAGATCGAATCAACGGAAATGAATGGGTTGCCTCGGGTGATTGGGCACAGACCACGGCAACGATTAGCACGCACTTGCTGACCGGCGCAAAAACGCTATCGGCCACGTTGACACAAATCAGGCTGACCACAGTGGGCGGCTCCGATCAGTTCGATGCCGGTACTGTGAATGTCAGCTACGAGTAATCATGGTTTACCTATTCGCCTTTCTTGTCCTGCCCACAATCATCCTGATAGCCACGTTTGAGCGTGCGTTATTGGGAAACAGCAAGCCCCTGCTTTTGGTGGCTTTCGTAGCTGATGTGATGGCGAATTACGGCGGGCTGGCCCTGCTGTTTTGGGACTGGCCGCAGTATGGTGAATACACGTTCTCGAAACGACTTCCAAGGCTGTGCAACCTTTCGGGATGGCGTGGCCGGTTCGCACGGCGCTGCAAGATTTACATCAACAAACGAGTGCCAGGACACATCTAAAATGGACATCAATCCAGATCAGGTAATAAAGCACCCGTTTTTCGCTGGTGTCATTGGTAGTGCGATCTCCCTGCGTTTGGTGCCCGGACGTACCTATAGCGAAAAGGTGGTGATTGTCGCTATCGGCGCTTTCACCGCGCAGTTTCTAGGGCCTGCGGTTGGGGAGTACTTCTCCCTCCAGTCCCCCGGTATGCAATCGGCCATATCGTTCCTGATTGGCCTATTCGGTTTGAACATGATGGCGTCAGTATCGCTCTGGCTTAAAACCGTCGATATTGGCTCACTTTTCGGGCGCAAATAATGGATATATTCACTATTGGGGCTACCGTCAGCATCTTTACGGCTTTCATCATGGCCGTTATCGTCTTGCACCCTGAGATACACGAAGGCGTCATTGTCAAGGGCTCGCTGATTGTGTGCATCTTTTCCCTGTTGGCAACGGCTGCGATTGTTCTCAAAGGGCCGCAGTACAGCCAAGAGGCGCTATGGCGGGCCGATACGATGCTCAGAATAGGGTTAGCTGGCGTTTGTGCCGGGATACTGTACCGGGCGCACGTATTGGGGCAGATCAGGCGAAGAATTGAAAAAGCGCAGGAAGGCATGTACCGGACGCGAACGATTATGAATATCATCATTGAACCGGTACACGACATCGCATTTTTGTTCACCAGCGACTTCGCCAAACTTGAGCGGGAGAATAAGCGTGACACTTGAAGAACTACTCCGACAAGGCAAGTCTTTCGGGCAAGGCGCGTCCAATGCTGCGGCATCGACTGTTACCGGGCCGGTTGATATGCTGGCGTGGCTGCTCCGCAAGGGCGGCGTAAATGTGGGTGATGCCCCAATGGGCGGTGAGGCTTGGATGCGCCAAAAGGGGCTTATGGCAACGCCTGAGAACCGACTAGCGGGCTTGTTAGGTGAAGGCGCGGGCCTAGCGGCTCCAATCGTTGCAGCGGCAAAAGCGCCAGAGATTGCGGGCGGGCTGCTACAGATGGGGCGCAACCTTGCGGCACCGCAGACGATGAATAAGCAGACCGGCGCGATTGTTTACCACGGCTCACCGCACAAGTTCGACAAGTTCGATTCCAGCAAGATCGGCACGGGTGAGGGTGCGCAGGCTTACGGGCATGGGTTGTATTTGGCTGAGTCTGACAAGGTGGCTGGTGAATACGCAAATATGTTTGCAAAGTCTCCCGCCTCCCCAGCGCAACTTTTGAAACTTAGGGATGCTGCGCCGAAAGGTGGTGCAGAGTGGTCGCACTACGACGACTTGGTTAAGAACGGACAAGGCTTCCTCTACAAAGTAGACCTACCCGACGAACACATTGCAAAGATGCTGGATTGGGATAAGCCGCTTAGTCAGCAGCCAAAAAACGTAAAAGACGCGCTTGAAAAATTAAAAGCATCAAACCCTTCAGGCTATCAAAAACTAATTGATGCCCAACTTGGCGGTTCAGTTATGGATCAGGCAATTGGCCGAGACCTATATAAGTCAATCGGTCACGATGCGTTTCCATCATCAGGAATCCCCGGCATTAGATATTTGGATGGCGGCTCACGCTCTGCCGGTGCTGGCTCATCGAATTTTGTGGTATTTCCAGGCAATGAAGGCTTACTGAAAATCCTTGAGCGAAACGGCGGTAAACCATGAAACGCCCAATACGTGAACACCTAGAGCTATCCGGCGGACGGCGTTTCTTTTTAGCTTTAGGCGCTGGTGTATCGACAACCGTGCTCCAGTGGTTTGGCAAGCTAGACCCAGCCGGTAGCACTTACGCAATGGTGATTATTGGCATCGTAGGGGTTTACGTAGCAGGCAACACGACGCAGAAAATCAAAGCGCCGGGAACGGAGTAAGATGATTCCAGCACACGTTATCGGCGCTGTATCTGAGGCGCTGCACAATCTCCCGGCAAAGATGGATACTGCACAAGCGCGGGTCATGCTGTACGCCATAGGGCTACAGGAAAGCCGTTTTACGCATCGTTATCAAGTTCTGAATACGCCGGGTGCCAAAGGGCCTGCGCGGGGCTTCTGGCAGTTTGAAAAAGGCGGCGGCTGTAAAGGCGTGGTGAATCACGATGCGAGCAAATACTGGATGCACGGTGTTTGCGATGATCGCGGCGTAGCCTTTACGGCTGAGGCGATCTGGCTGGCAATCGAGAATGATGACGTATTGGCGGCAAGCGCGGCTAGACTGCTCTTGTTCACGGACGGCGCACGATTGCCTGCGATTGATGACCTAGACGGCGCATGGGCATGTTACATCAGGAACTGGCGTCCGGGTAAGCCACATCGGGAAACATGGGATGCGCTGTATCGTGAAGCGCGGGCGGTGATATGAATTTTCTCAGTCTGATACCCGGCTTCAGCTTTTTCCGTCTAGGCGTCGCAGCCGTGATAATTGCCGTCGCAGTCGGTGCGGCGTGGAAATGGCGACACGGTGGCGTAGTTCAGGGCAGGGCAGAGATACAAGCGCAATGGGATGCTGACATTTCAACCCGCCTAGCCGCGCAGCTTGCACAAGAACAATCCAACCGGGCGAAAGAAACTGAGCTAAACGCAACCATTGTTAAACAAAGGGCAAACCATGCAAAAGACATCGAAAGGCGCAACGCTACTGCTTTGCTTGTGGCTGGCCAGTTGCGCGACTTCCAGGCTCTCGCCAGCCAACCCCGTCCAGCCGGTCAAGATACCGCCTCCGCCAGAGTATTTGATGACGCCAGAACAACCGTCATCAGTGAATGTACAAACGCTCTTGCAGAGGTGGACAAAGATTCTCAACGACGCAGCGACAAAGTGACGGGGCTACAGATCTACGTTAGCGAGGTTTGCCAGCGGTAGGAAATTGAATTTCTTGTGCAATGGCTTCGTAAGCACAAATCAGCCATCCCAGCTTCTTGTGCCATTCGTCGGTTGTTTCGCAAGCGGTGTCCGGGTGGTGGCGAACTGCCGCCATTAATTCTGGTGTCAGGTGTAGCGGTGCACGCAGATACACGGTTTCGTCTTTTGAAAAGTCGGTCATGGCTTACTCCCTGCCCTCCCGGCTTTCCATCCAACAAATACCAGCCGCGTGAACATTTCTGAGTATTGATCGCCGACCCAATGGCATAAATGTGCCGGATATTTTGTCAGCATGAACGCCTCAAACGCCTCCCGCTCCTGTGCTTCTGTAGGTGCGAGGGCCTCTATTGGTTTACCCTCGCTGGGCAGTCGGGCTGGTGCTTGCGCTGCCTGCGCCGACGATTCGGATTTTAGCGCGGTCTGGGCTGCTTGGGGTGATGTG
>OFQZ01000181.1_pt1 | contig 24679 bp, 39 predicted proteins | sample 1543011 | NCBI WGS metagenome assembly OFQZ01 (sample SAMN07774216, study PRJEB24372) | wastewater metagenome | isolation source: Exp Tend NO 0WW | collected 2016-02 | reverse complement strand
AGGCTTCGACAGGCACACCCGGAACGGCAACGACACAGAACATGGGATCGGCGTTTTGCCCGCGCTCTGCCCTGCCCCACGGCCAGCCGTCGCGCTGCACAGTCACCAGATCACCCGGGGACATGGTTTTGTTCGCCCGTTGCTTCGTGAGAAAAAGCAGTTCAGCCATGGTCTTTCTCCATGATCCAATCGACCTTGGCCGCGTCACCATAGATGCGGTCGGCCTCTGCCTTGCTGAACACACAGGCCCACTCGACATCGGTGATGGCCTCGATTTCGTGCCAGTAGTCGGCGCGAATGTGCATGGATGCCCAAGACTGACGAAATTCAACGGTGCCGCGCTGCGATCCATCGGGCGTGCGCCAGTGCACACGGGCCTGGCCTGACAGCAACATGCCCAGATGGTTGACGTGATGCGCGTGGCCTACCTTGCGCTCACCGGCTTTGAGCTTGAACGGTCGAACGTAAAAGCCGCCCTGCCCCAGAAACCCGCCTTTGAACAGGTCCGCATTGCTTTCGTCCACCACAAGGGTGCAGCCTGCCTGGTAGTAGTCAGCCGGGGTGTTGTCGATTTCGCTGGCGAACATGGTCAGAACTTGTAAAAGCTGATGGGGTCAGAGCCGGTCGGCATGTAGATCACGCCGCCCAGAGATTGAACGTAGCGGAAAGCGCCAAATACACCGTTGGCGTGCGCAGCGGCCGGCGTCACACCACCGGCCGGCGTGGCACTGGTCCACACCCAGGCATCGCCACCCGACGCCGGGTTTGCGCCGGGCGTCAGAAAGTACATGGTCTTGCCGGTCAGGTCGCACGAGAGAAACCGCTGGCCGATGGTGTCCCACTCCAGCACGCCCTTGGTGGTGGAGCCCGGGCCGGTGCCCGTGATGGTGGGGGTGTAAAAGCCGGTGGGTGATGCGAGGTTAAGCGCGCGGATGCCGCCCGTGCTGGACCAGCCCACCATGATGTTGTGCACTGGGTCGATGGCGCCCTTGCTGTTGCCTGCGCCGCCACCGTTGGTGAAGCTGGTGCTGCTCCAGGCATCGGTGGCAACGTCATAGGTGCCGAACAGGTTGGAATTGCCGTAACCCCAACCATAGGCTTTGTTGGTGGTTGGGTTGTAGTCGGAAATGAGGTTTTCAGCGCCCTGACCTGAACCGTAGTACGCCGGGAAGCCGCTGTCAGTCGCGGCCCAAGGGTTGGTGCTGCCAGGGTCTGCGGCAAAGTCGAACAGTTCGCCGCCGTTGAGGGCGTTGCCCGTGACGTAGGAGCCCGGGGCAGCGATGCACAGCATCTTGTTGAGCGTTGGCAGGTAGACCAGGGTGTCATAGCCATGTCGCGATACGGGCTTGCCGCTGGCGCGAATGACATCCGATGGCGGCGGGATGGTGGGGTCTGTGAGCCTATGAAACGCAGCCGAGTCTGAATTAATGGGGCCGTAGGCAAGAACATCATTGCCGCCCCAGTCGCTGTGGCCACCGCCGAACCGGATCAGAAAGATGCCAGCGTGGAACGCTCCATCGTAGAAGCAGCCCACGGTGTTGAGGCAGGCGCCGCCCCATGAAATCATGCCAAGGTAGGTGCCGCCCGGTGACGTGCCAGCCCAGCCGACGCCACTGGTGGATAGCGTGCTGCTGGGCAGGTTGCCCCATTCGCCTGCAGCGATGGATGAAAGCCAGGCAGGAGTCTCATACCGACCGGCGTACACACTCGCGCCGGAATCGGCGTTGTAGGTGTCAGCGGTCGGGGTGGCCATGACTTATGCCGTAGCTGCGTAGGTGATGGTCAGGGTGTTGGTGTTGACCACCGCCTGATCGCCGCCCGTGAACAGACCAGCCGAATACAGCACGCCCGCGGTGCTGTCGATGGTGCTGACTGCACCCGAGCCGTAGACGATGCCTACGCCCTTGGCCGTGCCAGTGCCGGTGATGGCGAACACCGGGGCGCTGGAGGGCGATTTGCTCTTGGATGCAGCCGATGACCAGGAAACCGTCTTGCGCGGAGACGTGTAGGTCGGTGCATTGGTGGTGCCAGCTTCCGTCCAGGTGGCGTGCGATGCCATCGTGTCGGCAATCACTGGCACACCGGAGTAGCTGACCGCACCAATCAGGAACATGTAGGTCGCGGCGGTGTAGCTCGATCCGGCCAGGATCGTGTCCAGTGCCAGATTCGCGCCCACGGTCGTGACGACGTTCTTGGCCTTGTGGTCCCACTTCACTTCGGTCAGGGTCTTCAGGTAGTCGCCCAGCGGGTCCAGGCGACAGAACATGCGCTCGATCTGGTCGTGCAGGTCGTCACGCGCCATGGGCGAGTGCGCAAACCGCACGCGGCGGATCAGGTCATCGACCTGGCGCTGCATGGTGGCACGGCGGGCATGTTCAATCAGGTACTCGGCTTCGTGCTGGCCCTTGTAGCCTTCGCAGATGCCATGGTAGATGCCGGACAGGCCCAGCGGGTCGCGCTGGTCGGGGGTGAAGCCAAGGCCTGCGTTGGCCCGGTCAAATGCGTTGAGAGTTTCTTCCATGATTATTCTCCTTGAGCTTCGATGTCGCCTTCGTTGAACCAGCGCGAGTGAGGCTCTTCACCTTCAGGGCCGGGCCATTCAACGAGGAAGCGGAACTGTTCGGTGTCGTTGTCCCACTCCTTGCGCATGACAACGCCGGCGATGGGTGCCGGGACGATTTGGCGCACAGGGGTGCCGAGTTTGATGGCCATGGTGGGCTCCTTCAGGTGGTAACTTCTTTGGTGACTGCGACAGAGCCGGTCATCAGGGACGTGACGACTCCAGTGGAGGAAATCATTTCGAGGTCGTAGACAGCCGATGTCCAGGTCAGCGCCGCGGTATCGGTGGCGTCAATCGCCAGCGTGATGGTCTTGGCGCTGTCATTGATGACGATCCCGTCGTTCTCGGTGGTCAGACTCAGCAGGACCGTGCCGCCCACCTTGTTCTTGATCGCCATGCGGGCCGTGTAGCCGGTCAGGTCGTGCGGCGTGTACCACTGCAGGTAGCCGTCGCTGGTGTAGGGCTCGAAACCAGCCGCACTGATCGGGTTGAACTCCACATGCGTCGTGTCTACGACGGTGGCCTGGCGGAAGTCCGTCGTCTTGGGCGGGTTGTTGGCCGAGTTCAGTTCGGTCAGTCCTTCAGCATCCACCACGGCCACGCGCCAGCCGTCCAGAATGCCGTGGGCGCCAGTGGTCGTGATGCGGACCGGTGCCGTGTTGCTGATCGCGGAGATTGTGGCGAACAGAAAGGGCAGCGTCTCCCAGCGCAGCGTCTGCGAGAAGGTCGAGCCTTGAACGATGGCGAGGTTCTGTTTCATGCAGGCCAGAGGATGCCCACATGCCCCAAAACCAACAAACCCTAGTGGGGGGTCAGTACACGCCTTCGTCTGGGGTGAACCCGTGCTGCTGGTTGATCCAGAGTTCTTCGACCGCCGTGCTGGGCTTGCCGAACTCCCGCTCAAAGTCATCGAAGTGGTCTTTGGCCTTCTTGGCGTCAAAGCGTTCCGAATCCTTCTTGGAGTAGGCCCGGTACAGCATCCAGTCCACCAGACTCAGGTGGTAGCGCGGTTTGATCTCGGGTTCGGCCTCATCGGCTGACATCGGCTCCAGCGGCGTGCGGACCACGGTCAGATTGACGGTGCCGGCCACACTGGGCGTCGGGTAGGGGCGGAACGTGTCGGTGTCCATGTCCACCACGTAGCTCTCCGGTTCCCCGGTTTCGTCCTGCCAGTCCGGCCGGCATTCGTCCAGATCCTTGAAGCTGGCGGGCCGCAAGGGGGTCGAGCGACCGTCGAGCTTGGCCCTGCGGATAAAAATCACCCGCTGGTCCAGGTCATAGGTGGCGGTGCCGACAGACAGGGCGATCTCCGTGATCTCGGTCGTGATCGAGTCCACAATCAGCCGCGCGCGCCGGCAAGCCTGGTTCTCGGCATCGTTGGCGAACTCGGTCCACTCGTCATCGCTCCACAGGTAGCCGGACGCATCATCACCCGCGCGAAGGCGGGCCGTGTCAATCAATTGTCTGAGGTTCATGCAATCTCCTTGAACAGGCTGCGCAGGGCCTTCCAGTCGTCGTATTGCCTGCCAATGGCATGGAACACCAGTTCGGGCGCAATGTCCTTCTGGCACAGTGCCGCACCGGTTCCGGGGTCTTCATGGCAGAACTCAGCGCCGTAGTGCAGACGGTGGCAGGGGTAGCACGGCGTATTGGCCGGCGTCATGGTGGTGGTGTTGACCCAGTGCTTGGTCAGGTTCTCCGGGCTGGAGTGGGACAGGAAGATCACCTTGCCCACCGACTCAAAGGCCACCGCATTGAGGACGCCAGTCTCCGGGCCCACCACGCAATCGACATTCTGGGCCAGCGTCAGGGTGTCCCGTATGCCCATTTCTCCCGATGTGCAGCGGATACGGGGTTCCTCTTCCCAGCCGGCCTCCAGAATCTTGCAGGCCATGTCACCACTGAAGATGATCACCGCCTCGGGCATGGCTTGCAGGATATTGGCGATCACATCGTCCTGCCCGGGGTAGAACTTGTGCACACTGGATCCGGCCAGGCACCACAGGATGTTGAAGCGGTCCGGTGCGCGCTCCATCATGCGCAGAGGCCCGGCCAGTTGGTTCTTGAAGTCGGCCAGATAGGTGCGTGCCTTCAGGGTTTCCTCGGGTGACGGGTAGAAGCGTGCCTCCGATGTGTACTCGACCTCGGCCAGTGCCGCGGTCCACTCGAGGTAGTTCTTGCCCATCACCGCACGGCGCACCGACTGGGGCCATGCATGGTTGGTTCTGCCTGGGAAAGCCAGCAAGGTGCCCTCCACCGATTCCGACAACTGGATGAACTTGTCGAACTTCTTCTGTTGCACCGCCCAGTACAGCACCAGTTCATGGTTGGGCACCTGGTCATGGTCCTGCAGCAGCCACGCATCGATGTGCGGGTCGTGCTTGAGGATCTCCTGCCCGCCCGGCGTAGTCATGAAGGTGACGTGGTAGCCCTGGCGCTTGAGTTCAGGAAGCAGGTTGGCCGCCTGAATGCTATCTCCAAAGCCACCATACCGCACCACGCAGGCCGATTTGGGCGGGCGTTCCTCCAGCATCACCAGCTGCAGGGCATCATCACGCTTGCGGAACACCTGAAGGAAGCTGTATTCCCGGTCCTGATCGCGGACCTCCTGAACCAGCAGGTCAAAGCCGCCAATCTCGGCCATGTGGTCGTAGATGTCGGCCTCGGTGAAGTCGTGCTTGTGGTCAGGGTTGGCGCCAAACGTGCCGACATTCGGGTACAGCGCCTTGTGCGGCAGGTACAGCACCAGATGGCCGCCGACCTTGAGTTTCTTCCACCACTCCGTCAACGCAGCCCGGGTGTCGGGGATGTGTTCCAGCAAGTGGCTGGAAAACACAAAGTCCAGCGTGCCGTCGTCCACGAAATCCAGTTGGGTCGCATCGTCGCAGACCACATCTGGCTTGATCTCGATGTTGAAGAGTTCCGTGTCTTTGCAGCTGTCCACCCCGATGAAGTGCGGGAAAGCCTTGTTCGGGCCACAGCCCAGGTCAACGCCCTTGCCGCGGGTGTACTGGACAATCTCGTACTTGATCTTTGATGACTCATCGCCGCACGGGTCTTCAGCGCGCCACATTTTGTGCCTCCCGCCGTGCTTTCCAAGCTGCTTTGGCGCTGTTGGACATCTTCGCTATGGTCTCTGGCGAGTTTGATCCGCGCGCAGCCGTTGCTTTCTTGATGTTTTGGCGTAAGACATCGATGTCCGTCACGCAACGGCCTTTTAGTGAGGCAGATATGCGCCCGCGTACTTCCGCTGATAGCTTCATGCCTCGATTGGCGGCTTGAACTGCGATCAGGTTCTTCGGTGTTCGGCCTTTCAAGGAAGCCGCCACTTTCTCCGCAACCCCGTCTCCCAACGGTTTCCCGGTGCGCGCGCGAGACAATGCTGCGCAGTGTTCTGGAGACTTTTTGCGACCGGCTATCTTTTCTGACATCTGCCGTTTTCGATCTTCAGACCATGCAACACCAAGAGCGCCTTCGCCACCGGCTGTTGCATTCACCAAATCACATCCCTGTCCTCGCAATTTGGCGATCCATGCAATTTCCGATGTGTTCCAAGGTGCATGTGGCTCAAGCAAGGTAATGCAAACCTCGTGGCCATCTGCAATTACTTTGCGAATCCAGCAACTGAGATGTCGATTGGCATACTTGCGGGCATGACGAATATGCGTTTTGCGCCGGTTTTCAAGCAAGTCAACCGTCTGGCCGACATATCGAATGAGGCCATCAGACGATGATGCAAGGGCGTACACGGAACACATCCTCATTGCCACTTGCAAATTGTCGGCCTCGCCGCATTGGGGGTCGTTGATGTTCCATGTCATGGCTTGGTCCAGATTCCTTTGTTGCTTCGGGTCAGTTCGATGGGATAGCCCAGTTCGGCCTCCCATTCCTCAATCGCCTTGTCGGCGCCGGCCAGACAGCAGTAGTCGTCAAACACGATGCTGGCGCCCGATACCATCAGCGGCACAAAAATCCGGATGGCGTCTTTCAGGCTCTGGTACTGGTCGGCATCCACATGCACAAACGCGATTGGCGGCATGTAGACCACGGTGTCGGGGAACACGCCCACGCAGTAGATGGCGTCTGGGATGGCCTTCTTGACCTGTTCAAGGGATGTGTCGGAGAAGTCGCCAACCCGGTGGGAGTCGATCTCGTCCTTGAAGGGGATCCCGGTGAAGGTGTCGTACAGGAAGAGGGAGCGGCCCTGGCGCCGGGCAATCTCTGCCAGATGCCATGCCGTCCCGCCTTGGTACACACCGAACTCGACAAAGCAACCCGGTGGGGCTGCTGAAGCAATCTCGACCAGATCCTCGATCGCGCCGCTACCTACCAGTGAGGTCGGGCCCATGTCAGGCTCCCAGCTGGGCGGCAACCTGATCGGGCTCGGACTTGGCGGCGGCCTTGTCCTTCTTGGCCTGGACAATATCCCGGGGCGAGGGAAGTTCGTTGCCGTCGTGGTCGAAGGATTTGCCGTCCTGCTCATAGCCCACGTTGGGCGATCCATACACCTGTCCGTAAGGACGCTTGCGGTCGAGTTGAATCATGGTTAGCTGCCCTCGGTCTTGTCGGCCATGTCCTGTTTCCAGGGATCGCTCTTGGCGGCCGAATGGATGGAACCGCGCTGGTTCGTCGCGCTGGGCGACAGGTCAGCACCGTAGGTGTCGGTCACGCCCGTGCCGGTGCCCTGGTTGGGCATGGCCTTGGAGTCACCTTGAAGATTGCCCGTGGGCACAGTTTTTTCCTGCATGACTACCTCTCGTAACCGCAAGGGCGGCCCACCACACCGGATGCTTTGCTGTCGTGTGCGACAAAGAACGTGTCTTCAAAGCCGGTGTCATTGCCATTGAAAAAACCCCGCTTGAGGTCCGCCATGGAGGCGTCCCCAAGGGAGTTGGCCGTAGCACCCGCCGTGCTTGCAGACGATGCTGGCAAGTCGGCGGATGTGTTCAGGTCGAGGTCTTTCACGATTGAACTGCGTCGTGCTGGACTTCGTACTCGTAGACGATCTGGGCGGTGCCCGTCGCGTCAGCGAGAGACTTCACAGAGACCTGGCCCAGTGCAGCCACCTCGGAATCCAGCAAGCCGGACGAGGCGGTCACGTTGGTGCCGCTGGTGCTCAGTGCAATGGTTCCGATGGAGGTCGTGCCGTTGAACACGTTGTAACCGTGCGTGGTGGCCGTGCCAGCCACGATGACGGCGGCATGGACCTTTTTCAGCTTCATCTTCTGGAAGCTGCGGAACTTGGCGCCTTCAGTGGTGGCACCGGCAGTCGTTGGGGGTGAGCAGTATTCACGGCGCACCGCGTAGTTGGGATCAGAGTACATGATGGTTTCCTTCCGAAATGGTTTGCAAAAAGACCCGGGCCGGTTAAGGCCCGGGAATGGCTACTGCGTTAAACCGCGCTGTCCCACTTGACGATGCGGGAGTTCTTCGAGTTGTCACCCGAGTTGACCGGGTGAATGATCCCGAAGCCGCCGATGTAGTACCAGGCAATCCCGCGGTCACGACCGAAGTCGCTCGGAATCTTCCCGCGCATTTCCTCGGGCACCGCCATGCCTTCAGCCACCGTGTCCTGGCCAAAGAAGAAGGCCCAGCTGGACTTGGCGTTGTTCCAGGCATCAGACGTGTCGGTCTGCGGCGCGAACGTGGTCGAGTCGGCTGCACCGCCCTTGGGGATGTTGGTCTGCTCGACGAACCGGGTGTTCTCGTAGCGGCCCATTTCACCGTTCAGGATCATCTGGAAGCCAGAGTCCACGTACTTGTGGATGGCCTCCAGGTCATTCTTGAAGGTGCGGAAGGTCGATGGATGCGACACCGAAACGTAGTCATCGCCCATGTACGGGGGAATATTGCGTTCCTTCATCATGTCCACGATGGCCTTGACGTGGCCGGAACCCATGGCGATGTTGTTGGTGCCAGTGGCGGTGCCATTGGTGGTCAACGTGATCGCATCGGTGGCCGTACCGGACGTGGCAGGCACCACGCGCAGCGCGCAAGAGTTGAACTGATTGAAAGCCGCGATGTCGAAAGCCTTCTTCGCGTCGTTTTTCAGCACCTTGTTGATGATTTCCTTCACAGGCTGCTCGGACAGGTCGTCCAGCTTGCCGGTGTAGTCCACCGAGTTGCCGTACTCGGTAATGGTCATCGTGCCTTGCGTGATGGTGAAGTTGGTCTTCGGCATGACGTTGGTTTCCGTCAGCGTCGTACCGCGAGTCGTCACATCACTGAAGACATTCCAGTGGAAGGTGTCGCCCTTGCCCTTGCCTTGAACGGCGGCGTCCTTGATGTCAGCGAACTGACGAAACTTCACCGTGGGTTGAACCACATTGCGAAGCACCTTGCTCAGATTGGGCGACCACATGTAACCGCCCAATGAGTTAGTCAACCAGACTTGTTGTCCTGCCATTTTTAGGACTCCTCATAAATAAAAGTTGGACCCGGATCAGACCGTGAGTCCCCTGGCTTTGCGCATTTCCTGAATCACGTCAGATGCGGTCTGGACAGGTTCTTCCACCGTCGTCGCCTTTCGATTCAAGGACTGGATCTGATCGATCCCGGCCTTGCGCTCCAGCTTTGCATTGCGGTTCATGGTCGGTTGAGCTTGAGGGGGGACCACACCTTTGGAGGCCAACCAATCTCGGGTTTTCTGACCGGCGACATTCAGGGATTCCACAAAGGTCTTACCGCCCTTCATTTCTTCCTTGATAAAGTCTGCTGTCATGTTTTCGAGGTATGGATCGTCCATCACATCTTTGAAGTCGTTCTCAAACTGTTCCAATGCACTTTCGACAACCAATTGCTGTTTCAAAACAGGCACCAGTTGGGCTGTCAGTTGATTCAGGTCCGGGGTAGGCGTCTGCCGCCCCTGCATGAACTCCACCAGCTTCTTCGATGCCTCGTCTTCGTCGCCATCAAACATCGCGCCTACGAGCGCCTTGGCCTGCTTGATGTCTTCCTCCGTCCCCTTCGGGTCGGCGGGCGTACTTTGCGCGGATTGGGTGTTTTCCTCAATCCCTAGTGGGGGGTGGCTTTGTGCGGCAGTCGCGCGGGCCTCGTTCAGGATGCGTGTGGCCTCTTCCAGGCGGCGGTCGGCGGCACTGGCTTTCTGGTAGTTGCGCGCCAGTTCTTCCACCGTCACCTGGCTTTCAACCCCGTCGATCTTCAGCGTGACGGGTCTTTTGTCGTTCCACATAAGGGCCTGCAAGGTCGATCCCTCCAGCTGGGCCTGAATCTGCTGGTCCTGGGGAGTCTGAGCCTGTTCTTCTTCAATCTCCCGCTTCACCTGAATGGCTTCCATCGCCAGTTCCCGCGCGGAAACCGGGGGGGTCTGGTTGTTGTCGTCACCGGTGCTGCCTTGATTGCCTTGATCCGCGCCCGTTGGGGTAGCTTCATCTTCCATGCGTCTTCTCCTTGGTTAAAAATCAGCCTTCGTTCTCAATGAACACCCGTTCGGCGTTCTCGCCGTCCGTCACCGCCTCGCCCATCCATACCAGAAAGTTCTCTGCGACTTCGATCTGGTTTTGCAGCTTCTGGACTTCTAAGGGTTGGTAGGGATCGACCTTGGCCAGGGCCTCCAGCGCCGATTCGCGGTCGGTGTTGGCCCGCTGGGTCAGGTATTGGCCAATGGGCGAACCCATGAATGCCTTCACGTCCATGCCGAAGGCAATCGTGCGGCGGATCTGGGTCAGTTCCCGGTCTTCCTGTTCACTCATGAGTCACTCCGGATGGTTTCAATGCCCTGGTTGGCGCCCACGTCAGGGCTGGCCGGCAAGGCGGGGGATAGTGGGTCGGTGCTGACACCCGGCGTGAACTCGATGCCGGTGCGCTGGTTCTTGACCGGGTTTTGCACCAGTCCGGGCACGGGCTCGGCCACCACAGGCAGGTTCGGGTCGATGCCGGCCGGGTTGGGAGCGGTGTAGCCGGCGTCCATCACCAGACCGTCCATCACGGGCGCGAGTTGCGGCATGGTGGCGATCATCTGGGCGGCCTGGCCACTGGCAAAGAAGGACTTCATGTTCTTCTCGACCACGGCTGCCATGGTTTCCTTGGCCTTGGCGCCCAGTGCGATGATTTCCGCATCCAGCTTTTCCATCTGCTTGGCGACCATTTCCGGGCTGGTCTTCTGGGACAGTTGCTGCTCGAGCTCGGCAATCGTCGCCTTGGCCGCGGTCAGGGCCGGGTCTTCGTTCTCGGCATTGAAGAAGCGCCCACCGTCGCGGTAGCCCAGCTTGCCGAACATTTCCTTGATGACCTCTTCCACCTTCAGTCCGTACTTCTCCAGCAAGCCATCGGCCAGCAGGTTGCGCAGGTTGTTCATGGCCAGCATGAACATGTTGATCTGCTCCTGCGGGTTGGTGGAGGTCCGCCCGATGTTGACGTTCAGGGACAGTTCCTGCATCAGCAGGTCGTCCATGCTGGGCTGTGTTGGCATCTTCTGAAGCAGTTGGGCCTTCTTGCCGGCCAGGGCCAGCACCACTTCGTCCGTCTCGTAATACTTCTCCAGCAGCATGAGTTGGCGAAGCACCGGCTCGACCCATGTCTCCACAAAGGTCAGCAGCTGGTAGGTGCCCACCTGGTTGGCGTTGGTGGTCAGCAGGTTCATCCCGCCAACCGTCTCGTTCAGGTTGCGGTTGGACTGTACCGAGGACTGGCTGAAGGAACCGGCGACATCATCGAAGTCCAGATTCAGGCGGTCCTGCTCCTGATAGCTCGAACTGGTGACATCGGGCGTGTTCTGCACGATGACATCCTTCTCCGGGTTCTCCATCATGGTCACGGAGGACGGCACATTGCGGGTCAGGCTGCGGATGTCCACCTGTTTGTTGCGGGCGACAAAGTAGCGTTTGTTCAGGGCGAACTTCACGTTATCGCTGCGCTGGTTGGCGATCTCGTTGATCTCGGCCTGCGTGTCCTTGGTGATGCCGGGAATACCCTCTGGGTAGGTCTTGTGCGTCTCCAGGATGCAGCAGCCCATCACGAATGGCCGCTTGCCGTGGAAATACATATCGCCAATCGGCACCGGCTCACTGAGCATGTCAATCGTGCCCAGCGTGTGGAACACCATGTCCACGCCGTCAATCTCGATGATGTTCTGATGGACCCACACAATGGCGAAGTCCTTGATGGACTGGCTTTGCTCTTTGGAGTCGGTGCGTCCGCGTTCTCGCGTCAGGCGGGTGGAATCGCTGGTGGAGTTCATCGCCGCCAGGATCTGGGAATCGGTCAGCGTCTTCCACTTTGGCTGCCCGGTCTTGGCGTCGACGTTCGTCATGCGCGCCCGCACGTCCTTGACGTACATCGGGATCAGCCAGATCAGGTAGGGGCTGGTGTTGATCGGGTCGGTCCAGTCGGCGCCCGGGTCCAGTCGCAGGTTCTCGATCGGCAGCAGCTGGATGACGGGCTTGTCGATCTTCTTCTTCGGGTCGTAGACCCAGTTCTGGAACGACAGGCACACCCCCACGGTCTGGGCGTCCTGATAGGCCCCCATGGAGATCATGAACCACGGGATGGACTTCTTCAGGCGGAACTCCATCAGGTAGGACATGACCTCGGAACCGGCCTGTTGCATTTCGTTGGAGTCGTCCTCGGCCGTGATCGATACCACGTCCTTGTTGCTGAACAGGGCTTCGGCGGCCACCGCTTCGTTCTTGCGGATGGTGGTGCGCGTCTTGGGCCGGAACACCCTGGAGCGTGCGCGGTAGGTGTCCGAGTGGTATTTGGAGCCAGCCGGGTGCACACCCTGGAACTGCCGGATGGCGGCCTCCACCGGGCGGCGGATGCTGGAATCGAAGTACGTGGTACTGGTCGTGAAAGCCTCTTGGGCCAGTTGTAGATAGTCGGTCATGTGTCGGCCTTGAATCTGCCAGCGAAGTCGGTCTTGAGGTCGCTGTATTGGTCTATTTGGAGTCGCCCGCGGCTCAGTCGGTACCGCTCCAGAATCTCCCCACCGGCGCGGATCACGTCCTTGCGGAATTCGCTGGCGCTGTAGATGTTCTTGAGCTTGAGGCGAAACCCCCAGGAGCCCGACAGGGCGAGGTTGCGCACGTCGGCCATGCCGGACTGCCCATTGCAGGACACAGCCCACAAGTGGCCCGGGTAGGTGGTATGCAGCGCGTCGGCCATGTCTTTCGCCATCACCATGTCATTGGCGGCGATCTGCGGGGCGTCGGTCAGCAGGTCATCAGTCATTGAACGTCTCCGGTTCGGTTTCGGTTTGCAGCAGCCGGCCCTTTTCCTCGGTGGACAGCCACAGGTACTGCTCCCACGTGTAGAGCGCCTTGATGGCCTCGGGCAGCGCGAGGTATTCGGACTGGTCGGGGGCGGTCATTGCGGCTCTTGGTAGTGGTTCTTCTCGACAAACTGCTTGCCGTTGCTGAACTCGTAGGCCGGGTCGTAGGGCGGTTGGGCTTCTTCGGCCAGTGCGCGTCCGACTTCATCGCTCCAGACACGTTCGGAGATCTTCACGACCGTGCGGGGGTCTTGGTTTGGAGTGGTCATGGTCAGGATCCATCCTCAAAGGTTTCAGGCTCCAACATGCGCTCGTCGATGATGATGGGCGTGGTCGGGTCCATGTCATAGATTCGGGAGGTCGCGTCGATCAGGTCTTTCTTGGCACTGAACGGGTAGGTCAGGTACTCTTCAAGAAAGCCCTTGTTCAGGCTGTACAGGTTGCCTTCATGGTCCCGGCGCTTGACCGGGCTGAACACGCGAAAGCCCTGCCCCTGCTCCTTGATGCGCTTCTGGTTTGCGGTTTCGCCCTCCACCACGGCGGCCATGTAGAACTTCCGGCTGGCGAAGTCGGGTTGCAGTCGCTGTACCCGGTCGTCCTTGGCCTGGGCGCCGTCGCTGGTCCAGTTGAGCTCCACAATCTCGAAGGCGTCCTTGGTCGCCTGCATCTTTTCCTCGAAATACTCCAGGTCAGCCTGCATCCCGTACCGCTCGTAGCCCACCTTGACCAGCTGCACGCCGGGCTGGGCGGTCCAGACCTTGCGCAGGCCGCTCATGGCCTCCCAGCGTTCTTTCAGGCCCATCTTGTGGCGGAACCCGTCAAGCAGGTACTTGTTGCCACCGGCATCAATGCCCACCACGGCCATGGCGGTGTTGTCGCTGCCCTTCTTCTTGGAGTGGGCCGGGTCCACCATGATGTAGACATTGAGCGTGGCCGGGCGGATGTCGATGAATGACAGCCATTCCTTCTTGAACATGGCCTCATTGCCGGCTGCCGGGTTCATCAGCTGCTGGCAGGCAATCGTGGCCGGGCCTTGTTTGAGACGCTTGTCGGCCCAGGCTTCAACGGTCAGGAAGACAGGCTTGCCATCTGGCATTCCGTTCTCGGTGGCCGGGTACAGGCGCACCTTAAGGGCGTTTTTCTCAATGATGTCGGCGTAGGTATCGGCAAAGCTGTAGCGCGTGCCCACATGCCAGGCGCGCAGCGTCCCGTCCTCACCGCGGGCGCCAAGGTTGTCGCTCAGTTCCCAGGCATCGGTGGTCTTCTTGACCTGATCCGGGGTTGAGACTGACTCGCGCGTGACCACATCGTCATACACGCGCAACTTGAAGTGGGCGCCGGTTGGCTGACCATCCACCAGCCCATGGGCCTCCAGCGTGGCCTCCTTCGGGTTGGATTTGCGGCGCACCACAATGCCCTTTTCCTCGCTCCATTTGCTCGATTCGGTGCGCGGCTCGGCATAGAATATGTCCGGGTAGAGCGCCTGCAGATCTCGGTTTGACTCCAGTTCCTGCTTGATCTGAAGCATGAACTTGCGGGCCACCGGTTTGGTATGGCTGAATATCCCAATCGTGATTTCGGGGTCTTTGATGATCTCCTGAATGATCCCGGCGAAGGTGATGATTGTCGACTTGTAGTGTTCGCGCGCCCACAGGTCCAGGCATCCATCCGGCTCGGCCTCGACCTCTCTGCACCTTGCGTAAAGCCATGGGTGAACCGCGTCCATGCGGTGCAGCACCATGGTCAACAGGAAAAAACGGTCATTCTTGGCCAGCCAGCGTCGGCCTTTATTGCCGTAGTTGGCCTCAATGTCTGCCCAGAGCGTGCTGATGCGCTCCAGTGGCGCCAGCCGTAGGGCCGGCAGGAATGCGTCCATGCCGCTCATGGTTTGGTGGCCATCGCCAGCAGCTTGGCGGCGAACAGGTTGTACCCATCGGTCTGGCGATCGATGGCGTCACTGACCACCCGGGCTGGGTCTTCTTCGGGCTCAGTGCTGATCCCAAAAGCCTCCCGCTCAATCGACACAACCTTGGAAAGCGACTCGGCCAACGCCTTCATGGTGCCAGTTCGGCTTCCTAGTGACATCGCCTTCTGGAATGCCTCCACCCTCTTTCTTTGTCGCTCGGATGCTCCCGCGCTGTCGGACTCGCCCACAGGGTCTTCAAGAAGTTCCTGAAGCCGCTCGAAAAGGTCTTGGTTGTCTGTCTGATGCTCAAGCTCGGCCATCAGCTTCATGGTCAACGTGCGGGCCTTTTGCGCATCTGAACGGTGGGCCAGAACAATGTTGGTCCGCACCGTTGCAGCCACTTCTATGTCAACTTCTGTCGGTTCTGTTGCTTTAATCGTTGCTTTGCGGTTGTTGCTTATCAGCAATTGCGCATCAGACAATGCCTTCACGGCTCCGCGCTTGTCCTGAACCCAGTTCTCCTTCTTGGCCTTGCGGCTGATGGCACTGGGCTGAACCTTGTGGGTGGCGGCGAGTTGACGCAGGGTTGACTGTCCGAGTCGGAATTCCTTCTCGATCAATTCCCAGTCGATTTGATTGTCCGGGCTGCGGCGTCCCATATCAGGCCGTCCTCAGCTTCAATTGAAATGGCTCTCCGTGGGTTTCGTTGTAACCCTTGCGAATCACCCTACCGGCGCGGTCAAACTCAATTGATGTCGGGCACGGGTCTTTGATTTGAGCTTTTAGCTCTCGGATCATGTGGTCGTAATACTGCCTTGGCGTTTCGAGGCCAAGATGCTTCAGGAACACTTCAACCGCACCCGCTGGCGGGTTCCATTGTTCAAATGGAACAATCCGGTCCAGGATGTCTTTTGCCTTGAGTTGAGCCTTCTCGAAGGGAGACAAGGGATCGCCCAAGGCCAAATTGGTCAGCCCGTCCAGGTCACGGATAAGCGTGGCCTCATGTGCCAGTGCGTCTTCGGAACCGGAGAAGTACGCGACTATGGTGTGCGTCAGCATCTGCCCGCTGGCGCGAATGCGGGCAAGTTTTGCCGTGTTTTTGTCTGACTTGGGCAGCGTCTGGTGTTGGAACAGGCGTGCTTTGGTTCCCTTGCCAACGTAGAAAACGCCAGCCTTATCGGCCAGTGTGTAGACGTAGAACGGATACCCAGATTGGGCAGCGTTGCTTATCTCGGCAAGAAGTTGTTGCTTTGTTTCCGTCATGGGCCGGGAGTTTGCTGATCCCGGCTTGATTGGTCGAACCCTAGTGGGGGGTGGGTTACATCCCATTCCTGAAAGCCAGCAAGGTGCCGGCGAGAAACTTGGCCAGATTCAAAGCCTCCCGCGGGTTCAGCGTCATGATCTGGTCCTCGATTTCGATCTTCACCCGGCCCCTGGGCAGCATGGTGGTCGACACGATTCTGTCGGGCTCCTGGTCGATGGGACTGTAGAAGCCGGGGATCTCCATCTTGATCAGTCCGTCATTCTTGAGGGTCTTGATGTGGTCGTCCACGATCTGGCGCTTCAGGCTTGTCAATGCCATGACCTGCGGGCGTGTTGCCGCATCACGGTGTTCACAGATTGTCTCGATGGCTTGAAGCACGATTTCTCTGGATGACTTTTGCTGCATTGGAATCTCCTCTAGAATCGGGTTCTCAGGTTCGATTTCGAGGGGCCATCCTTTGCGGTGGCTTTCTCTTTTCAGCTATCCGGTTCCCATTTCGGCAGGCGTGCCGGCCACTCCCCTTTTGCTTCCACCATGGCCCGGGTCCGGGCGCTGTACTCAGCCTCCAGCGCGCGGCGCTCGGACTGCTTCAGGTTTCCAGAAGTTCCCACGTACCAGTGGCAGCCGGGCTCCTGCCCGTGTGGGCCACATCCTGGCCAGCCTCGGCGGTCATCGGTCTTGATGGCCATGCCCTTGCCTTCGTCTGAGTGGCAGAACTGGGTGAAGCCCTGAATGCCGCAGCGGATGCACGGCAGCCGGCGCACGGCGGACTGATAGGCCGGGCTGGTGATGGCGTTTTCCTTCGGGATGGGGGTGGGCCCTTGGTGCCCGATGGTGGTCATAACCGCCCTGCTTTTCGCTACGGTTTTGATAGCCAACTTCGCTGATGTGTGCTGGCGTTCTTCCGGATTTTGTTGGGCAAGCAAACCCCCATACCCGGGCCGGGCCCAGGCTGTGCGTTTCATGGGGGTGCGGCGCATCATGTCAAAACCTCACGGTATCCACGCCAAGCCCAGCGTAATCACTGCGCTTGATGGCTATCCGAATCGCCTGCACAGCAGTGGCGCCAGCCTCCAGCGCGCCCCAAGCGAAATCTTGGCCTCCGCCGTATGCATAGATTCGCTCTCGCATTGGCGAATAGACCAGCGAGTTACCAAGCTGCCAGACCTTCAGATTTTGGTCGACCACCAAGGCGCACTGGTTGGCCAGGTCTTTTGACTCCATGAAAGTGAGCGGGTTTGGCTCGGGTCGCTTACCGCGCATCCATGCCAGCACAGCACTTGCAAACTCACCGCTGCCAGCAAAGGCCACAAGAAAAACCCGTCCATCTACGGCTTTGATCTTGAAGACCTTGCGGACACGTCGACGGGCGCCGCCTGACCATGAACAACTGTCAGCGGCCAGTGTCTTACCGTCCCAGGCGATGGTTGTCATGGGTCAGACCTTGTGCGTGCCTTCAACCCCACGGCGCATCCGCTCGATGGTGCGCTGCTGCAACCAGTGCTGCGCTTCCTCGATGTGAGTCAGTGCGCAGGCATTGGCTTTGCAGGCATACGGGCCTTTCTGGAAACTGCGCAGACGGTCGGCAACGATGGCCAGCAGGACTTCATGGGTCAGTCCGTTGACGCCAGCCTCGGGTATGGGGCCGTTCTGAAACAGGATCACCTGACGCGAATAGCTGGCGGCATAGCCTTCAGCATCAACAGACGATGGATTGCCTACGGTATCGAAACCCGCGATCTCGTAGCGGTGATTCGCACCGCCCGCGCCGGGTTCATCCGTCACGGTGATTTCCAGCACATCGTTGGCTGGGTTTACTTTGTGGTCGTCAATGGTTCTCATGGTCTTCCTTTCGGTGGTTGAAAAATGGTTAGCGGCGGCTCAACTGGTCGATCAGCTGGGCCATCGCGGAAGCCTCGGCAATGTCGGTCGTGCGCAAACCGCCTGGCAACACCCAGCCTTCAGGGATGGACGGGCCGCAGCTGGGCGCCCAGATGATTCGGCCCTTGCCGATCGTGATGTTGTCGGGGTGATCGAACACTCCTGAAATCCGCTGTTCAATAAGGCGTTCGGTGGGCATAGGGCTCCTTTGGGTTGTAGGTGGGCTTTATCGGTGGCTTCCAGCGTTTCTGGTCCGGCTTTTTCTCGTAGAAGTCGACGGCCTCGATCTGCCAAACCTCCACGGCAGTGACGATCCTTTTCTTCTTCGTGTTTTTTGTGTGGGAGAACAGGAAGCCGATGGATTGGGTCATGGCCGGATCTCACCTGTTCGTTGCGATTCAAGATGCCGTTTGCTTTTGGCTCTGATGGCCTTTTTAATGTTTTTCAAACGCTCGCGCTCTTTGAGCACTTCAGGCTGTTCTGCCTTCATTTTTTCTCGGTAGCGCCTGTTGACCTCTTTTGCCTTTTCGGGGTTTTTCTTGCGCCAATTAGTTGAATATTCAACTTGCTTGCTGTCATTTTTTTTGCATGTCATGCACTTGATCCGGCAGGCGTTGGTCACCGCGCTCCACGCCGCCACTGGGAATAACTCTCCGCACTTGCTGCATGGAGCTACTGTTTTCCCGGTCACTGTTTTTGACAGGTGCAATGGAGAAGCACTCATCCGCTTCGCCACCTCTTTCCGCTTTTTTAGAATGACTGGCGCCGTGGACACGGAGCCGCCCTTGTGCGGGTGAGCTTTGTGCATCTTCAAAATGCGGTCTCTTAACTCCTCTTCTGACAACGATGCATTCACACCTGTCATATACACAGCCAACCGTTCTTTTGTCTCGGTGCCAACAAGCCCAAAATGTTGAGGGATACCGAATTTAGTTTTGTAGTCAGATGCAGCCATCAGGTGGACGTGATTGATGTGCTGCTGCAACCCTCTGAACGTATGCCCGCACTCGAGGCAAGTGAGCTTTTCATTCGAGAAATAGCTTTCAATCTCGCTCATTTCTTGAAACAATTCTGGCTTCGGGTAACCGGGCTTAGGAACAAAGCTTCCAGATCTCGCCTTTTGCAATTTCTCAGCGTGCGCGACTCTGCATGAACAGCACTTTGATGATCTGCCGAACAACGGATGAAGGTAATAACTTCCACCACAATCCTCACAAGTCGCTGGCATCGTTCCGCTTATTTCAAGCAGTCGTGCTTGTCTATCAGCGCATTTCGATACTCGTTCTTCACGCTTTTTTAAGAGTTTCTGGGTTCTGATGTCTTTCATGTAGACGCTCCTATCGGTCCAAGCCATGTGTGGTCATGCCGCCTGCTCCCGCGGATCCACGATGGACTCAATCATTTCCGTGCGGCGGTCGGCCGGGAGGTGGGGCCAGAGCTTTCGTTGCGCTTTGGGTGTTCGAAGGTAGGCCACCATGTTTTCGTGCACTTCCCGCATTTCGTCATCGCTACAAGATTCATAGCTGGTTGAGCCCGGTACAAAACGCATCCGGCCATTTATGAGTGTGTAGGTGCCCCAGCCGGCGCCGGTCTTGAGCCAGTCCCTGAAGCGGTCTTGATTGGTGAATCGGTCTTGCCGATCGAACAGGGCTTGCTCCATGGCCATGTGCATCCGGTGGTACGGGCCGCAGCGATCCACCAGGTTGAGCAGCTGGAACACTTCGCCGGGCTCGGCCTTCCAGAACCGGCCCCAAAGGCGCATCCAGCGGCGGTGGTGCTTCTCGTCCAGGCCGCGCAGGCAGTCGAACAGGAACCGGCGTATCACGGCCTTCTCATGCTCGGGTATGTGGTCCGTTGGGTGGACCTTGGTGAACAGGATGGGGCTGGCCTTGGTCACTCGAGTTCATCCTCGCGCGGAATGACATTCACCCCCATATCGAGCGTCGATCCAGCCGGGAAATACTCGGGCGCGTCAATTGGGAAAACGCACGACTCGAGTTCTCTCCTGTACTCAGACCAAAACTCTCGACCATTCGCGCAAATCATTTCTGTATTTCCACGCATAGCCAGGTCGATTGCCTCGTTTCTGGAATATCGGGCGCCCGTTGGCAGGCAGGTTAATGTCTGGTCGGTCACAGTTTCACTTTCACAATCCGCAGCACTCGATCGCCAATCGTGACCTTCATGCCGGCGCGCAGGAATAGCGGGTTGGGTTCAAAGTCGATCGTCACAGTGACCAATCGCCAGTTCCCGCGTCCTACGCGCCGACAAAACAAGGTCATGCCGGCCTCAGTGCGTCAATGCAGCAGGCTGACCGGCCGCGTCTTTTTCGTCCTGGCCAGCGAGGAACAGGGCTTGCGCTGCCGCCTGGGCTTCGTCTTTGGTCATCCGCTTGGTGCGCTTGATGGGCGTGACGTTGGCGGGCTCCACGGGTTTCGGCGCGGTCAGGTCAATCGTGATTTCGTGCTGCACGTTCACGCCCAGCTTGCCGATCACGTCCGCATCGGGGTTGCTGATCTGCACGCGAAAGGCCAGTTCCACGGTGCCACCCTCTTCCAGCGTGGCCTGGAAGTTGTTCACTTCGCAGCCTTCCAGCGTCAGGTTGCTGTCGCCACCGAGGCCCCAGTCCAGCACCAGCGTGTAGCCCACGCCTTGGTCCTTGAACTTCAGCGGCACGTCCAGATTGGCAAAGCGCAGATTCGGCAGTGTGGGAGCCAGTCCGGCAACTTCCTCTTGTCCTTGCTGGGCTGCGGTGTTCTTGTAGAGCGCCGCGCGCAGATCGGGGTCGAAGATGTCCAGGATGGTGTTTGCCGCCTTGATGGTCAGTTTGAGATCGCCAGCGGGCACGTTCTCGTCACCGTGCTTTTCGGCGCGGATGTTGAAGCTGTTGAGCTTGGCGGCGGTCTTGGTCAGGTTGAATTGCATGGGTTCTCCGGGGTTGGTCAATGGGTGATCGGTTGGTGTAGTGACTTTTCAAGCGACCAACCCTTTAGCCGGTAGCGGCTATAAAGGGTGTGCTGCTTGATTCCATATCTCTCTGCCAAGTCGTTCAATGGCAGAGAAATTCCTTGCCAATCGACCATCAAGACCTTGGGTCGATTCCGGCAGTTGACTTTGTTTGATACCCAGCGGCAGTTATCTGGGCTGTAGCCTTGATCGTTGTCTTTGCGGTCAATGGTGAGCCCGTTTTGATATGCGGGGGCCATGTCCCGATGAAAAATCGCATAGTCATGCCACTCTGGGCAAACCGTGATGCCACGAGCACCATAGTTTTTATATGACTTGTTTTTTGGGTTTTCACAACGCTGAAGCAAGGCCACCCAAACGACATACATCGGGGCGTTGTGTTCACCATGTTTGAAGCTGGTTTCGGCTGCGATTTCTTTTTGCAGACAGCCGCATGACCCGGATTTGCCAGATCGCAGATGAACTGCGCGCACCTCTTTTGTGGACCCGCAATCGCATTTGCAAAGCCAGATCGGCACTGACGTGCCATTGGCGTATCGAATGGATTTTGATTTTGAAACCACAGTCCACCGAGTGAACTTCTGGCCAGCAAAGATTCGTCCTGCCTTCATGTCAGATTCCTAAGTCCAAATTGAGCAATAAGTAAACTTTCAGCACGGTTGTGACTCTTGACGAACTTCAAATCTGAATTCGCCAGTTCGGGCCACAGGCGCCGGGCGCATTCGATTGACTTCTTTTTGTCGGAGTCCAGCCCGAAAAAAGACTTCCATTTCTTGGCGCCGATCAGCGTCGGCTGCACGCCCAGCAGTTCGACACAGCACTGGATGGTCCCGAAGGTCTGCATCTGGCTGCCCTGCGTCTGGGAGGAACTGCCCTGCCCGCCCATGGACATGGCCACGTTCTCGATCAGCACAATGCAGGGCTCATCGGCGGGACAGTTGGCCAGCAGGATGTCGTACAGGCCGGGCCCGTGCACGCGCTTCTTCACCGTGCCGTTACCGGGCACCGGGACGGTTGGCAGATCCACCACCTTGACGGTGTTGCGGCCAATGAAGCTGATGGCGCCGGTCACGCCTGGGTCAATGCCTACAACGATCATTTCGGTACTCCAGCGCGATTGAGCGCATCCACCACATCCGCGTGAGCCGCGGTCACTTCCGGTCCCCGTCCGTGGTACCCGGCAACAGCGGCTGCGTATTGGTAGACCGCAGCAAGGACGCCCGCCTGGCTTTCTCTTCCTTGATGTCCCTCAGAAGGTTCGGGTTGGGATAGTCCTGGTCGAACCGGTATTGATTCATCGCCCAGATGGCGTACTTCGGGTCCGACTTCTCCATGTCGATCAGCTGCGCCACCATGCGCGCTTAGAGGGCGGCATAGTCCATTCACAGATCACCGCCCTTCGTCCGGACCGGTGAGCGTGGCTTTTCCATGTCCACGGGCCAGTTGGCAAAGCGGGTGTTCTCGCCCACGTACATGAAGTCAAGAAACCCGGTGCGCCCGCCACGCTGTTTGGCCAGCTGGGCACGGGCGTAGAACTTCCATTCGGCGCCCAAATCTGGTTTGGACACGATCGGTCGATTCAGCATCAGGATGATGTCGGCGTCCTGCTCGATCGCGCCGCAGTCCTTGATGTCGGACATGCGCGGCATCTGGTCGACTTCCTTCTCCACGCCGCGGCTGACCTGCACCAGTGCAATCACGGGGATCTTTAGTTCCTTGGCCAGTGACTTGAGCCCGCGGCTGGCCTCTTCGAGTTGGTAGGTGCGCGGCGCCCGGCTGTCGGTGCCGGACATCAACTGCAGGTAGTCCACGATCAGCAATTTCAGGCCATGGCGGCGGCGCAGCAGCCGGGCCTTGGTGCGGATCTGGTTGATGTTCAGGCCGCCCTTGTCGTTCGAGTAGAACGGGATATTGCGCAGCATTTCAACGCCGTGCGAGAGCTTTGACCACTGCTCATCGTTCATCCGCTCGGGCCGGCGCAGGGCGTGCAGCGGGATCTTGCCCACGGCTGACAGGGCACGCTGGGCGCCCTCCTGGTTCTGCATTTCCATGCTGAACTTGCCCACGGGCAGGCCCAGATTCAGGGCCACGTGCAGGCCGATGGTGTCCGCGATCGCGCTCTTGCCCATGCCGGGTCTGGCGCCGATGATCACCAGCTGGCCACCGCGCAGGCCACCGTCGAGCATGTCGTCCAGGTCGATCAGGCCCGTGGGGATGTAGCCCGAATCCCTCTCGTCGTTGCCGTCCGCGCGCTCCTGCACGTGGTCGAGCTCCTGCACGATGAGTTTGTCCATGGACTCCCATTCATCGCCGGCATTCGCCCCGCTTTCGATGATGTTGAAAATCCGCTTCTCGGCGTCGTCCGCAATTTCCGAGATTGGCTTGCCGGCCGTGTTGAAGGCACTGGTGGCAATCTCGTCGCTGGCCGTGATCAGCTTGCGCAGGATGGACTTCTCGCGCACCATTTCGGCATAGCGGCGGATGTTGGCGGCGCTGGGCACAAACTGGGCCAGGGCGTTGAGGTAGTCGATGCCGCCGACATCCTTGCCCAGGCCCGCCAGCCGGTCGGCCACCGTGAAGACATCGGCGGGCTTGAGGGCGTTGACCATGGCGCCGATCGCGCCGTAAATCTCCCGATGCTCGAACCGGTAGAAGTCGCCATCGGTCAGCAGGTCGCTTACCCGGTCCCAGGCGCTGTTGTCGAGCAGCAGGCCGCCCAGCACGCAGGATTCCGCCTCGAGGCTGGACGGTGGGGTGCGAAGGACGCCGATGCTCGGGTCGTCGTGGGGGATCATGCTGCCTCTCTTGTTTTTTCGATGACTTGCAGCAGACCCTTGTCGGTCATGAGGAAGTCGATGGTGCACTGCCAGTCGGCGTGTTCACCGATGCGGGGAACCCGGCCCATCAGGAAGTCGTTGGCGCGTGCGCGGTTGAAGTAGTTTTCAAACCATGTCAGCGCCTGCTCGGCTGTTTCTGCCCGGCGTGACTGGTCGCTCTTTTTGCTGGTCAGCACCCAAGTCCACATCTTGCGGATGCCTGCCACGCGGGCCTTCGTGTGCACCCGAACTTCTGGCAACTCCGGAAGGATGCGGTGGTACAGGTCGATCACTTCCTTCGTTTTGCAGGTCGGCAGCTTGCCTGTCGACGTAGAACCTTTAGGTTCTGTATTTGATTTGGGTATGGTTACTGGTGACTGGTTACTGGGAGCATTGCCTTCGCTATGCGTTCGCATTGCGTCCGCAGATGCGTCCGCATTGCGGTCGGATTGCGCCCAGCGTGCATCCGCAGATGCCTTTGCCTTGCGTTGCTTGTCCTGATACCGTGCGATTTCACGATCACAACGCAGTTGTGACCATGCGCCTTCGTGCAGTTGGAAGAACTCACCAAGGACGGCTGCCAAGGCTTCTTTTTCTTCCTTGGAGCGCGCACCAATCAGCCTTGCAACCTGGTCTTCTGGCAGCAAAGCCTCACGGGTGTAGTACACGTCCATCAGGCGGGTGTAGACGCCATGCTCCAGCAAGGACAGGTGCGCCGTGTCCTTCAGGTAGTCACCGATGTGGCGCTCGTAGTAGTTCACGCACTGGCCTCCAGCTGGGTCCGGTGCTGTTCGCCCATTGCACTGAAATAACAAATTTCCATCTTCGCCACCTGGGCGGCCGAACGTCCCTTGATGGCTTCGTTCTGGGCCTGCAGCCAGGCCATGGCCGCCTCGCGGTTGCCTTGTGCATAGTTGGCCTCCATCATGTCGCCGCAGTGCTTGATGTGGAGCTCGCGCTTCTCGTCTTCATCCATGATTTGTTGCCTCCTGTTGGCGCTTGCGCCATTGGCGATCTGGGTTCTGGCGGCTGCCGGTCTGGCCGGCCTTCTTGCGCC
>OFQZ01000180.1_pt1 | contig 24679 bp, 26 predicted proteins | sample 1543011 | NCBI WGS metagenome assembly OFQZ01 (sample SAMN07774216, study PRJEB24372) | wastewater metagenome | isolation source: Exp Tend NO 0WW | collected 2016-02 | reverse complement strand
TCTTACCTAAAATCGTTGCGACTTTCTCGAACCAGTTGTCATCAGATGCCGGGGTCTTGTCAATCGCATCACGCACACCGACGATCAACTTAACGGTAAGTAAATAGATAACGATTGTTAAAGACAACCACGGGTACTTAACTGCTAGGGTGTTGATAAAGTCGATCGGGTTCATTTTCTCTCCTTTTTAACTGTTTAGCGTAGTCGTTTATTATTCCTAAGTTATATTCCAACTTGTCTATATCCTCTACGCTTACTAATAACGGCTCTGTTCTTATCTTACCGATAGTTTCTTTTATTTCCTGCAAGGTATCAAATATCGTTAGTAAGTATTCATTGTCCATGTATCAAATAAATTCTTATTACGTATAATAATAATGCTCCACCTCCGCTGCAAGCTAAGATAATAATTGAGTTTCTTATGGTCTTTTCCATTTCTGCCTTGCTCATTACTATTGGCATAATCAGGTTCATGTCCTTATCAAACTTATCTAATTTAGACTTAATGCCATTTTCTAACTGCTTAGATATAGTTGACAACCTCTCATTAGTAACAGCTTGACCTGCTAGAATAGATGCAGTTGTAGCTTCAAGGGTATGTATTCTTCCCTCAGCTGTTGTGATCCTATTCTCATGGGCATTAAACCTGTAGTCCTCTGCAATATCTGACATCGTATCTCCTAGTTAGCTACCAATTCTCCTGTTTGCAACCACGCTGTTTGACCGTAAGAACAAACACGAACAACGTCGAATTGAGTTAATACCACGTCACCCCCAGCAAAGAAATGACCGTTATCATCGAGTGTAATATTATTAGCCCCGACATTAAAAACGTCCATGCAACATCCCACGTTTGATGCTGAAGGCGCAGTAAAGGTATCTGTCGTGCTGGTTGTAACTGCTCCTGCTGACTGTATCGCTTTAATTGTTCCACACCCGTCATCAGCAACTGTACCACCAGCAGCAATCGTCTGCGCCGCTGGGTGATTAACAACAATCGGCCCGCTTGGGGTTGTGACCCCTACGCCTATTTTCCCAGCAGTATAAATAATTTTACCTGTGTCTAAGTTTATAAGTGAGTATCTTGTTGAGGGTATATTGGTGACTGCGCTATCGTCAGCACTGTAAAAATCACCCAATGTCGTAATAGAACCCGGCGCGGCGATCCCGCCCCATACAGGAGAAAAACCAGCAAGAAGTGTGTAGGTACTGCCACCCGACAAGTCATTCATGTTGGCAGCAACGACCGCGCCATAACTAACCGTACCACCCCCGTTATTTTTCAGAACGCCTTCGGTTCCAATTTGCAACGGGATTGTCCCGCTACCACTATGAGTATTTCTTCCAAGCAAGGCTACGCTATGCCCCGTTCCCGTAAGAGATCCTGTGCCAGTCATAATTAAATCGGTGCTACTACCGACCTGCACCGCACCAGATACAGAACCAGATAAAGGCGAGGTAATAGTATTGGTAGCACCGTAGGTTTCTGTACCTTCAGTCTCTGTAATGCTAGTGGTTATATTCCCTAAAGGAATATTAACTGTCGTCCCATCAGAAGTCGTACTAGATGAGCCTGTAAAGTTAATATCTGTCGCTGATCCTTTATTAACTCCATTTAATTTAACTCCGACAGCAGCGAATGTAGCTGTTACGGATAGAAGAAATATTGCTAATGATAATAATGACTTTTTCACGGCGTTATCCTCTTTCGTCTAATAGATTATTCTTACAGTTGATAAGTTAAGTGGTCGGGTTGCATTAGTTATTCCCCGTTGCCCCAACTTGGAACCATGATGTTCCGTTCGAGCATACCCGAGCGGTATCGTTTGGCCCTAAAGCTACGTCTGCCCCGCCCGCCGAAAGGAACTTTGCGTTCTGATCTAGCGTAATTGTGTCAGCGGTGTCTATGTTAATAACGTCCATGCAACAACCTGTGTTAGCCGCCGCCGGGGCGGTGAAAGTGTCCGTTAAACTCGTTGTTTGATTCCCTGTTGAACTGATTTGCTTGATCGTTCCGCAACCGTTAGCGGTGATCGTAGCCGCACCCGCAATAGCTTCGGAAGCTGGGGGGCTTACTACAAAGCGACCAGCAGGGGCAGTGTTACCGATGCCGACATCTCCTGCCGCCGTAATTCTCATTCGTTCTACTGCTGTTGCTGATCCATCAGGTGCAGTATTAAATCTCATATAAGCACCGCCAGCCCCTGCCGCAAATAATTGATTAGCAAAAACACTTATGGACGCTCCAAAATTCCTGCTTGCAGGATTTCCAGATGTATCATAAGACCCTGCAAAACTTATAGCACCCAATCGACTTCCCGAAGCTGTAGCTGTTTGGTCATCTTGAATTAAGCCTAGAATTGCTCCATTTGTTGAACTGTCTGCACCTGTGTTTACAATATTAGGGGCATAAGAAGATGTATTCATTTTGTATATATAGCTACCTAGCTCGTTGCTTTGGTATGAAATATTTTTGATTCCTGTCGTCACAAGCAAAGCGTTACCACCAGCATATCCTTCTGTTCCCGTTACACTGTAAACAATGTTCCCGGTACAATTATTGGCGGTATCACTTATATTACTGATCGCTTCATACCAGCTACCCAGTGAATTTCCGGCATTTTCTATATCCAACATATCAATAACAAATGTCGATGCCCCCCCACACACAACACTATTTTTTGTTCTTTCAATGCCTACATATTCAACATAGGAAGCGTGTGTTTGTGCCGCAAAAACCAATCCATTAACGGTTAAGACAATAAAGGCTCTTGATAAATGGGTATGTTCTCCGACGAGAATCCCACCATAAAACCCTTGTACTCTAACTGTGTCCCAATAATTTATACTATTGTTCAAATCTCCGGCTGTAGCGATCCCGTAAGATCCGCTAGTTGTTGGCTCAAGAGTATCAATCAATTTGAGACCGGCTTCGACATAAACATTAGACCCTATGGCACTGTTCATAAATCTTAAATTAAGCCCTGAGTTAACAGGATTTTGTACAGTCCTAAATGAAAGGTTGTAGAGTTCAATACGAACGTCTGTTAAAGACCCGCTACTACCAACAGCTTTTCCTGAAATAATAGAATCCCCAGATGTACCCTGTCTTGTGCTATAAATAACCGCCCCACCAGTTGCATATCTTTTTGTATTAGTTGACTTCCCAAAAATCGGGCCGCTCATTCTTATTACTGTTTGGTGTTTTTGGGTTGTGCTGGTGCTTGATATTGTCGGCATCCCAATTTGTGATTGATTTGCTTGATTATATGCACCGTTAACAATATATGTACCGGCAGGGAAAAATATTTCTCCAACAGGAATGGTTAATGCTGATATAGCCGTTACAGCATTTCTGATTGCCGTTGTGTCATCTGTCCCGTAACAAGCTGGCGTACTTGCCAATGTGTTTGCTGGGGCATCTGTTAACTCAATAGAAGTTGGACTATTGATACTTGCAATAGTTGTCGTTAAGTCACTGTTCGAAGCTGTCCCGTCTGTAATTGTAAAAACTTTTCCAATATCAGCGGAAGTAAAAGAAGCGGTAGCTGACGTAACTGTGTTATCTGACGCAGTTGTTGCAAGATCAAATAAATAAACCCCATCACCCGCCGCCCCGTACTCGGTCTTGACGTTGAAGATCGTTGTAGAATCTTCGCCTTGCGCCCCGCCAACACTCCCATCAGCCGCGACCTTAACGGGGACAAGTGTGTCGTTATACTTCCCATATAACAGAACCGACGTTGCATCCTCAGAGCTAGATTCTCTCTTGGCAAATGCCGGAGAACTTACAAGGATACCCATTAATAACAATACTAATAACTTTTTCATTCCCATCTCCTATTGTAATGTACCGTCTGAGGAAACTTTAATAGCGACTAATACTCCACCTGTTGTCTTGCCATATCCAACAACGCTCGTAGCGTCAACTGAACTAGATTCTCTCTTAGCAAATACTGGGGAAATAATTGCCCCGATCATCATGCCGATAACTAAATAGATAATATTTTTTTTCATGTAGGCTCCTTATTTATAAACAATCTATTATGCAGTTCTCTGCCAAACGTATTTAACGATGTAAGGTGGAAGAATTGAGAACGCCGCCGCTGTCACGCCGAAGTTTGCGTAGGTACTAGACCTCCCGCTTATTGTGCTGTTAACGTTTGCTGATTGTCCCTCAACCGCTGCTTCACCATCACCAGCCCCGGAGTTATTGTTGCATGAATCCATTGTTACTGGCAAAGGTGGAATATTTGAAGCAGAGAGAGTTGCGGTCTTAGCACCACCAGTTTCATCGAGCGTATCAAATTCAGTTTGTCCAGCGTCAATACCGACAATAACTTTACCAGCAATTGCAGTCCAAGTACCAACTCCAAGCAATGTCGCTGGGTTTGTGCTTACGCCAAATGTTAACACCGACCCAACGGGATAAATCAGATTCATTAGTCCAGCAATAGTCGTTAATCCAGTCCCCCCATTAGCAACAGGTAATACTTTCGGACTTTCATGTATGCGGAAATCAGTCCCATCATAAGTAATCGAATAAACATTACCCGACGTAATATCTCCCGCAGCTAAAGCAGCACCTAGCAATGTCTTAACTGACTTAGCACCAAGACCTGAAATATTAACCGTCGTCGCCCCGGTATTCGTACCTGTTGCAAGAAAAGCAAATCTCATCCCAGCAGAATATAATAATATCGCTGGAGAAGGCGTTAATGTAATAACATCAGCCGTGCCACCGACAGTTGCACCCCATAAATAAATAGCACTACCAACAGCAGCTTCAGCGGTGTCAGCAGCAGCTTCAGCTATTGCGGCATTAGCTTCGATCTGTGCCAATAAATCTTCAGGGTCAGTTGTCGTACCGACAGGAACTAAAACAGCACGGTCAAGCTGTTCTTGCTGTTGCTGGTTAATCATTGTTGATCGGTCAAGTGCTTCTTCGTGGGACGCGGCAGGAAATGGATCGTTAGCAATATAATCAATTTCTTGCGTGATAGGTAAAACTCTGCGGATAATTAATTTGTATGAGGAAGATAGCGAAGCTATTAACGTAAGAGTACCACCAGCATCTTCACCGGCACCAGTAACAGTGTAGTCAGTCGTGAGTGCCAATGTCACACTCGTCCCGTCAGCAATAGTGTACTTCGTAACTTCAAGGTCGGTATCTTCAAATATTTTGAAGTTATAAGTAAACGGCCCAGTTGTACCAGAACCTGTATAAGTTATCTTATTGGACGTACTTGTGATTGTCATGTGGCGTCTCCTAAATTTATACTATTATATTTTGTTATAATGTCCATACTTCATTAAAATATTTTTGTTAACGTCTGCCTTTAATTTATCTATCTTTGTCGCCTTACTGTTCTTACCTGTATCTGGCAATTTATTGAACGAATCGCTATTATTCAATTTGTCTAATCCGTCGTTTATCTTTGTTCGGTATTCTTCTAACGCAATCGTATACTTCGCTTTATTTTCTTTCTCAAATCTATCCCACTTCTCTCCCGACGGTGTTACCTGATAACTTGCAACACCTAGCCCAACTCCACCGGCTACAACAGACGCTAATGCTGCAACAACATCAGATCCTCCTGCTCCTTCATTAAAAGCGTCTATTGCGTCTTTTGCAAGCAATGGTACAAATAAGGCTTTTGCTATTTCTTTTACGTTCTGACCGGCATCAGCACCAAAACCGATCTTTTCTCCAGACATTGTTTTACCGACGAGAATATCTCTCATAAGACCAGCAACAGGGGATGCCTTAGATTCAACAAAGTTCTCTACGAGATCCAACGCGTTTATCTCTGCAAAATCTGAACCGAGCTTACTTATTTTCCCTGTAGTGGAACTCTTTGTTGATTGTTGTGCAATTCTTGACATTAAGACAATATACGGAGCCGTTCCACCAGTAACATCATACCGGCCATTACCTTCTTTAATCTTACCATAGTCAGAACTGCGAGAATCCGTTTCAACATCTGCACCTGCCATCTTTAGTAATGCTAACATAGCAACACTTGTTCCAACTAACCTCGCCAAACTTATAGCAGCTTCAACACGTGCTGGCCCAGACTTTAATGCTGGGTTTAATAGTGTCTGTATTCTTGACGCAAAAAATCTTGGCGAGAACATAACTGTTGATAGCGAACTTCCAACACCATTTGGAACTTGTCCACGACCAGTAGCTGCTGATATAACTTGAGCAAGATCCTTCAACTCTTTAGGAGTCAGTTCTCTTCCTGATTTATGATATTGAGTGATGATGTCAGAAAATCTATGAAATCTTACGTCATTTAGAAAGCCTACGTATGCACGATTAGACATTGCCACGCCGGGTATCTTATTTGACAATGAACTAGCAAAAGACTCTTCTCTGAGAGTGAAAGAATCGCCAAGTAATGTAAGACCAAGATCATTCTTATATTTCAAGAGTAAATCAGCGTTCTTGTCCATATAAATGCTTGCTTCAAGCTGATTAATTCCCGTCTGACTTTTTAGATAACCCGGAAGGCGCATAAACGCATCGTTCCATTGCTTTGTAAGAAATAACGCCCTTGCCTGTCTCATCGTCGCAGAAACGTCAAACATCGAGGTCATTACTGTTCTGCCAAGAGCAAGACCTTCCAATGAATAATGTCTAGCCATATCAGCCAACGACGAGGGGACATAATCTTTTCTTATTTCTCGGACATAATTGTTTATCTCAACTAATTTGTTAGCATAATCTTGTCGGTTAGACGCTTTATTTATAGAAGATAGCTCTGATGTTAGGTCGATTAATCTCTTAAACTCACTAGCCTCTACCTGTATTCCTAATCTTCTTTCAACTATATCTCTCAAATATGCGTCAGGATTGTTTGGATCATAAGCCTTATCTAATTTTTGGACTTTTGATGCAAAATCGTTATTTGTCTTTTTGTTTAATCCTGCGGTTTTCTTAGCCCATGACAAAATACCAGCTTCAACATTTTTAAGTAATAACTTACTCTCAAAATCAGCATTAACCCATTTAGAATTTTCTTTGCCAACATATTTCTCAAGAAATGCCCGACGTTCCTTGCTCGTCATATCAGCAAGTTTATCTGGACGGATCTCACCGCTTTTCAGGCCTTCCAAGAAATCATTGACATACTTTTGGATTAAGCAATTCATCAGCACTTAATGGAGTTAATGAAACTACTCCAATCCTCTTTTGTTGGTTTCTTAATTTCTTTCTTGATCTTCTGGATATCTTTCTCAACCCGTGCTTCTAGTTTTTCTTTACCGCCATAAGTATCAATGCGCTGTTTAGATATTTCAGTACCATAGTTAATAGGGTTGTGAGGATCAATCTCTTGGAGAACGCTAATATTCTGACCCATAACCCTAGATGTCTGCGTTGCTATTCTAGAAATCTCAACCATCAGGGCAGCATTACCTGTCTCGGCAGCATACTGTGTCATAGCAACATAAATATCATTCTGCACCAAGCCCTTTGGAGCTACTCTCTTGCCTTCAATAATATCTAATGCCCTCTTAGAGTCTGTAATAACAAGTTCAAGTGCTTTTGCGACAGATTCTTTATTCTTATGTACTGGATAATATTCTCTTTCAAGTTTAACATTAGAGGTTTTCTCAATAGCATCAGCAATGCGCTTAAATAATCTACTTTCTTTGACCTTACCCTTTAATGGGAGTTTATCTGATTTAACTTTAATTGTTTTCTTAGACGGCACTAACTTAACAACAGGCTTTTCTGCCTTAGCCTTCACATTAGCCGCATCCTTAGCATTAATTTCAGCTAGAGTTAATTGCTGATCTTTGATACGACCTTCTGCTGCGTCTACCGCCTCACGATACAGTTGCGCTTTAGTTGCAATGACTGTACCCTCGTCGGATGCTTTTCCTGCTTCCAATATCTTATCGAGTTTAACTTTCTCCTCAGATTGCAAACGCTTTAACTCATCAATGACATTCTTATTTTCTTTATTCGCACGACCAAATTCGATAGCGTCTTTACTGGTCTTAAACTCAGGAATAGTCGTCTGCGTTTCAGTTGGCTTAACAGCATCTCTTACAATCCCTTTCTCATCAACAATCTTTCCTTCTGGTATTTTCCCCTCAGCAAACTTATACCCAATAGCCTGTGCCGTAATGTCTTTGACAAGGTTTTGCGTATTAACTTCACTCTCAACAACTCTATCCCTAAACGAAGTAGTCTTGTCAGCTTGAATAGATAGATCGCGCAATTCTTCCCACGGCTTGTTGCCCATCTCTAATCTCTGTGCAGCAGACATCTTTGCAACTTCTTTAGGGGATAAATATAAATTTAGATAATCAAGTAGCGCACTTTCATTACCAGTCTTAAATTGCTGTTCGATTGTTGGCTTTATACGTTGTTCTTTTATAATATTCTCAGCAGCACTCTCAACATAATCACGACCAATAAGTTCGTTGACCTTACCCTTAGTTGTTAAAGCATTAGCTTTACCAACGTATCCTGATACTATTCTTTCAGCAGCTATAACAATGTCTTTTCTGCGACCTAATGTTCCCATGCCAGTAAACGAGGCGTGCATAAGACCCATCAACAGCCCTGAATTAATCGCATCTTCGTGGCTTTGACCTTCAGCCCTAGAGATAATATATGCAGTCCCAGCAACAGTAGACGTACCGACAGATATACCAGTTGCTGTTTTAGTAAATGCCCCACCAACGCCGTATGCCGCCCAAGATAAGCCCTTTAGCATATCAACGCCAACCTTAGCAACATCAGGAGCCTGACCTTCTTGGATATTTCTTATCTGTTTCGATCCAGACGTTATCCCATTAAATAGCACCCCAATCCCGGCTGCAGATACGCCCTGTTTGACGGTTTCCCCAATAACCGCACCAGCAGCCTTTGGCAGTAACTGTCCTGACCCCACCTGTGCTGCTCGTATAGAGACTGGCGTAGCCCCACGAACAACAGCTGCGACTTTTGCAGATAATATCTTTAACCCAGCAGCACCGGCGGCTTCAGCCGTAACCATGATAGAAGCTAATTGACCTGCTAAGGTACCAGCAAGTGAACCGACAGGATCGGCAACCTCTCTGCCCTTTGCTAATTGGTCTTTATTATCTATAAACCCAAAAGAGATACTCCTGCGGAAAGCATTAACTATCGGATTAGACTCTAACTCTTTATCCTCAGCTAGTCGTACATACATGGCATCGTCTGTTAAATTAGACTTCTCTATAGCCTGCTTCATCGTAGTATTATAAAAACTAGGATTATCGGCTATAGGGATATTAGCACCACGCGATTCCAAAGCATCGGATATATCGGAGTCCTGCATATCGTCAGGAAATCCGATCATTTCATTAGTGTCTTTTAATAATACAGTTTTCATTTATTGGTGACTGACCTATTAATATTTGGGTCAAAAGATTTTGTCTTGTCGTTATATACGGTATGAGGAGCAACAGTAGCATTGGTATTGAAATGGAACCATCTGATATTGTTCTTGTCGGTAATGATAATATTAGGAATTTCATCAGCAGAGTTTATCTCTGGGTTGTTCTTCAAAATATTATTGTTTACCGCATTTTTAGCTGCGGTGTTAGGATCTTCGCCATTAGACACAGCACTTGACCAGTCGTTAATGACTTCCGCTTTATCTTGATCGGTTAAATCTATTTCTTTCCCACGACCAGTAATCCATTGAAAAGATTTTTTTACATTGTCAAAGAAACCCGGCTTAGACCCTTTACCTAAGTCAGAATTATCAACAGGATTAACAGTATCAAATCTTTGCTTTGCCATTTGTAAAGCGACGACCATTTGGTCTTTACTGATCTTCTTGTCAGCACCGCCCTTTAACATATCAAGAACAGCATAATTTATATCTTCTCTTGTACTGCCATTAAAGAGCTTCTCATAATATGTGGCAATCGACCGAGTGGTATCTTGGTCTAATGGGTTAATATCATTTGATGCTTGTGTAAATGCGTCGGTATATGCAATCGCAAATTCTTGGCTAATATCTCCTGATCTTGCAAGTGAAGCTATCTGATCTAGTGATACAGCTTGCTGACCTTTTTGTGGCGCAGCAAGGCTGATAGTAATTCCCATTTCATTGCTAAGTTGCTGATCTTTAATCTCTAAAGCTACCTGTTTCTCTTGAGTTAACTTTAGTTCTCTTGAAGATTTTAAGGCGTCGTTATATTCGTCATCGTTAAGATATGAGTAATAGTTATTACTTCTATTCTGAGCCATTAGCTCTGGCCCTAAGTTCTGTGAGTCAAAATATACTTCACGAATATCAAGATTCTTATTATTCTCAAGACGGATCTTTTCCATATCTGCCCTGTTAAATACATTGGCAGCAACAGCTTCCTCTAATGCAATATCCATTTGGGCGCGAGTTTCTAACCTATCTGCCGGACTACCCTGAGAGATAAACTCTTTTGTTAAATTGTCTTGTCTAATAATATAATCAGCTTGAGCTTGGTCTACCTGCTTCTTTCTAAAGTCATTAGCAATCCCTGTATAGGTTCTATATCCGTCGCCAACAAGAACTTGTTTAGTCTGCATACGAACAAGATTGTCAGAAATAGGAGCAACGCTTGTTTCAATAGCGTCGTCGATTTCCTTCTGATAGTCTTGTAACTTTCTAGGGTCTTTCTCGTTATATGCTTTATCTTTAATAATATCTAAACGAGTTGTAAGGTCATTGCTAGCCGCTGTCTTTTCTTGGAAGTCTTGTACCTGCTTAAACTGCTGAGTAATGCTATCCAACTGCTTACCGACCTCAGAAAATGCCTTACCGCCATTGGTGTATAACCCAATGTCAGGCTGTACGATCTGCGGGTCGTTTAAACGTGAATTACTTTCAATAGTTGGTATTTTCATTTTTTACCTATAGTCTGCTGTGTTAAATCCAAGCATTTCGCTCTGTGTCGGAGTCTTACCACCTGTCCCATGTATCGCAAAATTCGTTCCAATATCCAATATCCCTTGACCAACCTTACGGATAGCATTTGTCCTTGCCTGTCCAGCTTTTAATCTATTATTCAATGCTTCAAAGCCAACGGCATTAGCGCGATTAGCTGCGTTCATCTGTGTAACTAAAACGTCTAACCGCAAATTCTTTTCAGCATCTGCCGCAACAATAGCCGCTGATCCTGACATATTAACGCCAGCTTTTGCATACAAAGCTCTCTGCGTTGATATGACCTTACTTCCCTGTTCCCTCTGTCTGCGAGCGTCGAACTCTGCATTAGCAATAATCCCTTTGGCAGATATATCCTGTAACTCTGCTGTCTGGTCAAATCCGACGGAAGCACCATAATATTGTGCGGCTTCTCCGAAACTATCTAGCCCGCCTGTTACGTTGCTCAAAATCTGTAATGGATTAGCTGCCATCTAAATCTCCTAATCGGATAATAATAATTTCGGGAAAATTGCTAAGACGTGCAAAGGTAATGGCTGTGTCTGGGTTACATAGATATATTTGTTCTTCGGGTGTCCAGACGGGAACTGAACCTCTTTGTCACCGCTAAATAATGTCGGTGGAGAGTCCATTGCCATCGAACTATCTCTAAATGAAACTTCGTCCATCGTCGTGCCATTACCAACATTGCAGCCAAGACTATTTAATAACCTAACAGTTACCTTACCTATCTGCATTGGCTTGGCTTGAGCTGAACCTGTTTGGCTTCCAGCCTCGATGTCCATTGTCTTGATCGTCGAGGTATATCCAAGACCAATGATAATGTGTTCCCCTGAATAATCTAATGTCACAGCACCAGAAGTAACGGTTTTATTTGGATGAACAGCACCGTCAACAAGGATCTGCACTTCTTCGCCCTCAAGATGGTCTAAATTAGATAGCGACGACACCGCAGTACCGTCGTACTCTAAACCGCTATTTACAAACCAAGCATTGTCCTGCGCTCCAAATTCGTGTGGCATGACATACTCAACATACCTGCGAGTATCGCCATCAATAGTTCGCTTAACAATTAGCCATACCTGATCTTCTAAGCCATTAGGGATAACAGCGACATCTTCAATAAATCCGTCAATCTCTTGTCTTGTCCAACCCTTAACATCGTTCTTCTGTTCTCTAGTCAACGTCGCAACTGTCCCGTCATCAAGAACGCACCATAAAATATTGTAAGGGTATCTCTGCAAAGCCATTGTTACAACCCCGTCACCAAGAATATGGTCACTAAGATATGTGATATTGTCAGTAATATAGGAGTCAGTGTCTAGGTTATATGCTAACTGACCGATCAACTTTCCTGATCTTTCCACGTAATATACGTAAGACCCAATTCTTACCGGGCTTACATCAGCACTACCGTTTTCATTCTGTTGCTTAACGCTAATGTTCGTTGCGCTGATAGGACTAGACGATGAACCACTCGATGCGGTAAACGGCCCAGCAGCAGTACCTAAGTGCATGACATTTGTAGGATAAGCCCATAGGATACGATCAACCTGTGCTGATGAAATAGAATACGCTACAGCATCGTCATCAGCAGAACCAAGACCAAAATCGTCATACTGCTCAATAGCTGAACCCCAGAAGTTTAACGGGTTAGCTGTTGTAGAAAAATAATACAATCTGTTCTCATAGAACTTAACGTCTTTAGGATAACCGTTCTTACCTGACCATGCGCCCTCGTACCAATCGTCAGTTGCGGTCGTATTTCCAAGAGTTACAATAACTGTTGCGGTTACATGGGTCGTGTCGGTATATGCTGTAATCTTCGCATATCCTGTAGTCGACCCATGAGTAATCTGAAAATATGCACCAACCTGTGTTGCGGAAAATAACGCCGCAGATGCAGTAAGCGTTACAGACCCAGTAGTCGCCGACGGTGTGATCGTGGTTGCTGAGGTGTTAATGTCAAGAAATGGTGGGTAGTCAAATGTGTCATAAGCTATTTCAGCAAGAGTCCAACTCGTACTTGAAAGTCTTGATAATACTCTCGGTGTAATCGACGGATGAACCAGATACATCACATCTGCCTGCTGAGTAAATTTCAGATCAGGAACCTGCGTCTCGCTCCACGGCGTTACAATTTCATAAACGACCTCGACAATACCTGCCGACGAATAGGTGGTATACCCGCTGCTATTAACATTGTTCCCATCTTCATCAGTAAGTTCAAATGTCGTCGAGGTACGATTAGCGACAATAAATCTTTTACCATTAACCTGTGTCATCCCGACGACACCGCTAATATCAACAAACTTACCATTGGCAGGTGCTACACCAGAAACAGTAACAACAGCCGGATTAGCTTTTGTTATCCCTGAAATATTAATAGCGGTTTCTGTTACAGAACCTCCACCTTGGTAAACCCTCATGTAAAGATCACCAAATTCTAGGATATAGCTTTGGCCGGTGGAAAAGATGAAGGGGATGAGTTTTGCAGGTTTGGCTTGCAGTTTTAGTCTTGCGACATGGCGGGTTCCCGGTGTACGTAAAGCGGAACCGTAATGCGTGACGAGTACATTCTCCAATGTCTCGGCGCACGCGAAGTAAGGTACAACATCGGTTCGGCCACGCAGTTTAGGCGATGCCTCACCACCGGCAAAATTCTGTATTGGTTTACTTGAACCACCCATTATTCTTGCCTTACTGTTATCAAGCTCGACGTTATAATCCTTGTGCCTGAACCTTCCTGACCATCTGACCACTTCGCTTCTTTTAATGCAGTAACCGCCTTAGCTTCCATAGCCGTAGCAAGCGTAGCGTTCTGCGTAACCCCATAAGCAATATCCGCAGCTATACGATAAGCTAATGCACGAACAAACCCCGGACTGAATCTAGCAGGGTTAGTTTCATTCTTGATATATTCAATAACGCAAGGAGACGCATTGCTATAGATTTTGTCAGATACAACAATGAAGTCCGAGTCCTCGTCTAATCTCATAACTCTCAAACAGTCAGTTGGGATCTGATAAGCATAAGCGTAATCTTCTACTGTTGGAGCGTCAGATAATAGACTTAAGGTAGCTTGGGTGCGGGCGAAGTTCCAATTATGTTCCGATAACATTGACTCTCTTGTGGGACTGAAAATAGCATTTATCTTTCTTGCGTTCTCATCATTCTGCGATAGATCAATAATCCTAGACGATGACAGATAGGTCAGAGCTATGTTTGCAATAGACACGTTAGAGTTCGACATACTTTTCCTCCAACCATTGTTTTGTGGGTTCCCCCATAATATCTTTTGTTACTCCAGAAAAACTGCGTACAGAATCTTTATAAAATCCATGTAAATATCTTATCTCTCCGTGACGATATTTGTCGTGCATATCAGGGTTATCTTTAGGCTTATAGAAATATCCGTTGTGATCCATTGGGATACCAACTAAAGCTACCCTACGATAACCAAGTAGCCACGCTAAATCTATTGCCGATAAACCGCTAACACTTGTCCCGCCATTAAAACGCCACGCCCAGTCGATATTGCTGCCCTCTTTGACCGAGTGAACGATAGACTTCTCATCGCACCATTCAGCCCTGCGCCACCCTTTGATATGACCGATTTGTTTGTGATGCCAAGAAAAGAGATGCGTTACAAGAGGAATAACCATACCCGACATATTTACTGCAATCGTATCTGTGCCACCCATCAACTCTTCGCTCCTAACATAATCTTCCCAGAGCGTTTTGCCACTACCGATAATTCTAACTGCACCAGAGTACGTCCCGGCGATCTTATTTATCGTCGGGTTATTGTAAACCTTGCACTCTGCTTCTGTGGTAAGTCTTTGTGTGTCGTCCATAGTTCTCTAATGGGGAGTGGGTATTACCCCACCCCCCACCATGTTTAATTACAGAACGTACTTAACAACCATACGTAAAGTACCAGTCCAGATACCAGCGGTCGTGACGATAATCTGAGTATCGTTAGTACCAGTGATCTTGTAACCTAACCCGTCACAAGCGTTAATAGTGCAAGCACCATTAGCGGTAGTTAAAGATGTACCAGCGACGACATAACGGTCATCATCAGTAGCATCTCCAACTTTCATGGTGACGGTAGAACCCATGTCGTCCCAGATGAATTTAAGATCCGTGATAACAGCTCCGACAGGTAGAAACGTACCCATTTTGATAGTAGAAGCAGTTGCTAAAGCAGACGCTTCGTAAACATCATAGATACAGCGTTCAACCCCTTTGTAACCTTGGTCGATGATATTCTCACCGATGAATCCTGTGTTCTGTTTTGTAGCATTAACGCCTAAGACTGCACTCATTGTATACCTCCGTTATTTTATAGTTCATATTAAACAACTATTAATTAGCTCTCCAAACATGAAATTTCCACCACTTTATCTTCTTCCAAGCGGCTAGCACCAATCGCCATCGAGAAGTAAAGTTGTTTTGCATAATGATTGGTAGGAAGCTCGTCGATACGGCTGACAATATCCCGACCAATAGCTAACCCGATACCACTCTTGGTATAAAGCAAGCACTTGCGAACAGAAGCAGACACAGGCAATCTTTCTGTACGAATAACAGTACAGCCCAAGAAGCTGTTTAACTGACCCTGAACAAGAGCCTTGACGGTATTGTAATCAGCTGACTTGATTTCAGTCGTGTTAAGAAGCGAGCTTAATTGGTTAGAACCAATTAAGAGATACTTCTCATCAGACGGATCAACGTCGTTACCATTAAGGATTTCAATAGCATCTAACCACTTTGCCAACGTGAGGTTGGTAGAAGCAGATGCGATCTTTTGTGCAGACGGAAGAACGGTAGATGTTCCACCGACTTTACCAGTGTACGCTGTACCATAAAGCGCAGCGATGATCTGATCGTCAATTTTACGACCTAAACCTGCAACACCAGACTTGCTGATAGCAGATGTCGGGTCAGCAAGCGTACGAACATCATCCATCTTGTCAATCGCTTTAGCAATATAGAAATCTTCCAAAGCAATACGACGACGAGTATAAGAAGCAAGCGTAGCATCAGTAGCAGCTAAACGAGATCCGCGAGCCAATGCTTCAAATGCTTCGATTTGATCCATATACGTTTCTTCACCGACAACACCGCTTTTGACAGTAACAGTGTTGCGTAAACGCGAACCGACTTGCTGTGCGAGCATAGAGACATTTGTCCCGTATGCTTTTGCATAAATTGTATCTGGCGTAGACATTTTGATACCTCCATAGAATAAAAGAAAATTAAATTAACTTAACCTTCTCGTTATCCCATAGAGGGGCGAGTGATGCGGGTATTCTTGCGGGGGGATTGCTCCTTATCCCAAAAACATTTAAAGCATTTAAGGGGTCTTTCGACTTGTCCTTACATCCCTGCTAATTGCTGTAACTCAATATACTTGTTTACCGCTTCTGCGTGTTCAGGAGACATCTCGTTATGGAACGGATGCTTTGTATCTCCTAACATTTTATTTAATTCTGATTGCGCTTCTTTAGGTGTCATTGTCTGACGAGGTGCGCCAGCAATGCTATCTTCACCCATTGACTCTGCGATCTCTGCCATAGCTTTCACAAACCCTTCGTCGCTACTTAACGCTTTAAATGCTTTATGAATATTTTTACCGGCGAAATAATGGTTAATAACTTTTTGTGCTTTATCAACTTTCGCTTCGTATGCTGCTCCCCATTCTTTACGCAAAACTGTTTCTGTCTTTTGCGTCATGCTCTTTATATTTTCAACTTCTTGATTGAAGTTGTTTAACGATAATTCAGCCTGAAACTTTGACAATTCAGAAAATTGTTTTTTTGTTAATCCTAGTTCGTGAGCTTTCTTTTTAAATGCCTCTTGTGTCTCTGCGCGAAGTTTGATCTCTTCAGGAAGCTCAACATCAGCTGCTTCATATCCTGTCAATTCTTCTGGACGACCTACCTTTTTATAAAATTCGTTCCATTCTTCGGGCGTTGACTTCTCCGTCGGGATAACTATTTTTTCTTTACCGATCATCTTCTGCAACTCACGATAAGACTTTGCGAGTGCCGTCGGGTCTTTAAATTTTGTGATACTCGGATCGTTCTTTAAATCTGCGTCTAAACCGTCATACCAACTCTTTGGCTTTTCTTCAGTTGCGACATTGCCTTCACCTGCATCAACATTAACTTCTGGGCTTGCAGTTACCGTTTCATCGGCTGCTAAGTTGTCCTGTTCTCCTGACATTAACTATCTCCTTGTTTTTCTTGACGCTTGGTTATGAACGATATAAGGTACTTTGCTCGACGCATGAGGACTATCAAATATCATGCAATACTCTATTGGTAAAAAATTTATTGATAGTGCTTTATCCTCAATGGCTTGAGCTAGATGTACCTGATCCCAAGTCTCAGGATTAGCTTTACACCTAATTGACCAGATTTCAAGCATATCTTTAACTTTTTTATTGTTCTTTAAATATATGGTTCCTGACAGAGTTTCGATCCCACTGTGATGCCATACAGAGCCACGATAAATTCCAATGTCCTCTTCGATATTATCAAATAGCACAGGATATTTTTTAAACTCTGCATCAGCGTCAATGTATACAATATCAATAGTTGTATTATTCATTTGTTCTAACAGGAACGCCGGTTTATGAGAGGTATTCATTCTCCAACCGCCCATGTCAGGTATCAACTCGGCAGAGCCGGGAATATCAAACTTAGCCATCGACGACACAAGGTTAGTCGCGTACTCCCTATAGTTATCGGTGTAGTAAGCGGCTACTTTCCAGTTGCTCATAATATTTCCTGTCGTGTTCCAACTTTTCAGAACGTCGATAATTATGTGTCTCGTCAAACACCTTTGTTACTACCGGGTGATAATTTTTGATCTGTGCCTTACTGCATACAAAAAACTTGTCTTTGCTCTTTGCATAATTGCCTAGCTCGGTATCTGCATAGAAATGTTCAAAACCTTCGTCAAATAAATATCCGCGTTCTTTAATTAATTCTTTACCGATAAGAACAAAAGCGTCGTCGTTACACTTCATGTTTATGACAGTAAAAGCAACGACAGCATTATTACGGTATTTTTTCATCATGTTCTCGGCGTATCTTACCGCACCCGGCATAAACTCAATGTCGTCAGGAGATGGCAGGATGTTCCCGGTACATCCCTTTGCTAGATAATTAACAGCGTCAACAATATTTCTATTGCCAAACTCAATGTAGACATTATCCATTTTATAAATTTCAGGTGGGATGTCAGAAGGAGATGTTGCGTAAACCTTAATAGCATGATCGCTGCCAAGACTGGTAATACATCGTCTTAGCTTTTCTGGTCTGCCTTTAGTCGGGATAATAATTGTCGTCACTAACTTTTCTCCACTAGCCACATACGCTCTTCTTGAACTACGCGATCACCGAAAAATTCTGTTACCGCTTTAATAACTCCGTGATGCCTGCCTTCATGTACGTCAACTTCTATGAAATCCTCGTCGTATTCAAATGCCTCAAAGTCATGCCCGCAGATTATTCCTCTACTCTTTAACTTTGGATACCAACTTTTTATATCGTCATTAACGCATGAATATCGGTGGTCTGCGTCTATAAATATCATGTCAACACTGCTATCATTTATTAATCTCGACGCATCACTTGAGTGCATTGCAAGAGACGTTACATTCCTGTCTAAACCAAGCTCGGACATATTCTTTAGAAATTGTTTCCTGACATCTAAGCTATCTCTGTTAACAAATAAACCAACATCAGGATTATCTCTCCACCAATCGACAGCTATGACAGTCGCACCGTTATCTTTAGCGTATTTGCCAAATACAGAAGTGGATCTGCCAAGCCATGAACCGACTTCAATAATAACGCTAGGTCGATACTTATTGCACCACTTAGAAAGAACGTCTAACTGTACTTGGACTATCTGTCGTCTTGGAATGTCAAATATTACGGACATTAAATTTTCATAACCTCTAATGTGCAATCAGGAAATTGTGCAGGTGTCCCTTCAACCCATTTACAATATTTCTCAGAGTACCAGTCCTTACTGATCTGCGGAGCGTGATGATACGTTAACACTTTTTTCTGAATATCTTTCGGGGCGCACCAGTTATAGTGATGGACTTTAATTCCGTGGATATACTCAGCTTCTACATCAACATTAGCACAGTTCGTTACCCTTACACCTCGCCGGACAAGTACAACAGGTTGGTACTTATCTCCTAGAATAATATGATTTCGGTCTTTCCAATACGCTAACTGAGATACTTTAAATGCTTTTGCGATACTGTTCTCGGCGTGGTCGATTAATCTTAACAGATCGTCTTTGTCCCATACCATGTCAGGCTCGCATGGGATTATCATATCGGAGAATTTCTCTGCCTCTGTCATCGCCGCATTGCGATGGTCTTTCTCTTTCTTCCAACTGCCATGTATAACAGTGCAACCTTCTTCAAGTGCTATATCTTCTGTGCTATCTTTCTCATATCTTTCCCCATGATACGGTACATCAGAAATAGCGACGACAATTTTGTCCGTTACAAATTTAAGGCTGCGAATAGCGTCGCGGATAGTTTCTTCGTCGTTGTACGTGATTATATATGCCGATACCACGTTATCCCCTAAACGCTACTTGCTTTTTTAAAGTAAAACTCTCTCCCTTTGCCATCTGCGCAATATGAATACCTAAACATCTTTTCCCTTCGCTGTGCGCCATCTTCAACGGATCGCTGCTAAATATTTCTTTATGGATACCCGCTGAAATAATAATATCGTTTAAAACGCGCAGACCCATTTCAGTAGCGAACACAGTTTCATAGTCTTGCTTTAACTTATTGAAAATTTCCTGTTGCTTATTTTGGAGTTGCTGTGGACTGTTTAGCGGCTGCATAATCTTTGGCTGCGCCTCCTGCTTGTTTAGCGACCTGTGATGCAGCTAATAAATTCTGCATCTTCATTTGCTGTTGTGCTGCTTCTGCTCTCTGTTGACGGATAGCGTCTGCCTGTTCCTGATCTAAAATAATGTCCGGGTCAATGCTGTATATCTTACTGCCCTTATCTACAACTTTGTCCCAGTTAATCTTATCTAACACCGTCGGAGCTGCTTGAGCCATTTCCATTACGGAACCCAAGAACATTCTCATGTCGTTTCCTTGTACTGCTCTCTGAGCTTTGGCAAGAGGTGACACATATACGATGTCTAAGTCCTGACCTTGCAAAACTTCAGGAGGCGGTGGTAACACCCCACGGCGCATTAAAATAGCGAACGTCCTCTGCAACACAGGATTTAACAGCTCGCCCTGTAACCGTCCTAACACCGGCCCTAGAATTAACATCTTCTCTTGCGTTCTCTCTAAGACTTCCGTCGCTGTCATGTTCTTATGTTGCGCTAAAGCCAAGAACAGATCGACAAAGAAAGCTCTCTGAATACGCTTTTCAATTCTATCTAAAAACTCAAACGCCGCTTGGAAGTTCGTACCACTCTTTAGTGGAACTACCGACTGACCTTCGCTTACAGGGCGTCTCTGATAATTTATCGCTGCGGCTCTTAAATCTAATGAACCCATTAGCCCGTCGTTCTCGGCTAACCACGGTGGATATAACGCGATCTCCTGTGCTTGGATATATAATTTGCCCATGTCATTTATCATGCGGATGTCAGGATACGACGTAGCCGCTGGCCCGTATCCGTACACCTCACCGCTGTTCTTAAAAAATCGCGGGATCATAAACGGGAACTCTTCGTAACCACTTTCACGGACGATCTTCTTATCTTCCATGTTAATGTAGTACGACGAGTACGGCATATTCTTTGCGTCTTTTTTGCCTACTTCACGTACAGAACGCGGTGCAACGTAATTCAAAAATTTTACCATCTTCCCGTAATCTTTACGTTCCTCGACGCACTGCACGACACTCTCACCAACAATATCACGACCGAACATATTATATGCCTGCCACGCGCTCATCTCGAACTCGCGGTATATCATGTCAACGATCTCTCGCTCGTTCTCAATGCAATATACTTCTTTGGGGTGTCTTGCGTAATATCTGATGTCCTCTTTTACGTCGTCCTCGCAATATAAACAGCCCTGACCGAAAGCTCCCATGTCAAGATAAACTTCATTTATTTGCTGATAGAAATTGCTGGCGGCAAGTGCGGAATAAACTAAATTTGATACTGTATTAAAATAGGAACGTACCTCTGACATTTCCATGATAGCCTGATTTCTCGTCTGCAGATCAAACCATCTCTGCGACGCATTTGTCAGGTATCCCGATAAACCAGCTGCCATAATCAAATTAGATTCTATAGCCGTAGAATCATAAACGTCTGGCTCTGGCTTATCTCCCGGCTGTACCGTCGATTGAATACCGCGCTTACGGGGGATAATATAATAGCTGTACGATTCCCATGAATTATCGACGACCATACGGTCGCCCTTAGCTTTATCGAACCCTCTTATAATCTCGTCGGCTGTCATTATTACGCTCCTAACAATGTCGGCTTATTCGTATCTGCCGGTGTCAGATCAGCCGGTGCTGTTAAAATTGTTCTTGACTTAGATCCCTGTCGTAACTTTAACTGCGCTTTAGCCGCTTCTGCCGCTGCCTGCTCTGCTTTAATAGGTGCTTCGATCTGTGCAAGCCCGACCTGCTTCTGTGCTTCAGCTGCCTTCTTTGCCGCACTAGCTTCTCTATTCGCTGAATATGCGGTTGCGCCACCAATAGCCGCTGCACCAGCTGCCAAAGCAATAGCCGTCGATGTAGCAATAAAATATCTCTTTGACATATCCTCTGTTAAAATAATCCCGTCAAAATGTCTGTGTCCCATTATTCCCTCCGCTTGATATAAACATTCTGCAATGGTTTAAATCCGTACTTCATATAAATAATATTCGCTCTGTCCTCGTTCATTCCTTGCACTGCTATGAACTTGCTGCCTAACTCGTCAGACATTAATTCCATTGCCTTCATTAACTTTATTCCGTCTCCCCTGTTTTCTTTACGCACGTACCAAACTATTTCCTGAGTTAACAGCTCGTTGCTAAACAACATATTAGATACTGTAAATACAATTACGCCTGTTATCTTTTCGTTCTCTTCTGAAACTAGCCCATACACCGTCGGGACACTGATGAACTGATCGAAATGCTTGCTTGCTTCCTCTTCGCTAAAACTAAATCCTTCACGCGATATTCTTTCATCAAAAAATAATCTTACTAACTCTGTGAACGCTACCTTATCATTTATATTTAATTTGCGTATCATACTCTATTTAATTACTACTACCTATTTATCAACTTATCAATACAAATGTAATATATTTATACTAGCTATCTTATTCCGAACTGCGGCTGTGTTTTCTGCATACGTCGCTTCATACTGCGCGAGATGACAGGTAAGGAAAATGTTAATGCCAAGCTATCCCCGAGATCAGGCGACCTTCCGATCCTCTCTCGGATGCTGTCCTTCGACTCTAACCTCATTCTGTTCTTCGCATCGAAATCGTACGTCGGGGTAATTAAATCACCGCGCAACTCTGTGTTCTTACTGATAGCCCCACCACCTAACAACCACTTCTTCATATTCATCCACATCTCTGTTCTTTTATTACAGTAATGCGCGTTACTCGACACACCACCGAAATTTATCTCGAACACCGAATATCCTAACTGCCTCATCCGATCTATAACACCCTCACCTCGTCCAGCGTCGATAAATATTGCGTCAGGGTGTATCCTGTCAACAATATTACACAATTCTCCGACGAGAGTCATATTATCCATGCCCTTAAATATTATCGGGTCGTCTGCCTGTAACCCGCAACGGACAGATATAACGCTCCTGTCGTCCCCATATCTTGCAGGGTCTACACCAACGACGATCTCGCTGTCTACCAACTCTCCCGGCGTATAACTGCGCGTACTTGCACGTAACACCTCATCTATCGTCAGTAACACATTGTCACTGCTCGCCGAGAAATCACACATAAATTCCTGCCTATACGTCGACTCAGCACTCGTCTGCATCAGCTGTCCTAACTCATCATCGCTGATAACCTTCGTTTCATCTGCACGGTATATCTTCGTCCACCACGTCTTATCACCTAATGCCATCTGCCTCAACGCTAAATTATGCACATCAAAAAATTGGTTCTGCCCCTTCGGCGTTCCGATAAATACCGCCCACCCTCCGCGGTCAGCGAGCGTCGGTCTAATAATTTCTGAAAATATCTCTGGCTTCATCTGCCCGTACTCGTCAAGTACAGCACCATCCAAATACGTTCCACGCAACGCATCAGGATTATCTGCACCGAACACATATATACGCGCCCCTATCTTACCCGTCCTCGGCGGTAACTCGACAATCAGTTCACTCTCATTTATCTTTACACCCGGTATGTCCTGCGTATATTTCTTCAGGTAATCCCAAGCAATTAACTTCGCCTGCTTCAGTAACGGAGCCATGTACGCATATCGTGGACTCTCCCACGTATTCGTTAACGCTCTCTTAATTATTTGATTGATAACTAATACCGTTTTTCCAAGTCTGCGATGCGCGACAAGTACACTGAACCGATGCTTGTCTAACTGCGGATGTATCTCGTTCTGCGGATAGCGAGGGGTATACGGGATCTTTATGATTGTCTGTTTATCTTGGAGCATATCTAAGTCAAATACCTATGTAATTGTTATGCCTTATTACCATCTGGTAAATTATCCCCACCCCATGTAATAACAAAACTCTCTCTCCCATTCGTCCCAGCGACCATATTACTGTTCCCACCCGTCGGTCTTTCTCCTAACATATTTAACAACCTATCCGCTGCCTTGATCCTCGTGTCATGGTCAGGCTCTTCACTACCCGTCGGAGATATCTTTATTGCACTCAACGCCTCTCGATAAATTTCATAACATATCGACTTGTTTATCCCTGCCCGTCGTAACGCGACCATCCTCGCGTCTTTGATCGTGTCCCTTAACCACTTCTGCTCTTTTATCTTTCTATATGTCTCTCCGTCGGGATAGCCCATTATCTCGTCGATCTGCGACGGTGTGTAATTGGGGTCGACCAATAAATCTAGGAATTTCTGGACTTCTTCGGGGATCTCAGGTATTTTAAGTGATTTGCTCATAATATGTCTAAGTCAATATATTTTTGATTAGTATGTCTAAGTCAATATATATTTTATTATTGTCTAAGTCAATATATGTTTGATTAATATTTTTAATGGGGATCTCTACGGGGATGATCTTTTTGCGTGGCATGATATTAAGTTACCTAATTTAATTTGGATTGTCAATTTATTTTATTGCCATTATGTGCAGATGGGTTTTATTGATAGAAAATTTATATGGGGTGCCCTTACTACACAAGTGGGGGTGGCGTGTCCGAGTGGGGGGGGTCTTCGCCGGATTATTTTGTCAATGTCAATTTGTCATAACCTATTGCAATATAACAAGTTAAGTCTATCAACTTCCTATAATAAAAGTTATGTTAAGTACAGAAGATGTATATATACCAATGACTTACATCAATTCATCAGATAATGCCAAGAATAAAGCACGTTATGTTATGTTGATAATGTTTTTATTGTATGTTTGGCTATGTTGATAAAAGCACATTTTTTACCGGATCAAGAATAGTGATGGTATGAAAACATTCAATTTCGCCAATTTTACGCATAAAACAGTAAACCTATACCAACATACCATGATATGACATCATATTCCTTGGGAGTATATAGTATAT
>OFQZ01000179.1_pt1 | contig 24705 bp, 30 predicted proteins | sample 1543011 | NCBI WGS metagenome assembly OFQZ01 (sample SAMN07774216, study PRJEB24372) | wastewater metagenome | isolation source: Exp Tend NO 0WW | collected 2016-02 | reverse complement strand
CAATCAGTAACCGCGTGCGCGAAGGCTGGCGACATGCGGCCATGGGCTGCCGGCCTCAAAGGCAATCGCCTGTGTGCGCTCGGGCAGGCTTCCGCCCGGTGCCGGCCACCTGAACAGGATCACGTCGCTGTCGAGATTGACGAACATGCGCGCCAGCCACGAAGGCATCCAGCCCGGCTTGCGGCTCACGCGAACAGGCGTGCCTTCGGGGATATATGCGCCGTCGATGATGTTCGTCAGTTGGCTGGCGGAAAACCGCTGCCAGTTGCCCCAGGTAATTGCAGTCATGTCAGTCCTTTCTGTCGTTAGTCATCGGTAATTCTGTAATCAACCCAGCCCGAAACGGGCGGGGCTATGGCCATTGCGGTCCATTCGGTGACCGGGCGCGGGCGCTCGTAATCGATCCACCCCGTGATGGGATGAGGCACCTCGAAAACAGTCCATGCGGTGACAACATCATCGCCGCTGTAGCCAAGCGTCACATCGCCGCCCGCCGCGGTGAACGAACCCGCGTTGGCCGCGACGAACCGGCCATAGACCAAGGCCACATCGCCGCCTGTCAGGGCGAACGACCCGGAATCAAACGCCAGTGTGCGCGTAACCCGCAGCCCGGCATCGCCGCCCGTCAGCGCAAACGAACCCGCGTCGGCTGCTATCGGGCGCCCGTATACCAGCGAAGCCGCCGCGCCTGTGAATGTGAACGCCCCGGCATCCGATGCGAGCCTGCGCCCGCATTCCAGGGATGCAGCGGCTCCTGTTAATGTGAAAGAGCCAGCGTCTGCCGCGATGGACTTCGATGGCCTGATCGCGATGGTCTGCGCCGCCGCCGAATTGCTGCTGGAACTCGCCCCGTCCGTCCACGCTGGCGGATCATACGCGCCGCTAGTCCACGCCGCGGAGGCGATCCACGCGCAGACGTCGGATGTGGTGCCGTCACAAAAGGCGGTGACGCCGTCCGACATGCCCGAAGGCACGGTAATAGCCGAACCGCCGGTGCCCTGTGTCCCCGCGCCGCCAGCTATCACCACTGCGCCGCTGGTTGTCGGCGTGACCGATGGTGGATTGCCCCGCGCCGAGTTCGTGGTGGTGGCTGGTGTGCCAGTCACGTCCAGCGGGGTGCTGGTATCCACTCCGCGCCAGACCTGCACCGCAGCGCCGCCGCCGTAAGCAGCATTGTTCTGGCGGCCAATCGTCAGGCTGGTGTCAGGGGTCGCCCCCTGCACCTTGTAGAACATCCGGTAATTGGTGTCCTGCGCGTCGTCAGCATAGGCGTGTGCCCCAGCGCCGGTATAGGCCCCGCTATTGTTGCCCGAACAGGTCGGTGCCGAACTGGTGGTAGAGCCAAAGCCCGTCGATACAACGACGATGTCGCCCTGCTGGATGCTGACCAACGATAGATCGACAGAATAGGACGCGCCGGTGCCGATGCCGCTCGCGGTCCCGACAAGTGTAAGAGCCATGGCTCAGCGTCCCTTGCTTACACCAGCGTCAGGACGTTTGCGCCGAAATCGACCGTGAAGGTTTCGCCGTCCGCCAGCGTGATCGACGAGCCGTAATCCCACCACCCGATCAGTTCATCATTCGTCGCCGTGTCGTTATAGAGAACGGCATAGCGAAACGGCCCGGTCGGCCCGCCGCTCGATGTCAGCACAAGGTCGTTGCAAACCAGCGAATAGGTGCCGGTCGTCTGCGATGAGCTGGAAACCGTGACCGTGCGCGTTGACAGGTTGGTATAAGCCACCTCGGTGATGTTCGCGAGGACGGTATTCGTCGCCACTGGCGCGCTGTTCGTCAGGGCGATCTTGAGCGTGTCGGCTCCAAGGTTATGGACCTTTTCCGCCAGCGCCTCGACAAAGGACTGGAACTTGTTGAAACTTGCCATGGGCTATGTCCTTACGATGGATAGGGCTTGATGCTGACGACCCACGCAAGCGGGACATCAACGAAGGTTTCTGGTGATGTGTAGGAAATCTTTGGCGCGGCCACGTACATGCCAGGATCGAGCGCCGCAGTTTCCGCCGCCGTCAGTTCAAAGTCGAAACCCGGCCCATAGGTGGCATCCCCCGCAAACGACGAAACGGCATAGGTTTCCGAAGTCGCCGTCGCCGGGACGTAGGAGTTGATCCCGCCGGGCAGCCGATGAAGCGTTGCCGTTGCCGTCGCGGTGAATGTGCTGGCCAGCGGCGAGGCGATGCGGACGCGGTGGGTTTCCCCCTGCTGCACATCATAGATAGTGCGCTCGCTCATTCACGTCGTCCGTGCATGAGTTTTCCTTTCGGGTCGAAGGTGACGTGTGGTATCGTCCGCTGGTGAGCGGATTCGTGAATCTGGCCATTGCCATGGCCGTCAAGGCAGTGGTCGTGACCTATCTGAGCGAGCGCAGATTGCGCTCATTGGCCATAGAGGCTGAGCGCGCTGCCGCTGCCAAGCAGGTCAAGGATGCGCTTGTTCCGCTCGATGGCCTCGGCGGCGGCCCGCATGGACTGCGGGCGGTTAAGGGCCGCGTTCTGCAAGACCCGATCAAGACCGGGGATGTAGCCAAGGAGTGACGCCCCCACGGCGCCACCCATGACCGGATCGATCATCGCGGCGCCTCCTACACCGCCGCCGAGTAGCCCGATACCTGCAAGCCTCTCCGGCGTCCCACTATTCGCCGTCTTGTTGCGCATGACACTGGCGGCGTCGTTGGCGAGGTCCATCAACCGCGCATCGTTGTTGGCGATGTTCGCTGTATTCGTGCCATAACCACGGCGGCGCGCGGCCTGTAAAAGCTGTGTCGGGCCGAACTCGGAGTTGACCGACTTCGCCGCCGCGTCGTTCATGCGGGACATAAGCGTGCTGGACTCGCGCGCGCTGCGATAGGCGTCTGAAGCCGTCTCGCCTGATTGCCGCGCAAGCCCGTCGTCAAGCGTGTTGTGCAAGGCCCAGAACCTTTGGCCCAACATCGGGTCTTTCTTCCCGGCTTCCGATGCCACCCCGCGCAGGGCCTGAATTTCGCGCTTGAGCGGTTCGCCGGTCAACCCTTCCGCGAGGCGGTCCTTGAGATACCCTGCATAGGAGGCGACCTGGCTCGCCCCATCCGGGCCGACTTCGCGCTCAGCGCCGCCGATGATGTCATCCAGTGAGCGGAGGATGTCGTCATCCATCCGCAGGGACAGCGGCGCAATCGCCTCGTCATAGGCGTTGCCAACCATATCCTGAATGCCGCCGATGGTTTCATTGTTGATCGGCGATCCCCGGTCGATCTTCTGGCCAATCGGCTTCAGAACGCGGTTCGCCACCGCTACCCGCAAGTCATTCTCGCCGCGCCGGGCCGCTGCTGCGGGGACTTCCTTGACCCACGGAAGCGACCCTAGGACCGTATCTTCGAACTTGTTGCGCAGTGATCCGGGGCCAGCACGCTGTCCCGGCGTCAATACAATGCCCTCATCGGCCAGCCTGCGCACGTTGGCGGGGACCTTCTTGCCGCCGATGATCCGGGATGCAACCTTGCCCACGGCGCGCCCCGCCAGGTCGCCGCCAAGGCCCCATGCCGCGCCTTCGGCGGCACCGCGCGCCCTTGCCCCCAATCCGCCATTTGTCGATCCAGCGCCATAGGCGGCGCCCTGCGCGACGGCAGGAACGACCGCCCTTGCCGCACGCGCCAGCCTCGGCACCCTTGCAGCCAGACGGCCACCACTCGCCGCCGTCGATCCCCCACCAGTGAAGAACGCGGGCACGATCATCCCCGCGACTTCCCCGGCCATGTAGGACTTGGGGTTTTGCTTTTCCGCGTCTTTCAGGATTTCATTGTTGCGGCGCTGGTTGGCCCGCCATGCGTCGCCAAAACTGCTGCCATTCCATATGGTCGGGCGCTTCTCGCCTGCTGGCCAGCCGATGGTGTCAGCCACCGCGCCCAACTCGTCAAGGAACCCGAACGTCAGGCCATGGACGGCACCTGCAACAGCCGATTGCAGTGCTGTGCGCTGCGGATTTTTCTGTGACGCAGCGATTTTCCACTTGCGCTCGATCTCCGCGCGCGGCGTGCCATCGGGCACGTTACGAATGATCGTGCCATCCGGCATCCTGATATCACTAGGCATCAGTAATCGTTCCAGTCGATGACGCGGTTTTGCTTGCGGGGAGGGGCCTTAGGAGGCGTGCGCCCGGTCTGGTAGCGGTCATCACCGCGCATCTGGCGAAGCCCGCGCTGGTACTGTTCGTTCCACACCTGATCGGCAGTTTGTCCCTTGGAATTGAGCGCCTGTGTAGAACCCAACTTGTTCGCCCAATAGGAATAGAACGATGGCCGCTCCATTTTCATTTGCACGTCAAACTGGTTTTCAGCCAGCAGGCGGGCATTGGGCATAACACTCTTGTTGGGGCTGACTCCGGTTAGCTTCATGCGCACTGCGTCGGATTCGGTCTGCGGCCCCTTCTGCGCAATCTGCGCATTCAGGACCGCCTGGTTTTGCAGGCCAAGCAGCGTCTGGTAATCCTCTTGGGACTGATCGGGCAGAACCCCGCCGACTGCCGCCTTGATCGGGCCGGTTATCGGGCCATCATCATCGTTCGGCGTGCCTGCGCTGTAGAGGATGCCTTTGCCGGGGTATGGCTGGAATCGATCAACTGCCCCTTGAGCCGCCGTGATATCGCGCAGGACGCCGGGAAGATCGCCGGCACCTTCACGCATTTTGTTTATCAAGGCCTGGTCATTCTCACTCAGCGGGTTCTGGCGCAGTGTCCGCGCCTTGCCCTGATTGTCGAGAACATCGCCTTGCGTCTGTGTCACCGTGCGCTTGATGTCCACGCCGGTCTTGTTGAGGTTGGCCCCTGCCTGCGGCCCTTCGTAGGGGAAGGCCGGATTGGCCGGCATCTGCGGCACGGCATTGCCGACACGGCGAATAACACCATCGCCCCCGCGCTCATACCATGCGCCCGTGCGCGGGTCGTACTTGCGCTCAGCCATCAGCGTTTACCCCTCAGTCCTGTAGTTCCGCGCCGCCCGAAGTAGGGCGCTTGCCAATCGCCCTCGGCATGGACGTGGCGGCCACTTCCGGCGTCGTGAATGAATGACTTGCGATGACCGGGCAGCTTGCGCGCCTCAGCCAGAATGGCGTTCAAATCGCCGCCTGCATAATCCACGGCACGCCCGGTGACATGCGCGCTGTTCGGCACGCCGCCGACAAGCCGGTTGCCTTCCGGTGTCCTACGCCCGCTTGTCATAGTGCCGCCGCCAAGCCGGGGTGGCGGGGTGAAACTAGCGCCTGCGCCTTGGGGGAAAGCCACCGCGAGCGTTGCCGCTCGCGCCTCCCGGCAGTGCGTTCCATTCGTCATCAGAAAGCGTGTCAGGGGCTTGCGATGGCGTAATCGGATACATCCGGCCATCCGGCCCCCGCGTCATGCCGTAGAGGCCTGGAACGGCGTATGCCTTGGCCGCTTCGGGGCCATACATGTCGCCGACATATTGCTCGTTGCGCATGAACGCAGTCGGCTCGTCGCCCTTCGGAATAATGCTCCCAAGCCCACCTTGTGCCAGCGTCACGTCGGCAGGATTGATGCCCCGTTGACGTGCCGCTTCCATGAGGGCCTGTTTCTGCAACTGATCCTCGGCCTGCTTCTTCGCCATTTCGATAGCCGAGAGGCGGCCATTCATCAGCATAGGCGTTGCCCCGCCTGCGCCACCGCCCTGCTGCGCGAATGCGTCCCCGATCACGGCAAGAATCCCGGCTATACCATCGCGCCCGGTGAACTTGTCGCCGCCCTGCCAGAAGCCGTTATTCCCGGCCATCTCGATAGGCTGCTGGTCGCCTTCGACGATGCCGTTGTTCATGCGCATCGAGGCCGGATCATATGCCCGCAGCCTGTTTCTGCCGCCAAAAAGCCCCATATCACTTCTTCCCGATTGCCGCTGCACCAAGGCCGAACGCCCCGCCCAGAATGCTGCTCAAAAGCCCACCGCTCTGCTTGCTGGTGGACGTGCCATCCGTCTTGATCGTCTGCCCGGTAAACAGGCCCGCAATCGACGGGTCGAGCAGTTCTTGCAGCAAGCCCGCCTGAATATACGGCTCAAGCAACTGCTGCGACTGCAACTCCTGCATGGTCGTGCCCACGTCCATTTGCGTGCCGATATCGGCCCGCGCGTCGGCGCCCTGCGCCCCGGCGATATTCGCCCGCGCATTGGCCGCGTCGATAAGGTCGCGAGCCTGTTGCTGGTTGGCGGTTATGCCGAACTCAAGCCCCTGGTTGCGGGCATCGACGTTGGATTGCTCCATATCGGCCTGCGTGCCGTAAACCTGCGAAGCAAGGTCATTCGCCGCACCCGCGTCCTGCCTTGCGTTGCCGGTCAGGGCCTCAAACAGCGTCCGGGCGTTGTTGCTGTTCTCGCCGAAGATCAGGCTGGCAAGGTCGTTACCTTCGCCCGCGTTGAACAGCGAAGCCGCGTTGCCCGCGTCGAAGATCGAACCCGCCTTGTCATTGGCCGCGCCGGCATTGAAAATGCCGAACTTGGACGCAAGGTCCGCCAGCATGTTGTCACGCTGGTTCTTCTCCTGCATCGATGCGATGCCCGCCTGTGTCGCGTTGCTTGCGTCGCTCTGCCCAGCCCCGAGCGCCTTGTTCCATGCGTCGCTGTACAGTTCCGAGCGGGTCAGGGCACCCTTGCGGGCAATGTCTGACTTCAGTTGCGCCTCGCCGATGCCATAGCGCGAGCCGCCGAACGCCTTGTTCATCGCGCCTTGCGCGGCGTAGTCGGCGGTCTGCCTGCCTGCCTGGTCATTGAACTCGGTCATGCCCGCGTCGATGTAATCTTTGAGCAGCGGGTTCATGTAGCGGTCCATGAAGCTGTTGGCCGAGGCCCCGCCAAACTGCGCCACGTCCTTGCCTGCCAGCCCGCTGGTATCGGTCGCGAACGCCAGCGGACCGTAATTGCCCACGGTCGCCTGTTGCGCGGTCGGAGCCGCCACGGCACCAATGCCGGTCGGCCCGGCAACCTTGGTCAGGCCCGGCGCGGTCGGCAACTTGGCCTGCTGTGTCGGCATGTTGATGGGCTGTGAAAGTCGGTCGGTCGCCGTGCCCAGCGCGCCCAACGCCGCATCATAGCCGCTATTGCCAAGATTGCCCGCCTGCCCATAGGCGCTGGAAATCAACGGGTTGATCGGCGCGACAACATCTTTCGGACCACCTGAAACAAGCGGATTAACTGTGCCGGTGAAAAAATTGCTGACGGGCTGCGCGAACCAGTCGGGCACGTTGGGCGTGGTGACGCCCGTTTCGTTCGACTTGGTCGTGGTCTTTTTGGACGAAAGGCCCATCCCTAAAATTCCTTCACGATGGATTCCTGAAACAATTCATACCCATGCTTCGCCATTGCCCTGCGCCAACCGGGGCGGCTCTCGATTATCGCCATCGCGCATCCGTTCGCCTGCCCCCACTTTTCCGCCAGCGGGATCAGTTCGTTTTCGATGGCGCTCAGTTTCCCCGCAGCAACAAGCCCGTGAACCGCGCAAAGCCCGGTCGGGAACATCTTGACCTCAACAACGATTGCCGCGTCTGGGGTTGCCATGAACCACGCCCGCCCGTTGGAAATCAGCCAGTCGAGATAGTCGATTGTGTAGAACCGGCTATCCATCGCCTCGGCAAAGGCACCCCGCCAGTTGATATAGTCGATGACATCAACGCCCACCGGTCGCCACCGCGTCAAACGAAGACTTGCCCAGGCGCATAAACGTGCCTGCCTCGGACCCCGAAAGCTTGATCGAGAACAGTCGCCCCTCGGCCAGAAAGTCCCTTTTCTCCCGACCGGCGGCCAGCGCGTACGGGCCTTTGATTATGTCGCTCGATTGCGGGTAATCGCGCTTTCTGAGCGTCAGTGAGATTGCCCCCGTCTGCGATTCGAAGTCCGGCCAGATGCCCCGCACCAGCAAGCGGCTCTCGCCCTCGCCAAGGTATTGCAACGCGCTCTCAATATGCCATGACAGCGCGCCCCCGTCCGCGTCATCGCCGTATTCCTGCAGGTAGGTCTGTCCTGCATAAGAGACACCAAGCGGGTAAAGCAGCGGGCCGCTATCCATGAACGCGGTGCGAGCGATGTCACCCCGGAACCATGAACCATCAACCGTCGATACCGCCACATAGCGGCTGTTTTCGTCGCCATCCCGCGTGTCGGGATAGAACCACCACACTTCCTGAAACTCGCCAATCGACGCTGCGACGATCTTTGCCGTCTGGCCTGTGTCGATATTCTTCGAGATGTCGCGACCGATCGGGCAGGGGATCGGGGTCGGTACACCGCCGAACTGGTAGGCAAAGAATTGCATGTCAGCCGTCAGCCAATAGGCTGTCTGGTTAACCACAGCCGCCGCCTGCGGGCCGATCAATCCGCACCCCACCGCGATACGGTCGAACCGCCACGATTGGTCCGAAGCGCCGATGAACGTGCCGACGAACATCGCGTTGTCGGTCCAGATAATCAGGCCGTCGCCATAAGGCCGCCCGTCAATGATCTTGCCGCCACCGGGCAGGATATTCTCCGAGACGTTGTTGTCCGGTGCCGTGGTCCAGTCGGTCGCGTCCTCGATCTCCGAAATACGCACACACATCGGGTTATAGACGCCGGACGTTTCTTCCGCACATCCCATCGCGACCACCTGTCGCGTCGGAGCAACAGTCATGCGGTCAACCGAAGTCGGCGCATTGGAGACAATCGCTGACACGGTCAGCGGGTCGTTCTGCCACCAGTAGATGCCACCCCCAGAGGGGCAGGCCATGAGGCTCTCACCCCAGGTTGCCAGTGACCATGTCCGCGCGGCGGCTTCCGTCTCGCCAACGCCATAACCACCCATGCCATAGCCGCCAGAGCCGTAACCGCCGTCAAACTCGATGGTGTCAATTTCGCCGTCGATCAGCCCGGCAGGCGTGATCTCGGCCATCTCTCCACCCTTGATGACATAAAGGTCCGTATGCGTGCCGAGCGCGATGTTGACCACGCCAAGCGCGTCGATCCAGCCCAGCGAGGACCGGCAAACGCCTGACAACAACGTCGCGTGATACTTGGCCCATCCACCGATGACTTCCGGCCTGCCGTCGCGAAAACGCACGTTGTTGCCATCAGCCCAGCGGCCCGGTGTCGAATGTGTGGTTTCGTCGGAAACAAGGCCGGGGGCCAGCTCCAGAGGAATTCTCACCGGCCCCACACCTCAACCGAACCGGCTGTGAAGTTGCCGACAGAATTATTGTCGATCTTGACATAAAGGATGCCGCCAGACAGCCGCCACGGCCACAACGGCCATGTCAGGCCAGCATTGCCTGCCGCGTCAATCGTGTTGTTTGATGCCAGCACATCGACTGAAATCTCAACCGCGCCCGTCGCCTGCGTGGCTTGGGGAATCTCAATCATGCCGTAATTGGCCTGACCGCCGCTGCCATGGGTGACAAAACTGGTTGGTGATGTGTATGTCGCGTTGTCCGACGAAAAACTGATGCGTAAGCTACCACTGGTGCCGTTGGACATGCCCTTGAAAAGCAGCCGAAAATCCTTGCAGCCAAACCCGGTCAGCGTAAACGTGTATTCCTGCGCGCTGGTATTCGTCGCAGTCGTGCTAATCAGGCCGTAATCGGGCTGCAACAGCTTGAAGCAATCAGTGCCGTCGCATTTGACGATGGCTGAACAATAGGCGGGGACAACCGCCGTTGCGCCAGATGCCGTCTTGATGTTGACCCGGTAGGCGCTTTCGTTCTCGACGATATACCACTTCTCGACCGCAGGAATGGTGATGACGCGCGCATGAGCATCGCTGGACGTGATGTTTATCAGGCGCTTGCGGGCCTGGTCGGTCGCGCCGTCTTCATCGGTCAGCGAGACGTTGCCGGTCAGAGCCAACGTCGTGATGCCGTCCATGGCTTCATCGACCATGTCGGTCAGCCCGCCATTGAGTGTGGTCCCCCACGTATTGCGGTTTTCGTTCGTCGCCTGTTTCACCAGGCGATTGCGTGTCGTGTAGGTTGCCATGCGTCAGACCTTGGGGAGTTCATCGCCCAGCGGGGCGGATTTGGGCAATTTCGCGGCAATGCGCGCGTCTATTTCCGGCAATTTTTCCGCAAACCGCGCGGCGATCCGATCATCAAGCGCCTTGGGTTCGATCTCTGGCGGCTTGTCGGAAATATCCGCCCACAGAACGGGGCGTTCAGGAACGTAGGTCATAGGATGAACCACCCCGTGCCGTTGGACTGGACCGAATAGCTGGCCCATTGCGTCGTCGTGGCCTTTGTCGCCGCGCCGTCGATGGTTTCCGCGCCGTTGCCATCCAGCGTCACCGCATTGGCCGTCGCGTCGATCTTCTTGACGTGGAACGTCTGTCCCGTGACCGTCGAAGCCGCTGGCAGCGTCACCGTCACCGCGCCGCCCGCCGCATTGACCAGCACCGTGTAATCACTGGCCGAAAGCGTCGCGGATGCTGTAATCGTCCTGATCGCCCGGAATGCGTCGATGGCATTGCCGATCTCACGCTCCACCTGGCGGCCCATGTCCGCGATGTAGAGGCCGCTGCCCGTTGCCGGGCGAATGCGTGGTTTCACCTGTCCGCCGTGATGCTGTAGCGGCCATTACGAGCCGACCGGAGTGGGGTTACAAGCCTTCGCGCCGTCTCACGCTTCAGGCGTGTCAGTTCCTCGCCAACCTCGGCTGCAAACAGCGTTGCCCCTTCAGGATCGCGAAACACGCCGCGCGCCAGTGTCTGCTTGGCCCGCGCCCGGATCAACCGCGACGCCTGGTTGGTCCATATGCTGCTGTCAGTGCCCGATGAAGGTGCCGCGACCGCCGCGATGCCGTAAATGTTGAGCGTGTATACTGCGTTCGGCACAGGCGAGAGCTTCAGAGTGTCGTTATAATAGGCATAGGAGCAAGGCAGCCCCTGCTCGGTGCCATCGTCGATCCGGCTCAATACCGTCTCGCGAAGCTCTGTGTCATAGGTCGGGATGGTCAGTCGTTCGACAACCCTCACCGTCGAAGGGATGGTAACAACCGCCACACCCGCCGTGGTCGTCGCGGTCGTGATGATCGAATTGAACCAGAATTTCGTGTCAGAGAAATACTCGCAGGCGTCCTGAATGTGCTTCAGAAGCGTGGCTTCAAGATCGCCGCCTGATTCAAGGTTGTCCTTGGCCAGTTCGGTCGCAATTTCCAGCTTCAGGGCAGCAAGATCAGCCATTGACCCTATCCTTCAGCCAATTGCCGATGTGCCCGTGGAATGTCTTGTAACCGACATGGCCCATGCTGATCTCGGGATCGATCAGCACTTTTCCCCCCATGTCGGTCCAGCGGCGACAGAACGCATAATCCTCGCCCATCTTGTGCCGTCCGATCCGGTAATCCGCGAACAGTGCCCAAGCCTTTTGACCGGGCGCAGTCTCAACGTAGAATTCGCTATCCGGGTATTGCTCGACCATTTTCAGGAGCATGTCCCGGCGCAACTTGACGAAGCCGAACGGAACGCCATCGACCGCCAATGTGCCGTTCTCGTCGGCCCAAAGGTCGTCACCCTTCCATTTGACACAATAGGCAATCGGGTCCCGCCGCTGCGGATAGATGCCTGCCACCATGTCGCCGGGATGGTCGATCAGTTTGACCATCGCGCCGGCCTGCCAGCACACATCGCTATCGATGAAAACCAGCTGGTCGAACCCGCTGTCGAGAAACTGCGCAACGATCAGCGCCCGTGCATCGGCAATCAACGCGTTCCCGCATTCATCATGCAGCCGCCATTCGATCCCACGTACATTCAACTCCTGCAAGTCAGTGAACAGAGACCGCATCGTGCCAAGGTGGATTGTCCCGGTGTAAGCCGGGATCGCGACCATTACGCGCATTCACACCTCGATGGTTTAACCGCCCGCAAGCCGAATTCGAGCACATCGCCATTTTCATGCAGATGGATGATGTCGAAGTCGGCGCGGTAGCAGAAACGAAAGTCCGACATCGCCGTCTTGCCTACCTGTGCGTAAGCCGGCTGATGCAGGAACGTGAAACTCTCTTTCGGGATAACCCGCGTGTGCGAAGGGTCGCCCCACGCCCAAGGGCTGGACGGCAGGGGAACCGTCCCCAGCACCACCCCGCCGGGCTTCAATATCCGCCAGAAGTCCGCAAACTGGTCGAAGAAAAAACGATAGTCGCCTTGCGTGCCAACGTGTTCAAGGCACTCGAATGCGTAAATTTCCTCAAATGCCTCGTCACCGAACGGCAACGGCAGCACCGCCATATCGTGCACCACATCAGGGGCATGATCGGCGTTGTGGTCCAGTGTGGTAAGGGCGGCCCACTCGGACCGCCCTTCCAGTGACAGTTTCTTGACCCGGCTTGCGCCGCAGCCAAGTAATAGCTCGCTCAAGTAATCAGACCGACAGTCTGCAAGCGCGAGATGATCGAGTTGACCGCAGTGGCAATGTCTGTTGCGGTCGGCGTGGTTACAAGGGCTGTAACCGCAGCCCCCTTGGCAACCGGGCTGGTGCCGTAGAAACCGATCAGGCCCGAAGTGCGACCGAGGACGGACCCGTCGTCGTTGCCGCTGTCCACATATTCAACAGCCATGAGGCTATCCTTTCAAGAAAATGGGGGCCGAAGCCCCGAGATTAGACGGTGTAGTGAAGCCGCGTCGCGTAGTCGGGGCGCAGCGTCTTGTACCCGTAGAGGACATCGACGCGACACGGCAGCATGTCGTTGTTGATGTCGTACTGGCGCACCAGCCGCAGCGAAATGCCGTCCACGACCTCGCGGCGGGCGAAGTCCACACCCTTCGGCATGACAAGGTCTGCCGTGGCAAAGGTGAAGGCCTCCTTCTGGTAAAGCAGCGACGTGCTATAAGCCGTCGACGCCGTACCAGCCACCACCACCGCCTTGCTCGCGCCCGCCGAAACAATCGTCACGTTCTGCGTCGCACCCGAAGTTACCGGGGTCGGCGAAACCGTGATGTTGCCCGCGCCGCCAGCATAAGCCGCCGTATTGACGAACTGCTGGAGCACGCCGGTCGACACCTTGGTTTCAGGGTGCACCGAATAGACGCCGGCAATGGTGAACACGTCACCAAGTGCCAGGGTGCCGGTGCCCGCCGTAACCGCCACGGTGGCCGAGCCGCTGGTGATGCCAGTCGAGGTGTTGACGACATAGGCCGCGTCTTCGCTGCCGGTCGTGTGGTTGGACCAGAGCGTATTTTCCACGAAGTCGAACCCAGCGGCCCGGCCCATGTAGCCCTCCTTGTACTGCTTGGAGAGCTGCGCCTGATCGTTGAACAGCGTCTTTGTGTCGCTGACGATATCCACCATGTCCTGCGAGGACAGGTTGGCCGTGCGATTGCCGGTCGGAGCAAGGCCACGCTGCATCAACACGCGCCCGTTGAGTACGTCGGCATAAGACGCCGCCGAACCCCATACCGAATTACTGACATTGGCAGACATCGACATGGCATCGGATTCGATTGACGCCGCCAGGACCGACATGGCCGGATCGACGATGCGCGAACTAAAGTCGTCCATCGACAACGCCAGCTCGGCAGTCGAGAAGTTCATGCCGACGTGTTTCTGGGTCGAAACCGTGAGCGTCTGGCTGGTTTCAGCCACGTCCTGCGTGTTGAGAGTCTTGCCGGTCGTCACGGTATACTGGTTCGGCATCCTGATTTTCAGGGAGTCACCGATCTTCGCGCCTTCGTTGGCAAACCTGTCATCATACTGACGGTCGATTGAGCCGACGAAATTCAGTTTCTGGTGCAAGACGCGAATGGCCTCGCGAGTCACCGCCGTGGGTGTGAGAATGCTATTCGACATTGTGTTTATCCATCTATGGGAAGGTCAACGTCTCTCGACGTGGACACTCGCTATCTGCGGTTTTGCGCCTGCGCGTTTCGACGCTTTATCCACTCTTCAGCGGACAGCTTGTCGTCGAGGCCACGGATCGCAGGGGTCGCCCCCTTGATGCTCGCGGCGGGCTTGATCGCCTGCTTCGCCTCGATTTTCTTCGCAGTCGCGGTTTTCTCGCGCAGCCTCCGGCCTTCCATGGCATCATGCAGGAGCATGAGTACTTCGGGCTTGTCGGCAATCGCCCCGGCCAACTCTTCGTTGCTCAGGCGATACGCGGTTCGGGCGTAATCAAGGGTGGCTTGCGCCGTTTCCCTGTTCCAGCCCGGAATATGCGTGAAGGCGAAGCGGTCAGCTTCTTCCAGGCGCTTGGCAGTTTCCTGCTGCGCGATGGAGTGCTTGGCTTCACCGGCCTTGTGGTACTCTGCAACAGCGGCGGCCTGTTGCTGCTGCAATTGGGTGATCTCCCATCGGGCCTTGTTGGCCGCGTTGGGGTCTGTCTGGTCCCATGCATCCCAGTCGATGTCTTCGTATTGCTTGATCTGTGCAGCCACCATAGCGACCTGCGCCATGGCCTGAGTTTCCTCCTGGCTTACCGCCGTGATCCGCTCAAGTGTCGCAGAAACCTGATTGCGATGTTCCGCCAGTTCCTGCGTCTTGCGGGTGTAATCCGCCTGGCGAAGCAGCGCATCCTTGATATCCTTGGATACGCGGTACTTCTTGCCCTCAAATTCCACCTCGTCGGTATCGTCCTCTGGCTCGGTTTCCTCTTCAGGATTGTCCTCGCCTTCAGTCTCAAGTAATTCGTCGCCGTCGATCTCGGTGCCGGCGGTTTCGGGTTCCAGCGGTTCGGCCAGATTGTCCGTGTCATCGATCATGGGTTGCTTACTCGATTAGCCTACTGTCTCGCGACGTTGGCGGTTATCCGAGTCCCTCCGTCATGTAGGGGTTGCTCGGTTGCGCGGTTTCCCGCGCCATGTTCACGGCGGCAGCGTTTTGTCGGTCCTGCTGACGTGCAACAACTTCAGCGGCCTTGATGTCCGCTTCCTTGTCTTTGATATCCAGTTCGCGGGACTTCAGCGCATATTGCGCCTTCAGTTCGCGGTTTTCCTGCGCCAGTTGCGCGGCCTGCTGCTGCATCTGCTGCATCTGCGCCTGCATCTGGGCTACGGCTGCCTGTTGCTGCTGATCAGGGCCTTGATCTCCACCCTGTTCCAACTTGTCAGCCGCCTCTTCGGCACCCGGCCAGTCCGAGTTGCGCAGATACATCGGCCCCAGCACCGGGGCCGCGTCGGGATAGGCGCGGATAACCTCGACAATCTCCGCCTGCGCCAGCTCGCGCTGTGTGCCGAATGAAGGCCCCGCCTTGACGACCAGGTCATACTTGCCCGCCGCGATGTCATAGACGCGCGAGAAATTCGGACCACCCTGTGCCTGCTGTTCCTGCGGCGGCGCACCCGGCGCTAGTTGCACCGACTGCGGCTCCATGTCCTGCCCAAGGACGCGGATCATGCGCTCCGACGAATAGACCTTGGGAATCATGTCGATCAGGATGCGCCCAGCATGGCGGATCGAGCGCGTCAGGTTGTCGATGAAGTGGAACGTGCCAATATCGCCCTGACGCTGACGCTGGCGGATGGCAACGCCGCTCGTTTCGTTCGACTGCGCCCCGAGCGACGGGTCATACAGGCCGATGATGGCCTTCATGTCGTCAACCGCGACTGCGGCTTGCTGCATCTCACCAACAGGCACGCCGACGAACGGCTGCCTCTGCGGCGGGACAGGGCCGTCATACTCGATATATGGATGGCTCGCGACGTTGGCTGTGGACCACTTCTCCACGTCCGTATTGAACGCACCGACCGGGCCGATGAAGGGTATTTTGGGCGCGAGGGCGACGTTTTCGGCACCCGCCGAACGCCAATAGTTGTTTTCCCGCTGCGTATCCTTGGCATCAACGATCAGCGAGCGGAAATACCGCTTGCCCTCAACGGCCACTTCTTCGCCATAAACCGGGACAATCGGGATATAGCGGCCCGGCCACTCCACCGTTTCCAGCACTTCCGCGCCGGTCATGATGTATTGCGTCACCTTCTTGCGCTTAACATCGCGCGGCTCGCCGACCGGGTAAATGCCTTGCGCTGTCAGTTCTTCCGCGCGATCTTCGAGCCCTTCCATCGGGACTGTCGTTCCGTCCGAAAGCGCGACAATCTGGCCGTCGACCTCTTCGCGGTGCCAGTATTCCGCGATCATGACGTAGTCGCCGTCGCGCCACGGGGCCGACAGCGCCTTGTAATCATCCCAGTCAACCTTGTCCGCGCCCTTGTACCGGGCCTCGAATTCGTCCTTATGCAACGCCTTGACGATAAAACAACAGTTCCAGTCGCTGCCGTCCACACTCTCCGCGTCGGGGTCTTCATAGACCGAGAGCGGGTCGATTATGCGCTCGAACGCAATATCCTGATCGAAGCTGTCATCGCTCGTATAGGCGGTATTGATGCGAAAATAGCCGAAACCGCCCGAAACCGCGTTGTCAACCGCTGTGTCATAGGCAACGTCCGCGTTGCTCGAAACCTCGATGTTGCGGATCAGTCCGCTGATAATCTCCGCCGTGTCAGGATCGGCCTTGCTGTCTGCCGGAATAACCGTGATTGCCGGGCGGTTCTGCCGCGCACCGTTCACCACCTGGCGGATGAACGATGGCATCCGGTTGATGGTCAGACACGGGCGATTGTCTTTCTCGCGGATCTTCTTGATCGTCTCGGGCCACTGCTCGCCCAGACGGGCGAAGCGCGTATCGTCAAGCCATGTCTCGCGGTTGTGCTCGCCCTTTTCGGCGGCGCGGTCGAACTTGTCGCGCGCTGACTGGAGGAAGTCGTCGGACTTTACATCATCCATCCGCCCGCCCCCTGATACCTGTTGCCGCGCTCGCGCGGCAATGACGCTGGAATAACCTGATCCATCGCGCGCCCGATCAAGCTTGCCGCGTCAACCTCGTCGTCGTGTTTGCCCGCCGGAAATACCAGGAACTCGCTCAGGTCCGCCCCATGCTCGAAATAGACCCGCCCCGTCGCGGCCATCGCCTGAAATGAACGAGCGCGCGTCGGCTTGTCAGCGACACTCGGCATCCACTCCATTGCGCAGTGGACATTCCGAGCGCGCATCTGATTAATTAGCATCGGCTCGATAGCTTTCTGTATAACACCGCCCTCGCCGAACCACATCAATGGCTTGTATCGGGCGATCAGGTCCAACTTCCGATCAATCCAGACATCGGCTGTTGTTTGGCCGCGCCATCCATCGACCCGGTAAATATCGCCCTTGCTATCGACGCCCCATATTCGGTGAACGGTCCAGTCGCCGCCACCGTCGGTCACAGCATAATCACTGGTTCCGTAATATCGCAGCCCTGGAAGGGTTGGCCATTCTTTGAAATACTCGCGCTTGAAGAACGTGCCATCATCGGGCTGCGGCTGCTGCTGATACAAAGCCGACCACTCCCTTGGACCGATTGTGTCCTTGATCCTGGCCAGCGCAGTCTCATCATACCATTCCGGCCAGAGCGCTTTACCGTCCGTGTCAAGCGCGGGAAGTTCCAGCACATCCCATTGATCGCGGTCCTGTGCCAGCAACCGGCCTGCCAGGTCGTCCTCGTGCCAGCGGGTTTGGATCAGCACAATCGCGCCGCCAGGCATCAATCGCGTGTAAAGCGTCGATCGATACCAGTCCCACACCAGGTCGCGCCGCCGCTCGCTGTCCGCTTCCTCGCGATCCTTGAACGGGTCGTCTATCAGCGCAATGTGCGCGCCGCGTCCCGTGACCGCCGTGCCAACACCTGCCGCGACATAAGCGCCGCCCTTGTTGGTATTCATCCGGTTGGCCGCCGCGCTGTCCGTTGCCAGCGACACGCCGGGGAAAACCTGTCCGAACTCCGGTTCCGCCACGATGTTGCGCACGTTGCGCCCGAAGTCGTTGGCAAGATCGCTGTTGTAGCTCGCCGCGATAATCTGCCGCATCGGATCGCGGCCCAGGCACCATGCCGGGAACCGCTTCGACGCCAGTTCGCTCTTGCCATGTCTTGGCGGCATGAAAATCATAAGCCGGTCAATCTCGCCGCGCTCGACGGCTTCCAGTTTCTCCGCAATCAGTTCGTGATGCCGCGCGCGCTGATAAAGCGGGTTCGTGTATTCAGTGAACCCTAGGAGAGACCGCTTCGCCTTCGCCGCCAGTGCCTGCCGCAGCGTCGGTAAGGATGGAAATGAGGGTGTCGAGCTTCTCGTCGCTAAGTTTGTCAAGGTCATGGACCTGCCTTATTGCGCCGGTGTGTTCGTGGATGCTGGTTTCTTTCCACCCGCCCTGCGTCTTGAGGTAGAAGATGGCGGACGTAGTGTCTCCAGCTAGGGCCTTTTGAACCAGCGTCCCTGCGACCTTGGCAAGCGTTTCAGCCTTGCCAATATCCAGTTCTTCGCGACAACGCTTGGCTAGCGTATCAACAGACTTGCCGACAAGGTGGCCGATTTGCTCCTGCGTCATACCAAGCCCGGCATAAAGCCTAACGCGCCTGCGCTCGTCGTCGCTCGGTTCCCAAGGCTGAGGCCCGCGCAAACCCATCACACAAGCTCCGCGATGTTGTTTGAGGCCATGTCATCAAACGTCTTGCCGGTCTCTGCATGGACCGCCTGCTCGCCGGTGAACTCCTGCCAGCGCTTTACCGCCACATCGACATAGGCGGGCGTCATTTCGATCGCTCGGCATTCGCGCCCGCTCTTTTCGCAGGCGATGATGGTCGTGCCCGAGCCGCTGAAGGGCTCGAATATCTGTTGCCCCGGCTTGGTCAGTGCTTCGGCAAGCGCCTCATAAAGTGCGACTGGCTTAGGGCAGGAATGCAGTTCGCGAAGGCTCTTGCCGCCAACAGTTGCGCGATCGGTCTTAACCTCGAGCACATCATTTCGCAGCTTGCGCTCGGGAGTGTGCCCCACGGTCAAAACCGGCTCCCAAGTCGAAGCGCCGCCCAAACCGTTACCCGCTGCCGCAAAGCCTTTCGCCCAGACGATCACTCGCGACTTGCCGAAGCGGCTTATGTCGCGGGCGAGATTGTTCAGGCCAGGCGTCCAGCACTTCGCCGCAGGGGCGAGAGCGAACACATCCGCCACAAGCTGCGCGTTCGCATCGTTGTCGCTGTCATCATGCTCGGCGTACTCATAGCCGAGGCCATAGGGGGGATCGCTCAAGAGCAGCGCGCAGCCAGAGCCACCTATCTTCGCCACGCAATCCGCGTCCGTGGAATCCCCACAGACAATCCGATGCTTGCCAAGCACCCACACATCGCCCAGCACACTAACCGGATCGGCAGGCACCTCGGGAATGTCGTCCGGGTCTGTTAGCCCCTCGGTCTTTTCAGCCAGCAGCGCCGCAAGCTCGTTCTCGTTGAAGCCCAGCAGGGATAGATCAAAGCCTTCCTCGCCAAGCCCGGCAATCTCGGACGAGAGCAAATCAATATCCCACCCGGCATTCAGCGCCAGCTTGTTGTCAGCAATGACATAGGCCCGCTTCTGTGCGTCTGTCAGGCCGTTCAGAGGGATCGTAGGCACTTGGGTTAGGCCAAGCTTGCGAGCGGCCTGTAAGCGCCCGTGGCCAGCAATGATGCCGTTGTCGCCATCGGTCAGGATGGGATTGGTGAATCCAAACTCCTTGATCGATGCTGCGATCTGCGCGACCTGTTCGTCGCTGTGCGTCCTGGAGTTGCGGGAAAACGGTATCAGATCAGCGACCGACCTGAAAACCAGTTTTATAGTCCCGCTGGTTTCATGGGCAGCGTCCATCACGTCACCCTTCAAACTTCGCCCGCATCACGCATCGCGTCGGCCCTCAAGTTGCGGGCGTCGGATGTTCCTGGCGGGATGGGGCAGGCGGGCGGGAGAGAGCGCCGGGCCTAATACACGAAAGGGCCGCCCGGATGGACAGCCCTATTCCGGTCGCAATAAGCGACCGTCATTTACGCGCATATCGGATTTGGCGGGTTGTGTCAAGCCCTCACCACCCTGATCACCGCCCTAGGCGCTTCCGGCGCTATCAGGTCCAGCGCCTTTATCACCGTGTCGAGCACTGCAAGGTCTGCCGGATGCTTGCCTCCGTCCAGCAATGCAGCCAGCCAATACGGATCGGCGTCGTGATACAGGCCGAGCGTAAGCTGGTCGAGCCATGGCCTAAGCCCCGTCAAGTCTAGCTTGTCAGACATACCGCAGACCCATTGCCACTCGTCGGCTTCGTATGGATTGGCCTCTAATTGGACAGAGACGCCTCCTGAGCGCCTTTGCTGGCCTAGTGGGCACTTGACCCGCCCAACCTCAAAGAAACGCTCCACAGCCCTTTGAAACCGCTTCCCGGCATCATACCGGACGCGGGCAAGTGTTTCCTCGCCAAGCAGCCCCGCCGCATAGACCCGGCCAAGCGCGGTCGAGTAGTGTTCGCCGAACCGTTCGCGCAACGCCTGCACGCGGTCGTTGCCCTTGTCGTGCGGTGTGACGGCACGAATGGGCTTGCCGGTGTCTGTGCGCCTGCCTGGTTTGCGGGGCCTGCCTTTGCGTGCCATGGGTTGCTCCTATCGGATCATGTGTGCGGAACGGTTGCGGTAGCCCTCGGCTTCGTCGTGATGGTCGCTCATCGTTTCATCTCCATGTAAGCCTTCGCCAGCTTGGGGCAGGCGCCTAGTCGCTCATGCAATCCTCCATATGCGAACGCCGCCATCGACGTTGCTGCCCTGAAACTGCTTACCTTGCCGTTTTCCGACCTTCTGCGAATAGTCATACGCTCTGCCAGTCTCCGTGTTTTGGTCGGGATAAAAAACACTATCTCCGATTTCCATGGCGGTAAACGGATACGCGGAACACCGCCCACTCTTTCCCCGAAACACCTTTGGCTGATCCAGCGGAATGTTTTTTTCAATCAACATAATCCAGTCCTGTCCTTTGTGGCTTGTTAGCCCGCAATGAATGGTAAGGTGCGTTTTGTCAATTGGGTTTCCCCGCCAAACCCGCCCGCGCAATAATATTACGTTTGTCCGAAAACGGCCTTAAGGGGTTTGCCGCGTCCGTCCGCCCCTCTATGAATATAGAGAGAGAGAATTTATGTGTTATTCGCGCGTAATGGCCACTTCGGACGTTTTTCGTCCCTATTTGTCCGAAACGTGCCTTGCGCGCGCGCGCGAGCAATTTCCAGATATGGGCAATTTTGCCGCCCATGCCGATTATCCCTCATCCTCGCGCCCATCCTTGATGATTTTTGTCACCTCGCGCCGCCGTTCACGCTCGCCCTCGGCCTGCTCGGCAAACATGATATGCACTTGCGGGTTAACCTCCGCGCGCAATTTGCCGTTCCGCGCCTCGAATTGTTCAACCCAACCGTGGGCCTGTAGTTGCTGACAAATCGGCTCGACCTCCTCTTTCGTGAACCGCCGCATGATCGTGCTGCCGCGCTGGAACGTGCGATAGGTAATCTGCTCGACCTTGTGAGCCAGGATATAACCGGCGATGTCCCGGATTACTTCATCGTCCTGCGCCAGGCCGACAACGTCACGATAGAACGCGAGCGCTTGCGGCATGATGAACCTGTGCAGGAAGTCCGCCACGCGGCGCGCGGTGTCGCCTGTGATCGTCGATGGCAGATCCGGGCGGTTGGCGTTCTCAATGCAATGCCAGATGATGCACAGGCGCGGGAATAGCCCGTCATATTTCCCGATATGGGTGGACAGCTTCTTGTTGAGGCTTTCCATCGCCATGACCATGCCGTGATGCTTGCGCTCAAGATCGGCGCGGATGGCCATCGCGTCGTCGTCAAATAGAAGGGGTATTTCGCCCAGAAAGCTATCGGGCGGCGTCATGTCCTTTAGCCGCTCGATAAGCGCATCATATTCAAATGCGACGTTCGGCAATTCCTCGTCAACGCCGATATGGGCCGGGCGCAGGACCACCGGGAAAAACCGCTGGATAAGCCCGTCATCGGTGGCGCCAGCCATGACGCGGCGGATAGCGTCGGGCTGGATGCCCCCGACAATCGAAACTGACAGGTTGTCGATCAGGATGCTTTTGCGGCTGATACGGTTGACCGCATAGGTGCCGCCGCCATAGGCTTGAAGCCAGAAAGAGCGATCTTTGGCGCCGCCCTTCCCGCCCGCGTATTTCTCGATGCCGCCGAACCACCCTGACAATTCATCCTGAATAGCGAGGATGCCGTGGGGGCTATGCGCGCAAACCTCCTGTGCCGCCTCCATTGTGGTGTCCTCGATGCGCAGCCGCTCGGGCATCGGCATATCGCCGGTTTCGCCCCGGTCTTTCCATGCGGCAATATCCCGGTTGTATTGGCGGAGCATGTCCGCATCTATGGACTTGATCTTGCCCGTAGCCATCCGCATCATGGGTGACTTTTTCGTGGACGGCTCGCCGACCAGCATGACCCAAAGGCGGGCGCTTTCCTCCCATGCCTCATGCCGCTTGACCTTGACGCGGATGCTATCGCGGATGACGGCCCCGCACGCGGCAAGCGCGGCCATGGCAATCCCGGCAGGGTCGCAGCCGACCATGCGGCCCTGCGTCTGCGCATATTGCTCAATGATCGGCGGCAATAGCCCGGCAGGCAGTTTCGGCGGGGGCGGGCGGTTCCACAAATCGTCCGGGGCATCGCCTTCGGGTTGCTGCGCCGGTTCTGGTTCGGGCGTTGTCGGCGCGATAACCGGCTGGCCGTTGAAAACGTCCGCCACGGCTTCAAGCGCGCTATCATGGTGCAAGTCGTTGAAATCGTCGTGCGGCGCGGGCGGGACAAAGACGGGTATGCCCAACTCAGCGGCAAAGCGGATTGTGGCATCAAGGCCCTTCCGGTCCGCCGCGATGCAAACGGGGAAGCCAACCGCGTGCAGCTCGCGCGCAATGTCTTGGATCCCGTGCAGGCTGAAAGCCACACAAACCCGGTCAAGTGTGGCCTCGTGGATGCTGGCGCCCGTAGCGAAGCCCTCACAGACAATCGTGCGGCCAAGCGCAATGCCGAAATTGAGGCGCCCGCCCTTCATGGTGCCGTGCGCCGGGTAGAACTTATCCCGCCCGTCCGCGTCCTTGTTCGGCGTGATCGCCTGCAAACACTGGATTTCGCCGTCCTTGTCATAGACGGGGATCAGGAGGGACTTACCCTCAATGCGCGCCATGTGCGGCTCGACGCCCTTACGGGCAAGATAGGGATGGTTCGCGGGCACGGGTAAGGCGGCCTCCCACCGACGCTTGCAATCGGCCATGACGCGCTCGCGGGCCTCGCGTTCGGCGACATCGCGGGCGGCGCGCTTGGCGGTTATTTCCGCGCGGGCCTTCACGTCCAACTTGAAGTCCTTGCCCACCACCCGCTCGATAGCTTCGTCGTGGCTGACGTTCTCAATGGCCATAACGAAGTCGATCACATCGCCGTGGGCACCGCACCCGAAGCAATGGTAATGATCATCATAGACCTTGAAGCTGGGCGAACGCTCATTGTGGAACGGACAAAGACCCTCTAACGTGCCGCTCTTGCGCTTCAGCGGGACAACCTGCCCGATCACGTCGGCTATGCCCGCGCTGGCCTTGATCGCGCCCCAATCGTATCCGCCGCTCATTTTTGCGTCTCCTGGTTGCGCAGGATTTCCTGCAATTGGAACACACGCAGCGGCGGCAATTCCTCGCCCCACTGGCTTACAGCGCCTTCCGTTATGCCTAGCGCAAGGGCCAGAGCCTTCACGCTTCCGAACGCCTCAAGGGCCTCTTTTTTTGTCATGACGGTTGACTAATAGATTTAGCTGGCTAAAGTCAACCTCGCAGCGTTGATAGCCGGTCGCTGCCCGGCCAGCCCAATGAGGTGACTATGAGCGTCTTATCGAGTATCGCGAAACCTGCGATCCGCCCCCCGATCATTACAATCTGCGGCGATGCCGGCACGGGCAAAACCAGCCTTGCCGCGACTTTTCCGAAGCCGGTATTCATCCGCGCCGAAGATGGCGTCCACCGCATCGACAAGACAATCGACGTGCCGGACGCCTTCCCCGTTCTGACCGACAGCGAAGAACTCTGGCCGCAATTGCTGGCGCTCCTGCAAGAGGAGCACGATTACGGCACGCTTGTGGTCGATAGCGTTTCGGCGCTCGATCAGCTTTTTATCAAGCACGTCATGGATAAGGATGGCCGCGCGAAGTCGATCAATCAGGCGCTCGGCGGATACGGCGCGGGCGTCAATGCTGTCGCCGCAATGCACCATCGGCTGCGCAAGGCGTGCAGCCTCCTGAATGAGCGCAAGGGCATGGCCATCGTGTTTATCAGCCATGCCGATCTTGAAACGATGCGCCCGCCCGATCAGGACGACTACACGCGCTACAGCCTGCGCCTCATGGCGAAGTCGCTGCCGCCCTACGTCGATGATGTTGACCTCGTGGGTTTCATCCGGCTTGTGTCGGCACTGCGCGGCGAGGAAGGCGACCGCAAGAAAATTGTCAGCAATGGCGACCGCGAACTGGTATGCTACGCGACGGCGGCCAGCGTCAGCAAGAACGGCCTAGGCATCACCGAGCCGCTCGATTTTGAGCCGGGCGGCAATCCGTTGCTGGCTTATTACAAAGCGAAGGCCAAGCGCAAGGCGACTGCCAAGGCGGCACCGGAACCCGAAACATCAACCGAAACAGAGGACGCATAACCATGGGATTTTGGGATACATCGGACGGCGAGAATGCCGTCAGCGACAAGACCGAATACGAAGCTGGGGGTAATTTCGACCCGATCCCCGACGATAGCACGGTGCTTGCTTTTATCAGCGAAGCCAAGTGGCGCGATCTGGAAGATACCGGCGAACGCTATCTTGAACTGAAGTGGACAATCGAGC
>OFQZ01000178.1_pt1 | contig 24707 bp, 26 predicted proteins | sample 1543011 | NCBI WGS metagenome assembly OFQZ01 (sample SAMN07774216, study PRJEB24372) | wastewater metagenome | isolation source: Exp Tend NO 0WW | collected 2016-02 | reverse complement strand
TCAGTGCGCTTGCTGAGTTGATATACACGCTAACGCCTGAAATGTCGACCCACTGGTCCGGGCCGGCCCAGCCGATGTTATAGAGGCGCCCGTTTCCTCCTCCTGTGTATGCGCCCGGCTTATAGGCAAAAGTGGCCTTGAACTTAAAGTTGTTCGCTGGATCTTCTCCGAGTTGGCTATCCGCTATGTTTGTCGTTGTCGCCGTCTGTTTCCCCCATGGCGTCATGATGTCCGTGGAGTTGCGTTCGATTAGCTCGTAGGTCGCGTCACCGGTGCGCCGGATGCGCTCGTTCCAGAGCCTGAACTTCCAGATATTTGAGGACGGCGACAGCAAAGCGTAGCGCCACGCGGCGAGCGCGGCTTGGTTGCCTTCTGCGTCTGTGGCTCCCGGCCAGTAGACGACGGGCTCCGGGTAGCCGTCAGCTCCGGGGATCAATATGCCGGTAGCGTCGGCCATGGTGTAAAGCGTGGCGCCGGTCGCGTCGATCAGCTTCCCGCCGGATGCGTAGTGTGGAGATTCGAGCGCATACACGCCCGTCGTGCTGTTCTTGAGCAAGAACGGAACCACTGGCGTCTCGCTGATTGTCGGAGCTCCGTTCATCTTGTAGTCCCACAGCACGGTGTCCCAGTGGTCCCGGACGTGCGGCAGGTTGAAGAACTCATCGGCCTCTACGTCCTTGCGAAACGCCTGGTTGTCGTAGTGCGATGCCGTATAACCTGAAATCTGCGGCGCCGGTGGGCCTAGCAGCCACTGAACCCCGTCGTTCAGGTCGCGGCAATAGATCAGCGGGCCCTGCCAGTTCGTCGCCACCGCGAAGCCGTGCGGGAGCTTTCCTTCCTCGCCATCCGGCCCCGGCCACACCGTCACTTCGTCGCGGCCTTGTAGCGACCAGAGCCATACCACCGTGCCGTCGTTGAGCCGGATGCGCTCGGTATGGAAATCCGCCACCGATAGACGGTAGGCGCTGCGGAACTGGTGATAGGCGTGCTCCACTCCCAGCATCTGGCTTGGCGTCAAAGCGCCCGTTCCGTTCACGATCAGGCGCACCGGCACCCGCCCCAGGTCGGGCGATCCGTCGAACTTGGTGAAGAACGGATCGTTGAGGCTCATTGAGGGATGGCCAGGTATTGAGGGATCCGGCCGGGCAGCATTCGGAACGTGGCGGCCACTTCGGTTACGTCCGTCTGATACCGTCCCTCGGTCAGTCGCACCAGATTGCCGCCGTTGAATCCAGCGCAGATCACGCCGTCGGCGATGCAGATCATGGCCGTGCCGGGCTGCCCGCCGCGGATCAAGTCGCCCGGAACCTGCACGCCAGAGCCCAGCACCACCGGGCCGGCAAGCACCTGCCGATAGGTCATCTTGTCGAACTCGGAGCCGGCCATGAACACCAGTTCGGTCGTGGTGCCCACGTAGACGCCATCGTCCACCGGCTGAATCAGCGTGATCGGGCTGGTGAACTGCTTGAAGTCGCGCAGGTAGTCGAACGACTCGACCATGTGCGGCCTCGAAGCGAACAACGTGCTCCCGCTGGCCACCAGAACCCGCGCCAGAGAAGGCCGCCACCGTGCCGGCCGGCGCAACGTCCAGGTTGTCGGTGCGGCATGGAATCGTGAGCGTTTCGTTCTTTCCGCTGAAAGCGAACGCCGCGTTGGTGGTCGATCCGGCAAGGTAGGCGTGATCTCCGTCCTGGCCGATCAGGTAGACGTTGAGCTTGTGCCCGGCCAACTCAGGAAGCCCGGTCAGCACGATCCCGCCATCGTCAAGCTGGAACGGCGCCGAATAGACCGTAGCACCTTCCAGGCCGTCAGCCAGGCGAACATGCGTCAGTCCGTAACGGTACTCCCCGGAGAACAGATCACCAGAGACTTCCGTAACGGAACCGACACCAAAAGGGCGCGGCACCCCCCACGTCGTCGCCATGACGCCATCCGTGACGCCACAGATCAGGCCATTCGAGAACGTTGTGCGCCCGTCCGGCAGGTTGCAGTACCAGACCCGCGACACACCGAGCGATGGGTACAGCGTGACGCGGTTCTCGCCGTCGGCGTCCATCGAAATCAGGTCGCCTCCATCCACCGTGGCCAGGATGAACCCGGCAGCCTGGTGCAGGTTCTTGTGGCAAGTGCCCAGCAATTCCGAAAACCCGGAGCGGCGCCGTATTTCCCCGGTCAGGCCGATGTCCACATTGACAGCGGACGCCAGTTCGGCGGTCTTTGATTCCTGGTCGTGCATCAGGCGCTGCGATGGCACCGTGTTGTTGATCCCGGTGAAGGACTTGAAGGTCAGCATTGTGTGGTCCTCTTGAGCATCGGCTTGCCGAACCTGGTAATCGGCGGAATGGACGTGACGCGGTGTGTCTGGATCGCAGCCGGCGTGCCGAACTGGGTAGGCATGAAGCTTTCAACGTGGTGGTTGTTGCGCTGATAGCCGCGCGGCGTGCCGAAGCGCACCGGCATGAACCCGCGAACCTCGTACCAGTTGGACCGGACAGCCTTGGGCGTTCCGAACCGGACCGTTGGCGCCGTGCCAGTCACCCGCTGCGTCAGGATCGCCCTGGCAAGCCCGAAAGCCACTGGACGGAAGCCTGATACCAGGTGCGTTGTGCGGGCCGTTGGTGTTCCGAACTGAACGGTCGGCACCATGCTCTCGACATGGCCCGTCAGGATTGCCCTTGGCGTGCCGAACTGGACGGTCGGAGCGATGGCGGACACCGCCCCCGTTTGGCTCCACCGTGCGGTCGGCGTGCCGAACAGCGACGGACTAAACCCCTCCACCCGGCAGATGATGTTCGTGCCCGGCGGGCTATGGCGGATCGCCAACGGCTTCCCGAATCGGACCGGCGCGAACCCTGAAACCTCTCCTGTGCGGTTCGTAGGCGTGGTCGGCGTCCCGAACTTGGTGATGACGCCGAGCGTGGGGACTTTCCAGAACTGCCGTGACGAGGGCGTGCCGAACTGCGTCGATACCGGCCATGGCGCGATGTGCGACGGGTGTAGGCGTGGTGTCCCGAACTGGACCGGGGCAAAGCCCTCGACACGCTGGAGCTTGTACCCTGTCGGTGTTCCGAACTGAACCGGCGCGAACCCTTCAACCGGCTGCGTGCGTCGATGGGTCGGCGTGCCGAATTGAACGGGCGCGAACCCGCTGACATCGCAGAACTGGTCCCAGACGCCGTTTGGCGTGCCGAACTTCGAGACGACGCCCAAAGTCTCGACGGCGAACGACGACCCCGCAATCGGCAGAGCCGAGAGCGGTGTTGCCGAAAGCGGTGCGAAACCGAGCATGGTCTATACAGGGCGCGCGAGGTGGCCGGTTAGAAAGGTGCGGTCCTCGCCGAACTTGAACGCAACTGTCGTTCCATTCGACAAGCCGAACAGCTCTAGGTAGTCTGTCGTCCCGTTCATGTAAACGAGCTTTGCGCCAGTTGAAATCCCTTCTTGTCCCACGGTCGGCGCGTAGTTTCCATAGCACGCGGCGACACCATTTTTATATAGCGCCGAGAGCATGTAAGTTGCACCTGACGCTGCGATCGTGTTCACCGAGAAAAGCATCTGGTAGTAGCCCTCGACATTCGGCGTAAAGCGATAGTTTGTGGTCGCGTCAAAAGTCGACCCAACGTCAAATAGCTCTGTATTTAGTTGGGCTTTTGTAAACGTGGCCGACGTAATACTCTGATTCGCGGTTGCCAGGTATGCGGATACGGCTGGTCCTACTGACGAAATCTTTGCCCCCGGCACCGTGGAAAACACCACCGGTGGGTTTGTGAAGTTGATCGTGCTGCCTGTGCTGGAGGAGATCAGTGAGCGCGCCAACTCCGTCGCGCTCACGCGGGTTCCGAGAAATATCTCCCACTGCGCTCCTGACTCGGCACAGAACCAACTGGTGTCGCCGTTGCTGGTCAGCCCGATGGTGGCGTCTGCCACAGCAGCAAACCCGGACACCGCGCCGGTCAGCGTGAGCGTACCGGTGCCGGTGGTGCTGGTGTTTTCCTTGCACCGATCGATTACCTTATGGGCCATGCCGACCCCTTACAGGCTGAAGATCTTGTTGGCGCCGTTGTCCCACGCGACGACGACATCGCCACCGTTCGGCACGAACGGGATGTTCGTCCCCGTGTCGATGTAGCAGATGACCCGCTGGGCCGACGCGGCGACGTCCGCGCCACCCGTGACCGCGCTCGCCTGGTAGACGAGGAGGTAGTGGCTCGTGGCGTTCGCGGCCAACGCCGTGAAGGTGACGTCGGCGGCGTCGGCGGTCCCGTTGGTGACGGTCTTGGACCCGAGGGTCGCAGCCGTGCCGTGGAGGACCCCGCCGGCGGTCGTCACGTCCGACACGAACTTGTGCGCGGACGAGAAGGTGTACGCCCGGATGGGCGAGACCTTGATGACGGCGGTGTCGTAGTCGATCGTGCCGTCGAGGAACCCCTCGCGGCCCGGCCCGAACAGTGCGTTTGCCATTGTCATGCTCCTTCGTTGTATTCGCTGGCCGGTTGGCCGGTGCGGGTGACGCGGGTGTCGTCGGCGAGCATCTGCCCGCCCTCACCCCAGATCATCAGGAGCGAGAGGAGCCCGGCCATGCCCGCCATTGACAGGCGTGCGGGCCAGTCCGTGTCGAGGAGCCCTACACCGTCAGCGGCGAGCGCGGCGCCCAGACTCTGGGCGAAGGTGCGGAGCGGCTTGAAGCGGTAGAGCAGCCCGAGGATCATGGCTGCCCCCCGACCGTGACATCGACCTTGACACCCTCGGTGAGGGCTTGCTCCGCGCCGGCACGTGCGGCGGCTTGGACGGCGTCGAGGTCCACAGGGGTCCCCGCCGCGAGTGCCTTCACGGCCGCGGACAGCCCGGCGACGTCGGCGGCGAGCTGCGCGACCGCTGCCGTGGCTTGACGTCCGGTGTCGACGGCGTCGAGCACGGACCGCCACATCGGGATCTTGACGAGCCGCCCGCCGCCCGCGTCGCGGGTGATCGGGTAGTCCCAGACGTCCTTGACGGTTGGCATACTGTCCTCCTGGTAGGTCTCCCACGTCACACCGACGTGGTCTCTCGGTCCGTCGTCCGGCCCCTGACGGCGGCCTGGCCAGAGGCCGTTGAGGCCCGCCCGGTACCAGGCGACCTGCTGGGCCGCCTCCGGGGACAGGTCGACGCACCCAACGGCGATCGCGTGGACGTGCGGGTCGTAGCCCTGCGCGGTCGTGCGGTGCCAGGCCGCGAATCCGACCTGGCGCATGGCCGCGACGAGTCCGTCCCACGTCCCCCGGGTCGGGGACGCGTCGACCGCGCCGCCACCAGAATGGGTGCCGCCAGACTTGTCGCCGTCGCTGTACGACCCCTGCCACACGTGGAGGGTGTCGCCGGTGATCGCCTCGACCTCGGTCAGCATGTCGGCCGTCCGCGGGTCCACGAGATGACCGCGGAAGAGCACAGTGCGAGGTCCGCCCATCAGTCCTCCTTGGTAGCGTCGGGCAGTGGGATACCGAGGTGTCTGGCGATGGCGGCGTGGTCATCGCGGTTGCGCAGGTCAATGGCCGTGAGGCGTTGGGCCGTGGCGCGTGATGCGTCCCGGTCGCCCCGGATCTCTGACCTCATCCCCCCGAGGTCCAGCTCGATCCTGTCGACCACGTCGCGGAGCGAGCTGCCGCCGTTGGGGGTGAGGTGCCGTCGGACGGTGCGCCGGGCGCTCGCGGCCGTGAGGACGGCAGCGAGTCCAGCGAGAAGTGCGCCGACGTCCGAGAGGGCGTCAGTCGCCACCGGCGCGCTCACTGCGAAGGGTCATCATGGGCATGTCGTCTCCAATGGATCGTGTCGGGGTCAGGGCGTCCCCCTTGCCGCGGCTCTCCCCCCGGAGTGGCGCGGCAGACTGTGTGCGTCAGGCGACGCGGACGATCTCGATCCATGAGCCGGCCGCGATCGTGGCGTTGGACGCCTCGGCGGTGCCCTGAGCCCACTGCATCGTCAGGGTGCCGGGCGTCGACCCGACGGTGATGATGCCCTCGGGGTGCCCGACCGTGGAGACGCCGGTCCCGCCGATCGTGGCGGTCGACCCGACCGTCTGGCTGGTGGCCTGGATCGAGCCGTTGGGCGAGGTCGTCGTCGGGACGGGCGAGTCCGTCGACCAGTCCATCGTGGTCCCGGACGGCACCGACCACTTGACGTTGATGTCCGCGGTCGTCGTCGCGTTGTAGATCAGCCTCGAGCTCAGCCGGTAGACCCCGCCCGGTGACAGGGTCAGCCCGGCCAGGTGCGGGTCGTCAGCGACGGTGGCCGTGTTGTTGCGGGTCGTGTCGGCCGTCTTCACGACGCGGCGGGGGGCCGACGACCAGCGGACCCCGCTGTTCGTCCCCTCCCTGTACGTGTCGGCCACGGTCATACCGATGTAGCGGTTGTCGCCGACGGTGAGGTCGGTGACGTTGCGCCAGGTGAGCCCATAGTTCGTGGTGGGCGCGGCCTGGTCGTCGATCACGACGTTGCCGTCGACGAGGCAGCCGATGGCCTCGACGAGGAGGATTCCCGACTTGGCGCGCGTCACGCCGTCGTTCTGCCGGTTCTGGTTCGCATTGAAGACGACATTGCCCCTGACGGTGATGCCCTTGACGTATGTGGAGTCAGCCGACCCGATGCACAGACCGACCGAGTCGGGGGCGTCGATGACATTGTCGGAGACGGTCCCACCGATGCACTGCCGGGCAACGGTGATACCGACGTCACCGGAGCCCGTGACCCGGTTCCCGCTGATGACGAAACCGCGGGCGCGGTGCAGCGAGATGCCGTCCGCCGAGCCAGGAGTCGTCGGGTTGGCATCGCTGGTCCCGAGGCACTTGACGTCGTTGTCGACGATGCTGATGTTGCGGAAGAGGTACGCGTCCGCGCCGGTGCACTGAATCGGCTGGCGCACGGTCCCGCCGGGCGCATGCGGCCCGATGTAGTTCCGGCTGATCCTCACGTTGCTCGGCGCCGAGGCGGGGACCGAGCCGCCGTCACCAGCGACCCCGTAGAGATAGATCGCCCGCTCGACCCACGCCGTGAAGCGGCACCGGTCGATCAGGGTGTAGTCCGCGAACTCGCGGACCCGGATGCCGGTCGTGCAGCCCGTGAACTCGCACCCGATGATCTGCGTCCACGTCGACGTGCCCCGGAGCTCGACGCCGTTCGCGGCGTTCGCGACGGTCACCCGCTCCATCCGGACCTCGTCGACCGAGTTGATGTGCACCGTGTACGACGACACGAGACCGGCTGCGTCGACCGTGACGTCCTGGAGCCCTGACCCCGTGGACATCGTGAGGAGCGTCGAGTTCGCGGCGCCGGCCAGGATCGTCCCGCCGAGCGACCCGCCGACGATGGTCACGCCAGCCGGGACCGTGACGGGCGTCATCAGCTTGACCGTCGTCGCGCCGATGTGCAGCGCGCGAGACCCGGATGCGGCCGCGGCGAGGGCGGCCGTGAATGCGGTCGTGTCGTCCGCGACACCATCCCCGACGACGCCATAGTCAGCCGCCCGGACAGCCAGCGCAGCGCCGGTCGCCTCCGGGAGGAGGGCCGGGGAGGGGTAGAGGGCGTCGGCGCCGGCGATGACCAGGGCTGCGTAGTAGAGCAGCATCGTGTCTTTGAGGCGGGTCATGTCAGGCCGCCTGGTAGGTGCCGGCGAAGGTGAGGATGTGACCTGACGCGAAGGTGGCCGGGACGGTCGGGGCCATCCGGGAGGCCGCGCCGTGGAAGTAGATGTCGAAGCCTGCGGTGGAGCGGTAGCAGCCGCCGTAGTACATCGCGGCGCCGGCGATGAGCAGGGCCGACCCGATGAGGAGGTTCGCGGGCGTGGTCGCGACGGGGAGCGCGAAGGAGTAGATCCCGGCACCGAAGGTAGTCGTCGACCCTGGGATGATCCGGCCCGCGAACGTGACCGTCTTCCCGGTGCGGGAGAAGGACCCGAGGGAGGTGCCGTTGCCGATCGCCGGGTTGGTCGTGACCGCGGTCCACCCTGTAGCCGGCACCCACGACGCCTGGTCCCACGCGGCCTGTATGCCGGTGAGTGCGTCACGGACCTCGGCGAGCCCCTGGTGCGCGGCGTAGATCCCGTCCTCCCACCAGTTGGCGACATCGGCGTCGATGAGGCTGGGGACCGCGGGCTTGTTGACCCACGCCTCTTGCCGCTTGGTGTACATGGTGCCTCCTGGCTAGCCGTTGTTGCGGCCGAGGATCACGACGGCCCGGCCGGACCGCTGGCACCACACACGGGCGCCCACGATGAGCCCGGACACGAGCGTGTCCGGGGTGATCGGTAGGGGGTCGGCGTCACCGTCACGCCGAATACGCAGAGGCCCGGTCGCCGTCACCGTCGCCCACCAGCACGAGTCGCTCACCGAACCTCCTGGATGTGGCACCTCATGAGTGCGAGGGGGTCGCAGTCGACCGTCATGCCCTGCACGACTCCCGACGTCGTGATGCCGGCGATAGTCGACCGGAACTGGACGCGGTCGTTCAGCGCGAGCGGCACCGGGGCGTGCTCGAGGTCGAGCGTCGAGGACACCCGGGACAGATCCTCGAGGCGGCGCTTGGCGAGGTCGTCGAGGATCACCTGAGAGGCGGCCTCAACGTCCACCTCGACCACCTCGATCTCCCGGCCACGCGAGACCGTCGACAGCGGGTCGGACGGGTCGTCGTTGAGGGCCGTCGACGTCAGCGCGGGAGTCGCGCCATCCGCCCGCGAGATCAACGTGACGACGTTGGGCACCGCGAACGTGTCCCGGTCGTGTGCGAAGTCCGGCGAGTAGATCGAGTCCACACCATCGGTGAACGACCTGCGGGTGACCCGGTACTGCGGGGCCTGGTACGGGTCGCTGCGGAAGTAGCCGTACCCGTCGACCCACAGGCTGAAGTAGTTGACCGCCGCGAGGAGGTCATTGATGATGCGGAGCTTGGTCGTCCCCGGCTCCCACACCATCGCCGACCGCAGCGTCGCCGTCGACGCCGCGATGGACATCCGCGACTCACCAGCCGACGCGATGATCGCCTCGACCTGCTCGGTCACGACCGCGCCTGCCGGGACCGCGAAGGTCGCGTTGACCTTGTCCTCGACGAGGATGAGCAACTTGTCGTAGAGGTCGACATCCGCCGTCGCGACCGCGTCCGACCAATGGATCGTCGGCGTCGCCGGCAGGTACACCCCGAGCGGCCACGAGTCGGTCTCCCCGTCGGCGAAGTCGATACTCACCCACGGCTGGACCCGGATCTGCGTCCACTCCGGGACTGTCAGCCCGGCCCAGGTGAGCATCCCTGTGGAGCGGATCTCCCGGTCGACCGACCACGAGAGGCTCCCGCCCTCGACGTCGAGCTCACCGAGGCGGACATCGTCGGGGTTGAGGATGTCCCACCGGTAGGCGGTGACCCGCCCGCCGAGGGTGTACGGGTCGGGCGGGGTGTCGTCCACGACCGGTACGCCGTCGTCGCCAGCAGCAGTCAGGTACATCTCGCCGAGGTACGCCTCGCCCAGGCTCGACGTCGACCAGGCGGCTGTCATGCGACCGTCTCCGACCAATCCGTCTCGGTCAAGGTGAGTCCGACGCTGCGGGTAGCCCCCACACCCATGCCCCGGACCTGTGCAGGGGCGACGCTGCCGAAGATCCGGATGCCGGACGGGTCGCGGAAGCAGTGCGGCCCGGGCAGCATCGCCAGGGCCTCGATATCGGCCCACGTCGACGGCTCATCGGTCACGGCGACCCACGGCGCGAAGAGTGTCCCGGAGAGGTTGACCGTCCGGGTCGTGCCAGTGCCGGCGAACTCCACCGGACGCGCTCGACCGGCGAACCGGTGCAGTGCCTTCTCGAGGCCGCTTTCGACGTCGAACGAGACGTTGGAGGACAGCCGGATGGACAGGCCGAAGTCCGCGCCGCCGTTGAAGAATGCCCACTTGGCCCCGGACGTGTCGACGTCCACCTGGGCCGACATCGCCGTCGACGGGGTGGCCGACACCGCGACCGCCATGTACGTGACCGTCGTCCCGAGGGGCGGGATGTTGTCGGTGACCGTCCCACCGACCGGGGCCTGGTCAGCGACGAGGACCCACCCGGACACCTGCGCACGCCAGACCTGGTTGTAGGCGACGTCGACCTCACCGACTGCGGTGCCCGGGTTGACGATCGTGACCGTCGTCGCGCCCGTGTCCGGCGAGAAGGTCGCCGTGATCGTCGGAGTCGGCGGCGGGTCGTACGTGACCGTGAAGGTTGCCGAGTCGTCCAGGGACCATTGCCCGGTCGGGTCACATACGGCGACCGTCACCGTGTATGTCTGGCCGTTCTGCAGTCTGGTCGCGAAGGTGGCCGTGGTCGCCGCGTCGAGAGCCGACAGCGACTCGACCACCGTCGAGCCCTTGGACAGGGTCGCGCGCCAGCCGTACTGGCCGCCCGCCTCCGGGTCGTAGTACGCCCACGTCGCCGTGAGCGTCGCCGACCCCCAGACCGTCGTCGGGGTCGCGATCGTGGCCGTCGGGATCGCCGACAGGACGACCGTTGCCGACGACGACCACGCCGACGCCGTCGCGTGCAGACCCCACGTGCGGACCTGCCACTCGATCGTGACTCCGTTGGCGTACACGCCAGCGGCGAGAGTGTGCGTCGAGGCCGTCGAGGTGACCGTGCCCGTCGAGGTCCACGACCCGGCACCGACGATGCGATGCTGGACCTCGTACTTGGTCTGCGCCGTCGTGTCCGTGGGGTTGTGGACCCAGGACAGGACCAGCGCCGTGGTCGCGTCGACCGCAGACGGAGGGGGAGGCGTCAACCCCGACGGCGGGTTCGGCGGGGCCAGGATCGTCACCGTGTTCGACGCCGGCGAGTCCACCGACGACAGCGCCGGAGTCGAGGTGGTCGCCCGGAGCCGGTACTGGTGCGACGCCGACGGAGACGGGGACGTGTGCGTCCACGTCGTGACGTTCCCGACGCTCGCCAGCGGCGCGCCATCCCACACCCCGGCGGAGGCGTGCCAGACCTCGACGCCGGAGTTGTACGGCGAGTTGTCGGTCCACGTGAGCGTGATCGACCCTGCCGGAGTCTTCACGGCAGTCGGCGCGCCCGGGGCGGCCGGAGTCGTCGCGAGGACTTGGGTCGAGGAGAACCCCGACGCCCCGGCACTGTTCGACGCGCGCACTCGCCACTGGTACTGGTGGTTCGCTGACGTTGTCGTATCCGTGTACGACGACACGTTGCCGAGCGTCGCGATGCGCGCCCACGCCCCACCATCGGTTGACCGCTGCACCTCGACCGACGAGTACGGCTCACCCGTCGTCGAATGCGACGTCCACGTGATCGTGTGCGACGTATCCGACACTCGCGCCACCGTCGCAGCCGTCGGAGCGGCCGGGACACCATAGGGGCGGGCCGGGATCGCCACGGTCACCGTGTGTGACGGCGTGACCCCGTTGTAGGCGCCAGAGACGGTCGCCGAGAAGGTCACCGAGCCCGGCGACGTCCCATACGACCCGGCCGGGTAGGTATACGTGTAGGTCCGCGTCGTCCGCAGGACATCGCCCGAGCCCGTAGAGGACTGGTTGTTGTAGTCGTACGTACCCGACCCCGCGGACCCGCCGAAGGTAAGGGTCTGGAAGTCGTCGTAGTTGTACTGGTTCTCGGTGTAGACCGCGTACGACAGGACAACCGTGGTCGAGGCGTGGGTGACCGCAGCGGTCGACGGGTCGATACCGACCCGCATGCCGTTGCCGCCCCCGTACTCCCAAGGGCCGTGAGTCAGGGCCACTACGCCACCCCCGCCCGGAAGTCACGGCGCTGAGTACGCGCCTGCTGTGCGATACCGTCCACGACGACGGACCGGACGACCGCCTGGACCTGCTCACCAGTCCAGGGGTTCTCGACCACGACCGAGACGGTCGGAGCCGCACCGACAGCCGCCGCAGCAACGTTCGGCCGGGTCGCCGCGAGATAGGCGCCGTTGGCGAACTGGAGCGACGCCAGCTCGGACGGCGACACCTTCATCAGCCGCAGCGTCTCGCGCAGGATGCCCATGTTCCGGTCTCGCATCTCCGGCTTTCCGGAGATGTACGCCTCCCACGGGATGTCAGTCTCGCCCCAGAGGATGTTGCGGCGGCGAGCGACCTGCGGAACCCGATCGACGTACGTCCCGTTCCCGTCGATGCCGCCGTCGGCACGCTTGACGATCCCGCCGTCTGCGTACCCTCGGCCGTACATCTTGTCGAGGTTCGTCCCAGAGATGTGCGCCGTGATCCGCAGGACCCCGGGCGACAGCAGGTCGTTCCTCTTCGCCATTGCCTCGCGGGTGTCCAGACTTGCCTTCGTCGACACCGTGGCCGGGATCTTGAGGACCGACTCGGCGTACTTCTCGGCCGCGGTCTTGGTCATTCCCATCTGGATGGCGGCATTGATGAGCGCAATGCGGCCCTTCTCCAGTGACGCCTTCGCCGCGTCCTGGTTGCCGGTCTGCTTGTAGATCGCCTCGGCCGAGTCCTGCGCCGCCCGCGCGATGGCGTCCAGTGCCTCGGCGTTAGCACGGCCCTTGGGAGTGTGGATGTCGAGAGTCTTGCCGTTCCGCTTCAAGGACTCGGCGGCATTGTCGATGGCCGCCTCGAAGTCACGCGCGGCCTGGTTCGCGGTCAGCTGGACCATGCCGGCGTCCTTGAGCGACTCCATGTAGTCGTCGAGAGCCGTCTTCGAGTCTGTGATCGCGGTCGTGACCAGTTCCTGCGCCGTCGCCGCCGAGTTCGCGTCCGTCGACGCGACCGCCAGAGCCGCGGCGTACTGCGGCAGTGCCTCCCGAAGCTGGGCCAGGCTGTACCCCTGCGCCTGAGCCTCGCGAGACACCTTCTCGAAGATCTCGACGGCCTGGTCAGCCTTGCCACCTTGGACGAAACCGGCCAGGGCTGTGTCCAGTTGGGCGAAGAACGCGATCGCGTCGTCGGCCTGCGTGGTCCCCAAGAGTCCGAAGCCGGTACCGATCTCCCCGAGGGCGGCCATGGCGTTGTGCCAGATCGACCCGTTGAAGACCTGGTCCACCTGCTGTCCCAGATCCTCGAAACCCCTCCGCATGAGCCAAGAAACGCCCTCGGCGTCCTTGCCAAGGGTGATGTAGGCGTCGAGGCTCTTCACGGCATCGTTACTGGCTCCGAGCGCCTTCTGCCACACGCCCTGCATCGCGTTCCCGGCGACACCAAGACCAACCGCTGCCGCGCTCAACAGGCCCGCGTTCTTCGCCGTCAACGCCAACTTCGACGCTGCGGCCTCGGACACGATGCCCATCTCGACCATCGCGGCCTTGCCCGCAGCGATCTTCGGCACGAGCGACCCGAACGCTCCCACGCCCAGGAGCGCCGCCGCAGACACCGCGGCCAGCGCCGTCGCCGTCGCCTGCAGTGGAGCGGGCAGCTCGGCGAACGCCGACACCGCCCCGTCGAGGGTCTGCACCAGGCCCCGCAGCGCCGTGTTCGCGCCAGACCCACCCTGGATCAGCGCCGTGTCGATCGCGCCACCGAGACGCTCAAGGTCACCCTTGAGGTTGTCCGTCAGCGCTGCAGCCTGCTCAGCCGCGAAACCGGAGTCGTTGACGGCATTGGTCCACTCCTGGACCGCCGCCGCACCACCCTGGTACAGCACCGTCGCCGCCGTGATCTGCTCGTTGCCGAAGATCCGGCCAAGCGCGGCGTTGCGCTCCTCCTCGGTCAGCACACCGAGCTTGACCTTCATCTGCTCGGCGACCGTCGCCATGCCGACGAACTTCCCCTGGGCGTCGTACAAGGACAGCCCGAGCGCGTCCATCTGCTTCTTCGCCATCGCCGAAGGACTGGTCAGCGACAGGAGCATCCCGCGGAACGACGTCCCAGCCTGCTCCCCGATGATGCCCTTGGACGCGAACTCCGCGATGATGCCGGTCGTCTCCTCGATCGACACCCCGAGAGACTTCGCGACCGGGCCGACGAACTTCATCGCCTGCGCGACATCCTCAGCGGACCCCTGCGCCTTACCCGCAGCCGCAGCGAACAGGTCCGCCACGTGCGGCAGATCCTTACCCGCGAGCCCGAACTGGTTCATGGCTGTTGCCGCGATCTCCGCAGCGCGACCGACCTCGAGCTGACCAGCAGCCGCCAGGGACAGGGCGCCCTTGAGGCCGCCGTTGATGATGTCCTTCGTCGCGACGCCGGCCTTCGCCATCTCCGTAATGCCCTGCGCGGCCTCAGTCGCCGAATACTGCGTGTCCTTACCCAACCGCATGGCGAGGTCCCGCAGCGCCTCCAGCTCGGTCCCGGTCGCCCGGGACGCCGCTGACGCGGCGGACATCGCCTGGTCGAACTCCGCGAACTTCACCACCGCGAGGGCCAGCCCGGCGCCGATCGCCAGCCCGGCGCCGGTCGCCGAGTCGCCAACCTTCTTCCACGCGGCCCTGTGCTTGTCGACGCTGTCGGCAGCCTTGCCGGAGAACTCGCGCGTTGCGTTCCCGGCCTGCCTGATGCCGGCCAGGTAGTTGGAAACGTCCGCGCGGAGCTTGACGGAGAGAGAGCGGTCACGAGGCATGTATCAGACCACCCCTCGCCGTATCGTCATTGACATGAACAAGTTGTTTGCATCTGGGGCGGCGCTCTGTGCCGTGGGACTAGTGCTGTCACTGGGCAACCTGGCTGCCGGGGAAACTTCCCAAGGGCACCCTCTGGCCTACTGGGCCGGTGCGTTCTGGGTCGCAGGATTTTGCGTCCTGCTTGCTGCTGGAGGACGGTGGCTCTACCGGAGGCGCTCGCTGGAGAAGTAGATGCCTGGCGGCATCGGTTCGGAGCCCAGCTGCTTGGTCATACCCGCCTGGCGTTCCCCGACTGCCTGGCACGCGAAGCACCGTGTCGTCGTCACCGCGTACTCGCCTCGGTGCTCCTTGTCCATGGACTCATGCCGCGGATGACCGCAGCCGGGGCAGAGCGAGTCGACGTAGGACTGCCATGCCAAGGCGGCCATAGTGTCGTCGCTGAGCCAGATCGAGCCGGGCTTACGCCTCCCCAGGAACACGCTCATCGGCAGCCCGTGGAGGGCAGCCGTTTTGAGCATGGCCCGAGCCGTCAGCGCTTCCGGACGCGAGAGGCAGCCAACGAGAAAGGGACCGTCACACCAAGGCCCTGCTGGGCGGCCAGGCATGTCGCCGTGAGGGTCTGAGCGAAATACCCGTCCCCGATCCCGTCACGGATGGCCCGCACCTTCGCCGGGGTAACCCCCCCAGGGGCGACGATCTGCTCGGCCATGATGGCGAACGTCCGCTCGTCGTCGTCCTTCACCTTGCGGCGGATCTCCTCGACCCTCTCGTCGGGGATGCTCGTGATCTTGAAGCGGGCACGAGAGGCCTCCATCTCGTCCCGGAGATCGTTCGCCCGCGCGAGAATCCCATCCCGGTCGGCGTCGTCGGCGTCGTTCGCAAGAGCCTCCAGTTCGTCGATCTCGGCCTGGAGGTGTGGCTTGCCGAAGACCTCGACGAACTTGGTCACGCGGGATGTGCCCGCCAGCCACTCATCGAGGTCGAAGGTCTTCGGGTCCAGTTCGTCGTCGCTCACGTGCGTTCTCCAATCGGCAGTATCGGCAGTGGGTTTCGGCGGAGGTGGGGTGCTGCGCTGCCGATGTCGCCGCACCCCACCAGTCGTTGGGTCAGGCGACGAGAGCGACGTTCCGCTTGACCTCGCCGATCACGGACACGGCGGACCTAACCATCTGGTCCTCGTTGTCCGCACCGACCTGGGGGACGGCGACGCCGACCTCGATGGGGAAGACCCACACCTTGTCGGCGGCGGCGGCGGCCGTGTCGACGGACTTGCCGATCCGCAGCACGAGGTAGCCGGTCCAGCCGTCCTTGACGAGATCCCAGACCTTGTTGAGGGCGGTCGATCCGGCGCCCGACTGGGGGTCGGCGGCGAACACGAAGTCGTCGATGCTGTAGGTCAGCTTCCCCAGCCGCTCGTAAGACTGGATGGTGCAGAACCGCTCGTTCTTGACCTTCTCGTAGGAGGCGGACGGGCCGCCCCACGACTTGCCGAAAAGGCACTCGGCGGCCACGGAGGATGCGGCGTTGATCTCGGTCGCGAGCGACGGCGCCGCGGTATTGGCGATGGTGGTGACGAGCCTAGCCGTCCAGTAGCCGACAGACGGGATTCCAGTGGGCACGGTGGGCATGGGTTACTCCTTGACCTGGGCGGGCTTGACGGCCGTGCCGTCCTTAGCGACGGGGTACTTGGTGGGGATGTCCCGCCCGAAGTCGTCCACGGCGGGACGGTCGAGCGGAGTGAGACCGAGCCGTGCGGCCCAGTCGGCTGACGTGGTGTATTCGGCCCCGTTGTCCGGGTCCTTGACGCGCACGCGGTCGGACATGGCACCCCTTCCGGGCGTGGTGAAGCGCCCCGTCTCCGGGGTGCGGTGGGTTGGTATCGGCAGGACCCGCGCGGAGCGGGGAACCTCAGGGCTGGTAGGCCAGCGCGTAGCGCTCGACGGCCTGCATGACTACCTCGGGGAGCGAGTCGTCCGCGGTAGGCGGGTAGGACGCCAGGTGGTCCATGAGCCACGCCACACGGCCCACGGCGGGCCGGAAGTCGGTCAGGGCGTCCACGACCTTCCGAGCGCCCCACAGCGCCTCACGGGCGGCCTTCTGGCGGTCAGGGTCACGGGATACGCTCTTGACGTCCACGCTCGGCGTGCGACGGTCAGCGAGGCCCGCGAGGTTGGTGGACGACGTCTCCCCGACGCTCGCGGTCACGAGGAGGTAGGCGCTCGGTAGGGTCCCATCCGGGACGCCATAGCGGTAGACGGTGCGGGCTGATCCGACCACCGACTCGATCCGGGCGGCGATGACCTCGACGACGTCCTCAGCCAATGTCCTCAGCCACCTTCCCAAGGAAGTCGGCCATGACCTCGGCCTCCTTGTCGGCGGCAAGCATCGGGTCGGGCAGGACGGGACCGGTCTTGGAGTTGCCGAGCCAGTAGAAGGCCAGCGAACCCGCGCCGCCCTTCTCGGGGCCGATGTCGGCCACGATCTCGTCACCGGTCAACTCGACGTCGAACGTGATCGACTGCGGCATCCGGGGGGCGTGCGGGTGACCGTCCGCCTCGCGCTGGAGTTGCTTCTTGACGTTCAGCGCGCCCTTCTTGACGACAGCGCGCTGCGCGAGGACCACCTTCGCGCCCTGGTCATCCAGGGCCTTGGCGAACGCCTCGACGTCGCCGAAGTCCAGGCTCATGCCCGCGCCACCTCGACACACCGCAGACGACGCGCGGTCGCCTGGGACTGTGCGTGCGGGGCGAGCACCGTGAACACTCGGCCGGTCAGGCTCGGGTCCATCTCGCAGCCCACGACCGTGACGGTCGCGCCGAGCAGATCGTCGGTCGTGCCGTCGACCGGGATCGAGACGACGGCGCCCGTCAAGGTCCAGTCAGCTTCGCCCGCGGCGGCCTCACGCTCGGCCACGTTCGGGCGCCGGACGCGACACGGGCCGGCGTAGAGCAGGGTGGGCGTGCCACCCGTGTATACGCCCACAGCGTCGTCCCAGGTCTGCGTGCCGGCGCGCGTGATGGTGCATTCGTCGCGCATCATCGACTCGGCTTGTCGCCGCAGCTGGGGGAGGGCGGCGGCGATGTCCGCGCCGAGGTTCACCACGACGAGACCGTGTCGGGCTCGAAGTAGGGCGACACGGAGAACGCGCCACCGGAGGACGTGGACGCCGCAGGGGTCAGCAGGTCCCACCACTCTGGGAGGATCGTGATCTGCCCAGTGGACGACTCGTACCGCCGAGACACGCGCCCGTCATCGACCGCGACGTCCACCTGGGTTGCCGAGTCGGGCCGCTTGACCTTGAGCGCGACGGCCTCGCGGATGACGTAGTCGACCGTCGCGGAGTCGAGCCCAGCGAAGGTGTATCCGTTGCGGGTCGCCCAGTTGGTGATGAGCAGCGTCGCGTCGGAGATCCACATGTCCCACTGGGCGTAGGGGATGGGGTCGGGACAGGAGACGCCGAGAGTCGTCGCCACCTGATCGGGTGTCACGGTCATGACGACTCCTGTCCGAGAGCGACCTGTCAGAAGGTCGCGGTGCCCTTGGTGTAGGCCACGAAGGCGTCCGGGGACCCCATCACGAAGCCGTAGTAGGCCTCGACGAGCAGGAGAACGAGGTTCTCCTGGAACGCCGAGTGCCACGTGGTGCCGTCGAAGTAGGACGCCTCACGGCTGAGCCGGATCGAGATGTCCATGCCGACGCCGTAGGCCGCCTGCCTCCAGTCGCCGCCGATGCCGCGCAGCCCCGAGTCGACGCCACCCGGGCCAGAGGCCGCGACGGTCGCCTTGCTCGTCGCGGCCGTGCCGCCCGTGAGGGACGTCTGGTTGACCACGAACGGAGCGGCGGCACCCTGGACGCTGGACGCCACGTCGGGGAAGGTGATCGTGTAAGGACCACCCGCCGAACCGGTGACCGTGACGGCCGAGTAGATGCCGCCCCACGCCTGCACTGCGGTCTGGATCGTCGCCGCGGCGGCGTTGTACGCCTGCGACGTCGAGTTGCCACCGGACATGAGCAGGAACGTGCCACCGGTGGGAGTGCCGACGATGGTGACCGTCTGCACCTTGTCACCGGAACGCCAGTAGCGGCCGGAGACTCCGTTGTTGAAGAACGCGTCGTAGCCCGCGAGGGTGTTGGAACCCTCGACGAGCAGCGGGCGGCCCGTGGTGTCGACGGCGAGTTGCGCGTCGATCTTGAAGCGCTTGTCGGCCGCAATGCCGGTGAAGTCGTAGTTCTTGTCCACGACCTTGCCGGCACCCGTCACGATGTCGGTGTAGAGACCCCCGGCGTTCTGCGCGGCCGTGCCGAGCGCGACGGACGAGTTGGCCAGGGCCAGGTACTCCGGGAACGGGCCAGCCGCACCGGTGCGCATCGACTTGCCGTTGATGGCCGCGTAGTCGAAGGCGCGGGCGATGGCGGTCGGCAGGTCCTGCTCCAACTGGGCGTAGAGCCCGGCCGGGTTGGTGAGCGCGACCTCCTCGGACACGGGGACCAGGAGGGCAACCTTCTTGCCCTGCATGATCTTGACGCCGGCACCGACATGGGAGGCGGGCTTGACGCCCCCCTCCGACACCCAGTCAGCGACCGGGACGTCCATCGGGACGGGGATGGCGGTGTTGGCCGACACGGACAGGGGGACCCGACGCGCCAAGCGCTGGACAGCCGACTGCTCGGTGGCCTTGGCGAAGATGGGACCCGTCAGGGTCGGAGGGAGCAGGGTGCTGTTGACAGCATTGAGCTGCACGGGCATGGTGACTCCTTGGTGGTTTCAGCTACTTGAGCTGGCGGTTGAGGAAGTGGGCGAACTCCTGGCCCGGCGTCGGCGCGGTGCCGCCGTTGGACCGGCCGCCCTGCGTGTAGTCGGGGATGAGTCGTCCGGTGTTGGTGCGGGCCTCGACGGATTGCGCGAGTCGAGCGGCGAGGCTGCGCATCGCTGCCTCATCGGTCACCTTCGCCAGGTCGGCAAGCGTTTCGGCATCATTGATGCCGTGCTCGGACGCGACGGTCAGGACGAGGTTCTGCCGCTGGGTCGCCTCGAACTGCGCGTTGAGCGCCTGGACCTGTGCGGCGAGTCGAGAGACGTCCGAGGTCTCCTCGGGCTTGACGCCGAACGCCTTGGCGAGCGCTTCCGCCTGGGCGGTCTGCGCGGCCTTGATGTTCGCGATCTCGGTCTCCAACTGCTGCCGCTTGTCCCGCTCGGCGGCGAGGTCGGCGAGGACGGCTTGCTTGCCGCCCTTGCCGTCGTCGGTCGCCTGCGCGGTCTCGGTGCTGGTGGTCGTCTCGGTGGTGGCTTCCGCCATTGGGTTTCTCCGTCTCGGAGCAGTCCGACCGGCCTCGCGCCTGTCGGGGGGTTCGTGGGGCTACAGGAGGTAGCCGTGCTTCTTCAGGAGCGCGATGGCTTCCTCGGGGCTGGATGCGAGGCGGTAGACGCCCTCGGGGGTCAGTCGCTGCGCCCGCTTCTTGCTCTCCGCGCCGAGGCGCTGCCCCGCGAGTCCGCGACGCGTTGCTCCCTCAGTAGTGGTCATTCCGTCACGTGACCGGGCTGGCGTGTAGATGCCCTCGCGCGATACGTAGACGCGATGTGAGTTGATGACCTGATTCATGTCCGCGCCGTCCGCGATTGCCCGCCGCTGCACCTTGGTCAAGTCACGGACGTCTTCAGGGCCAACCGCCTCGACCAGGCCGTGAGCCTTGCCATCGCCGGTCGGGACCGCTCGACACAGGCAACCGGGGTGGCGCGGGAACGCGATGGTCTTGGACGGCTTACCGGCCAGGGCCGCGCAGCGTTGGCAGCAGCCCGGGTTGACCATGCGGACGTACTTGATGTCGACCCGAGCAGCAATGCCGACACCGGTCGCGGCCCGGGCAGCGTCAGCGACCTGCGTGACCGTCGCCATGTCCAGCCACGACCGACCCAGCGCCAGACGGTCACCCAGCGACTCAGCGGAACCCGCGCGAGCCTTCACGACCGCCCCGTAGAGGACCGCGTCGAGGTCACCTACGGTCTGCCCGTCGACGCTGTATGCGCCCGTCAGGTGCCCGACGTTGACCGACCCTGCTGGGTTGGCGGTGATCCGCTGCTCAGTGAGCGCCTGGCCGACATATGCCGCACCGTCACGCGCTGCGCCGATCTGCGCCGCCGTCATCAACGTGACAATCCGGGGACCGACCCGCCTCCAACCAGCGTCGAAGTCAGGACCGATCAAGTCCCACTCGCGACGAATAGCCGCCGCGGTGACCGTGATGAGCCGCTGCTGCGCCCGGTAGTGGTCAGCCGCCGACCGGAGCATTGCCGGTCTCCGTCGACGGGTTGCCGGTGCCAGCCGCGAGGTTGCGGGTCGCCGCGACGATCGGGTCAGAGATTTGCTCGGCCTCGAAGTAGGCACGCTCCTTGGCCTTGCGTGCCTCAGACCAACCCAACTCGTCCCAGTAACCCTCGCGCGACAACACGCCGGCTGCGCGGCGCTTGGACAGGGCGTCCTCACGTTGGGCAACGGTCGGCGTTGCCGGGTCCTGCCAGTCCACGCGGATTCGGTTGCCCGGAACCCACTCGCCCGTGACGATGCGGCGCGCGATCGCAGCAGCCCAGCCGAGGGTCGTGCCGACTGCGGTGTTGTGCCGCTCGACCGTCTCTACCAACTGCGCTTCGTCGGCCCGGATCGCACCCTCAGCGGGCGGATTCGTCGTGTGAAGCCCGAAGTAGCGGGCCGGGAAGCCGGTGACGGTCGCGGCCTGCTTCCCGTACATGCTCACGGCGGCCTCGAAGTTGGAGACGTCGGCGGCGTCGAGTTGCCCGACCTTCGCATCCTCTGACGTGAGGGTGTGGATCGCGTTGAAGTAGGCCTCCCAGACCGGCTTCTGCGAGCCGTCCGGGTTGACGAAGTCGCCCTTGCTAACGCCGGTCATCCACATCCGGGGGATGCCGTGGGACTCGATCGAGAACTGGAGGTTCGTCAGTGTTCGGGCGGCCGAATCAGTCAACGGGATGATGTCGCGCATCTCCGACTCGCCCTCCCACGACCCGGAGCGGCGTCGGTTCAGGTGCATGACGACGGGGACTCGCCCGAGCTGGTGGTCGTTCCGATCGACCTCCACCCATTCGCCGCCGTGCGCGGACCGCTCAACCCAGACGGTCGAGTTCGGCAGGTAGAGGACCGCCAGCGTCGGGGAGCCCTTGACCGTGATGCCGAGGTCGCCGTCGTCGCCCGACCCATAGAACCGGGCCGCAGCGGTGATCGTCCGCTTGCGCTGGTCGATGATGGCCGCCATCTCTCGGGGCGACTCGACGTGGATCAGCGGCAACTCTGGGTCGTCCTCGTTGGCCCCGACCGACATGAACGCACGCCCATAGACGAGCCGGTCCGTGTTGAACAGCGTCAGCTCAGCGTCAAGGTTGTTCGCGTCCCAGATCTCCCGCAACTGCGGATCTGCGGTCTCCTCAGACGGCAGGATCAGTGAGCGGACGTTCTGCCGACGCTCAATGGTGTCGACCAGCACCCGAGGCCAGTTGACGACCACGAGGAACCGTCGTAGCGACGGCGGGATTGCCAACCCAAGCTGCTCAACCCGCTGCTGCCCTAGGTAGTAGTCGAGCATCAGTTCGTCGTCGGCGTAGGTCGCCTGGTGGACGGCATACAGCTTGTCCAGCACTGCGGATTCCTCGGACGAGAGCGCCATCACACCCCCGTCTCAGGTCATAGGAAGAAGATCGTTGGTCCGGTGTCGGCCGCGGTCCAGCCGGCCGCGAGGGCGTCGGCTCGTGCCTCGTAGGCGAGGACGTCCGCCATGAGGACGTCGATCTTCTGATGCTCGCTTGGCTTGCCGAGGATGAACTTGTCGCCCGGCTTCGCGACCTTCCGAGCCGCTAGTGCGTGACTGCGGTATGTCGGGTCGTCGTCGTGCGTGGACAGCGCTTCGGCCATGTCCTCGCGGTAGCGGACCAGCGCCGGGAACATGCGAGTGATCGAGTTCGTGGGCCACTGAACGACCGTGTCCTCGCCGTGCTCGCCCGCCCAGGCGTCGATCTGCGTCTCGAAGTGCCGCGGGTCGGCATACATGCGGGCCACCCGGTAGCGGGTGAATAGGTCCGCGACGGCCGCGTTGACCTCACCGCGCGGAATCCGCCCGTCAGGCCACTCGTCTGGACGCCAGACAGTCGGGCGCGAGTCCGGTCCGTAGGTCGGAGTGAACCGGTGCCCATCCATCGTGACCGCCCGCAATGCAGTCCAGTCACCCGACCGGGACCCGTCGAAGCCGAGACAGATCGCTGTGCCGCCCGGAACCTCCGTGCTCGCCCTGGTTGCGTCAAGCAGGCCCTCGGTCAGATAGGACCCGAGCCCCTGGACTAGTCGATTGCCGAAGAATCGTTCTGCCTGCGCCGGATCGGTCTCAATGAGTTCCGCCGCCTCGGGGTCGATCGCGCTTTTCACGTCAACCCACGGGGCGTCGGCATACACGTGCAGGTGGATCTTGTGCCGGTCCCGCTTGTTGGCGTAGGACAGGTCGGCCGGAGGCTTGCGGTAGTAACGGAAGATGTCAGGGCGACGACTCTCGAACGCCTGCTGGGCCGCCGAGTTCTCCATCGGGTCCCACGGGTTGGTCAGCTCGACGGAACGGCCCTGCATGGCTGCGATACCGCGCCGCATGGTCTGCCACGTGTCGAGCACCTTGTTCACGGAGGTATACAGCCCGGACTCATCTCCCAGGGCCCCCGTGAGCGGCTGACCAAGCTTGGAGCGGGCCGCCGACGAAAGGGGCACGATCTTGCCACGGTTCGGGAGCCGGACGAAACCCTCGCGGACGTAAACGAACTCCTGCAACGGACCAGACAGGATCATCGTCTGCAACGGCTCGTAGACGTTCGCTGTCTGGCTCTCGGCGAAGGCCAAGAGCCCGAGCAGCGACTTACGTCGGGGTGCCCCCATCGCCTCGCCGCGCGCGTAGCCGTACTCCCAGCCACACCCGCACCCATGATCCTCGCATCGGTAGCTCTCGCTTCCGGTGGCCCAACCCGCGAACAGGGATGGACCCACGCCCTCGAAGAGCAACCACCCAGCACCCCAGGGCGACTTTCCGCACTTCTGCGGGCCGACAATGACCGAGCGCCGGTAGTGGAACGGTGCCAGGATTCGACGCGGGTTCACGACCGATCCCGGAACGATCCGGTAGTGGTTGGCCGTGACGAAGAGCTGCCAACCGTTGAAGGTCAGTGGCTCGCCCTCGTAGACCCCACCTGGCACCTTGCAGTGCTGCTCGATCCAGTCTGTCGCCAAGAATCCCAGTGTGTGGAGCGGGTCGAAATCGAGGGTCAGGTCGGCGTCAGGCCCCGCCACCGGAAACCATCGTCATCCGGTCGCGGGCAGACTTCCGAGCGATAGGAGAGCGCTCGGCGGCCTTAGCCGCGAGCTCGTCCTTGGCGATCGCCCATCCGTTCTCCTTGAGACCAGCTGGAGTCAACCCGATCTGATCAGCGAAGCGATGCAACGACCCCTTGTCGGCGGCCGTCGCCTCCGACGACTCGCACAGCACATAGGTCCGCACCCACATCGCGATCGTGTGCAGCCGCCACGACTCAGAGGGCTGAGCCCACGCCCACGCCTGCGGGGTGCGCCACACCCACGCCCACAACTCGGCCTCACGCTCGGCGATCGCCGCGGTACCACGCTCGTCCAGCTCACGCAGTTTCGCGCCGTCCTCGACGTAGGCGATCCACGCACAACGACGCGGCAATGGCCACACGGGAGCAGCACCGTCGTATCCGTTGGCCGGCAGAGCCGTGAAGGACAGCCCGCGACGGTCAGAGCGTGCCGATGCTGGGTCCACCGGAGGACCGGAACGATTGCGTGCGCCACCACGGGCCATGGGGGACCTCCCTGCGGCCTCGCGCCGCGAGAAAATGCCCCAAGGCCTCGCGCCTCAGGGACTAGGTTCGCCGTCGAGCCGGGCGAAAACGGTCCGCCCACGCTCGCACCTCAGCCTGCGCCGCCTTCTCGACGGCGATCGCCGGATGCGGAACAGGCCTGCCCTTCTCGTCGCGCACGATGATGCCATCCTTGTCGACCTGCGCCTGCGCCTCACGCATCCGAGCCACCTGCACGCAGTACGCCTCCAAGTCCGGCCCCTCGCACCCGGGCTTGCCGGCCACCATCCTAACTCTGAACCCTCCGCACATCCGAGCGCCC
>OFQZ01000176.1_pt1 | contig 24901 bp, 29 predicted proteins | sample 1543011 | NCBI WGS metagenome assembly OFQZ01 (sample SAMN07774216, study PRJEB24372) | wastewater metagenome | isolation source: Exp Tend NO 0WW | collected 2016-02 | reverse complement strand
GACTGGCGGGTTCATTCTCGACTTGAGCCTTGAACGCCTTCAGTTGTTCTACTTCTTCCTTCAGCGCCTTGGTATCGGCGCTTTCGGTAGGTGCAAAAGCATCTAGCGCCTTAAGCGCTGTTGCTCGTTTGGTTAAAGTTTCGGCCAATTCCAGGTCGCCAAGCGCAATTGCTTTGCGGGCTTCCTCGATTAGCTCTTGCCATGTCTTCACAATCAATCTCCTAGACTAAGTAAATCTAATTCCAGCGAAAGGCGTTTGGCCTTGCCAGTATCAACAGTAGAATCCTTTTCATCCGTTGCGCTTTGCGTTACAGCATCGCCTGCTGTCTGTGCTAGTGCCTGTTGGCCTACTTGAGATTCAATCCATGATTTCAAGGGTAAAACTTGCGTGAGTGTCGCACCAGCCGCGGGAGTGGGGGTAATGCTGGCGTCCTTGCCCAGCGGCCAATGCTTAATCCACTGCGACTTTCCAACCGGCTCGGCTTCTACCAGGTGTGACAATGTGCCAGAAGACCATCCCATTTTGCCGCTTTCAACCATTTGGTAGATGGCATGTTCGTACTCGTCACGCAGTTGCAATTGCGCTTCAATCCACACGCCGGAATCGTCAACGGTCATTTTGCCATTGCCAAGCTTGCGGGTTTTCAGCTTGGTGTCCATGCCGTGGTTATAGTAGATGCTGGTTTTTTCGCCGGGTTCAATGTCGAATTCAGTATCTTTGGTGAAAAAATCGCCGGTTAGGTCAGGGTGATCGGCGTCGGTAAAATACACCAGGTAGCCGCCGATCTTGCCGTTGCCTAGCGCCTTAATCGTTTGGCCGAAAGACACCAGCATTTCATCGCCTTTTGTTTTGAAGCCGGTTTTAACCGCAACCCATTGTGATTCTACTTCCACCCATGCGGCACGGTCAGCCAATGTAACCTCACCATCGGTCAGGGTGTAATCGGCTTTCCAGAACTTATCATCAACTCGGACAATTACATAGGTGTCGAATACAGCCACGGCGTAGCCTTCGCAGCTATACGATTCTGTGAGCATCGGTGGCTTAGTTGCTTCGTACACGGCTTCATGTACTTTATCAAGGTGTTGGCCTAATGACATTGCTTTGAATTTCATAATTTTCAACCAATAAAAAACACCGCTACCGGAGGTCTGGCCTCACATGGTAGCGGTGTTACGCGCTCTGATATTTAATTGGCCGCCATTGCTCATCGTCTGACGGCTAACTCATCGCAACATTGTTGCTTCAATGATAGCACATTTTCCCGCTCTTGTCTATCACCTATTTTCGACAAATCGAACTGGATAATCCGGCCTTTCGACGAGAGTTCAATGATATTTTTGGTCGGGCAAAACTTACCAAATAGGCGGCCATCTTGCCGCAACTCTACCCAACGATGCCTATCCATTTCTCTCCCAGTATCGTACTAAAGCTTTTGTTAAACGCTGCGTTAAATCGCCGGTAAAACCGTTCAGAATGTCCACAGCTTTCCACCAACGATTGATGAAATACGGCCCTTGCCCCTGACCTTTGGCATCACCCACAACTCGCAAGGCGTATAACTCATTTGTTACCGGACTCCTGGCATTATTCACAATGCGCCAGACACCAGGCTTTACCTGTTCAGCCGCCCAACTGTTGGCTAGTCTACCCGTTCTAATATAGCGCTGGCCGGGGCGCTTAGGCGGATATGGTTCAGATTTAAGCGCAGTTCTCATGTCTTTCGCCCAGTCCGCCATAACCGGATCGGTGATTTCGGGCTGTTTCGCCGCCATGTAGCGTAGGGCATTTGATACTCGGTCAAAGTTCTTAAATGTTATGTTCATACAACCGGTACAATCCAACATCTACATCTAGGATGGGCAGGCGGGAAATACCCACCGGCAAACGTGCCATCCAACTCCGACCGCTTGCCGTCTAATGGAGCGCACACCGGACAAACCCGCTCGTCGGCTGATGTTCGCCATTCCATACGTGTGACAATTCCACTTTCACGATATGCTGTACGTTGACCTTCCGCGTAAGCCCTGGTAATTTCTGTAGCTGCAATCAGGTCGGCACGGTCACGACCAAACAGCGGTCTAACATTGTGGAGTAGCGTTTGTGCGTTGTCGCTATTGCTCTGCCATCGCTCCAACTCCTGCAACACTCTACGCCGTGTAACTTCCACAATGCTGGCCACTAGCACAGAACTGTAGCCGTTAACCCATTCGTGCGTTTTCTCATCTGCCGTTGTGCGGTCGATTCCATAGCCCACGGTGTCAAATTGCTGTGTGGCCGTGGTGACGCCTAGATCAGCAGCATCCTGAACGGCAGCAGTAACGGCGTCGGTCAACTCCTGGTTGGCGGCAAACTCCAGGCGAAAGCGAGTAATTAAATCGTTCGGGTTGACTGTATCGTCTACCGCCGAAAAAAACAGGGCAAGCAAGGCCGCTAACGCTGCTGCTATCTTCTTTGCCTTTTTATCTTCCATGTCCATTCGTGCGGCTTGCTCTGCGCTATCGTTTGCCGGGTCAATCTGCAATACAGCCTTAGGGATAGCTAGCCCACTTTGGATAAAAAAATCCTGGTCGAATCCGCCCCCCTGTGCCTGAAAAGCGCCGGTTACATCGTCTTTCGTCTTTGCCATTGCTAACCTTGCACGAACAAAGGCTGTTTCCAAATCGGTCAAATGCTCGCTTTCAAAGTCACACAATGGTGACTGGCCAGACGCTAGCCGTTTCAGCGCTTTACGTTTCCATTTGTCCAGGTCAACCGACCGCGTGTTGACCGGTTGCTGATTATCCACTGGCGCTGTATCGGGGAGCGCTACCGGCTGGACAACGATGGGCGTGGGCGCTGGTTCAGGGTCAAGGTCGGCATATTCAACGCCTTGCGGAAGTTCAATGCCCAGGATTTCAGCAGCGATGGATTGTTTCATGCCGCCATCAACATATTGCCGCCAGGATGTGGCCCGTTGCGCCTCATCCTCCTGGTAAATGTCCAGTGTCCCCGGCAAAAACTCGAACTGATAGCCATACTGCGCAAATAATTGTTCGTTGAGTGCATCCTGAATTAATTCGCATTCAGGGATAATGGTTTCGTCGTAGAAGTTCAGTTTATCCTGTGCCGATGTGGCATAGTTGGCAGCATTGCTAAATACCATGCTATGCGGGATACCTAGCGCCGTGGCTATTTCTTCACGATTCTCGCCGGTCAGTTCGGTGTTACTCAATTCTTGCAAACCCTCGCCAATGACGACTGGCTTCACGTCGGCACTTACCACCTCGGCGCTACCGGCGTTATGCGTGCCTGCAAAAAACCGTTTCCACCATTCCTTTAACCTGAGCTTTTCCTGTGGCGCCGGGTTGCCCTCCACGGTTAGCAGCGTGGCTTTAATAGCGCCACGTTCTAGGAATGCAGAGACAAATTCTTTTGTGCTGTACAGCACGCCCGCCGCCGCCATTGCCGCTTCAGCCGGTGCAACGTCTCGATTGGTTTCGTGCAACGGGTCACGATACCAAAAGTAAACAATCTCATCCGGCGCATAAAGTGGTTGTTTGACGTTATTCACCGTGCGCTCATAGCCGACTAACCCGGCTTGCTTGTCCCACTTTGGCGTAATGGTGATAGGGGAGAACCAAGACAATTTGGTTGTCTTGACTCGGTTTTTCTCCTTAAACCAAAATGCGGTAGCCGACAGGATAAGCGCCGCTTCGGTCAAACCCAACAGCGAACGGATATTTTTGGCGTACTCAAAGTTAGACGGTACTCTGCGCTCTGTTGATGCCCATACTGGCTTATCATTTTGCAAAATTTGCCAGGGCATACGACGGATGGCATTGGAGCGGATTTGTACACAGCGATAGAGCACGCCCACAGCTTTGTAGTATTTGGCAACATCCGGCCTGTCGCTGGTTGCATACGTCCAACCCTCATCAGATAAGATATTGACCGATTTCACGCCGTCAAAGAGCTTCACAATGCCGCCTCTACTTCAAAGTAGTTTTTCTCTGCCGTCTGCCCCGTGCCGGTAGCGCTGAATTGATACCACCAGCGGCCCTCTACAGTTGGCGAAATGTCGATATGATAAATGCCGGTTGAATCGTTAACCAATGCCGCATCCGTGCCATACACATAGGTTGTACTGGTGCTGCTAGGATTAGTCACCTTGACCGACACAGCGGTCGGGTTATGCTTTTCGTCGGTCGTATCGGTGAATGTACCCACACAACGCACCAGTTGACCTACAGTGTAACGATTTGCCATTAACTTAAACGCTCCCCTGATTGGATGCCATCAAAAGCCACGGCAAACAGAACCGGCGACGGGTCGAACTTCATGCGCTCGCCATTTAGGATTAAACACCCTCGAATAGCGTCATATTCTGCGCTTTCGACCGGGGCGCTTGTGTGTTTGTTGGTAAATCTCAACTCAACATCCCCATATTGCAGGATAATGTCAGACAGGAAAGCGTATAACTCTGCTGCACTCATGGAAATTGCTCCCCATTGGGGTTGATGTGTTTGACGAAAATATTCGTATCGACCATGAACGGCCAGCGCATTTCTTGATATTGCGGCCACCCGGCTTTGGCGAAGAAGTTGCCTTTCATTACCCGGTCGCACCAGTCAAGATCGCTTGTGCCCGAAGTCGTGTTGAATTGTTGGCTCTCAGGGTCAAACCACACGGCGCGCGGCGTGTTGAATACTCGACGGGTCTTGATGCCATTGACAAAGTATTCTTCGCTTTCATTCCACATGGCCTTCAGAATCGAACCATGAATCAGCACGCAGCCGGTAGGGACACCGTCCACCATAACCCTATCGCCCATCTTCCAATCGGCATAGTAACCATTGCCCCGGCCACGGTAGAGAATGGGTTCGCTGGGTCGACTGCGGGTATAGTAAAGCCCACTGACCACCGGATAGCGCTTTTCTCTCATATAGTCATTCATGCGGATGAAGCAATCGGGCGGAATGATGTTGTCATGCTCGATCAAAAACAGCCATTCAAAATCTTTCTCAACCACCTCTTTTGCTACCATATTCTGTGCATCGTCAACCTGGTAGCGAAGAGGAATATAGCCATTTAAGAACTGGAGCATGTTAACCACGCTCCAGTTGGCCGGGATAATCTGCCCGTATCGGGCGCTAACCCATTCTATTCTTACGCTGCCGGTTGTGGGCGTCGCCACAAGCAAGCGGTTGACATAGCCAGGATCGCCACTGTCTTGAATGGTGTTGGTCAGCTTGTGATAGTGTTCGTCAGACATTCGCCACCTCTGCGTGCTTTGCTACACATTCCGAACAAACAAAAATCACTTCCCACACCCCATCAGGTCTTTGTGTTGTATACATGCCAGTCAACTGAATATCGGTTTTTCGACAGTAAGTGCAATTGTTTGGCTTGAACGCATCTAATAGCGCCTGTTGGTCGGCCTGATAGATGGCTTGCTTTACTTTATCACTGAGCATTCGCCACCTCGTCAATGCTACGCTTTACCAATACCACTTCCATGTTGGCCTCTGGACTCCAAGACAGGTGCTTGATACGCCACGGTTTAGGCCGGTAGATATTCCACAGAATGCCCTTGCTGTTTGGCTCAAATGGGTCAAAATAACACCATCTCGCCTCATTCATGGCGTTACAATGGCTAGGGTCTTGCAAAAAACCATCGCTGCGGCCATGCGGTACGGCAATGGCAAACTCGCCGCCCACCTTCATTACGCGCCAAACTTCATTCATCAACTTGATAAACATAGGCGTTGCATCGTACTCGCCTATGTACTCTGCAACCTCATCAGGTGTGATTAAGCCCTTGTCAACCATCAACTTAATCACACCTAGAAGCTTCGGATCGGCTTGAAACGGCGGGATATGCTCTAGCAGATGGCTAGTCACCGCCACAATCACGCTGTTGTCTGGTAACGGCCAGGGGAACTTCGTCACATCATGGACAATATCCACGCCGGGTAAAGGGCGCACGTCCATGCCAACAAAACCGGGCTGTTTGTTCCCGCCGCACCCTACGTCAAGGCGAATGCCTGACATTTCCGCAATCATTTTCTGTGTGTCTGTCATTTTGCAAATTAATTTGTTTAGACAGCCATTAACTGAACGATATTGTGTAAGTGACTTGGACGGCTTGATTTGTAGCGCACGAGCTACTCGCAAACGTGTTGCCAGCGAACAACGTGCCAGTGCTGGAACTGTTGAACAGGCCAATGTTGCTGATGTTGGCGGTAGCGGTCACGAAGCTGTTGGCGCTGCTGAACGTGCCGGTAAACTGCACGGCTTTGCTGGTGCTGCTAGTGGCAGCGGTAACGGCTTGGCGCTTTTGCACTTCACCGGCCAGCGTAGTATCGCTAGCGGCTGGCGCACCACCCGTACCCAAAGCCAAGTGGCTGATTTGCTTGCTGCCAGAAATAGCGCCAAGCAATTTTGCCATGTAATCGTTAAATCCGTCGTTCGTCACCTGGTTGCGGTTCCAACCGGAATCACCAACAATGTGAACTCCGTCGCCAGATTCTTCGACAAGATGAACACGGTAGAACCCTTTAATCTTGACTCCCTCGGTTGGCGTAAGCCATTCGGCGGGAATTTGGTCGTGAAACATTGCAAACTCCTTAAACTGAACTGTCTGAAATAGAAACGTTGTACACAGATGAATCTGATAGCCTGGCCCGTAGTAGCGCTGCGATAATCAGCGTTACATGGGTAAAATCACCAAGCGCAACAGAATCAGTTGTGCTTACCCCTGGTAACTGCAAAGGCGTCAGGGCGTAGACTTCAGTTGCGGTAATCGCCTCAACCTTTGACACCTGTAATACATGCTGTATGGAAACTGACTCAGCCAGAGTTACCGTCTCTGATTTTGAGGCAGATAGTATTAGTGTGGCAGTAGATGACTCAGTTAGCGTGACGGACTCGGAACCGGCCACCTGGAATGTAATCGATGCTGTCCTGGTTTCGGTCAGCGTAACTGTGTCGGTTGTGGTGATTTGCAAAATCACTTCGACCGCTACTGACTGACTCTCTGCCAGCGTAATCGATTCGGATACCGCTACCGTCCGTGTCAGTTGAATCGATACCGATTCGGTTAGGGTTGCCGACTCGCTGACCGATGCAAGCCGGGCCACATCTACTGCCGGCGTCCATTCGGTAACATAGACCGTCTCACTGGCGCTTACCGTGCAGACAATAGCCGCACTAGCCGCTTCGGTCAGGGTTACGCTATCAGACGCCGACAAAATGCGGATCACATCAAGGCCGGTAGACTCGGCAATTGATACTGACTCACTAACCGACAAGCTGCGTATAACTGTGACTGTAGCCGACTCGGTAAGCGCAATCGCTTCGCTGATTGATACCGCTTCGGCACCAGTTGCGGCGCTTACAGACTCGGCCAGGGCAATCGCATCGCTTACGCTCGGCTGTCTTGATACGGCAACAGTAGCAGATTCGACTAGCGCCACACTATCAGACACAGTTGCCAGACGTACCATGTCAACGCCGGTAGACTCAGCAAGCGCAATGGACTCACTAGCCACCGATGCCACCTGAATCAACACAGTTGCGCTGTCGGATACAGTCAGATTGTCCGGTTCGCTGACTGTACGGGTGTTCTCAAGCGCAACCGCTTCAGCCAGCGCAATGGCATCGATTACGCTAGGCATCCGTGGCGCTTCAACCGTGCGAGACTCAGTTAAAGCAATGGTATCACCAACTGATATGTCTACCGTGCGGTAGGCTGTAGCAGATTCAGTTAGCGTAACACTGTCAGACACAGACACCGTTGACGTGCCGACCGTTGCCGCTATAGATTCACCGGTTGCCACACTATCTGTAACTGACGCCAGCCGGATTACATCAACGGTCTTGGCTTCAGTTAGAGTAATTGTATCGCTAACCGAAGCGATACCGACTGGCACTAGCGCCGCTATAGATTCACCGGCTGCTACACTGTCGGCAACTGACAAAACTCTCGGCGCTGCGACTGTGACCGACTCAGCAATAGTTACACTGTCAGACACGGCGCTTGTCATTGCGTCTGTAGCAGCACTGACCGACTCGCCTACCGTAATCGCTTCGCTAGCCGTGGCCGGTAGCACAATGTTGGCCGCTACTGACTCACTAATTACCGGGTTCTCAGGCAGTGAAATTGTTCGTGTGTTTTCGAGCGTGACAGATTCGGTCAGGGCAATCGCTTCCGACTTGCTAGCCGTGGCTATTACTGGGTCAACCGTTGACGACTCGGATAATGTTACCGTGTCACTTTTGGTAACATTGTAAACCGAATCAACTGACCGTGATTCAGCTAGCGTAATACTATCTGTAGTTGTTAATGTGCGTGTTGCGTCAACCGTTTTTGATTCGGTCAAAACAATGGCATCACTGACTGATACAGTTGACGTTGACACTGTGGCGCTTGCCACTTCGGTCAGGGTTACTGTGTCACTGACTGACATCGTTGCTGTTGATACCGTAATGCCGGTTGATTCAGCCAGGGTTACGGTATCGGAAGATGCACCCGTAAGTGTGTTGTCCGGCGTACCAACGTTCGGCGTATCAGCCAGGGCAATCGCTTCTGACTTACTAACATCGCTGCCCAGTTGCCGCCCGGTTGATTCAACCAGGGTTACACTGTCAGTTACGCCGACTGTTGACGTGCTGACTGTAACGGCAGTTGATTCAGCCAGGGTTACGCTATCTGTCACACTGGCCAGCGATACCAAAATCCTGGACACGGTTTCGGCCAGCGTTACGGCGTCACTGACAGACGGCAACGCTATCAGCAGCATCGTAACCGCTTCGGCCAACGCAATGGTATCGGAATCGCTAGCACTAAAGGCGGTTGAAGACGGCGCTAGGGCAAAGGTCGCCGTCCACCATTGCTCGCTGATGTTTAGCGTTGCCGTGCCGCTGGCTTCTGGCGTGGTGGACAGTGTTTTGTAATAGACACTGACCGCCGCCGCCGATGCGCCGAACTGCTCATCAAGCTTTGTCCAGCCGGTCATTGCACCATGCGGTAGCGTCGTACCGCTAGACACATCCGTGATTAAAACACGGATACCAAGACATTCATTCTGCGACGCCGTTATAGCCGGGAATGTCGCTGTTGTGCCGCTGCCACTGCTAGATGTAACGCTTGAATCAACGCCCGACGTACCGTTGACGCTAAATGAAATCCACGCCTGGCGCTCCGTTGTACCAAGCGTTATCGAGTAATTTGACTCACTGCCGCCGCTCGTTTTATAGGCTACACTGGCCGTCGCGGCGCTTTGGAACTGCTCATCAAGGTAAAGCTCGGTAAAGCCGCCAGGATAAGTAAACGTCTGCGTTGCCAGGTCGCTGCCCATCGCAATGACGATTAGGTCATTGGCGGGCGACGTGCTAGGCACGGTAACGGTCGTTGTGGTTTCGTTGCCAGTGCTGGCACCTTTTTGATACCCAGCCTGAATCGTTGGCGCTGCCATTTACAGTAATAATCCTGACGTTCTCGACTGCCACAACATCAAAGCCCTAGCGATAACCGTGTCATCATGTACGCCTTCAGGGGCGCTGTAGCTACATCGCCCGGTCATCTGTGACACCGTTCGCTCATACGCTTCAAGCTCACCAGTCCACACCGGATCGGCCTGGAACTTCCACTCGTTACGCTCTAGCACTAGCGCCATGTTTTCAATCAATGGCGGCTTACTGCTGGCTGTAGTTTGAAATGGCACAACCGGCAATTCTTCCTGTTGTAGCATCTCGATAATCGGTTCGCCTATGCTGTTTGACTCGGCAAGGATTACATAAGGTTGCCATCGTTCAATCAGCACGCCTAGCCGTTGGCGCTGGAACGTGTAATCGATCTGATTAAATCTATCTCTCGCCACTTCCACCCGGCAGTCAGCACAGCCTAAACTAATGCAGGTAAAATCATTCTGCTTGCCCCAGTCCACACCGGCTACAATCGCATGGCCTTGATGGTTTTCCGGCCTACTAACCGGCGCTGTCATGTTGGCTACAATGTTGCGAAAGACAGCGCCTTCGCCCTCTAAAAACTCGGCCATCACCTCTTGCCGGTAGGCGTCTTGTGTCATGTCTGATGTAATTTCCGCCAAAGCATCTTTGCTTAAATGCGGATTATCATGGCTGGTAAAGTGGAACGCTTCCCATCGCCCCGTGTTGTCGCCTACAGCCCGTACATACAGCGAATGGGCGTGATTCTTGCGCTTAGGCGTAAAGATGAAAACCGCATCGCCATCATTGTCTAGCAGCATCGGCGCTCCAACTTCGTTCCATGCGTCAGGGTGCATAATGCTGTATTCGTCCAAGATAAGCAGGTCGGCAAAGTCACCACGCAAACTATCGGCGTCCCATGCGGTCTTGGTTCGGATGCGCCCGCCCGTTGCATTGCACTCTAGCACACGGTCGCTATCGTTTTTGTAGACTACCCCGGCTTTTACCAATTGCGCTACAGCCTTTTTGCACTCTCGCCAGAATGTGCCAGTTTGGTCTGCGGTCGGTGCAGCCTCCAGTACTTTGCGCCCCTGCAACATGGCTTCAATTGCTAGGGTTGACATGCCGGTGGTTTTTCCACCGCGCCTACCGGCGCAAACCACCTTGCGCTTTGCCTTGCTGCGCATAAAGGAGGCTTGCTTGCTATGCGGTTTCGGGAGCCTGACCGTCAGTTCCATCGCCATAAATTACGCGCACCACAATGTCTTTACCATCTTTGCCGCTAACCTCGGTAGATTGTGGCGTCCTGCCATAGGCCACCGCCATAAATTCCATTTGAAGCCGTGGGTCTTTGCTCAACGCCCACTTGCGCAGAATTGCTTCGGTCGTGGTCATGCTTACATCACCAGACTGCAATTCTTCGTGTGCAATATCCTGCGCTAATTTTCGCAGAGAATCGAAGCTTTTTGGTCGGCCTTTCCTATTAATTCTCTTGTCGCCTTTCGTAAAAGGCTTAAGGCTCGCAACGTTTGCCATATCACTGCTAAAACACTGTATCTATAATTAGGCTGCCGCCTTGATAACGCACATTTTGCCTATTGCTTACTGCACCTATTTGTGATATAATTATCTATGTCTAGGCAGTTTGTTACACCGGTTTTGTCGGTGTATAATCGTTTATTATCCTTTGTTCGTACACGGTGCAAGCTGCCTAGACATCAGCAAACCGACATGCGAACAAGGGATTTTTTATTGTAAAGGACAATTCTATATGATTAAGTCTAACACCTATACCCTAAACCCTGACGGTTGGAGCGTTGCCGGTTGCTCTATCGTCTACGCCCCTCGCGGGCAAGCTGGCGAATATGCAAAGCTTGCTACAAATCCATACCGTGGTTGTGGTCACAAATGCGCATATTGCTATGTTCCCGCCGTACTTCGTATGGAGCGTCAAGAATTCGATGCCGGTGCATTTCCTCGGCCAAGCTTTCTGGATGCTCTCAAAAAAGATGCCCACAAATATCGTGCGCTGGGCATCACCGAACAAGTCATGCTATCGTTCACCACTGACCCATACCACCCAACAGACAACACGCTGACACGAAAAGTATTGACAACTCTACAGGATTATGATCTCGGCATTTGCACGCTCACGAAAGGCGGTCAACGTGCGCTACGTGACATTGATATTTTTCGCCCTGCCCGTGATGCGTTTGCATCTACCCTCACCAGTCTTGATGATGCTTTCTCGCTCAAGTGGGAGCGTGGCGCTGCGCTCCCTGGCGACAGAATTGCAACGCTGAAAAAATTTCATGATGCCGGTATTTTCACCTGGGTGTCGCTTGAACCAACACTCGATACTGAATCTAGCCTGTCAATCATCGAACACACTCACAAATTCGTTGACCTATTCAAGGTTGGTCGGGCAAACTATCTGCCCATGACCAACAACACTGACTGGGAAAGTTACACCCATCGCATCCTAGAACTTGTCAATAAACTTGGCGTCAAGCACTATATCAAACACGATTTACAAAAGTATCTGCCAACCGGATACTACAACCCGAAGTACATCACTCAGCACAACTGAGTGCATTTTAGCCCCGCTGTTGACAAGCGTTCTAAAGCAACTGCCATAATGCCGGGGTCTTTCTCCATACCATAGCAAGTGACTCGCCGTCGCTCGCAGGCTAACACCGTTGCGCCAGTGCCTAAAAATGGTTCTGCGCAACGTTGCCACTTAAAGCCACGAAGCAATTCTTCAAATATCTCGACGCACTTACCATGTCCGTAATCACGGTCAACATACTCAACTACATCCGCACCGACCTCAATAATGCTACCGAAACCTTTATCTGGTCGTTCCCAGCCCAATGAAACGTTATTCCGCGTAAGCATGACAATATTGTTATGGTACATGACGGGCTGATATGGCGTAGCAAAAGAGCGTGGCTGACGATGTTTCCATACCAAATCAAGGTGGAATTTCCAATCATCATTTACAATACGAAATGCCAGTTTCCCGCCGCACAAAAGTACAGCACGATTTGAAAATAACGCAAGAGCATCACTGACAAACTTTGGCTCTAAATCATACGGCGGGTCGGTAACAATCCCATCGCAAGTTGCACCGTCAAGTAGTTTTGATACATCCTCGGCATTTCCGCTGTCACCGCACATAATGCGGTGTTTGCCGACCGTCCAAATCTGTCCAGGCTCCGTGCCGTACTTTTCTTTCAGTTCGGCCATGCGTTCTATTTGATGGCCGTCGTCTGATCCTCGATCTGCGGCTGATGTTGGTTTTATCAACTCTGCCAACATCGCATCAAGTTCGCTCTGCTCAAACAGTCCTGTCATGTCTAGCCCGGATTGCGCATCGGCTAGCAATTGCTCTACGTCCCAGTCTAGGTTGAGTTCGGCGATGCGATTGGCGGCTATGCTGATCTCTCTCGCTTCTGGACTGTCAGCGCTCGCTATGTCATCACGTACCATGATAATGGGCTTCGTGCCATCATGGTGTACAACCAACACATCATCATCAAACACGATAGCTGATGTTTCTAGCCTTGCGCTGCCATCGATAATCTCACCATCAGCGGCAGCCGTCATCGGTGCAACATAGCCAAGTTTGCGCATGGACATTTCAAGCGTACCCATACCACGTTGCTTGTGCTTGTTCAAGTTGCGCCGTTGCGGGCGGAATTTATCGATTTTCTCTTGCTTAACCGCCGCCATTACGCTATCGCCTCTGTCGAAGTCAAGACCACATAGCAGCTACCATAGGTGATAATCTGGCTTGTGCTGTCTGACAAAATAAATTTCAAATCGTAGGTGTAATTTCCGGCATACAATTGCGCCGTTGCGTCATCCGTCAAATTAATCGCTATCGTCCCCGCCGTGCTATTCGCCGTCAAGCTGCCCTGCGCTGCGGTGGCCGCACCTTTGTTTAATCGAATCAGCCCGTCATTACCCGACCCGTTGTAACGCACAATTTGAACGATAGCCTGTGCATCAGGATGGTTATTGCTCTCCTTGACCGTGAAATAAACCTTGCTCCACGTTGCCGGGAAAGAGACGCCCGTCACTGTAGCGCTAAACGTGACGGTTCTTGTGATGGTAATAGTGCTGCCAACTATGCCGCTAACAATGGTAATGGAGGCAGATGCGCCCAGGGCGGATATGTCAGCGCCGGTGGCCACATCATAAGCGGCCAGGGCGTCGATCACATCTTGCACGGTTAGTCCACCGCCACCCGTGGGGACTGAGCCGACCCAGCCACCCACCAAGATCAGCGTAGCGCTCACTATGGTGTCCTCGTGGTGGTGGTATGCGTGTGCGTAATCTGCACACTGTCGTCAGGACTGCGATAGGTAATACTGGTCGGTGCATCGGCGTCGTTGGCAGTTGCCCGACCAACCTCTTTTGACCACAGATCGAGAAGCGCCTGTGCAACTGTTTTACCGCTTTCCAGCACCGAAGCGAGTAGCGTACTGGCATTGCTGGCTGCGCTTGGAATGTCACTGGTTGCCGCTGGCGTTGCCGGTAGGTTGTCTGTTTTTGCTTTGATGGCTGCAACCTCGGTATCGATGTAGCCCGCCACAACAGCCAATGCGGTAGCGGTCGCCAGCAATGATAATTTTGTATCCAGATTCTCTCCCTCCTCTGGATTGATCGCTGTGACCGCCAAAATCACGGTTGGAGCGGACGCCCTGTAGAATTTTACGCCCCCTCTGTGCCCGTCGGGGAACGACGCATAATGCCAGTGATACCAGTTCGATCCTAAATCGACAAAGCCCGTGCTAATGGCCGAACCGACGTTCGCCCCAGCGGTATCGTATAGCTGCGCACGAAGATCGGTTATCCCTGCTGCGTCAGCGGATAGAGCGGTATCTAGTGTAAAGGCCATAAATTTACCCTTGCGGCGTGATTGAAACGGGCAACGCCTGTAACCCAGGCTGCACAGTCACAACGCCATTAACCACCTGCGACAATACAACGGGCTGGCATTGCCATCGGGCGTAGACCGCCTGGAGTTCGTTGGCGCACGCCTGAATGCGGGCATTGTCTGGCATTTGGGCCAATGCGAAAAGGCGGTCAATCTCGGCAGTCGGTTTGGTTTCGATTTGCTGATTATCCATTATTAATTCCAAAAGTTCCTGGTGCAGCTTGTTCGATAGCCTGCATAGTATCAACAATCGCCTGCATCGCCTCTTGCAACGTAGCAATGTGTGGCGCAACAGCACCGATCATAGCGGCGTGGCTGTCGGCCATGTCGGGGTGATCTGCTAGCCATGCTTCGAGCGCTGCGTACTGAGACAGTGCCGCAGCGCAGTTCGGGTACACACCATGCGCCATTGCGCTGCGCGGAGCGTTGCGCATGGCTGCATAGGCGGTATAGAGTGCGAGTTGTTCGTTGGTTAGTTCGGGCATAAATCCTCTATGTGAATAAGCCAAAAGCCCGGAGGCCATCGTTTAACTGCTTAACTTTTCTACTAAGCTGATAGATCGCATTGCGGATGGCAGCGGCATCGTTGGCATAGATGGTCAGGTCTGTAAAGTTTGCAATCGTATCGTCCGTGCCACCTGATGTGACGTTGTTGGTCAGGTTTGCACCGCTGGTTTGTGCGGCAATAGGCGTCGTCACGGCCAGGAAACTGATCAGCGGATTGCTACTGTCCGCGCCCCAGGTGATGACCGGTCGCTCGGTAGCGGTATAGTATGCACTTAATTGCCCTTTACTGGCTCGACTGGCGTGCGTGGCTGTAATCCATTGCCAGGACAGTCGGCCTGCGTCCTGGTCGGCGGTAGTACTGCTCTGTATCTGCACTGTCAATGCAGTGCCCAAGCCCGCCGCCGCCGTGCCGGATGTCGTGTGGGAGATCGTATAGAAATTTCTAATAGCGTTGGTGTCAGTCGATACCAACGAGTGAGTAACCCCGCCCGAAATTGACGCGCCATCAGCAATAGTAAAAATGGCATTACCATTGCTATTTTTGGATATCCGCACACCGCCAGCGCTGAACAAATCCAGCAACGTACTGGTAACTTTCACGACCAACGATCCGCCGATTCGATAGCCGCTACCGGAATTAAAATATCCGGACGCGATCACATATTGATTCGTGGTGTCCACCGTCAAAACCGCCGTCGACCCGTCCGCCTTGAACACCCGAAACGCCGTTGTGCTGTCGCTAGCGGGCTGCGCTGACGGGAATTTCAGCCCGTTAGTGAACGCCTGCACCTGACTCGTTGCGCCAGTCGTTGCGCCAGTTGCGGCTAGATAGGTAGCCTGTGAATCGGTGGCAATGGTGCCCAAACCTAGCGTTGTGCGTGCCGTGGCAGCGTCAGCATCGTCAATTAATGACCGACCAAACGTGGTGAATGTGGCGAGGCTGGCCGTGCCACTTCCAGTAAAATACGGCAATCGGTCGGCGGCACTAACTAATCCGGCAATGGCGGCCAATTCAGCGTCATACGCCTGCACATCTGTACCAATGACCAGTGTCAATGTTGCGCGTGCGGTTGCAGCATCGGCATCATCAACTAAACTTCGTCCAAAGCTGCCGAATGTCGCCAGTGCCGCCGTTCCACTGCCGGTAAAATAAGGCAGCCTATCCGCCGCGCTAACCAAGCCAGCGATAGCAGCCAACTCTGCATCATAGGCTTGTACGTCCGAACCGATAGCCACACCTAACGTAGAGCGTGCCACACTGGCGCTCGTGTCATCTAGCAGCGTGGCAGCAAACGATGTAATTCCATGTACGCCACTCGTTAGCGCCGCATGGGTGGCAACCGCACCACTCGCCTCAAATGCGGTGTAGGCGAAGGCGGTCGAGTTCCAAACCAGCGCTTTGCCAACGTCGCCCCCGACAGGGACGGGAACATCGGAGAATTTTCCGGTTGCTATTTGTTTCGGTACGAACGGGTTTGCATTAGGCATAGGTCAGTGCCCAATCCGAATATCTGGAAAGCTGACGCCCAAAACATTGGCCGCTAGCCAGAGGCAAAGGAACACGATTACGGCAATGTTCAATATCCGCTTAATCCCCGGCTCCATCGGGATGTAGGCATTGATCGCCCACATCACCACGCCAACGAAAACCAGCGTAACAATCAACGTAATCAACGACATGCTATCCACCAGGAATAATCCCCATCAGCCTCAACAGCACCGCAAATCCAGACAAAAAATACAATTCGAGTAAATACAGGCGTGCTAATCATCGTCAGTTCGTGACTCACTAAACAGATTTTTGAATGTCTTTGTCCAGTCGAGAATTTTGTCATCTCGACTGGCGACCTTATTCGCACTGAGCACGGCCACAACGCACACCAGCATAATCAATAGCCCAGCGCCACAAAACCAGATGGCAAGCTGCCCCATGTATTCAATTATGACAGATATTTAATTTTGGGGTAGTTACCTATTTACTACTATTTTTCAATCTGTTGAGGAGTAATGATAGATTTGCAGTAGGCAATGCTAATAGCATTTGCCATGCTAACCGCACCCAGGCGGTAAAAAATGCGCCGCTTGTGGGCGTTTACCGCAGCATGTGTGGAATGTGTGAGGTATGCAATTTGCCTCTCCGTGTAGCCACGGGCGGATAGTATAAGAATTTCAAGTTGGCGCGGCGACAAACTCACGGCTTGCCTCTCTCTAAAAAATCAACATGGCTGCGCAGTTCTGCCACGCCCAGGCGCAGATCAACGATTTGGCCCTTAATCGTCTCAGTTTGCTGATAGGCGATAAACGCAAAAATCACCACAACCAACAGCATCATTACCAACACCGCCGATAACTGCTCAATTCGTTTTATTAATCCGTCCACCTCAACCCGTAGAGCACCTTCGCTGACTGCTGCCCGATCCCTGCCGCCCCGATGGGCAGTACGGTAATGGTAGCGGCTACCAGGGAGCACCACCCGCTCATAGGCGATAAAAAAATCTCCACTGTCAGCAAGGGCAGCGGAGAAAAGAACGGTCATGGTCACAGCTTCCACATCGGGCAACTGACCGTCATAATAGATCAAGTCACACGCTATCACTCGAAGGCGATCAAGAAGCTCCTGAATAAATTCAGGTGACGAGCACGTATTCAGGTAGACGAGCTTCACACGCAGGATATGGGCATATCGTGCCACGTCCATAGCGGTCAGGTATGGTTTTTCTGACAACCACACGCCATTTTCGTCAGCGTGGGTCAGCAGCGCCAGCACGTCACATGGCCCGCTGATGGCAACCTCGTGCGCTATATCGAGATTTGAGACAAATCCCGATAATGGTGTCCGCGGAAACACCACATGATCCGAGGTGAACGCATCGACCTCCGATTGATTGCTCATTCCCTCCATTTCAGGAGAAACCACCCATACATTCATGTTTAGCACCCCACGATTACACTTACACTGCGTCACTATGTAATCGTTCGAGGCGCCTTAATCCTTCTATACACTACCTGACGATTGTACTACAGTTGAGATATTTTCTCAACTGAAATTTTCACTGCACCACTGGCACCATTCAATATGCACAGACACGGGCACCCGATAGCGATGTATCATCACAATGCCGTCACGCTGTGGATATTGTTCTATCAGACCAGACTGCAACAATTTGCCTAGCGTGCGACTACTATGTCTGCTATCCCTATTGATAGCTATCGCCTCAAAAACTTCAGCCTGTCTATTTGTTAGTCCTCGAAAATTACGATTCATGCTGCTGTTGTCCTCCTCCCCACTACACCCCTGTTTTGGCCTCAAATTAGCGATTTATACATCAACATGTAGGTTGGTATCAAAAACTGAAAATATCGCTAATTTGAGGCGTTTTATGCCAAATCATACACAGTCACGGCAATGCCGCTATCGCACAACGTCCGATTGATGATAGGCTCAATAATTGCCCAGTTGCCACCAGCCAGACCGGTGCCTATGCGGGGCATGTGGACGCTACAGTTATTGTTGACTGCGTACAATGCCACATGGCGTAAGCACGTTTTGAGCGCAGCGTAATCAATCGCCGGTTTGCCTGGTTTGCTGTATCTGCGTTGGGCGATCATGTTGGCTACCGTGATGCCATCTTCAACATTGATAAAACCACACATGTCCAAACGTCTAAAAAGCATGTCCCGATAAAATTTCTCAGGTTTCGCCCATCGTGCAGATACATCCCCGCTGAAGCCTTTGCCCCAACCACCCGCCGTGTTGCAGATATGCGCAATGATGGCCGGTCTGGTAATGGGTTGTGTCGCGTCGCCTACGACATAATTAATCATGATTTTTCCTTTAATATCGTCAATCTGTCATCCATCCCGTAAACTTTTCTCGTTTCCACGGCTCTTTCATCCAACTGGTATCAGGTTCAGGCAGTGATAGCGCTTGCGCCACTGTCAACCATTCCTCAAAATCACAAGTGATTGTTTTACCTGATTTACTTGTCCACTGCACCCCGCCTCTTTCCTCGGCGGCCAGCAACAGCGCCTGCGTAGCCCGAACGTCCTGAACGCAATAATCAATCACTGTCTGTCGTTCACCTTTCGCCCATAGTTCAGGAGCTTTGGCACCATCCATGCCTTTCACTTTGCGGGGTGTTCTCATGCCAGCGCATAGGGTGTCTAGGCCGGGCGCATAGCCCAGTTGACAGAATAAATGAAAAAACATATCAATGTGATTATGTGCGAGTGCCTTGCACAGTGCAGACTCATCAGATTCAAGTGCAAGCAAGCGCAAATCAAATCCCAAAGAATTAAAACCCACAAGTGTATACCCGTAATAAGCCAACTCTACCAGCGCACCAACAACAGCACGTAGGCCAGCTACACCAAGTTCAGGATACCCACTCCACACAATTGCATTGTCACTGTCAGATAAAGCCACAGCGCAGCATGAGACGCCCAGCGGCGCAACAGTCCACCAGTCAGCAACGCCGGTAACATCTTTGATAATCTCCAGGTCGAAGACTGCGTATTTCATTGTTGTTCCCCTCTGCTATTGATAAAATCCCGTATCCGCTCCAGTTCAGGCCATCCGATTTGATCGCCGGTTAGCTCGAACACCACCCAGCCAAGCTCCTGTGCGGCGTTGATTTTCTCACGGTCTAGCCTATATCCTGTAAAATTCTGGTGGCGTCCGTTTCCTTGAATTTCAACGGCCACCTTTGCCCCCACATGGCACCGGTCAAATCGCCATTTGCGCACGGGATGAAATTTGTATTCAGCCTCTAGCGCTTGCCCTTTGACGAGCGCCCATACTTGGTCAAATTTCGCTTCTAGCTTGCTCTCCGCCTTCGGCCATACTGTTTTGACTGGCTTGGATTGCCAGTTGTCGGCACTGTAACCGGGTTGCGCTAGGATAGCGGCGAATTGTTTGGCGGTTAGTCGCATGTCACCAAGCCTTTAGGATTCTTCCCCATTCCGGCATGTGGTTGAACATCTGACACACAATGTAATAATTGTGCTGCGCTGCGGCCATTCGTTCAGCCAGAAGTTTAATCACGTCCGGCTTACCATCCTGGTATGCGGTCAGTGTATCCGGTAATCCGTCCATTGCCGGTTCTGTCAGTTCAAACACGGCGCGCCTTAGTTTGCTTTCGGCCAGAAACAAAACGTCCCGATTCCGCGTGCAGTACCGGCATGTGCAAGGTGCCACCGCGCCGCCACCTAATTGCAGTATTTGTTTTTCCAGTTGGTCAAGCTCATCTTCCATTGCGACGATTGCATTTTTAATTTGTGCTCGTAAAACGAGATCGTCTGTTTTTGCGGCCAAATCCATGCCTCTCAGGATGCGCCCGCGATAGCACAAATTTTCTTTTGCCGTTTCAACCCAGGCGGGTTGACGTGCTTTTTTGAGTAGTTCATCTAGTCCCATAATTTAGCTCCCACCATTCCCGGCATGTCGGTAAATCCTCAGCATGTGCGATTGACCATTTCCAGTAACGTGACATAGCCCGTAACAAATTCCACTGCGCATCATTCCCGTACCTGACTTCCCTGGTACGCCACTGCGTTTTGCCCGCCTTATCAACAAAGCTATATTTTTCCTTGCGCTCGTTGGGCAGTGGCAATTTAACCGGCCTAGCGTAGACCTTGACCAAATCCTCATAGTTGGTGTAGACGCGTAGTTCGTCACTCAACGGCGCACTCCGAAGCGCATTGGTCAATATCCCCAAGCAACCCTCGCCGGTCACCAGCGCTACGCCCCTTTCGCCCTGGTAAAATGAGCCGATAAGGGTTGACCTTCCCTCAAAAAAGTATAGCCCAATGATTAGCATATTTTGTTGCATACCTTTCAAAAACGAGTAAAAAAACGAAGGAAAAACCAACCCTGCATCTTCCCTATATCTTTTTTGTAGCAGTAACACTTTGTAACAGTAAAATAGGGGAAGTTTATACTCCCTATATGAGAAAGAAAATACTGGAAAAATCCCGTTACAAAGTGTTACTGCTACAAATTTTTTAGTGCTTTTTTAGTGAAATACACCTGTGTTATCTTTTTTGTAGCAGTAACACTTTGTAACAGTAAAATCAGACAATTTCCATAACTCTTTCTATGCGAAATATTAGTTTCGTGTAGAAATCACAAGATGTCAAGCACGGCATTTGTTGCTGACCCGTTTAACGACAAACCGACAATGCAGCGCTTGTTTTTGCCTGAAACCCGCTTTTGGATGGACGTATAATTTTTTCGCAATAAAGATTGCGACAATCCCTTTTGCATCTTCGGAGCAACCCCATTTTCCTTACACCAAGCGGCATAGTTGGTGAACAAATCATCGTTTGAAGTGAACCCGCCCTGCGTGCAATTTTGCGTAATCCACTCGGAAATATGGTCAAGATCGTTGCGTTGTTGCGTTTTAATTTCGACCTGAGATTGCAGTGGGCGCAACCCCTCTTTGTACCAGCGCATGGCACCGGCCACGCCCCACGCTAAAACGCCCTTCTGCACCGCTTCCGACTTCATTTTGAATTTCAACGTGGTGTCTTCTTTCCCTGCTTTGGAGTTTGGGAAATGGGCGATATGAATTCGATACCAGACGGCATCATCATCAGGGTCAGCGTTAACGGCTGGGTTGGCCGACAACCAGATTTTGTACATCGGGCGATACTCAAAATGTTCTTTGTGTTTGTGAGCGCAGCGCACCATGTTGCCGCCTGTCATTGCCTTGACTTTGGCTTCATTTAATCGCTCATAACTTTTTGATTCACTAGCGAAAATGGCGCGGCATGGCGCAAGGGCAGCAAGGTCAAAATTTTGACTATCGCCGTCGCGCTTGGCGGTAAATGTGGAAAAATCAACCTCTTTTGCAAATGAGCCAGGCAATAGGTGCATCAATGTTTCGGTGAAGGTGCCTTTACCCGCCCTGGTTGGCCCATACACGTAGAACATACATTCTTCGCTGGTATGCCCTGTCAACGTGTAGCCCACGGCCACCTGTAGCCACCCGGCCAACTCCTCACCTACCGTTTCGTTTAGCCAGTTAATCCAAAAGGTTTGGTCAGCGTCGGGATCGTACTCATAGCGGGTGCAATGCGTGATGTGTTTGGCGGGGTCATGCGGCATTAATTCGCTTGTGCGCAGATCAACAATCCCGTTGGGGCAATTGAGCAGGTCAGGGTAAGCGTCAATCTCCTCGGTAGCAATGTAGGCGCGCGAACTGTAGAGCGCCATTGTGCCGGTCACGTTCCCACTTTCGGCGGCGGCTTCACTGGCAAGTTTCCACCCGCCCCGGCTGTCCTTGCGTACCGCCTCCTCCGCGCACTCCCTAAGTGCATCTTCGACCATGCGTGCCAGGATGTCCCTGGCACCGGATTTTGTCCAGTGCGTGCCGGTGTAGCGCATCCATCCAAAGGCGTCATTATGGATAAATTCGTCAGGGTGTTTTTCGTGGAAATACTGGGCAAAACCACCATGATCGTAATGAGTAATGACCGGTCTTGCTTCCAGCGTTTCACCTGGCTTGACTATGCGCAGGTCTTCAGCCAACAATCGTTCTTCAGGTGTCAGTGAGCCATTTAGATTTTTCAATGCCTGCCGCTTCTGATGATCGGTCATGTTGCTAAAGCCGATTTTTGCAATCCTAGATTGATTGTCAGCAGGCTCGATCATGTCGCGAATAAGCGCCTGCACGTCACCAGGAGCGCTATCAATCTCAGATTGCAAGGCGGCGATGGCGCCGGCCTTATCAATCGCATCAGACGCCATGATTGCCTGCACCTGATACTGCACGGTCACGGGTTGCGCGGGACGGCCAGCGGTATGCGTCAAATCACGCAGTAAGCGCCATCCGCTCTCGGCTTGTTTGATGCGCTCTTGGCAGCGCGCATGATGGCACCCTGCGCTGATTTTGCCGTCTGGGTAGATAATGACGAAGGAGGCTTGATCATCGACATGCGGGTTTTCAGGAGGGTTAAATGGGCATTGCTGCAAAATCCATTTGACGCCCTCCCCGTAATCCTTGCGACCATAGTGGACAATGTCGGCCTGCGCAAAGATGCGCTCCACATAGGCAACAGAGTCCACCAGCGCTTCACTGTTGAGCGGCGTGTCACTGTAGCCTATGTGGCCCTTGGCTTGCGCCAGGATGGCGTCTAGTGCGTCTGGAATGGGCAGGGGTTTAATGTCAAAAGGTGAGAATTCATCTTCCCATTCATAGCGCCGCCCGCTCTTGTGTAGGCTCGGCGCAACAACGATATAGCCACCCTGCCCACGAATATCGATACCTGTGGGTAGATTGCCGCTGCTGTTGCCGTAGGGCTTACCGTTGCGCTTGTAGGCTAGGTGCTCTCCACCGCCGCCAGTAATGGCGGTAACAGTTTGGCGATCTTTCCAGTCTAGTAAATCTGACAAATCGCCAAACTGTTTGTAGGTATCGGCGTCAAAAACGAGCAGGTCAGACTTCCCACAGTCCACACCGATGTTATAGACCGGGTGTTCTGTCCACCATTTTTTGATTGTTTCTGGATCGAGCGTTGATATTTCCGACCATTTGCCGACCGGACATTTGCCAGGCTGCGGACAATGTTGGTCGGGTCTCAGGTACAGGTGAGGGTGGTTTTCCTGGCATTTTCCCGACTGCCTGTAATACTCACAGGTACACCCTATGGTTTCGCCTGCGCTATCGATAACCGGAGAATGCACAGGGAACACATACCAGCCGATGCCGGCATACATCAACGCCCAATCCAGATGATTCATATCGCTACCTTCTCAAACAACGCTTTCCCTAATTCTACCGGCGACAGTTCAGCAATTTTGCGATTGCGATAACTGTCAAAAAACGCTTTGACCTCGGCGATGTCGCGGACGATGGGCGCATCAGGTAGCGACGGAATTAATTTACGGCGTCCATAGTCCATTGTTAATGCTCGGTTATCGAGGATAGCCACCACCCCCCGATCATTCATCCCGCGGATCAACCGGCCAAACGCCTGCTTTGCGGTGATGATCATGTTGGGAATGGCAATTTGATTGAGCGGATAGAACTCCAAATCATTCTCGGATAGTGCCAGCGTTGCCCTGGCCACACGGCGCAAATCCTCGCCTTTGGCATTGCTCAACGGCGCCGGTGGGTCAAATGGCAGTTTGTCCAGCACTACCAGACGCAGACTATCGCCGGGAATGTCAGCGCCAGCAAAAAATGACCGGGTAGCAAATAGCACGCCATTGTCACAAGCCTTCATTTGCCTGATGATCTCAAGTTTCGGCAGCTTGTGGCCCTGGATAAATACCGGGTATTTTCGGAACAATTGCGGGTACAAAATCTCTCTAGCGTAGCCCAGCGCTTTGTTGCTAGTGAACAGGAGAAAAGCGCCACCACCCGAAGCTTCAATCAGCGCCTTGATTTGCTCTACGCAGAATTCAGGAAATTTTTCATTTTTGACGCCTGGTGCATTGTTCCCCGGCACGTAGATACGAGCGTTGTTTTTGTAGTCGAACGGGCTTGTTACCTGAATGGTCATAGCCTCATTAATCCCAACATCGCGCATGAATGGGTCTAGGTGCGGCGCGCCTAACGTTGCAGAGCAGAGCATCCAATTTTGATTCTGAATGCCTGTAGGCTTTTTGGTGAGGATTGACCTTGTTGGCTCGGCGTTGTTTTCAATGTCAATGTCAATAATACATTCTGCGCAGTAGGCATCATTTTCCAGAACAAAAAATGTACCTGATAATGCCGAGCCACAACAGGCGCAACCCTCCGATGATCTGGCAATTAGTGGTGGTGCCATGAGTTTAGCGGCGAACTCTTTGACAGAATAGGGTGCAACGCAAATTGCATCCTCAGCCTTCCGGTCTGCCTTTTTAATCCAGCGTACATAGCCTGGTGGGGTAGCGGACGCCACAGCATAGAGACGGGTAGCCAGGTTGCGCATCCGTTTGGCTTTGCGGAATTTCTTCATATTTTCAAGATAAACTTCCAGCGCTTCCTCATATGCGGCATCTTTACATTGCTGATCGCCATGACAGTCTGAAA
>OFQZ01000174.1_pt1 | contig 24988 bp, 20 predicted proteins | sample 1543011 | NCBI WGS metagenome assembly OFQZ01 (sample SAMN07774216, study PRJEB24372) | wastewater metagenome | isolation source: Exp Tend NO 0WW | collected 2016-02 | reverse complement strand
GGTGAACTACCGTTCCGACGGCGAAGTGCTGGCCTACGTGAACAAGCTCTTTAAGGACAAGCTTAAAAACATACCGGAACTAATCGGCCAGGACCTGACCGAACTGACCTCGTACGAACAGGCCGTGCTGCCGGGCAGGGTGAAGGACGGCTTCGTCCGGACCGACGTGCTGGAGCTGGCCGACGGCAGGCTGCTGGAGCGCCGCAGTGTGCCCCAGCGCAGCCATGGCATGGTCGTTGGGCGTGTGTATTCCTTTCGGGACATCACGCGCGATGTGCAGTCCCAGGCCGCGCTGCGCCTGGCACTGGATGATAGTGTCGACGGTGCGGTGGGTTGGCTCGAGGGTGGTGCCGTGGTCGTAGTAGTCAAAGAACTCGGCGTGCAAGTGCAGCGAGTTGATGAGATCAAACTCGATGATGTTGATGAGATAGGAGGATACTCGGTGTCGTAAGAGGCAGTTTGATCAGACGATATCAACACCTTCGATGCTGGAGCAATATTCTCCTTGTTGTCGGTGCAGTACTTGATAATCTCTTTCTTGAAAAGACCGTAGATGTTGTTGAGACCTACTCGTTTCTTGACTGGAGATGATTTGGCAGCATCAAATTCCAATTTGGCAATTACTCGACTCGTTGGACAAAGAACACTTCTAAAAAAATCCAAACCAGCCGTTTCTCGAAGATATATATGTTGTACAGTACGCTGTAAGTCAACATACCGGTGGTTAGTTTGTTGCTGTTGTATCTCGAATGCAGTAGCCAATCCATATTTGATAGCTATATGACTTTGAGTAATTGCAAATTTCTCAAGATCCCATCCATAAATCATATTGTAGGTCAAAGCATCATAAAGTACGTTGTAAAAGGTACTATGAGGACAAACAATAGGAAGTGGAGAAAATCCCATTAAAGTCGCCATCTTCTTGTCGAGGTCTTGACGAGGATCGACTGAAAAACCGGCATCTCGAAATGAAGCTTCCAACGATGGAACTTTTTCGATAGCAGAGTCGATCGTTGTTCTGTAGTACGAATTTGGATTGAATGGAGTTTGATTCCAACGACCATCGGTATCGAAGTTGATACCTTTGTCGTGTTGACTGACATTTTCAATGACTCCAAGATCATACGAAGGATTATTCGAACAAAATTGATAACCGTATTGAGGAAAACGAGAAGTCCATCCTCGTACGTACTGTGAAACCTCGAATCGCACTTGAGTATGAGACTTCTTGGCAACCTCATTCAAAGCACCAAAAAACAACATCTCGTTTCTTCGTTCTTTGAGTTGAGGATTCGAGGCCCACCAATGTTCAGTAGCACGGTCAGTGGCTGCTGGTACGTATGGAAAACCAGCAATACCAACCGAGAGAATAATTGGATTTTGATTCTCCATTGTCGGGGTGGTCAAGATAAGCCATGACACACCACCGGCACTAGCAGTACTAGTACCCCATCCTTCACGATCGACCCAAATCTGCACCATACGTTCGGTAATTACCTTACCGTCTTCATTGTATCGTGCCTCAGGATGAAAAAGCTCTGGTATCTCAAATACGAGCATACCAGGCACTTTCTCAAAATGATTTGCTCGAACAAGTCTCAAAGCATCGAGTTTGTCATTGTAATTTGCTAAATCAGTGCGATTTTGACGAATGATGTCGATAGCCTTCGAGACTTGTTCGGTTCGGTCGTCGGGGACATCTGAAGGAGGTAATTGAGACATACTAGATGCTGGACAGAGGAAAAAGAGCGAGAAATGATAGTGGAGATGGTGATACGAGAGAGGAGGAGATGAAATGATCAAATGGCACAGAAAGTGAGAATAAGTACTTGTTTATTTTCTCGTTCCCAGAATCAATACGTAATTCCTTGAATGTATCTCGGTGTTCTCGGATCAATACTGTGATTCTCGGATTTTTTGATCGGGGATTTCCGGAACAATATTACATCGGCAATATTGAGGAGTGACAAATAGACCGGGCACCAAGTAATGACTGATTTGATCGGGGGTCAGTGATGAATGGATGATCAGGACAGGAGTGGCAGATGTTACCGTATTAACCATGTACACAAAGTGTGTCATGGTCAGTTGTTAGTGTGCGTGTAGTGGGTAGGATGCAGCGCTTATGTGTAGGTAGATTTCTAGAGTATGTGCATTTAGCAAAACGTGATGTCGAGGTTTTTGTCGGTATAGATCCTGCGGTAAAGACATTGGGTAGTTTCTTCTTGGTGGATAGTGTATACACAAGTGTAACGGAGGCTCTGACCAAGAAATCAATAGCAGACAAGATGGGTTCGTCAGTTGAATGTGGTATTATGATCGGAGAGGCATTCAGAGCAGCATCACGGTGTAGATTATTGAACGTAATCGATTGGCTATGTACTCTACAGAGTGTACGTTCGGTGAATGTAGCTATCGAGGATTCGCCTTTTGTGAGCTCTACACGCGGCGGTGGCGCTTCTAGACCGTACACAGCAGCAGCGGGGCATTGGGCAGCAGCGTTGGCAAGTTTATTGACGAGAATGAACGAACGAATAATTGTCCGATCGGCGCATATCAGTTCCGTGAAATCGAACTTCCTTCTTGTAAAAACCGGGGATCATTCTTTGAATAAGAACGAAGCACTTTCATTGGTCCGCGAAAAAATGGGACTGGACGTAGCTACAAATCATGAGGCTGATGCTTTTCTTTCATTAGCCACTGTCTTCTTCCCACGCACCATCACACGACGACGTAAACCCTCCTCTTCCACTGGTATACCGGACACTGAAGAACTTCAACAATACATCAATGACTTCAAAAGCAAATTCATCCCAGTTAACACTCCCTCAATCTTCGACGAGCACGGCGAGTACTCAAGAGAGACACACAGCACCGCCTGTCCCCTGTGCATCCAGTGGAGGGTTAATCACTATTAACACCAATGCAAATGGGCAGATAACTTCGACATCGTCTTCTTCTGCATCTTCATCTTCGGGTATACTTGATTTTGCGTCTTCTTCGCGACGAGTACAGCAATTTACACCACCAGCACCACCACCACGTACTAAGCCAGGAGAGCCATTATCAGATCGTAATATTGTCATCATGAAGTCGACTCGTGATCCTGCACCTGGAAAACCCGATAATCGAGGTAAGTCGTATGCCTGCTGGGATGCATCGTCGTTCGACTGGGATATTGGTTCGAATACGTTCATTTGCTGGGTCGAAGACGCAGATGGCAATCCGCTGTTCATGCAACGTAACAAATCTGGTAACTATATTGTACCTGATGGTTATCATACGAACGGTGAATTGCGTATTACCAAAAAACGAAAGTTGGATCAAGATGGAGCAGAGGCCAGCAACGATCAAATGCAAATGACTGCCAATGCATTATTGAGTTTTTTGGATCAATGCAAATTCAAATTGTACCAAACAGTTCAAAATCTCAATGGAATGAGTAAGGAATTGGAACGTGTACAGGATCAATCTGTGATTCTTTATTTCAATAATATTTTTCAAGATGTACAAGGTGCTGTATCAGACCTTGCAGAGTGTCAAAAGAAAGCCTTTTCATTGGCTCAATAAAGTCGTTCAGGCAATGCCTTTTTATCGTCATCTATAGCCATGTACGTATTACCTGTTGAGTTGTATTGTTTCAGTAGTTTGGTAGTGGAGGTCCGTTGGTTCATAAAGAATCCATGCACCAAGATTGCACTGACACCCAGTATGTACAATGGCCACTTCCATTCAAAATAGGTCGAAACCAAGATCAATGGACCGATAACAAGTCCATGGAGCCAATTAATCATAGGACCACACATTTTCTCTAATATACTGTAAAGTAGCGATGGCTTCTTCCGACAATACTATCGACGGACAAATCCAAGAAATTACTCGTGAATGTGCACTGCAATGGTCCGGCTTAGATCCCGGATCGCGTGTCATCATCGACCTCGATCCTTTATTGCAAAATATCGAATCGATCTGGCTATGGGCATACAGTGTTGATGCTGTGCCTGTAGTGGGTGGAATTCCAGAATATCCTACCTTTTACTTGCGATTCTGTAATCTACCCATGTTACCACGCATAGGTAAACGCAACTCCCCCACGGGTAATGCAGTTCCTCTGCTAATCAATGATGCATACACTCGTTATCAATATCAACACCCCATCCCTGTAGTAACTGCCGAACATCGTACAGTTTCGTATTTTGAGATTGAATTATTGGACCCGAATGGCAACAAGGCGCACTATGATTCGTGTACCATACATCTGACGATTGTTACAAAAAGCCAGCCTACATCGTTGGCTCGATCACTTGCTATCCGCCCTGCTGCCAATCGCGTCTACGACTTTGTTGCTCGCCCGTATATTGTATAATGGACGCCGAAACCATTCAAGAGGTTGCTACACAATTCGATCTATTCGTCAAATGGATGGATAGTATTACAAAAGAGGAGGAATTGAAGACAGATTTTTTTGCTGGAGTACGAAACAACCTCAAGACCGTACAGGTCATTTCAAAGACACAAAGCTACATGCCAAAATGGGCTAATATCAATTTATTCAATGTACTTCGAACATTTCAAAACAAGTTCTTTGGTACATCAATGACAAGCACTCTCACTAGACGTCTTGAAAAGGTCGACATCGACGAGTTCATGCAAATGATATACGATCTACACAAACTCACAGGGCGTTTTCTACAAGGTCGTGATGCTCTCACCAACGGCGGAGAGATCACTAGTGAACCCGAGAAATTGCTAGCCAATATTCAATGGTTTGCACAAATCGGTCGAGAGACCGTTGAGAAGGCTGCCATTGAAGCGATTCCTGCAGATCTCAGTCAATTCAACAAGACTGCTGAACAACTCAAGCAAGAAGTAATGGAGGCTATGAAGGACACCGAGCTTGCGCTACTGCACGCAATAGAGAATGGCTGTCGACAGTTGATCCGGATGAACCAGAAGGAAGAGGACCAGAAGTCGGCGGATGAGAACCGCCGTTCTGCGCATTTAACTGCGAGACAACGCCGCCGGCGCGGTTTACCTCCTCCACAAAGTGACAGTAAGAGGCGCCAAGACCAGGAAAGAGAATATCAAGACTCCACTTCTGAAAGCGAGTGCACTCTTTCGGCAGAGTCTTCTGGTTCAGAAACACATGATACGAGATCTGACGCAGAGGAAGAGCAATAGGCCACACTAACCATGTGAACCATTGACCAAATGTCTTTTTGAAATCGAAATCATTACGAATAAAAACCATTCCAAATGTAATTACAGTACCTACTGCATATGCTGCTACAAATCCAAGGACGAGATCCACAATTGTTCGTCCACCGTCAACGTTGACTGTGATTGTTGTTGGTGTGAGTTCTCCTGCGTTGTTGAACGAGAAGAGGCTCGACGCTTCTTCGCCTGTAAATGACATATCCGAATCTGCGAATTGAGTATACTAACAAACTTCTTGCGATTTGTATTGAATAGTGTAATGTCGTCTTTCGGTAATAGACATTTATACTGCCATTGTGCGTTGTCGCGATCGCCTGTGATTTCAGGATGCTTTCGTAAATATCGCAGCATCAATGCACATCGATGCTCGGTAATGAGGCGAGATTGAATGGTCTCGAGGTCTGTGAAGTACCATTTTTGTTGGCGAGCCAATTCGGGATGGATTTGGTGTAGTATGTGTGTGATGCAAGTGTTGAGATACGGAATGTTGTGGCGATTGAGGAACACCAGATGACCCTCTTTTTGTAGAGCCTCGAAAGCCTTCACAAACACTGCATATTTTTCGTGTACCTTGATGCAATCGGCGAATGTCAGCAGTCGACTTCGAGGCTCATCCTCGTCGTTTTCGCGCCAATACAAATGTCGTCGTATTTGTAGCCATCGTTCGGCATACTTCTTTACTTTGTATGCACCCATTGGCTGTATGATGGCTTTTATGTCTTTGTTGGTGAGGAAATCGATATTGTATAGGATGTCCATACGTTCCGAGTAGGTCTTCTTGGCAAGATACTCCTGAAAGCACTTGTAGATTGCATCTAGGTCATGGTCCGGTATTCGCGGATCCATTGCCGTAGCTTGCTTAAGTACTTCAGCCAGATGGTTTTCTCGTCGGTATCCCGCGGACAATTGTGGCACATTGAAACACCACTCTTGGGGTCGATCCATGGCTGATCCAATCCTTCCAGTATTTGATTCAGCTGTACGACTAACAACAGGACAGAGCAGATGATCATCCATAACAACGCCACAACCAGTACATACGATGGCTCCTTGTGAATAATCCACCGGCACTGTAAAGCGATCGCAATTGCAAGAACGAACTGGATAATAGATTGTCTCAAAAGTATTTCGCGCAGCCGCACGCTTGGCACGCAGATCACTCGATGTATGACGCCCACGTCTGTCATTCTGTTCACTGACAGACAATTTCGGCGTATAGCGTGAGGTGGAGGTGCTTGCATTTTTTGTACCAAGACGATCAAAGAAAAAACGCATAGAGGTGTGTACACCGTATAGATGTATTACAAATTACTATATTCGATTTATTAATTGACATAATAACCGTAAAAATAATTCTTGAGGGAGCTGAGCAGGAAAGAGGTTCAATGTTTGCAGCTGTACCAATGTAACAAGAGTTTTTGATTCGTTGTATTGTTTAAAGATATACACTATATCCTTCAAGTACATTTGGTCGATAGGACATTGAATTTTTACATCATGTAGTCTAGGGATGCCCATGCGTAAAGACTGTATTGTCACATCTGTTAAATCTTCTGAAAGAATAACCCAATGTATATCATAATGCCTCATAAAATCCCAAATACGACCATCTTCACGAAAAACGCCCAAATATACATGATCAGGTATCATTAATACTTTATGGTCATCATTTCCATAACCACCAAATATCACTCTTCTGCTGATGCATCTCCCGTCTTTCCATTTTTCACCTGTACCAAATACATAATTAAAGTCTCTGGCACCCCAATAATATGCAGGTGTTAAATGATTTATATTTGTACGCGCATGTATTCTGACATAATCATCTTTGTCGTACGTTGTAAAGGATGATATTTTTTCAGGCTGTGGTCCGTGTATTATATACGAATGTTCATTTTCAATAGTCTCTGTAACGCAACCTGGAAAATGCTCCCATACAGGACGAACAATTGTGGACATAGCAAAAAAATAAATAAGTCTCACAGCAAAAAGTCGAGTTTATATACCCGGGGTAAGAATCGGATATTTGCGGATATTTTGCCTTTTTAAGACGTCCCACAAATTGTGGACTGCCTATTTAGGAGATATTCTCGGAGGCCGCAAGGCCATTTGCCGAGACATGGTCAGTCATTCGTCGAGTATATAAACCCACTCATCAAATCATCAAAATCATCTCACTTAGTCTTTTCATACCTTGGTTGCAGCATACACAGGATGTCTCAAGTCGTGCAAATAGAGGACGATATCGAAGATTGCGAAGAAGCATTTTCCGGGAAAATGACAGCCGAGGAAATTCGACAATACGATGAAATTGCTGCTCGGTTTTTTGTCAGTTCCACGAAAGAGGACCCTGTCCCTGTAGCGGATATGTGTTCATCGCCTGATCTTTACGAGAATACTCCTCAAACTCCAAAGGCTCAGATCATCACCAATGTAGAATGCCCTCCGAGACCCGGAAAGAATTCACTCTCGAGATCAAATGAATTGTACTGTACTGAACAAATAAGCGACATTCATGATATTATTGAAAAAGACGACTATGACGAAGTTTATAGCGACGATGATGATTATTATGACGACGATGACGATGATGAGCTTAGCACGGTGATTTATTCAGCTGAGATGGATGTATTGCAACATGGCCACGATGAAGAGATACAATTTCATGTGGATGATGTCGTTGAAGCTACTCAAGGAGTGGAATCGGCTTTGCCGCTGTTGAAGACCGAACAATTCATCGACAACAACGTACATCCTCATCGTCCTTCTGCTTGGTCGTATGCTGCTACTCGTGTCACTAATTTATTGGATAAAGGCCAGGTGAGTGAACTGGGAAATCGACGTATTGCTCTTGCCAATGGACGTATATTGGGTGTATCGAATAATCGTAAAAATTTGGCACGACATAGTCAAATTCATTCGGTGATCAATGGAAACCTGCAAGCCATGGCAATTGTCGATCCTCATTGCTGTATGCGATTTATAAACGATATATTCAATCGAGCAATGGACGATGACGACGACAAGACGCTGGACAACACTCGATTTTTTGCATGTCATTTTACTCGCATGCTCGAGTCGATGATACCTCGGGCTCAGCTGGAAAAGTACACTGAAGCCATAATGAATGAACAACATGCATGGATTGCTCGAATGGCACCGGAAGAGGTCGATAAATTGGTGACGACTATTTCATTAGATGAACAAACATTCAATCCTCGTAATCAACCGAATCCCATTCATTATCAATTGGCGGGCAATGTGTTGTCGATGTGTGTAAATACAAAGAAGGTCAACCAATATCAAAGTGAACTTCTACACAATCTCACTGATGTTGCAGGGTCGGCATACGCCAATGCCCTTGGTATTTAATCAATAATAAAGTTTTTTGATCATTTGTACGATGATGGCAAAGGATCGGGTCTTGTCAATCCCTTGGGCAGACCATTCAAAGAAAAGTTATAAGTCTCCCTTACTATTCCCCAATCATCCACTTTCATCCATTCCTCTCCTCCATACTCAATCAATTGATTTTCACTATTGCGCCAGAATTCTCGTGAACCCATAAAAAACAATCCATTCTCGTCTGGTGCAGGTGCTATACCAGCATAGACACACTTCTCGGGTAACATATAGGGACGAGATTGATCAATGAACAAGATCGTATAGGCATTCTTACTAATCTCGGATGTCATCAATTCAAACTCTTCGTCATTACGTGCAAAGTCGGCGTAATTCTTTCGTACTGTCTCCTTGTCTAGATCGGATCTCACAGGGAACACAGCCACCATATCTGTGTTACTTCGAATATTGGGTCCGATGGCTTTGTGATGTTGACTGTTGATGCAAATTCCAATGTACAAATGTCGTCCATTGAAGAAGATACGACGCGCAGTCTCTGAGTATTTCAATGTATCGCTTGTAATGCAATCGTCGAGAATGATCAAGATGTAGATATTCTCATCATTGACACCCTTCCTTCGCAATGCAGCTTGGCGGCGTTTTTGACGATCGATCAATGCCTGTACCACTTGTTCGTTGTAGCCCTCAAATATGTACTGTTCGGGTACGTATGGTTGGTACTCCATATCGACCTTGGTCTCGGTGAATACATACACCTCGGGGTAGAATGCACGGAAATTACGCATGAAGAATCGAATAAAGTTCGTCTTACCCGATCGACGTTTACCATACACCATGCATGTATAATCGGGTCGAATCAATGACATGTCCATTTTCTTGATGAAAATATCACGGGTCATTTTTTCGGTTCTGATCGATTTCCACACAGGGCATATGGGGATATCATCGACCTTGGCTGGAATGAAAATGCCCTCAATTCCAGGAACGGGCATTATAGGTGGATCAGGGTCTCCCTCTGGCAATGAATTCTCATACAAATCATCACCTAGTTTATCTTCGAGTGTCAATGTACCAAATGGATTGGATTGATTCGAGGGGAATCGTACTTTTGTGTCTATCAAAAGAGAATCATCTCTCTCGGGTTCATGATCCTGCAGCAATACATCCCATACGTTAGTGTCATCTGCTAATATACGTGGATCCACATCTACATCACCACCATTGGGTTCCAGAGGGTGAACACGCTTGGGTTTGTTTTTTTTGCCTTGTGTTTTCCACGTCAAAGGCAGTCCGTACGCCGATGGTAGTTCCTTTCTTGTGAACATTTTACGTATCGCATACAAATCCCAATCGATATCGGCATTCTCAATCCCTTGTTCCAGTGTCTCTTCAAGATCAGGTACAGGTGGCACGTTGAAATTCAATGTTTTTGTAGGTAGATTAGCTAATCTTGTTGGCAGTAGATCGAAATTCAATCCCAAGGGCTGATCCCCATTTCGTTGTACGTCGGCGCTCATAATTTAAAAGTCAATACATTCTACAGTGCTTAGGTATTTGTCACTCGCCTTCTTTGTGTTAGCATCATCGCCATGCCATCGGCCAAAAAAACATCGACCTCGACATCCACTCCATCGGCCACTCGACCAGCACCGGTAGCCGATACTCCACAGCAGATTGCTATTCTGGGTGGAAATGCCCCCAACTTCACTGGCACACCCACCTCAACAACTAACAATGCATCCGTATCTACTGCCTCCAATACCCCTGCTGCCATCAAGCTATCCGGAGAGACGTCTTCGATGGACACGACCACGAAACCTACACCCTCTATCCGAGATGCAAATCGTGTCTTTGACGCAATAGCTGCATCGAAAGATCATGTACCACCAACAAGTACAACTACTACTGCATCACTACCACAACCACAACCAGTACCCCCATCTCAACCTACTCCAAGGGCACCTCCTGCAGCACCTCATTCTGCTCCACCTCCACCTGCACCCGAGGCCAAGTCCAATTCCAAGACAGATGATATTGTCACCAAGCGGTCAATTTGTCTACGTAAGATTCAAAAATATCGAAAGTACTTTGAAAAGGATGTTGGCGATTTAATCCCGGCTCATTTGGGTAATTTGACACTGGACCAACTCGAGACCATTTGTATGTCGTGTGATGCAAAGATCGGCGATGCATCAAGCAAAGACACTATTGGATTTATTGTCATTGCATTGTTGAGTGGAATCGAGAATTATGCATTGCCATTGCTTCCACAAGGACACATGTACAAGGGATTGACACAATTCACAGATATCTGCATGAAGTCCGAAGAGGAGACACCATTCACACGTGCATTGAATCGTGTTGCTATCAAGTACACTGGAGTGATCGAAACCAATGCAGAGGTGGGATTGATGATTGTGATGTTCCAAATGTTCCATCACGTACGCATGATGAACGAACAACATGGTATGTCAGCAGACACCGAGGACTATTCTGCAAAACCAGAGGAACAACAAGAGAACCACATAAAGATACCACCACGTAATCGTTTGTAAGATTGTTTTATTTATTATTTGCCAATAAAATGATGTGTTATTTTATGATACAATGTTCATCTTTCTTTGATTCTGTTTGATTATTAAAATTACGCATAAAAAGCCGCATAAAATCGGTCCTACCCGTACGACGTCTACCAAACAACACGAGTGTACAATCAGGTCGAACCAACGACGCGTTCATAGGGAGTGGTGTATAGATACGGGTCGATTTGTTAATGTCCATAATAGCCAATACATGCTACAGTGTTTAGGTATTTATTTTTCATTAAAATCAATATCGGGACAAGGAAATGTAAATATTTCATCCGTAAAATCACCAAATAAATGATGTGCTAATTTATGATACACTACACGTCTCTCTTCCAATGCATTGAACTTTGTAAATCCAAAAAAAGAAAACACTTCTTTCTTCAGAGTAATCATATAAATACCCCATTTCTTCTCCTCTTCGCTCAATTCAATACCATCGGCATTGGGATCAAATGTTGTCCATTCGTGAGTGGGCTTTTTGGGTTTGCCTATCCCTAAAAACGGCAATATAGCCACTATCTTCTTGAGAAAAATACACAATCCAGGTTTTTGTAGTTGATTTCTTCGAGGTAGAGTGAACACACGTTTGATGTTCTTCAATGGTGTCGTACCGATCTCAATACCCACACATGCCAATGCATCGGCAATCTGATCCACTGGATAGCGATTGGTGAAGCTCGACACCTTATGATCGGCCGAATGCAAATGCGTCCTGAAAAATTCAACCCTCGGAAATATACCATCGGTCATATAACAGTGGTAGGTCATTTCATCGCCAAGTGCTCGATCTTCGGTCTGCATCGAATCTGTGCACAACATCTGTATGTATCGATCACGGTTCTCTCGTGACATGGCGCCGAGCATGAACAAACAAAATTCACGCATAAAAATATCGACCTGTCTTCGGTTCAATATCTGTGTCAATATCAATCGATTCGTGAGTACCGGTATACTGAAGTACGTCATGATCTTGGTCAGTACATGGGTCTCGGCAGTCACGCCATCATCTTCTGGATTCTCGACATTGAAATCCGGTGCACTCGTAGCCACGTTCTCGACGTAATCCTGTACTGTCTTCTCGGTGAACTCATCGATCAATATTCGCACCGCTGCCAACCCTTCACACTCCAATCGACAATTCACCATCTTGTCTCCATGATAGTCACAGTAGCGTTTGTACTCGGCAACAAAATCAACCAACGACAAATACCGCTCCCATAAATTACTCATCAATACAAATGTCAAAGGATCGCTCATGTCAATGATCTGCCGAACAACCACACGACCATCATCGATGTTGGTTTCGGCAACACGACGTGCCACTACACGAACACCGCTATTCATCAAATTCAACAGTGGCATCAAGTACTTCTGTGCCTCGCCTGATATATGCAGTGTGTAGCAATGCACAAATTCATCCAGCGATTTGATGATATGCTGCTCGGGTGCATTCTCGGCAACAGGATTCGGAGGTATGTACACATGTACATCGGTCTCGTTGAGTTTGCGTATACGATGCGCTTGTTGATGCAGCTCCCGGGCACAGCACGATCGAGCCACAGCATGCACAAAAATACGATCGAAATGCACAATACCAGGTGGATCGAAATTCACACCCGACCCAATGACCGAGGTATAGATGATGACATCCTTACGAACCCAGATAGTATTGCATTCCCCGACTGATTTCTTCAATGGGAGAGGGGAATTCCCCGTATACAACAATATTCGCTCTTCGTTTTCATGTTCGATCTCTCGGCGAATCTCTTCATCCATCTCCCCTGAACCCACCGAAGATATGAGCAATTTGTGGTACATCTCGGCTTTGGTAACGGAATTAGTAACCACAGCAAACTTCTTCTTGGCATAGAATGTCGATAGCATCTGAAAAACAAACTCCTCCTCAGAGGAGTAAAGCAAATGTGTACGACGAGTCGATGTACAAACATTAAAATAACTGATAGTTTCGTACTGAGGTGCACTGACTTTGCGCAAGAACTCATACGTGCGTTCATCGACATCGGCATCCAATACCAATATACGACGAGCATTGCCCATCAACACTTGTAGCCTCAAAAACACCTCCAGTCGATTCGAATCGAGTGTCGATGCCGAGACGTAATTCAACAGTGACTCGGATTCCTCGAAAATCACCAAATCTATAATGTCATGAGGATTGGTATGCTTACACAGTGAGTTCAATTGAACAATCAACCGTAGCGGGTCTTCTCTCGAGAAGGTTCGATAGTGTTGCAATCCTCGAATATGACCTCCAAATCGTCCATACAAGTCGTACGCCAATGCCTGTCGATTCGTAATGAACAACACCGAGTGCTTGGGTTTCAACCACGACCCAATCTGCTGAATCAATGTACTCTTACCAGTGTCCATATTCGAGTGCAAAAAAAGATGCGTCTGTTGTGCATGCTCGTTCTGAATCCAGTTACGTATACGATTCAGTAACCCCGCATCCATAGTCAAGTATCGTATGTCGATGTAGTGCTTGTATGGTCGTTTGAGGTTGCCAATGTACAATGTACGATTACTACGAGTGTCGTTCAATATCAAATCATCTCCCTCGACTGTCACTGTTCCTTTGGCATATTGGTATTCTGATGAGTTGACACCAGTCACAAAATCACTCACGTACTTCTCGGCTATCTCGGGCACTACACCTGCAGTCCTCACAAGAAAGAGAGACTCGTTGAAGATATCAAGATCCAATACAACACCATTGCGCTCGACATAACGCAATGCACGATCCCATTGACTACGTATTGACTCTCCACGTTTCGGTGCCCATGTCGAAAATCTCTCCCATATCTCCAAGCCACTCACTCGATCGTTGTAACAAAATACTGCAATCATACGACACACACGAAACCATCGATCGTACTGTCCCGATTCCATAAATGCATTGGGTCGGCCACTCAAAATCACATCATTGAATAATTTCTGCATATACCCCACTGGATTGCTGATCACCGAGAATCGATAGAGGTTGGGATTCGCATCATTGGCAAAGCACTTTACAACACACGTGGTTTTGTACAATTGACTAAGGACATTGGTGACGAACCGAACCACTGGATCGAGCTCGACATGTGTCACTGCTGGTATAGGTGCAGCGGCAGCAACTCGATGTCGTGTATTGGTAACTACAGTGGTGATGGAATTGGTACCCAGCATCGATTCATTCAACGCAGGCAATACAAAGCAACCGGCTGTATAATGTGCATGTACATGATCACATAGTTGATTGTGAGTCCAGTATATATCAGGAAGGTATTGCGAATCGACAATACGGAATGGTCTCATATCAGACTTACAACTACCGATCAATCGCATCGCTCGATGTCGAGTGTACACAGCCAAATCGACAACCGACTTCCCGTCGTGATAATAAAAATCAGGTACATTACGTCTGGCGTTGATCCATTGTACAAAAAAACTATAATAACTCTTGAGATGCTCGAAATTAATAAAACAGCAACCCGAAGAACATCCATATACTACATGGAACGAGAATTTGTACACAAAAGAATCAGAATCCTTATATCGAGATCCATTCGAAACATAATAACGACCACTACATTCTGTATCGGCACCAGTGATGATAGTATGAGATGGAAAGTATTCGACACAGAAACAATTCAAAAAATGATTGGCAATATCATTGACTCGTTTCAAGGCATCGAGTACATCGCCCTCGGTGACACGTTTTGCCACCACCCATTCAATATCCATATAACCACGTTGTGGTTCGGACTCGAGAGCAATCGCCAAAAAGTGTCGATACGACAAACCATTCGAAGAAAGAGGTACGGCCATCTCCAACGACACCATATCCAGCCACCGAACATCCCACAACATAAACATGCTCTCGTTCCATTTCAATATCATTGGCATGATATCATAGGGAGCCATAGCAAAAGCCCCTTGTATCGCCTGTAGTGTACCAATGGCATACGCTTGCTTGAAGAAATACCGCAAACTCGAACATGTGAATTCGCATCGACGTTCATCTCGAGGAAGGCTATTGAAAACAGCAGCTTGGTAATTGAACAAGGCGTTGGTGGTAAATCTGAGCGGCTCAACGGACTACGTAAAAAAACAATGTCCGACGTAAATCAACGTATATATACAATATTAAAAAAAGTATAAGTTATAGAATTATAATATAGATGTTCATGCCTCTAATTTTCACCCGACTTAGTTTTTTTTCGATAGCCTTAAGGGCTAAAGACATACCATTTCACGTGGAAGACAGGGAGAGAAAAACAAATGATTTTGTGTTGTGAGGAGAAATACTTTATATACTTGGCAGAGGAATCGGATATTTGTTTGTGGACTGCCTATTTAGGAGATATTCTCGGAGTCCGCTAGGCCATTTGCCGAGACATGGTCAGTCATTCATCGAGTATAAAAGCAACAAGGTATTGTTTTTCTGACTTATTCTTTTTTCTCTTGTGTGTGATAAATGAATCGTGGTCATCCCGGTGATTATTTGATGCTTGGGTCGATCATCCATCGATACAGTAGCCTGAGCTTGGAGTCGTTGACGCGTAAAGTTGGTATACGTGTCGCTAACCGCAGACGAGGGCATTGTTGGCTTTTATTTCGAGATCTTCGTCAACTGTACCCACCGGAGAAGAATGAATCTTTCTGGAACCACGCTGCAGAACACAGGACTATTCGATTGGATAGTGGTCATAAGCTGATGTTGATGCCCGGAGAGTATAATCATTATGAAAGGAAGAATATTGAGGACATTTTTAGGAGTGTTGTGTGTGGTTTGTATCGTAAAAACCTGGAATGGATACCTGATTACATTTATTTGTATAGAAAGACCGACCTTTGTTTAATTGAAAACAATTCATATTTGGTTGGCACGTTATATGTTGTTCTCCCTTCATTGCCACCAGCATGGAAAAGAGGAGTGATCAAAGATATCAACCCGATCATTCGCAAAGAGGTGATTGCCACTGTTCAATGTCTCACACTCGAGTATTCGATATTACCACCAGAAATACGTGGATTGATTGTGATTTTATTATTATAAAAATAAAATTGTTTTGAACAATGATTGGGTTCATTGTGTTTGTCCCTTTCATACGCACGAGTACCGACTCTATTGTGCGATTCCACGCCCCCATATGATTGTCCAATGAATTGTGCATTACGCAGGCCTCGATCTTGTGTCCGTCATTTGGTTTTCTCTTTTTATCTGAAGCCCGTACACTATGTGCTTGACTCGTTAACGGGTACACCAAGACACCGTGTAATACACATAAGCATGATATTTTATTGTGTTTTTATGTGTTAAATGTATCTAGTTGCATCTTCTTGGCATATGCCAGCTTCGTCACGATCACGTGTCGAAAAACACGTAGTGAATCCACATTCAGTACACCTGCACAATACATGTGTAAAAAGCTCCATTCCTATTACATTGTACCCGTATGGTTCAATATTTTCCGGAAAACAACGAGCATTATCAAAACAAGTACACCGAAAACTTCTAAATTGCAACTCGCTCCAAATAATGGAGGGAACTCTCTCTCGACAGTACAACGTTCCGAGATGCGGGTAAGGATGTCCATCAACAATGTACAATAAATCCCAAGAATGAGGCTGTATTTTACGTATATAACGTAGATCTTGAACTCGAGGTCCTTTTGCTTTCCAATCCCAATTCGACCAAAACATCAGCACTATTTTTCCATCATCCATTTTCCACAAGACAAATCGAGAGAAATCATCTGCCTTTCCTTTAAAAAGAAATCGTTCATTGGATTCGTCGACATTCGCTAGACTATGCACGCGTGATATAAACTTGACTTTTGCTCGTTCATAAAATGCTTCGTTAAACAATGCTCCAACATAAGAATGTTCTTGTTCTATTGGTCTAAAAATGTCTCTGTCGGTCTTGAAAGTCCAATGTATAGCAGAGTAGAGTGAAGGGATAGGTTCAAGTTTTGGCTCCAACAAATCAATATCCTCGTCAAGTGCTCTCCCAAGACGAGCCATATTGTGTGATGCAAGAAGGACGGAGGTAGTGAACAAATGAATCGGATATTTAGGTTTGGGTTGCCTAATCAGGTAATATTCTCGGAGGTCACTATGCCTATTATCCGATTCTCCCACCGCATATAAAAAGAACGATTTTTTGTGTGTGACTTTATTCTTTTTGCTCATTTACAACAACAATGGACCTATCAAATTATTATTATTGTGACAAATGCATGGGATATGTGAGGTCAGGCTGTACTTATGGAGCATTTGACAATGCCATGAAGTATCAAGTGCATTGTTACTATTGTGCTTCACACTTGAACCCTGCATTGTTTTACTTGCCTATGGATTTGAATGGTACTGGGTGTCATTATTGGGTGGCTTGTGGAGAGTTTGATGCGTGTCCTCATTGCAATAGTGCGGATTTGGGTCATTACGATTTTACTGAATGGACGGTCGGGGGGCGAGGATTGTTGTATTGCACACAGTGTTTTGTGCTTTTTATTTCTTTCACAACATTGAATCATCGATTGGTACAATTCCTGGAACAGGATATTACGGCCTTTTTTTACAGCAACATGTGCAAGCAGCAGCAGGCTCGGTGTTGTGATTGATTGTCGAAACGAACGGTATTTCGACAATTGATTGAAAGAATTGAAATCCTATCCAAGCCATCCCCAATGTGAGGAAGACTTGTGACCATGTGGGTGCTTCTGATTGCATGATGATGTACTACTAAAAAGATATTTATTAGATGATACAATAAATGGACATTGTTTTGAATCCCCCCTAATACGGGCGTAAATGCACCATCTCAGCGAGTGCTGACAGTGATGAATTGGTCACGGTGTTTTGATGATCACGTCCAATGTTGATCATTTCGGTAGTGGGCGTAACTCGCTTGTTAAACCGATCGACTGCCTCTTTGTGCAGAGGCACTCCGTGCAAGTACTGCGGACGTGCGATGGGATCGGCAGCGCGGATATTGTGCGCTACCTCGGTGGGGATATCTTGGTTGAATGATACGTGTACAGTGGCTTTCGACATGACGACTACTATTGTGTAGAGATAGAATAAAATCGAGCAAGGGCCGGTCCCACATGATCTTTCACGATGGTTGCGGGTAATTCGGGAGCGTTGCTTGATGCAGCAGCCTCAGCCATTGCTTGCACTGCACTTTGTGCCACTTTCGGTGTCTTGATCCATTGAATCAATGGAGAGATTGCAAATTTGTAGAGGGCAATGCCGAGTAACATACCGGCTACATACACACCTACTTTCATGATGTCGGCTTTGTGTTGATGCCAGAATCGGAGACCCCACCATCCATTGTCACAGCAATTGCTGACCAATTCCTCTCCCGAGATCGATTGCTCGGATTCGGGTTCAGCAGCGACTTCTTGTGCTGTTGGTTCTGGTGCACGTTGTAGTTTGTGCATATTATGAGCAGCTTGTGTCACGAGACGTTCGGCTTCAGCTTGTGCCTTTTGTTGCCGAGTTGCTTGTGATCCGCGATAGCGACCAACTCGATCCGCTGTCGTAGGCTTTAGCTCGGGTCCATCGGGGCGGATTGCATGTTGTTGTTCCTCGGGTGTGAACGAAGACAATACAGGACGAGTGCGGAGCTTTTGCTCGTCCAGTACATTGTTGGAGGTTGTTGTGTCGAGAGTCGATTCCATTATTGGGTGTTGCAATGAAAAGCGTGAAAGGTAGTGATTAGAGATTTATGATGCCGCTGCTTGTAATTTCAACATCAATCTCTCGAGTTCAGCTTCTGTGTTGAGAGCTGCGCCTCCTGAATGCATTTTGATCTGTTCTACTACCGCTTCGTTTATTTGTTCAGTCGATGCTGCATTCTCAGCATGAAGACCTGTAAGATACAGAACGCTGTAGAGATCATTGCCGAATCTTTCTTTGACTGCATTATGGATGGTGTTGACTACTTCACCGGCTCGATCTGGAGGTGCCATTAAAAACAATGCAGTATAGGTTGCCCGTACTAATTTCGGGTCAATACCCAATGTAGGAAGGGCGTCGTCCTCGCCTGTTGCTTCATTGTATACTTCAGTGTTTACGTTTTTTATAGGATAATCACCCCATAATTCAACAATCGCATCAATCAAGACTTTATCGTCTGATAGTTGAGCTCCTTTGCTGCCCTTTTCTTGTAATATTTGATTTAATCGAGAAAAAGCAGCACCGGCGTCGTGAAGTGCTTGGATCGGTTCATTGTCCAGAAAATCTCCTACCAGTGTATATGGTTGTAAGTCGACGTTATTTAAATTTTCCTGGATTGTAGGTGATTGAGCTGATGCTTCTGCTTGTAATTCTGGATTTCTTTTAAGTGCTCGATATAGTTGCTGATAATCATCTTCTGACATCGATGATTGAGGTGAGCGAGTTCCCAGATAATACAAACCATTTTGATCTCGTGCCGAATTTTCGTACAATATCGGGTTGTATTGAGCGCTGTACTGAGCCAGTCTGTTTGATTCTCGTAATCGGTCTACACGTTTTGCCATGTTATTATAGATTAATGGATAATTCAACGGGTTGATGACGAAATTATTTCCGGGTTGATTGACACTAGCAATTGCCCTAGACAAATACAATGCTGGATCTTGATTATATGTATCGAGATCTCGGATCAAATTTGCATTTACTGATTCTTTGGCGGTGCTGTCATCCCATGGCCCCGTGGATGAAATGTACGCTCCCCATTTGCCTCCATATTCGTTAAATGCCGTTTTGTATGCAAGCACATCAGGACTTAAATCAGGCTCGTTAAATGTTGCTTGGTAATTCTCAGCTGCTTTCGTATAAAAGGCAGCTAAATAAGTTGTTCCGTTTGTTGATGGACTATTGCGTTCAACTGCATCTACAATGATTTGCGCGAATGTTTTTCTCGTGGCTTCGTCTACAGGGAAATCTTCATCATCATCCTCGGCTTCATCATCTGCGGGGGGTGTAAAGTCTGCATTTGCTAGAATTTGATTGACTGTCTCCAAAACATCTTGCCGTACTTCGTTTGACACTGGATTTGAAGCCAATTCTTGCTGAAGTGTTTGTATTGTTTGACTGTCAGATTGCTGTTGTATAAGCGTGATTGCGTTTTGTTCGATATTTTGTGATAATTGTGCTGTTTGTAAGGCATTTTCTTGTTCCAATTGAAGAACTCTTATTTGAGTTGCTATTAATTGTTGCTCGAATTGTGCCTTTAATGCATCGGTAGAGACCCCATTTTGGTTTAACGTTTGTTCATATTCTTTGATGCGTTGATTCAAAGCATCCTCTCGTGCTTTGTACTGATCTTGTTGCTTTCGTAAGTCGGCAAGTGATCCATTTACTTGTGTTCGAATTTGTAATATAGCAGCATCGAGTTGTTGGCGGAGTTCTTGTTTTTGGGATTCTTTTGTTGTTCGTAATTCGACCTCTAACTCTGCTACTCTTGCTGCATTGTTGGCTGCAGTTTGTGCGATTCCTTGTAGACTTTTAAGAGCTGTTTGATTTGCTGCATTCGAATTTTTTAGACGATCGTATTCTCTTTTAAGTGCCCCCTTTTGAGCCTCTGCAGTTTTCAATTGTTGTGCATAATAACGACTAGTGACTTTCATACTATTACGCACTTTTGCAAATTCCTCGGCAGTTTCTTGTAATTGGATTTTATAATCGCCGACTTGGTTATTCAATTTATCCCTCTCTTCTGCTAATTCTTGTAATTCCTGTCGTCCAGTTTGAATCACTTGTTGGTATTGTAAAATGTCTGTTTGGGATTTTGATAACTTTTCTTCTGTTAATTGTAATTCTTGACTCTTGTCTGCGAGTTTTTTAGCTGTGTCTCCGGATAGTTGTGCATTTTGCCCTCTTAGTCTTCCAATCAAACCTTTTAATCTTGTAACATCTTCACTTAATTTAGTTGATTCTGCTTGACTTCGAGTCAATTTTCCAGTCGCTTCTTTCAATTGTGATTGAACGTCCGTCAATTGTTGGGTTTTTTCATCAAGTTTACGTTTTGCATCTGTGTATTGTCGTCTTGATTTTTCTTTTTCTTGTCTGGTATTTGCTTCTTGTTCTTTAAGTTCGTTATACGCAGTGGTGAGTGTAGCGTTTTCTTGAGTAATACGGTTTAAACTACCTTGGGTTTTTTGTAGTTCAGTTCGTAATTTTCCAGTCGTCTCTTTGTACTCGTTGTTGCTTTGTTGGATCTCTCGGGCGTCTTGGTTTAGGCGAAGAATTTCTTTTTGGAGTTCATTTATAGTAGTCTTGTTTCGCTCGTTCAATTCTTCATACGCACGATTTGCACTGTCCAATTCACCTCTGATTTTGTTGATTTCAGTGGGATCTTGTGCTGCATCCAGTTGTTTTTGTAAATTTTCGATTTTTGCTTGTGCAGTTTCCAAACTGGTCTGTGATTCTTTGTAGGCTTGTTCAATTTGATGTCCAAGTTTGTTTTGTTTGTCAATGAGTTCTCTTGAAGCTTCGAGATCTTTTTTGTGTTTTTCCTCAAGTTGTTTACTCTCGGCGAGAGATTGTTTAATTCGCTCGAGTTCCACGGTAAGGTTTTGATTATATTGACTGACTTGATTATATTCGCCTTGTAACTTTGTCAAGTTCGTTTGGGCATCGATTTTTGCTTGTTGTAATGCTGCTTGTGCTTGTTGCAACTCGAGTTGTAATTGTTGTACTACTTGCGTATTGCTGCCATTGGTAGCAGCGAGTTGTTGTTGCAATTCTTCTACGCGTCTTTGTGCTGCTTGTAAATCATTGTTGGTGGCTCGAATTTGTTCTTGTAATTGAGCAGAAATCGCTTCTTTTTGTTGGTTGCTATTTGTCAATTCGGCTTGTGCTTGTTGCAATTGAAATTCGTATTGTTGTTTTATCAATGTCATTTGTTGCTCGGTCGATTGTACAACTCCACCCAATCGTGCAATTTCGAGTTGGAGTTGTGCGATTTGTGAAGTGGCTGTTTGGATGAATTGATCTTTATTGGCAATCAATTCGTCACGCTGATTTATCATTTGTTGCATTTCACCGAGCGCGTTTCCTTTATTCGCGTCTTGGTTCGCCCAAAGGGCAATTTGTGCATCCTTTTCTAGAATTGCGGCATTTCTGGCTAGCAATTCTTGTTCGTATTGAGCCTGGATCTCTTTCAGTTGTTCGTGTTGTGCAGTCAATTCAGCATTCTTCTGTTGAAATGCTTGATAATCGGCAATCAATTTTCTTTCATTTGCCTCGATTTCTGCAGATCGTTCAGTCAGTGCTTTAATTTGTCCTTCCTTCTCGGCAATTTGAGTACTCCACCATCGGTTGAGTTCGGCTTCCGTTTGGTATCCAGCGTTTTCAAATCTTGTTTTTTCGCCTTCTGCTATTCTTTGTTTTTTTCGCGCTTCTTTTTCTTTTTGAAGTGCTTCCTTTTGTTTTTGGAGTGCTTCTTCTTTTTCCTCGGCGAATCTATCAATACTGTCTTGCATCCATCCTTTTTCTCTTTGTACTCGTCGGAGTTGTTCTTTTAATTTCTCGAATTCTGCTTGCAGGCCTGGATTGACATTCACACCCACAACTTTGTCGTTGAGATCATCCAGTTCTTCGATGCGTTGTCGTCTTGACAAAACCTTGATCGTGGCATCTGTAACTGCTTCACGTACAGGGACACGACGTGTTTTTGCTTCGTATGCTGCATTGTAGGTGATTTCGGCTTGTGGACTCATTCCCATCGATCCTGAAATTGGAACCATATTGAAAACGTCCGTATTGACAATATTTGTTACGTCCATTACCACATCATCATAATATATTTTTTGTTGTCTGCGACCCTTTTGACTACTAGATGATGATGATCTCGTCGATGAAGAAGAAGACGGTGTACTACTTCTTGTACTTCTACTGGAAGTGGAAGTGGAAGTGCTTGAAGTATTATTGTTGCCGATGCCATTGCCGCCTCCTCCACCTCCACCACCGCCGCCAAGATCATCATCCTTATCGTTATCCCTTTGAGCACCCGGTAAATTGTTATCTTCGATTACCCGAACTGTCTTTTCCCTTTTTTTTGCGAGTCGGTCTGATCGTCGCGGGACTTGATTCGTTTTTGGTTGTCGCGGGCGTCTTGACATATCTTCAACAGCAAGTACGGCTACAGCAGCCGTGACAACAGGATCGAGCTGAGGTGGCTCGGGAGGAGGAGTTGGCTCGGTAGTGGATTTTGGTGTTGCCTCCTTCTTGTCGGCATTGTACACTTCAGATGGCATTCCATTGTAGATTTCATTGTAGATGTCTAAAAATTCCACTATACCGTCGTGGTCGTACCAAGGAGGGTAAATTCTTTCGTTGTTCTCTTGATTCCGTGCATAGTAATCCAATGCTTGGATGATATACTTGTAGTACAAATAGGCTTGTTCTAGCGTACTACCGGGGCCTAAAATTTCCAGATGTATTAGACCGCGTTTAAATTCGAATTTCATATCGATATCACGTTCAATGAATCGACGAACTCCCTCATTGTACCGATATACAGGCTCGCCTGTGTGTTTAAGACCTGTTCTTACGTTTTTGTTGTCACCCAAACATATCCACCTCACGAAATCATCTCTCCATTTTGAATCAATGGACTGTAGAAATCTTTTGTAGCGGTTTTCTTCTTCGAATTTTGTGATGATTCTTATGATATTTGGGTCATTGTGATTTTGTCGCTTTCGTTCTAGAAGATATTGATCGATCTTTTCGTTCACTAAATACTCTTGTGGAGTCAATTTTCGGGTACTCCTCTCCTGAAGCAATGGATGCTTAGGGGTGGCAAACTTTCCCGACATACTCGAGAGGATTTTTCTACACTAATTCCACAATACTATACAGGTGTTTAGATATGAATTATACTCGCCATTCACCGCGAGCATTTACCAATTTATTCATCGAGACTTCTTGATTGATGGGTTTGAATGTATACCCGGGGGTATTTAAAAATCCTACAATATACTTCTCTAGATATTCATCTGACCATCTATCAATTCCGTAAATAGGTGGTCCAAGTGTTGCACCTGTACTTTTTTTGTAATCGTACATTGGTGCATATTGCAAAGTGATGAATACATTTTTGTTCCAAATCATTGTTTGGAATGCAGTAAATCCAATTCGTTTAAAATATTCAGTAAGTCTTTCTCGGCGGTTTGATCCAGTGGTTTTAAGACCAGGGAATCCATTGCAAAAAAAGCCCCACATTCCTTGGGGATTGTGTAATATTGTATCCTCGGGGTGAGCATCTCTCAGTATTTGTTCAATTACTACGTATTCTTTATAGTCAGTTACTTCATCGTCAAATACATGCCAAGTAACTTTACCAGGTAACAATGGCGGTATGAAGGGTAATTTCTTCTGTAGTGAGATGCTTGTTGATACAGGGTGATAGGTACCGTGTATGTTTATTTGTTTCCGCATATCTTGGCAAGTGATGACATTCACGTATCCGGTAGTTTCTTGTCCATTGCTGAAAATGAGTGTTGAGTACGGATGCAATGCAGATGGTGTTGTAAATACATTTTCCGCGACATTTGACGATGATGTTTGTTGATTGGGGATGTAGGGATTTGTACTTTTGAACAATGCCGTATTTATATCAGACATTGTAATTGATTGAAGCGATGTAGCGCCTGGAAACAGACGTCGGAGTATATAATCAGTACGAGAAACACCAATACGATCAGGCATACCACCCATCCCTTTTACCGTTCTGCAATTTTTATCGATATTAAAATCATAAACAGTAAAATTTTCTGGTTCCTTTTGACCCGGGGCAGCTAAAGCACATGCAAAAT